>Ga0075163_10010154_pt1 | contig 12323 bp, 9 predicted proteins | sample JI1023141ADNA_FD_71478 | JGI IMG/M metagenome (GOLD analysis project Ga0075163, IMG submission 71478) | Wastewater effluent complex algal communities from Wisconsin, to seasonally profile nutrient transformation and Carbon sequestration -... | ecosystem: Engineered > WWTP > Effluent > Algae...
CTACGCGCCGCAGGCCATCGAGGTCAAGGCCCTGTGCGCCGGCTGCCGCGCGGGGTGAGTTGCTTTCGATTTACTATCTTATCAATAGCTGTTGACGCAGTATCTGTGCGGGCTGAAGCCCGATTCTTGGGATTGCTAAACAGGTATTGATACACTTGCATTTTTCCCTCAAGATTGCCGGATGAACCTCGCTTGCCCACGTTGCACCTTGACCGATCAGGTGGTCAAGAATGGCCGCAGCCGCCACGGCCACCAGCGCTGGCGCTGCAAGGGCTGCGCGCTGACCTTCGGCGAGCGCGATCACCGGCTCATTGACCCGGCGATCAAGCAAAGCGCTTTGCGCCATTACGCCGAAGGCGTGGGCCTGCGGGCCACCGAACGGCTGGTGGGGCCCAGTCACAACACCATCATCGGCTGGGTGCGCCAGGAGGTTGCTGGTCAGGCGCTGGCGCGCCTGGATGCGGCGCAGGTGCAGTACGTCGAGGCCGATGAGCTGTGGAGCTACGTGGGTTCAAAAAAAGACCAATTTGGCTGTGGTGGGCTATTGATCGCACTTCCTGCCGAATTCTCGGCTGGGCGCTGGGCGATCGTGACACCCGAGCAGCCCGAGCGCTGGGCGCGCAGATTCCTCAAGGCCCTCACATCCAGTACTGCACCGACCACTGGCGCTGCTACGCAGCCATCTTCCCCGCCGGGCAGCACACCCAAGGCAAGGCGCACACGCACATCATCGAGAGCATGAACAACAAGCTGCGCTGCTATCTGGCGCGGCTGCGCCGCAAGACGCACTGCTACTCCAAGAGCGCGCTCAACCTGCGCGACTCGCTGCTGTTTGTGTGGCAGCGCAAGTTCGGCCACGCGCTGGCGCCCCAGGCCGGCGAGATCACATGCCGGCGGCTCTGGGATGTTGAGATATCAATACCTATTTAGCAATCCCCTAGAACACTAGAAATCCATTCTTCAGGAGCCGACCATGTCCACACTTCCTCCCGTCCTGCGAGACCTGAAATTTCCCGTCATCGGCTCGCCGCTGTTCATCATCAGCAACCCGCAGCTCGTCATCGCCCAGTGCACGTCGGGCGTCATCGGCGCCATGCCGGCGCTCAACGCCCGGCCTGCCGAGCTGCTGGACGAATGGCTGGCCGAGATCACCGAGGCCCTGGCCGTCTGGGACCGAGCTCACCCCGACGAGCCCGCCGCGCCGTTCGCCATCAACCAGATCGTGCACAAGAGCAACGACCGTCTGGATCACGACATGGCGCTGTGCGCCAAGTACAAGGTGCCGGTCGTGATCACCAGCCTGGGCGCGCGCGAGGACGTGAACCAGGCCGTGCACGGCTGGGGCGGCGTGGTGATGCACGACATCATCAACAACCGCTTCGCGCGCAAGGCCATCGAGAAGGGCGCCGACGGCCTGATCGCCGTGGCGGCTGGCGCCGGCGGCCATGCCGGCACCAAGAGCCCGTTCGCGCTGGTGCAGGAAATCCGCGAATGGTTCGACGGCCCGATCGCGCTGTCCGGCGCCATCGCCAACGGCGGCGCCGTGCTGGCGGCGCAGGCCATGGGGGCCGACTTCGGCTACATCGGCACCGCCTTCATCGCCACGCAGGAGGCGCGGGCGCTGGACGCATACAAGCAGGCCATCGTGGAGGGCACCTCCGACGACATCGTCTACAGCAACCTGTTCACCGGCGTGCACGGCAACTACCTGGCGCCGTCGATCCGCTCCGCCGGGCTGGACCCCGACAACCTGCCGGAGAGCGACCCCAGCAAGATGAACTTCGGCGGCGGCGCCAAGAAGGCGTGGAAGGACATCTGGGGCAGCGGCCAGGGCATCAGCGCCATCAAGGCCGTGGAACCGGCGGCCGACTTGATCGCGCGGCTGAAGCGCGAGTACGAGCAGGCGCGCCGGCGCTTGGCGCTTTGATCAGCACGGGTGTTGCATGAAAAAACCTGCGTGCCTTGCGGCACGCAGGTTTTTTCCTTTGAGGCAGCCTGATGCGCGTGCTCAGGCCCGCAGGCCCAGTCCGGCGGCCGCGGGCAGGGCGCTGGGCTTGGCCTTGGCGGTCCGCCTGGCGGTGCCGGCCCGGCCCTTGGCGGGCAGCGGCGGGCGCGCGGCGGCCACGCGGCGCTGGATGTGCGCCAGCGCTTCCTCGACCTGGTCGATCAGGATCAGGCACAGATCGCCCGGCTGCAGGCGGTCCATGGCGTGGTCGATGGCGTCGAACTCGCCGATGACTTCCTCGACGAGCCGCGTGCGCGCCGCACCCTCCAGACCCTGACGCAGCAGCCCCAACACCTCGCCGTCGGCGCGGCCGCGCTGGCAGGCGTCCTGGTACAGGAACACCTCGTCGAACGCCGCGCCCAGGATGCGGGTCTGCGCGCGGATGTCCTCGTCGCGCCGGTCGCCGGCGCCGCTGATGACGACCGAGCGGCGGCGCGCCGGCATGTTGTCCACGCCGTTCACCAGCGCCGCGATGGCGTCCGGGTTGTGCCCGTAGTCGGCGATCACCGTGGCGCCCTGGTGGTCGAACACGTTGAAGCGGCCCGGCACGCCGTGCAGGTCGCTGATGAAGGAGGCCAGGCCCTTCTGCACGGCTTCCCAGGGCACGTTCACGGCCCAGGCCGCTGCCACCGAGGCCATCACGTTCTCGACCTGGAAGCCGATCTGGCCCTTGCGCGTGAGCGGCACGCGCGCCAGGGGCAGGCGTTTCTCGAAGCGGCCTTCGGCGCACACGAGGTTGCCCTGGTCGATGAACACCACGCGCTGGCCCTGGGCGCGGTGCGTCTCGATGACCGGGTGGTGGCCGTCCTGGGCGAAGAAGGTCACGCTGCCCGGGCAGTGCGGCGCCATGGCGGCCACGGCCGGGTCGGCGGCGTTGAGCACGGCGGTGCCGGTGGGCGCCACGTTCAGCACGATCACGCGCTTGAGCACCGACAGGTCTTCCAGCGTGGTGATGTAGTTCAGGCCCAGGTGGTCGCCGGCGCCCATGTTGGTGACGATGGCCACTTGGCAGCGGTCGAAGGCCAGGCCCTCGCGCAGCAGGCCGCCGCGCGCCGTCTCCAGCACGGCGGCGTCCACGTCCGGGTGGGCGAGCACGTTGCGCGCGCTGCGCGGGCCGGAGCAGTCGCCCGAGTCGATCTGGCGCCCGTTCACGTACACGCCGTCGGTGTTGGTCATGCCCACGCGCAGGCCCTGCGCCTTGAGCAGGTGCGCGGTCAGGCGCACGGTGGTGGTCTTGCCGTTGGTGCCGGTGACGGCGATCACCGGGATGCGGCCGTCGTCGCCGTGGGGGTACATGTGCGCGATCACCGCCTCGCCGACGCCGCGGCCCTTGCCGAACGAGGGGCTGATGTGCATGCGCAGGCCGGGCGCGGCGTTGACCTCGACGATGCCGCCGCTCTGCTCTTCCAGCGGCCGGATGACGGTCTCGCACACCACGTCCACGCCGCAGATGTCCAGGCCCACCATCTGCGCCGCCTCGACGGCGCGCGCGGCAACCTCGGGGTGGACGCTGTCGGTCACGTCGGTGGCGGTGCCGCCGGTGGACAGGTTGGCGTTGTTGCGCAGCACCACGCGCTGGCCCCTGACGGGCACCGATTCGGGCGTCAGATCCTGGACGGCCAGGCGCGCCTCGGCGATGGCGTCGATGCGAATCTTCGTCAGTGAGGTGCCGTGACCCTCGCCGCGGCGCGGGTCCTTGTTGACCTTGGCCACCAGCTCGCGCACGGTATGGACGCCGTCGCCGATCACCAGCGGCGGATCGCGGCGGGCGGCGGCCACCAGCTTGTCGCCCACCACCAGCAGGCGGAAGTCATGGCCGGGCAGGTATTTCTCGACCATCACGCCGCCGTACCGGGCCGCGGCCTGGTAGGCGGCGTCGAGTTGCGCGCGCTCGGTGATGCCCACCGTGACGCCCTTGCCCTGGTTGCCGTCCTGCGGCTTGAGCACGACCGGAAAACCGATGTCCAGCGCCGCCGCCCAGGCGTCTTCCAGGTCGGCCGCCGGCCGGCCCATCGGCACCGGCACGCCGGCCGAGTGCAGCAGCTTCTTGGTCAGGTCCTTGTCCTGGGCGATGGATTCAGCGATGGCGCTGGTGCCATCGACCTCGGCGGCCTGGATGCGGCGCTGCCTGCTGCCCCAGCCCAGTTGCACCAGGCTGCCGCTGGTCAGGCGCTTGATGGGGATGCCGCGCGCGATGGCGGCATCGACGATGGCGCCGGTGGAGGGGCCCAGGCGCTCGTCCTCGTCCAGCTCGCGCAGCTCGGCCAGCGCGGCGGCGGTGTCGAAGGCGCCGCCCTCGGCCGCCGCGCGGCACAGGGCCTGCGCCTTGTCGAAGGCCAGCCGGCCGACGGTTTCCTCGGTGTACTGCACGGCGACCTGGAAGGTGCCCGCGACCTCGGTCGGCGTGGTGCGGCTGAAGGTGACCGGGCAACCGGCCTCGGCCTGCAGCGCCAGGGCGGTCAGCTCCAGCGCGTGCGCCAGGGAGATCGGCACGCTGGGTTTGTTGGCGTGCAGCGCGCCGACGGAGGGGAAGAGTTCGCGCAGGCGTTGTTCGAACGCCGGCGTGGCGCGCAGGTCGCGCTCGGCTGCGTCGCAGGTGACCACGGCCTCGATGGCCGTATGACGGCTCCAGAGGTTGGGGCCGCGCAGCGCGCGAATGCGGGTGACTTCCATGAAAGGTCCTGACCTGTTGGGGAGCTGATGGTTGAAACGGCCGAGCTGGCCATTCAGTGCACAGCGCTGGTGTGACGTGGTTCGCCGAAATGCAACAAGCCGGCACGGATCAGGTCGGTGGGCAAGCCCAGCGCCCACGCCGCCGCCACGGCGGCCAGCACATGCGGGCGGGCGTCCTGCGGCCCCTCGGCGGTGATGGCCGCGAAGACGGGGGCCGACAGGTTGACCAGCGGCACCTCGGTGGCGCCGTGGGCCAGCACCACGCTCGATTCGCGCGCGAACACGGCCCGGCCCTTGCGGGCGCGGTGCGCGGCCAGGGCGGCGCTGTCCGGGTCCAGGCTGTAGAGCAGCACTTCGCCATCGGAGTAGTCGGCCAGGGCCAGTACCTCGGCGTCGTCGGCGTTCAGCACGGCAGCGCCCTGAGGCAGCACCACATCTATCTGGGTGCGGACGATGCCTGGCATTTGGTCAGCCTCGGTGACGTAGAGGTCGCTCAAGCCCTGCGGACCCGGCATGGCCATCACCACGCCGACCTGGCAGCGGTCGTAGGGCAGGCCCTCGGTCAGGATGTGGCGCGGCGAGGTTTCCAGCACGGCGGCCTTCACCGTGCGGTTGATCAACATGCACTCGCCGGGCTCGAAGCCCAGCGCGCCGTGCGGCGACAGTTGCCGCCGGCCCAGGAACAGGCCGTCGCGGCAGGCCAGGGCGGTCTGCCAGCCATGAAGCTGCAGCAGCGACGCCGCCAGCCGCGCGGCGAGCGAGCTCTGGCCGTCGCCGATGAGGCCGACGATGGGCACGCGGCCGGTGTCGCCGCCGGGAAACAGATGGCTCACGATGGCATCGCCGACCGGCTGCGCGCGGCCTACGGCGGGCTTCAGGTGCATCAGCAAGCCGGGACCGGCGTTGACCTCGACGATCGCGCCGCCCTGCGGCGCCAGTGGCTGGCCGATGTCCTCCACCACCAGGTCGATGCCGGCGATGTCCAGGCCCACCACGCGCGCGGCCAGGCCCATCTGCTCGGCGATGTCGGGATGGACCAGGCCGGTCACGTCGTTGGCCATGTTGCCGGTGCGTTCCACCACCGCCGTCTGGCCGCGCCGCAGCACGCTGTCGGCCGTCAGGCCCTGGCGCTGCAGTTCGAGCTGGGTGACGGGGTTCTCGTGCACCAGGATGACGTCGAGCGGGAACTGCTCCTCCGCGCCGCGCCGGGGGTCGGAGTTGACCTGGGTGTCGATCAGTTGCGCGATGGCCGAGCGGCCGTCGCCGCTGACGCGCGTGATCTCGCCGCGCGTGGCCGCCACCACCTTGCCGCCCACCACCAGCAGGCGGTGCTCCTGGCCGGGGATGAAGCGCTCGACGATCACCTCGGAGCCTTCCTTCTCGGCGGCGGCGAAGGCGTCCTCGATTTCCTGGTGCGTGTGCAGGTTGAGCGACACGCCGCGCGCGTGGTTGCCGTCCGAGGGCTTGATGACCACGGGCAGGCCGATGCCTTCGGCCGCGTCCCACGCCTCGGCCGCTGAGGCCACGGTGCGGCCCTCGGGCACGGGCACGCCGGCGGCCGACAGCAGCTGCTTGGTCAGGTCCTTGTCGCGCGAGATGCCTTCGGCGATGGCGCTGGTACGGTCGGTCTCGGCGGTCCAGATGCGGCGCTGCGCCGCGCCGTGGCCCAGTTGCACGAGGTTGCCTTCGTTCAGGCGGATGGCTGGGATGTCGCGCTCGGCGGCGGCCTCGACGATGCAGGCCGTGCTGGGGCCCAGGCAGCGCCGGTCCACCAGGTCGGTCAGCGTGGCGATGGCGGCGGTGACGTCGTACGGGCGGTCGTTGATGGCCGCCATGACCAGGTCGCGCGCCGATTCCAGCGCCCGTTTGCCGATGGCCTCGTCACGGGTGCGGATCACCACCTTGTACACGCCACGCTCGTGCGTCATGCGCGCCTTGCCGAAGCCGGTCTTCATGCCGGCCTGGGTCTGCAGCTCCAGCGCCACGTGCTCCAGGATGTGACCCGGCCAGGTGCCGTCGCGCAGGCGCATCAGGAAGCCGCCGCGCCGGCCGACGCTGCAGCGGTGTTCGATCAGGCCCGGCAGCCAGGCGGCCAGGCGGTCGTAGAAGCCGGGCAGGGTGTTGGAGGGGAAGTCTTCCAGCGCGCCGATGTCGACGATGGCCTCGATCACCGGGCGGTAGGTCCAGACGTTGGGGCCGCGCAGATAGGCCATGCGGCGGATCACGATGTCGGCGAAGCCGCGGGGCGGCTGCGCCGCGGCCGATGCGGCGGCCGTCTCGGCCAGGGCCTCGCAAGTGCGGGGATACAATCCGCCCCCGCTGGGCGAGCCGTGCTCGCCTTGGTCGATTCGCCTCATGATGGAGTGCGCTCGCTTTCCTTGAATTTCTCTTTGGAAGGGCCGCTGCCTGACGTTGCCGGCCCGCTTTTCTCGAACCCATGCCGCTTCAAATCACCCCAGCGTCCAGTCCGGCCGGAGGCTTGGTCCCGGCGTCCGAGCAGGCGGGGGTGCCGCTGCGACCCTCAGAGAACGTACGGGGCACGCTGGAAGTTGACCTGGATGCGCGCCTGCGCTTCGGCGACGGGCTGATCCTGATTACAGATCAACGGCTTATCGCGCGGTTTCCGGATGAAACCGGGTGGCACGCCTGGGAATTGAACCCCGGTCTGGCCCTGGGCCACCACGACCACGCCGGCGTCGGCACGCTGGAACTGCGCGACGGCACGGGCCTGCTGGCCGCCTGGCGCTACACCCTCGGGCACAACCCCGCCGCGCTGAGGCTGCTGGGCCAGTTCGAGCAGGCCATGGCCGAGCTGGCCACGCGCGCCGCCGGCCGCGCCGAGGCGCCGCCTGCCGACGACCCGGACGAACCGGCCGCCGAGGAGGAGGGCGACGCCGATGCCCCCGCCGACGACAAGCCGCCGTCCACCTGGACGCTGCTGCGCCTGTGGCGCTTCGCCCATCCCTACCGCTGGCCCTTGCTGGCGGCCTTTCTGCTGACGCTCGCCAGCACCGCGGCCACCCTGGTGCCGCCGTACCTGACCATCCCGCTGATGGACAAGGTGTTGATCCCCTTCCAGAGCGGGCAGCAGATCGATACCGACCTGGTCGCCTGGCTGTTGCTGGGCCTGCTGGGCTCGGCCCTGGTGGCCTGGGTGCTGGGCTGGGCCAAGACCTACATCCTGGCGCTGGTGTCCGAGCGCATCGGGGCCGACCTGCGCACGACCACTTACGAACATTTGCTCAAGCTTTCACTTGAGTACTTCGGCGGCCGGCGCACCGGCGACCTGATGGCGCGCATCGGCTCGGAGACCGATCGCATCAACGTCTTCCTGTCGCTGCACCTGCTGGATTTCGCCACCGACGTGCTGATGATCCTGATGACGGCGGCGATCCTGTTCTCCATCGACCCCACGCTGGCGCTGGTGACGCTGGTGCCGCTGCCCTTCATCGGCTGGATGATCCACGTCGTGCGCGACCGGCTGCGCACCGGCTTCGAGAAGATCGACCGCGTGTGGTCCGAGGTCACCAACGTGCTGGCCGACACCATCCCCGGCATCCGCGTCGTCAAGGCCTTCGCGCAGGAAGACCGCGAGGCCCAGCGCTTCAAAAGTGCCAATCACCACAATCTGGCCGTCAACGACAAGCTGAACAAGCTGTGGTCGCTGTTCTCGCCCACCGTCACGCTGCTGACCGAGATCGGCCTGCTGGTGGTGTGGGCCTTCGGCATCTGGCTGGTCAGCCGCCAGCAGATCACCGTCGGCGTGCTGACGGCCTTCCTGGCCTACATCGGGCGCTTCTACGCGCGGCTGGACTCGATGAGCCGCATCGTCTCGGTGACGCAGAAGGCGGCTTCGGGCACCAAGCGCATCTTCGAGATCCTCGACCACGTCTCCAGCGTGCCCGAGGCCTCCAACCCCGTGCCGCTGGGCCGGGTGCAGGGCCGCATCACCGTGCGCGACGCCAGCTTCCGCTACGGCAACCGCAGCGTCATACGCCACCTCGACCTGGACATCGCCCCCGGCGAGATGGTCGGCCTGGTCGGCCACAGCGGTTCGGGCAAGAGCACCATGGTCAACTTGATCTGCCGCTTCTACGACGTCAGCGACGGCGCCATCGCCATCGACGGCATCGACATCCGCCAGGTGGGGTTGACCGACTGGCGGCGCCACATCGGGCTGGTGCTGCAGGAGCCCTTCCTCTTTTTCGGCACCATCGCCGACAACATCGCCTACGGCAAGCCCGACGCCACGCGCGAGGACATCGTCGCCGCCGCCCGCGCCGCGCACGCGCACGAGTTCATCCTGCGCCTGCCGCAGGGCTACGACTCGCTGGTGGGCGAGCGCGGGCAGGGCCTGTCCGGCGGCGAGCGCCAGCGCATCAGCATCGCCCGCGCCCTGCTGATCGACCCGCGCATCCTCATCCTCGACGAGGCCACCGCGTCGGTGGACACCGAGACCGAGCGCGAGATCCAGAAGGCCCTGGACAACCTGGTGCGCGGGCGCACCACCATCGCCATCGCCCACCGCCTGTCCACCCTGCGCAAGGCCGACCGCCTGGTGGTGATGGACAAGGGCCGCAAGGTCGAGGAAGGCACGCACGAGCAGCTCATCGCCCGGCGCGGCGCCTACTGGCGCCTGTACGACGCCCAGGCGCGGCAGGAGAAGGCCGAGCGCGAGCGCATGCTGGCCATCGACGAGGACGACCTGGCGATCGCGTCGAAGGAGCCGCACCCATGAGCACCGGCTTTCCCGACCTGCGCCGCGACGCCTTCGGCCGCCTGGTGCTGACCGATGCTCAGGGCCATGAGCACGCCGGCGTGGTCGCCGTGCGCGCCTTTCCCATCGCCGCGCCCGACGAGGGCGTGAGCGTGCTCGACGAAGGCGGCCACGAGCTGGCCTGGGTGCCGCGCCTGGCCGAGCTGCCCGAGCCCCAGCGCACCCTGCTGGCCGAGGCGCTGGAGCAGCGCGAGTTCATGCCCGTGCTCAAGCGCCTCAGGTCCGTCAGCAGCTTCGGCACCCCCAGCACCTGGGACGTGGAGACCGACTGCGGCGACACCCGCTTCGTCCTCAAGGGCGAGGAAGACATCCGCCGCCTGGGCCCCGGCCTGCTGATCGTCAACGACGCGCACGGCGTGCAATACCTGATCCGCGACCTGAATTCGATGGACCGCGCCAGCCGCAGGCTGCTGGACCGCTTCCTTTGAGCGGGCGCCGCCGGCGCGGCGCGCATCGCCTGAATGCGGAATCTACAAGCAAAATTGGCCTTCAGCCAGCGCCAGTATTGCGCAAGCTGCTCTTGATATGAGAGCAAAAAGGCATCGCCAGCCTGCCGCAAGGATTTCGTCGATGCGCGCCAAAAGGGGGATCAAGGATGGTCGCGAGCGCTGCCTTTGCCGAGTTCCTGAAAGAACAACTGGCCCCGCTCGGCCCGGTCACCCTGCGGCTCATGTTCGGCAAGACCGGGGTGTCCCGTGAGGGCGTCATGCTGGGAACACCCTCTATTTCCGCGTGGACGACCGCAACCGAGAAACCTTCGCGGAGGCCAGGGCCTTTGCGCCGTTGAATTACCGGAAGCAGGGCAACACCATCGATCTGTCGTTCTGGCGTATGCCGGAACGGCTGTACGACGAGCCGCAAGAACTCATCGCCTGGGCGCAGGCGGCGATGGCGACAGGCGGTTCAGATAGAGCGCCTCGAAACCGGCTCGCCAGGAAGGATGCGCTGGCTTCCAGTCGAGGGCGCGCTTGGCTTTTGCGTTGGATGCACCGCGCTGCTCGTTCATGTAGTAGACCCGTATGTCGCCGATCCGCTCGCGGGCAGCGGCGGCATCCTCGCGGTTCGGCGGCGGCGCGCCAAGAAGCCTTGCGGCGAACGGCAGCCATTCGTTCAGGGGGACAGGTGAATCGTCAACGATGTTGTAGATACCGGGCGTGTCATGCGCGAGAGCCTGGATGGTGGCTGCTGCGGCGTCGCGCAGATCAATGAATGAATACGTGCCGGCGCCGGAGCCGACGAGGGGATACGTCCCGTCTCGAATCGCGCATGGAATGAAGCCATTCGCGTCCCAACTGGTGCCGGGGCCATAGAACCACCCGTACCGAAGGACGGTGCCGGACATACCCTTTGCGTGCAGCGCTTGCCGTTCGAGCGAAGCCACGGATTCCACGAAGGCGCGAACGCTCGCGGGTCCATCCAGATAGAGCGGAGTCTCCTCGTCGGTCAATCCGGTGCCGAGCGGTGAGCACACGAAAGAAATGCTCTGCGCGATGAAGCGGCGCACCCCGGCAGCGCGCGCCGCCGCGACCAGATGGCGCGTCCCATCGACGCGCACCCGCATCGTTTCCGCGTAGGGGTCGCCGGTTTTCGTGCCGAAGGCCGTGAGTTGCTGGATCACGACCTCTGCCTCCGACTCGGCCACCAGCCGGGCGAGTCGTGCCTGGTCGTATACGTCGCCCATCACCGGCGCGGCGCCCACGCTGGCGAGCGCCGCCGCGCTGTCCGATGAGCGGGTCAGCACGACGACCCTGTGCCCTGCGGCCACGAGCAAGGGAACGAGGTGACGTCCGATCGCACCTGTTCCGCCAGCCAGAAATACACGCATCGAAGGCTCCTCTTCTCCACGAGATCCGCTGCCGAGAGAAAGCTGATCCTGATTCCATCTTGCCACAGGGCCTGGCAGTCCGCATCAAATAACTGTATAAACAATCAGTATTTAATGCGATAGCCATGCCCGACTTCGATCTCCACCCGCCCGACCTGCAACCCATCCTCCTGCACCCGCGCAAGGGGCGCGGCGCCGTCTCGCAGCCGGCGCACCGCTTCATGGCCGAGCGGCGCGGCGGCTTCGACGACGGCTGGCCGCCCGGCGAGGACGGCGCCGCCTTGCCGCCCGCCACCGAAGTGCTGTTCGAGGACGCCCGCAGCGCCATCAGCGCCAACGACTCCATCGACATCCCCTTCGACTATTCCGTCAACCCCTACCGGGGCTGCGAGCACGGCTGCATCTACTGCTTCGCGCGGCCCACGCACAGCTACCTGGGCTTCTCGCCGGGGCTGGACTTCGAGACCAAGATCGTCGCCAAGCGCAACATCGCCGCCGTGCTGGCGCGCGAGATCGCCCGCCCCGCGTACCGGCCCTCCGTCATCAACATCGGCCCGGCCACCGACTGCTACCAACCCGTCGAGCGCGAGCTGAAGCTGACGCGCGCCGTCATCGAGGTGCTGGGCGCGGCGCGCCACCCGTTCTCGCTCATCACCAAGTCCAGCGGCGTGGAACGCGACCTCGACCTGATCGCGCCCCTGGCCGCTCGGCGGCTGGCGGCGGCCTACGTCACCGTCACCACGCTGGACGACCGGCTGGCCCGCATCCTGGAGCCGCGCGCCGCCTCGCCCCGGCGTCGGCTGCGCACCATCCGCGCGCTGGCGCAGGCCGGTGTGCCGGTGGGCGTGAGCGTGGCGCCGCAGATCCCCTTCATCACCGAGGACATGGAACGCGTGCTGCAGGCCGCGCGCGAGGCCGGCGCCGCGCGCGCCTTCTACACCGTGCTGCGCTTGCCGTGGGAGCTGTCGGGCCTGTTCCAGGACTGGCTGCAGGCGCATTTCCCGGACCGGGCCGCGCGCGTGATGGCGCGCGTGCGCGAGATG
>Ga0075163_10010155_pt1 | contig 12323 bp, 15 predicted proteins | sample JI1023141ADNA_FD_71478 | JGI IMG/M metagenome (GOLD analysis project Ga0075163, IMG submission 71478) | Wastewater effluent complex algal communities from Wisconsin, to seasonally profile nutrient transformation and Carbon sequestration -... | ecosystem: Engineered > WWTP > Effluent > Algae...
CCACGGCGACTTGGCCTTGCCGGGCCTGCGGCGCCTCCAGCTCGGCCCTCAGCTCGGGATCAATCCGCTCGAGATCAGGCCGGGCGCCCCGGGTTCTGCCGGACAGCGCGCTGTTGTGGCCCAGATCCTCAAGTCGGTCGTGAAGAGCCTGGGACACATCCAAGACGATCTTCTGGCCGATAGCCTAGACGAGCTACTGGCTTCCCCTTCTGCAAAGCCCGCGACACTCGCAGATCTGCGACGGGTTTTACAGCGCCGTGAAGAACAGTTGAGCAAGCGCCAGGCCGCGGCCGGCTTGCTCGCAGCGCTGCGGACCGTCTTTGACGATCCTGCATTCCGCGCCTCCCGGCATGTCTCGACGGCGCAGCTCTTGGCGCACGGTGCGTCTATTGATCTGTGCGGTCTTTCCGCAGACGCGCGAACCGTCGCGGCCGGCGCAGTGCTGGCGCAGGTCTTTGAAGCGCTGCGCGCTGCGGGTCCGCTTGCGGTTCGCGGCCAGCTCCGCTGCTTTGTGCTGCTCGACGAAGCGGCCGTGATGCGCGAAAGCCCCTTCGTGGAGACCATCGCCAAGGAAGCCAGAAAATTCGGGCTGGGGCTCGCCGTAGCTACGCAGCAAGCTACCGACCTCGGCGAGAGCCTGCGCGCAAACGCAGCGAGCGCAGCAGTGTTCCGTGCGCACAACCTGAAGGAAGCCAAGCACGGCGCCGAGCTGTTTGACGGCCTCGCGCCCGATCAGCTCATGCGCCTTTCGGTCGGTGAATGCTTCTTCCGCGATGCCGCTGGCCTGCGAAGGCTGCGCATCGTGCCGACCTTTGAGCGGCAAGCCCCATGAACTTGGCCGCACGCATCTTGGATTTCTTGGCCGGGCTGGCTGCGCCGGGCGGCTGCGAGCCATCGGCTTTTGCGAGTCCAGCCGCGGGCGAGGGTCGGCCCGAGATCGGCGAGGCCGTGGCAACGAGCGTGGAGCCGTGGCCAGGCCGCACCGCGCGCTACGATGCGCAGGGGAAACCCGTAGATTCTGCCCGCGCCACCTTCGGGCAATACTTCGCCACTGCGCTTTCGTTGGGATACGCCGAGGTCCGCGCCTTTCTTCTCGGGCTGACTCAGGCTGAGGATCCGGAGGCGGAGCTTGTATCCCAGTACTTTCGCCTCAGCCGCGGCCTCGCCCGCGTGCTTCACGAGCTGGCGCTGCGGGGCGGCCTCAGCGAGGCGGCCTATGCAGCCGCGTGGCGGCGCTTCTTTGGCCAGCTAGCAGACAGCGTGCCACCGGATGGCGGAGATCTGAGCTATTCGCCAGCCGTCCCGGCCAACTGGAACCCCGTTCCCAAGAAGCTCGGCAGCGCCCTGGATCAAGCGATTGCTCGCATCGTTGCGCTGGAGTCGGCAACACCATCGGGTCAAACCTGGACGTTCACCGCCCCTGCGCCGCTGCTGGGCGAAGGCTGGTACGTCTCGGGCTCAAACACGCTCAGCCGCGCGCTCGCCAGTGCAGCAGCTGGCCCAGCAGCGGCCGATGCGGACGGAGTCTATGACGGCACTCCGAACCACCTCGGCAGCACCTCGGGTGCGGTCTATCACATCCGGCTTGAACCGGGCTTGACTCCAGTCCCCGGCCAGCTGCTCTACACCAGCTATACGACCGCTGGCCTTTTCACGACGGTCGAGCCGGCCGAGAAGAGCGGTAACTACAACGCCGTTCGCGGCAAAGTCGAAGACGTGACCGGCTATGACCCGCTCGACCCAACCGGCTCGCCGGTGCTTGCCGTCTGGCGTCCAACCGTCCAAGTGGGCCCAGTCTGAGGAGCCAATCACATGCGTAAGTACCTTCTCTCTTTGGCGGCGGCGCTGGTCTTGTTCGCCACGGCCGCCCCTGCCCAGGCCCAGATCTGCGTGGGCTACACCTCGGGCCGCTTCGGCACGTGCAACGACGCCACCGCTGCAAACGTCGATGTCAGCAAGGCGACGGCCGGAATTCTGGGAACGGTTCGCGGCGGCACGGGCCTAAACACCTTCGGCGGCGCTGGCGCGCTGCTGTACAGCACCAGTTCGTCGGCGCTTGCAGCGCTGGCGGCTGGGACCAGCGGCTACCTGCTGCAAAGCGGGGGCACCGGTGCGCCGTCGTGGGTTGCGCCGTCGTCAATCGCGGCCGGTTTGCTGACGCTGGCCGGTCAAACGCTCTGGGCGACGCCCGCGGCCGGCGAAGTCGGATACATCAGCGCCAACAAGACGTTTGCGAAGGCCATTGCCACGGCCGGCAGCACCACCGATGCCCTCTGCGTCTATCAAGGGACTGCTGGAAGCTGCGTGACGATGGGAAACACCACGTGCTACGTCGACGCGGGCTTGACGCTTGCGGCCGGCGACGTGCTGTATCTAAGCGCATCGACCGCGGGCAGGTTCACCAATGTTCCCCCGAGCAGCGCCGGCCAGTTCGTCAACCGTCTTGCGCGACTCGTTGATGCGAGCGGCTACAACTCGGGCGCCGGCTCGGCGCAGAGCTGCGTCTTCATCCCCTCGGGCATCATCGTGGCGCTCTGACCATGCGCTTCGCCAAGCAAGCCGCTCTCTCGGCGCTGACGATTCTGCTTGGGGTGCTCACGGCCGGCGCCGTGACTCCTGTGGGATACAGCGCAGGCAAGTTCTCGCCGGCCGCGGTCTACTTCAACGATTTTGGCTCGGGCGTCGACGGCGCGCTGAGCTGCTCGACAACAACAACCATGACGCGCGTCCAATTCTGGACGGATGCGACGCTGGCGAGCGGCTGCGACCTCCAGCCCAAGACCTACGCGATCTATGTGAGCGGCACGCTGACGATTCAGAGCGGCGGCAAGATCTCGGCCAACGGCGCAGTGGGAGCATCGACAACCGGAGCCAGCACCTGCGCAGTGACCGCTGCTCACACCTACGGCCCCGGCTACACCGGCGGCTATAACTTCACGCTTCAGAACGCCGGGCAGCCCACCGTGGGCGCCGGCCTGGGCAACCTCGTGATGCTCGGCGGCAACGGCGGCGGCGGTGGAACCGGCAGCTCAACCGGTGGGTTCGCGGGCGGCGGTACTTCCTTCTCGTATAAGTCGGGCTCGAACAACGTTGCTGCATTCAGCATGGATTTTCTCGTGCGCGGGTTTGCCCTGACGCCTGGCGGCGGCACAAGCAACCTTTCGTATCCGACTGGCGGCGGCGGTGGCGGCGAAGGTGGCACCGGGTCGGGCGGCATGGGCCCCACGGGTGGGTGCGGCGCTGACGTCGTGGGCATCATCGCCCGCAAGATCGTGATCAACTCCGGCGGGCGAATTGAGGCCATCGGCGGAGCCGGCGCCGCTGCTGCCAACGCGAATGCAGGCGGCGGCGGCGGTGGCGGCGGCGGTAGCGTCATCGTGAAGACGCTCGACTACACCAACAACGGCACCATCGATCTGTCTGGCGGCGTAGGGGGCGCCGGCAATGGAACCGGGACAATCGGTTCAGCGGGCTCGACGGGAAACCTCTACCTCTTCACTCCGGCGGTCCCATGAGACTCTATCGAAAACTTTGGCTGCTCGACGTGGTGATGATGGGCGTGTGCATCAGCAGCATGTACTGCGCTGGCGCTGAGCCGTTCGACGACTTCCAATCCGAAGTGGATGGCGACAGGCCGATCCGCATCGTGGAGTCGGAGAAGCTCCGAGCGTGGGCGTCGGGCATCGGCAAGCCGGCCGGCGCTCGCCAGCGCATGCTTGCTCTCGCGCTACCGCTGGCCTCGCACATGTGGAACGTCCACCCCACGGGCGCCGAGCAGCTGCTGCCCTTCGATCTGGACGACGCACCGGACGGCCCCTGCGTGAAGCAGCGCTTGTCGCTCTGGAGCATCCCCGGCAAGCCGCAGATCTTCGCCTGCCCCGCCTGGATCGAGTGCTCGATCGAAGGGGACCGGAGCTTGTACGGTCAGGCCGGCTGCAACCTGGCGCTTGCCCACGAGCTCGGGCACGTGCTGGGGGCGCGCAAGCACGCTGCGCAGGGAGACAGGCCCCAACATGCCGACGGGCCCGTGATGTGCGGCTGGGCGAGCGACTGCATTGATCCGCACCTGACGGACTACACCGCCGAAGACGTCGCCCTCATCTGCGGAGACGGCGGCCACGGCGGGCGCTGTCCAGCGTGATGCGCATGCGCCCTGCCCTTCGCATCTTGGCGCTGGCGCTCACAGCCAAGTTGCTGGCGTCCCTTTGCGGGCCTGAGCATTGCTGGGACGTCAAGAAGGGACGCTGCGAGCACTGCCTGAAGGACTGCCCGACAAGGTCGACAGAAGTGGCATCGCGGTGAATCCCGGTCACCGTCGTCGAAAGAATGGCCCTATTGACTCCTGTATCCTGCGGGATACACTCCGCCTTGTGCCCCTCAAGCGTGTGGTTCCTCGCCAGATCGAGGAATATCTGACCCCGGACGGCGTGAGCCCGTTTCACGACTGGGTTAGAGGCTTGAAGGATGCCAAGACGCGCGCTGTCATCCGCCAGCGTCTCGACCGCGTCATGATGGGAAACCTGGGCGAGTGGGCGCCGGTCGGCGAAGGCGTCTCCGAGCTCAAGATCGACTACGGGCCTGGCTACCGAATCTACTTCGGCGAGGACGGGCAGACGCTGGTCATCCTCTTATGCGCAGGCAACAAGAGCACGCAGCGAGCGGATATCCGGAAGGCGAGAGCCTACTGGCAAGAATACCGGAGGGTCGGCCATGCCGAAGCGAACCAGGAAATATGAAGAGTCCTTGCTTGAGGATCTGCGCGACCCGGCCGAGGCAGCGGCGTATCTGAACCTCGCCCTCGACAGCATCGGCGAGCCCGACGGGACGGCGCTGTTCTTGTTGGCGCTCGGCAACGTCATCCGTGCACAGGGCGTTAGCGAGGTCGCAAAGGGCGCCGAGCTCGGCCGCGAGAGCCTGTACAAGTCGATCTCGGCCGCCGGCAATCCGCGCCTCAAAAGCGTGCTCGACATCCTTCGCGTGATGGGCCTGCGGATCTCCGTGGAGGCGCAGGCGAAGCCGTCGCGGCAGAAGGCGACAAAGCGGCAGAGCAGGCTTGCCAAGGCGTCGTAGAGTAGGATTTCGTAGCGCCGCCCGTCGGCGAGCCTTACCGCTTCCGGATTCGCCTCGCCCACTGATAGATGGGGCAGCGCCTGTGATTCCGGTGCGCGCGGATCTCTGTCTCAATCACCTCAATCACGTGAAGGTAGCCCTTCACAACCTTGGTGGTCTCTTCGACCCAGCTCGGATCGAACTCCGCTGGGCGCTTGGCAAAGCCTTGCAGCGCCTGAAGCGATGCTTCCAAGTCTTCCGCCAGGGGGCGCTCGTTTTCACCGAGCTCAACCGTCGCTGTGATGTTCCGGTGCATGCCCAGGTTGGAGCATGCCGCAGAGCGCGGCCGCAACATCTTTCAAAAGGGCCGAAGTTGCCTCTTTTGCCAACTGCGACTGAGGATGCGCGGCAATGGCGGGCGCTGCCCAGCCTGATGCGCATGCGCCCTACCCTTCGCATCTTGGCGCTGGCGATCGCAGCGAAGTTTCTGGCTTCCCTTTGCGGGCCCGAGCACTGCTGGGAAGTTCGCAAGGGACGCTGCGAACACTGCCTGAAGGACTGCCCTACGCGGTGACGCCGCAGCTTGAAACTGTCCGGTAATTCAGGAATTTCCGGACAGTGGCGCAGCCTTGATCCATCCCTAGCGGCTCGCTAATTACTGCGCCGCGGTTCGCCTCTTAGCGCAGCCAAGCACTCTTCCAGCACCCTGATCTCCGCCGGGCCAAGCTGGCGCGGGTCTACCCGTTGGAGCATTTTACGAACAAACTGCATCTTCCGAATCAGCGCCTCACAGCTCGGCGGCGATGCAGGGCGGCTTGCAGCGGGCTCATGCTTCTTGGGCTCACCGGGCGGCGTCTTGGGTTGCATGGCCTCTTTGAGCACGGCGGGAGAGCCGCTACAAGAACTTTCCGACGGTGGGCATTACCAACCCTTGCCCATGAGGGTTCACTTCCGGCGCAGCAACATGACCGCCGCCGTCTTCCCGATTCCAGGGCCTTACTTGAGCGTTGAGAGCGTTTCCCAGCCCACCTAACCCGGTCGTATCTGGGCTCGGGTGCGGTACTTGGTCCTTGACACAATCCGACTGCCGTCATACGCCGTCCGCATGCAAAATAACCCGCTGAATCTTAGTCGTTCCCCGCTGTTGTGTACCTTGCTTGCGAGCCTCGCAATATTATCATCCAACACCGTCGTATACGCTTGCAACGTAATAGGCGAAGCTAGATCCTGTGTATGCAGAAGCGGGAAAGTCAGCAAACAGGTCTGCGTGGGCGGAGAATACTCAGATTGCAAGTGTGAAAATGAGGAGTTACCGAAGGGCGATTGTGTCGGCACTTGGACACTGGCTGATTCAAAAGGTTCTAAGCATAACTTCATGGTTTTTCAAAATGATTCTAAGAAATATGAAATTAGACAGGGAGCGGTGGCTCAAGGAGACATCACTTATCAAATTAGTGATGCCAACACTGATGGTGGAAAATGCAGACTCTGGGTCGATGTAGAGGAGCGACCAGTGTGTTGTGGCACTCCGGACCCTTCTGAACTGCCACCGACAAAGACCATGCTGATTCTATTTGAGTCCGGCGGAAAAGTCGACGGAGCCTATACCTATGTGCGCAATCACCGCCTCGTCGATAGGCGGACAATTAACGGAAGCAAGCAGCAGCTAAACGTAAATGCAGTCAGGCCATCTACCGCTGTTCTGACTAAGGACATGAAGACGTTGGTAGATGCGATTCCGGGTCACTGCGAAAAGGCACCAGCAATAATCCAGCGCTATCGGGGAAAGTGGGTTAGCATCAATTTGACAATTGGAGCCAACGGAGGACCAGAGAAGGTGTTGGTCAATGATGAAGATATTTCCATAGATGATTGTGTTGCAGCAGTGACGGAAAACCGTTACGGAATATTTCCAAACTATACCGGTCAATCAATGAAGGTCAGTTTCCCTTTTCAAGTTAAGTAGCTGAATTGGTATCGACCAAAGGGAATCCGCGGGCCCAACCCTTCACGCAATGCGATAGTCACAGCGCCCGCCTAAGCAGCATTAGTACAGTCGACGGCGCACCGCCTATGCCATAAGGTGCCGATAGCTCCAGCTCCCAGCCGAGCGGTCGAACGAACGTCGCGAGCTGCTCGGGATCGTAGCTGCGCAGGCGCAGCATGACGAAGTCGCGGCGAGGGCCCTCTTTCATCTCTACCTCGGCGACCACGTCGAGCTCGTAAGAACCAGGGACCTGGCCTTGTGGCAATAGGTCCATGCGGAAATTGATGTTGGCGACGCCTCGGCAGTGTCGCCAGATGGGGCCGCTCAGCCACTCAAAATGCGTGCTGCGGGGCCCTTCGCGCAGTGTCGGCTCGGCTGCTCGAATCGCTGCGGCATCACCGGCCGGCGCCTGCGCCATCCGCAGATCTAGCACCAGCAGATCACCGGGAGCCGTGCAGCTGGCGAGGTCGCGCAGCCAGCTGACTTCGTTCTCCAGGTTCTGCGTTGTGCATCCCAGCATCGAATAAAGCCGCAGGCGCTTGGAAGCCGCTGGCCGGTAGCTCATCACCGGGATGCGGCGCAGCTCGTTGAAGTCGCCTGACAGGGCGAATACGGCGACGCCGCGAGGCTCCAGCAGATCGGCGGCATGGCGAAAAGCTGTGTGAAGCATCACCGGGGAGATGTCGAGCAGGCATAGGCGGACGTCGGGCGGCTGTCCGCGGCCATCGCATAGATGCTGCACCAGCCGCACCTCGCTGCGACCATCGCCCGCGCCAACGGCATGCACGTCAAGGCCGCGGTCTCGCCCATGCTCAAGCACGCGGGTGGCTACCTGCGCCAGCGGCATCGCTTCGCGGAAGGCGGTTGCGTAGGGGGCTGAGGTCGACAGCTTGATGAAGTCGGACGCGCTCTTGCCGTCGAGGTAAAGATAGGTCTGCTCGATCATGCCGCCGTGACCGTTGAGCGCCTCGTGCATGTCGTTGTGCAGTCGCAGCGCATCGACGTGCGGCGCAAACCAAGCGTTGGGCACAAGCTCATCGCAGGCAGTCGCCGGCTCATCCAGCGCCAGCTCGGCAACGCCCCGAAGTCGCGTCATCGTGTCAGGACTTGGCTTCACGCGGTCGGCCTCCAGGTTTCTGATTGTGCGTTCGTCGACGCCAACCTTGACCGCCAGCCTCATCTGCGAAAGTCCCGCCCGCTCGCGCTTCAAGCGCAGTTCATCACCAAAGGTCCGCATGCCCGCGGACTGTAGCGCAGCGCAGCTGGACTGGCGCAGCATTGCCGGTCGATTTCCGGTCGTTGCCGGGCCTGTTTCCGGTTCGTTTCCGGTTCGATTTCAGCTAGGCGGCGGGCTCATCGGTTGGCTTATTAGCTGCCATGAAGCCATTCTTCAGTCAGCTTCGCCCGGCCCTTCACCTTGGCCAAAGGCCAGCCAACCAGGGGAGACATCCAGCGCCACCGCCAGAGACTCGCAGGTCTCCACCACTGGGACGCGCTCGCCCGCTTCGAGCAGAAAGACCGCCTGCCCAGATAGGCGAGCTGGCGCACCTGCGCCCCGAAGCGACAGACCGCGCAGCTGTCTGGCCTGTCGGAGCCGCGCGCCAAGTCCCTCGTGAGCCTTCTGAAATTCGCGGTGCCCTAGTTCCGGCAGCGGGGGATCCATCGGCAAGGCCGGTCGCGGGTGGCGCTGGCGAAAGCGCAGATGGCCCTGATCGCCGAATGCGAGCCACACGGGGGATACGCCTAAACCAGTGGCCAGGCGCTCGATCGTATCGATCCTGGGGGCGTTTACGTGGTTCTCAATCGCACTGATCGACTGCGAGCTGATGCCGCAAGCCTCGCTGATCTGAGTTTGCGTCAGGCCATGGCCGAGTCCCAGGTCTCGTAGCCGCGATCCGACCCCCCACCATAGCGGGTTCTTTACGCCCTTTGGCATCGGGCGCCTAGTTAGGACGGTTATGCGCAGCGTCGAGACTGATGGTTTTTCATTCTGGTTCCCCAGATCTGTTGACAGCATCTTGAATTTTTCCTATTACTAATCTGTCCGACTCGTTACCCAGTATTGATGACAAGCAAGCTGTCGCGCACCTTATCCCACACGGGGAACGGGCGCAACAGGCGGCCACCGAAAACGGAGTTTTCGATATGAGCGCAGAGCAGCCCGAGAAAGCCAGCCGCACACAACAACAGCAGGAACAGGGGCACCCTTGCGGGTGCGTGTTTGGGTATGGAATCCGCCTGCGCTGCTGCGAAGAGCATTGGCGCCTGCGCGGCCAAATCATCCCAACGACCGGGCGATTTTGCTCGGACTTCAACGCGTAGCGTTGAGCAACGATATGGGCACTGTAACCGTCGGTGACGCCAAAGGTGCTGTCTCCACTGCATAGCCACGACGGTGTACCTCCGGTGACGCCAAAGGCTGGTGTTTACAGTCGAGTAGCCACGGAGGTGCAGTGCCCGCCCATGGGCGCTGCGCCGCTGACAACTCCAACCAGGGCGGTTGACAGCGAAAGAACAGCGGCGCAGCGCCCACCTACAAGCGAAGGGAGCACGCCATGAGCTTCGCCGTCGGGATGTGCCTGTTGATGATCGTGTCCTCGCTGGTTCGCGAGGACGACTTGCCAGAGGCTTCGGCCGAGAAAGGAACACAGGATATGCAGACCAGCGCAGCAGAGGGGACGCCGGCAGCCAAGCCACGCTCCATCACCATCAGCCACACGCCCGGACAGGGCATCACGCTGCACATCGATGAGGGCATGCGGGCGGCTATCGCGGACAGCGTCGAGCGCGATGTGAAATTCTTCACGAACTATGCCGCCGACGTGGTCAAGGCGCTTGCTGAATCCAAAGACGCGCCTCTCGTTAAGCAAGCGATCATGGACGCGGTCCGCACTGTCGTCATGGGCGCAGCGTCCGATCAGGGCACCGCCTACACCACTGCCGATGTGCTGAAGCACTATGAGGGTCTGCTGCGCCATGAGCAGGAACTGCTCGCGCTGGCGGAAGCGGCACTGCAGGGCCCGGAGGAGCTGCGGCCGCGGCCTGAAGACGTCGCTGTGAGGCGCGCCGAGGTCGCGCACCTGGAAGCGAAGATCGCGCAGGTCAAGGCGGACCAGATCGAGGAATTGACGGCCGCCAGCGCCGCGGCTGATGAGCGAGCTGTTGATCGCGGGAACGACGCGACGCCTGGCGAGCCGAGCACCAGGGCTCAGCAAATCCACGAGATCGAGGATGCGCTGACGGGCCTGCGCCAACACCTCGCAAAGGCCGAAGCCAGCTGGAATGCGCCCGAAAGCGAGCGGGTCAGCTATGAGCAGATCAACTCGCTCCGCGAGCAGATCAAGCTCGGCGAGGAGCTGCTTGCCTCCCTGAAGGAGCCCGACGCTTCGCCGCAGCCGGCCGCGCCGGCCGCCGAGCTGCCCACCGAGATGACGAGCGCGCAGCCCGCCTAACAGCTCACGACTTGGGCGGCTGCGTCGTTGGTACCAAGCAGCTAATTCTGGCTGCGCGGCGAAGAGAACAACACATCAATTTCGACGCAGCCGCCCAGCTCCTGGAAAGGACCACGACCATGACCCTTTCGGAAGGTATCGCAGATCCCCGGCCTGTTCCTGTCAGCAAGATGGTTGGTCTTCTGCTCATCCTGATCGCGCTGTTGATCTCGCTTTTGGTTGTCGCCTGTCGCCGGCTCAAGGTGCCCGACCGAGCGCCAGCGCACAAGCCGCCGCCGGCCGCGCCCGCAGAGCCCACGCCGCCGACCTGCGGCGATGGTCAGTTCTACAGCGACGACTTGCAGCGCTGCGCCACGCCCGACTGATTCGCGCCCGAACTCTGGGGGTTGGACATGCCGACCTGGAATCAAACGCCGCAGGGTCGAGAGCTCATAAGACTCATCGCCCTAAAGCGAGAGACCGAGAACCTGGCGGCGCGCGCCCACTGCACTGCCGACGAAGCAGCGCAGCGACGGAGGGACGGATGGCGCTACTGCAAGGCTCACGGCTGGTTTAAGCAGAAGCTGTGCATTCCGTGCAAGACCGCGCGCACCGCACAGAAGCGACAAGAGCGGCGAGACAAAGCCGCTTGATTTAGCTGCGGCTCACATTTTTGAGCCGCGATTTTCCGCAGCGAGCACTTGCTGCCCGCTGTCCACCTGGCGACCACAGGAGGGTCCAGCTATGTCGGAAGGTAAAGCAAAGGTCTGTCTTTGGCGCCTCGTGCGCAGCGTCGAAAAGCAGGCGCTCCATGTGCAAGAGATGGCACCTGGCGTGTTCTGGGCGAGCTGCGGCCTCTGTCATGTCCATGGTCCCGGAACCTCCCGCAAGGAAGCCACACAGAGGCTGGTCCACGGACCGGAGTGTTCTCTGCACATCGTCGCAGAGACAAAAAAGGATCTCTCCCATGCCGCCGCGTAGTGCAGCGCTTGCATTAGAGCAGCTGCGGGAAGAGAACCCGCAGCTCGCAGAGCACGTGCATCTCGGTGGCGGAAGCACCGGTCTGCCGCCGACTCCGAGACCACCGTCCGCAGCCCCCGCGCACCGCGATCACTGTTGGGAATACCGAGACTTCGACAGTCCCAGCGGAACGGCACGTTTTCAGTGCGCGGTCTGCGCAGTATGGATGACTCGCTCTATGGACGGGCAGCGGCATTCCATCAGCTACTACTTATCGGACGGCATTACGAAGGTCAGCCATCGGCCAGCCTGTGATGCAGCCACGCTGGAGGCATGCCATGGCCGTTGAGTTCCAGCAGCGCGACGCAGTGAGGTCATCTCACGATTGCGCTGGAATGAAGCCATGATGCGGTGCGTCCTCTACGTCCGCGTCTCCAAGAACGACGGCGACCAGGAACCCGAAACGCAGCTGCGGCAGCTGCGCGACTGGGCCCAGGCCCGCGGCTGGCGCATCGTTGCCGAGCAGCAAGATCGCGTGACCGGAGACCCGGTGCGCCGCGGTCGTAATCCCGCCGGCCTCGTGTCCGCCCTGGGTCTTATTCATTGCAAGAAGGCCGAGGTGCTGGCCGTCTGGTCTTCCGATCGGCTCGTGCGCTCGCCCTGGCACCTGCTGGAGCTTGTCGCCCAGGTGCAGGCCGCCGGCGGTCGCGTCGCCAGCTTGCAGGACGGCGCCGACCTGGACACCACGACCGACACCGGCGAGCTTTTTCTATTCCTGCGCGGCTGGTGGTCGCGGATGGAGCTCAAGCTGATCCGGCAGCGCACCAACGCCGGCCTGGCGCGAGCTCGCGCCGAAGGCCGGCAGCTCGGCCGCCCGCGCATGCGGCTGCCAGACC
>Ga0075163_10010156_pt1 | contig 12322 bp, 9 predicted proteins | sample JI1023141ADNA_FD_71478 | JGI IMG/M metagenome (GOLD analysis project Ga0075163, IMG submission 71478) | Wastewater effluent complex algal communities from Wisconsin, to seasonally profile nutrient transformation and Carbon sequestration -... | ecosystem: Engineered > WWTP > Effluent > Algae...
GTGACCTCGGCCCAGCAGGGCTTTACCGATGCTTTCCCCCGGGAGGAGTTCGCGGAACGTCGCGCGAAGGTGATGGCGCAGATCGGCGACGCGGTCGCGATCCTGCAAGGAACCACCGAGCGGCGCGGCGAGTCGGCCCTGCGCCAGAGCAACCAGTTCTTCTATCTGACCGGGGTGACGGAACCTCGCGCCTTCGTCGTCATCGACGGGCGGACGAAGAAGACGGCGCTGTACCTCACCCCCGCGACGCCGCGGCGCCAGCGCGCCATCGGCCCCTACCTCGGCGTGGACGAGGCTTCGCGCGCCACCACGGGTGTCGATGCCATCGAACCCCGCGAGGCCTTCACTGCCGCGGTCGCGGCCATCGCCGCCGAACGCCGCGTGATCTTCCTGCCCCTGCGGCCCGAAGTCCTCGGCAGCGAATCCTCGAGCGACGTGGTGGGCTTCATGCGGGTGACGAAGGAGGATCCGTGGGACGGCCACATCAGCCGCGACGAGACGTTCATCGCAAAGATGAAGGCGGCAGCCCCCGCCTCCGAAGTACGCGACCTCGATCCCATTCTTGACACGATGCGCGCGGTCAAGAGCCCGCGGGAGATCGCCCTCATCCGCGAGGCCACGCGCCTTACCGGCCTCGCCATCATGGAGGCGATGCGCGACGCCGAGCCCGGGATGTTCGAGTACGAGCTCGAAGCCGCGGCCGAATACGTCTACAAGCGGGGCGGCGCCTACGGCGAGTCGTACTTCCCGCTCATCGCGAACGGGAAGAACATGCCCTACAGCCACTATCACAAGAACCGCGACCGCCTCCGCGCGGGCGACCTCGTGCAGTTCGACTGGGCTCCGGACATCGGCAACTACACGAGCGACGTGACCCGCATCTTCCCCGCCGACGGGAAGTTCACGCCGCGTCAGCGCGAGTTCTACACGGCGTACCTGCGGATCTACCAGGCGCTGCTGACCTCGATCCGCGTGCACGCCACCGCGCGGGAGGTGATGGATGCGGCCGTGGTGAAGATGGATCGCTTCATGGCCGAGTTCAAGTTCAGCGATCCGAAGATCCGGGCCACGGCCGCGACCTTCGTCGATCGGTTCCGCGTGGATCCGAAGGCCACGAACCCGGCCCGCAGTCTCGGCCACAGCGTCGGCATGGAAGTCCACGATGTGCGCAACCCGACCGCAACCCTCGAACCCGGATACGTGTTCACGATCGAACCGCAGATGACGATGGAGGGCGGCGAACTCTCGGCCCGCCTCGAGGACATGATCCTCATCACGGAAACGGGCTACGAGAATCTGTCGGCCTTCGTCCCGGTGGAGATCGAGGACATCGAGAAGCTTATGAAGCAGCCGGGCCTCGGAGCCCACGCGCTGAAGCTGCCAACGCCAAAGAAGTAGCCGGCCCACGAAAGCGGGTCTCGTGCCGCAGTCGGCGCGGAATGGTGCGCCCGGTGGGGCTCGAACCCACAACCAACGGCTTAAAAGGCCGCTGCTCTACCATTGAGCTACAGGCACACGAACGCGGATTATAAGCCCCGGGAACAGGGCTCTGGACGGCCCCGCCCTATCGGGTGAACCAGGCGGCCGAGCGCGTGCTGTGGTCGAGGACCGAGGCGTCGCGGTCCGGACCCACCGACACGAGGGGCACTTCGACACCCACGAGGTCGGCGATCTTCCGGATGTAGTCCCGCGCTTCCTGCGGGAGATCCTTCCAGTCGCGCGCGTCGCTGGTACTGGTCTGCCAGCCCTTCATGTTCTCGTAGATCGGCTTGCACTCGCCGTAGATGGCCACATCCGCGGGGATCTCGTCGAGGCGCGTGTTGCGGTAGCGGTAGCCAACGCACACCGGGATCTCCTCGAGGGTGTCGAGGACGTCGAGCTTCGTGAGCACGATCCCGTCGAAGCCGTTCACGCGCGCCGAGTAGCGCACGACCGGCGCGTCGAACCAGCCGCAGCGTCGCGGACGTCCGGTGGTGGCGCCGTACTCACCCCCGCGCTCGCGCAGGCCCTCGCCCACCGCGTCGTTGAGTTCGGTGGGCAACGGTCCCGTGCCCACGCGAGTCGTGTACGCCTTCACGATGCCGATGACACCGTCCACCTTCGAAGGAGGCACGCCGAGGCCGGTGATGACGCCGCCGATGCCGGCCGACGACGAGGTCACGAACGGGTAGGTCCCGTGGTCGATGTCGAGCAGTGTCGCCTGGGCGCCCTCGAACAGCACCGAATAGCCCTCGGTCATCTGGGCGTGGAGCAGCGCCGACACGTCGCGCACCCGGGGCGCGATGCGGACGCCAAAGGCCTCGAGGTCGTCGGCCGTCTTCGTCCAGTCGACGTCGGGCGTGACACCGTAGCCGCGGCAGATCGCCTCGAAGTGCTCGCGCAGGGCGACGAGTTTCGCGTCGATGCGGTCGCGGAGGAGGACGTCGGAGATGCGCATTCCACGCCGTGCCGCCTTGTCCTCGTAGCAGGGGCCGATGCCGCGTCCCGTGGTGCCGAGTTTCCCGGCGCCCTTTCGCTCCTCGGCCATGAGGTCGAGGGCGCGGTGGTGCGGCAGCAGGACGTGAGCGCGGTCGGAGATCGCAAGGTTCGCGAAGACGTCGATGCCGAGCGCTTCGACCTCGGCGGCCTCCGCCTGGAGAGCCGTCGGGTCGATGACGAGACCGGGGCCGAGAACGCACAGGACGCCCTCGTGGAGGATGCCCGAAGGGATGAGGTGGAGGACCAGCTTCCGGTCGCCCCGGATGACGGTGTGCCCCGCGTTGTGGCCGCCGTTGAAACGGGCGACGATCTCGAACGCCGGGGTGATCAGATCGACGATCTTCCCCTTGCCCTCGTCCCCCCACTGGCCGCCAATGATCGCGATATTCGGCATGTCGACGGTATTCCTTGAAAGGGTCTCTGGCGGTCGTGAAGCAGGATTTCTGGGGGGAGCCCTATTGAGAACCGTTCGGGCGGGACGGCGATTGTAGGAAGCGAGGCGTTGAAATGGCAAGACGGAGATCTCCTAAGATAAGGCGCGCGCATGACTCCCATCTCTCTTTCCGGCAGCGATCTCACTCTCGAAACGCTGGCCGCGATCGCGGACGGCGCCCCCGTGGACTTCACCCGCACCGCCCGGGAGGCCATGAACGCGGCTCGCGCGGTGGTCGACGGGGCGGTGGCCCGGGGCGAGGTGGTCTACGGCGTCAACACCGGCTTCGGCAACTTCGCCGACGTGCGGATCGGGCCCGCCGACCTTGCGACCCTGCAGCGCAATCTGGTGCGCTCACATGCCGCCGGGGTCGGCCCGATCCTCGGCCGGCGTGAGACCCGCGCGCTCATGGTCCTGCGCGCAAATGTCCTCGCCAAGGGCTTTTCCGGCGCCCGGGTCGAGACCGCCGAGCTTCTCGTCGCCTGTCTCAATCGCGGCATCCACCCCTGCGTTCCCGAACAGGGGTCGGTCGGCGCCTCGGGCGACCTCGCTCCCCTCGCTCACGTCGCCCTCCTGCTGATCGGCGAGGGGGAGTGCGAGTTCGAGGGCCGCCGCATTGCCGCGGCCGAAGCGCTCGGCGCCGCGGGGCTTGCGCCCGTCACCCTCGAGGCGAAAGAAGGTCTCGCCCTCATCAACGGCACGCAGCTCATGACCGCGATCACGGCACTCGCGCTGCTCGCGGCCGAGACGCTTGCGAAGACCGCGGACGTCGTCGCGGCGATGACCGTCGACGCGCTCCTCGGCACCGACGTCGCCTTCGATCCGCGCATCCACGCGGCCCGGCCCCACGCGGGCCAGGGCGCTTCCGCCCGCAACCTCAAGCGCCTCCTCGGAAACAGCGCGCTGCGCGAGTCGCACCGCAACTGCGGCCGCGTGCAGGATGCCTACTCCCTCCGCTGCGCGCCCCAGGTCCACGGCGCCGCGCGCGACACCATGGCCTTCGTCCGACGCACCGTCGAGATCGAAATGAACAGCGCCACCGACAATCCGATGGTCTTTGCGGATGCCGGCGTCCTCCTCTCCGGCGGCAACTTCCACGGCGAGCCTGTGGCCATGGCCGCCGATTTCCTCGCCATCGCCACCGCCGAGATCGGCGGGATCAGCGAGCGCCGCATCGAGCGCCTAGTGAATCCCACGCTGTCCGGGCTTCCCGCCTTCCTCACCGAGGACGGCGGCCTGCGTTCCGGCTTCATGATGGCCCACGTCACCGCGGCGGCCCTCGCGTCCGAGAACAAGTCCCTCGCCCACCCCGCGAGCGTCGACTCGATCACGACGTCCGCCAACAAGGAAGATCACGTTTCGATGGGCCCGATCGCCGCCCGCAAGGCGCGCGGCGTGGTCGCGAACGTCCGCCGGATTCTCGCGATCGAAGCCCTCGCCGCGGCCCAGGGCGTCGACTTCCATCGGCCCCTGCGCACGTCCGACGCGCTGGAAGCCGCGCACGATGCGCTGCGCGCCCGCGTCCCCGGCTACGACGCCGACCGCGTCATGGGCCCTGAGATCGAAGCCGCGGCCGAACTCGTCGCCTCGGGCGCGCTCGTCGCCGCCGCCGAAGGAAAGTCAGGAGACCTCGAATGACCCGCACGATCCGCGCCCCGCGCGGAGCCGAGTTGAGCTGCAAGGGCTGGGTTCAGGAAGCCGCTCTGCGCATGCTGATGAACAACCTCGATCCCGAGGTGGCCGAGCGTCCCGCGGATCTCGTGGTCTACGGCGGCATCGGTAAGGCCGCGCGCAACTGGGACTGCTTCGACGCCATCGTCCGCTCCCTGCGCGAACTCGAGAACGACGAAACTCTGCTCGTGCAGTCGGGCAAGCCCGTGGCGATCTTCAAGACCCACGAGGACGCACCGCGGGTCCTGATCTCCAACTCGATGCTCGTGCCGAAGTGGGCCACGTGGGAGCATTTCCACGAACTCGATCGCAAGGGCCTGATGATGTACGGCCAGATGACCGCGGGGTCGTGGATCTACATCGGCACCCAGGGCATCCTCCAGGGCACCTACGAGACCTTTGCGGAGGCGGCGCGCCAGCACTTCGGCGGGACCCTCGCGGGCACCATCACGCTGACCGCGGGCCTTGGCGGCATGGGCGGCGCGCAGCCACTGTCGGTCACCATGAACGACGGCGTCGCCATCGTAGTGGAGGTCGACTCGACCCGCATCGACAAGCGTCTCGAGACCCGCTACCTCGATACGCGCACCGACTCCGTCGACCAGGCCCTCGAACTCGCCCTCGCGGCGAAGGCCGAGAAGCGGCGGCTCTCGATCGGCCTGCTCGGCAACGCGGCCGAGATCCTGCCCGCTCTCGTCGAGCGCGGCTTCCGGCCCGACCTCGTCACCGACCAGACGAGCGCCCACGATCCCCTGAACGGCTACATCCCGAAGGGCCTCACCCTCGAAGCGGCGACCGCCCTGCGTGCCGCCGATGCCGAGACCTATGTGCGGATGTCCCGCGCCTCGATGGCCGATCACGTGAACGCCATGCTCGCCTTCAAGCGCGCCGGCGCCATCACCTTCGACTACGGGAACAACATCCGCGCCGAGGCGAAGAGTGCGGGCGCCCCCGACGCCTTCGAGATCAAGGGCTTCGTGCCCGAGTACATCCGGCCGCTCTTCTGCGAAGGCAAGGGGCCGTTCCGCTGGGCCGTGCTCTCGGGCGACCCGAAGGACCTCGCGGTGACGGACGAAGCGATCTGCGCGACGTTCCCCGAGAACGCGTCTTTGCAGCGCTGGATCGCGCTCGCGCGCGAGCGCGTGGCCTTCCAGGGTCTGCCCGCGCGCATCTGCTGGCTCGGCTACGGCGAGCGCGCGAAGATGGGCGCCGTCTTCAACGACCTCGTGAAGACGGGTCGGGTGAGCGCCCCCATCGTCATCGGCCGCGACCATCTCGACGCGGGCTCTGTCGCCTCCCCCAACCGAGAGACCGAGGCCATGCGCGACGGGTCGGACGCCGTCGCGGACTGGCCCATCCTCAACGCCCTCGTCAACACCGCCTCCGGCGCCTCGTGGGTGTCTGTGCATCACGGCGGCGGCGTGGGCATGGGCTACTCGATCCACGCAGGCATGGTCGTCGTCGCCGATGGCACCGAGGCGGCGGCACGCCGTCTCGCGCGCGTGCTCACCTCCGACCCCGGCATGGGCGTGGTACGGCACGTGGATGCCGGCTACGACCGCGCGATCGAAGTCGCCCGCGATACCGGGATGAAGACGCCGCTCGTTTCATGAGTGACGCCGGCCCCGCGTCCCGGGCGGACTTCACGTCCGCTCTCGCGACCGAGGCCGCGAACGGACTGCGGACGCTTCTGGTCGCGCCGCTCGGGGCGGGCAAGACGCACGGCCTCGGCGCGATCCGCGGCGTGCTCCACAGGGCGCGGGTTCCGCTCCTCCCGCTCGACCTCTTCACCGCGGCCTCCACTCCCGAGCGCCTCCTCGCGATCCTCGCGGAGAGCCTCGCCCCGTTCCTTCCCGAGGACGAGGCGCTCGCGATCCGCGATCTCGCCACCGAGGGCTCCCTCGATCGCCATCAGTCTTCGGGCGCTTTGTTGCGCCTCTTCGATCTCCTCGCCCTCCGCGGGCGGCCGCTGCCCTTCGTGTGGCTGATCGATGAGGTCACCGAGATTCGCTCACTCGCCTACTTCCCTGGCCTCCTCGAAATCGAAGCGCCGTTCGCGCGCGCCCTCACGAACGCCCGCGGGGCGGTGCTCACGTCGTCGTACCCTGGCCTCGCCGCCACACTGTTCCCGGATTTCGCGATCCGGGCCCTGCCCGGCCTCCACGCGGACGACATTCGCGCGACGCGGGTCGGCGGTTCCGTCTCCCGGACCGACATCGCCTCCGCCATCGACTGGACGAAGGGACACGCGGCATCTCTCCTCTCCCTTCTCGCGGACACCGAGGGCACCCGGGACGCCGCGCGCTCCCTGGCCCGTCTGCTCCGTCCGGAGGCGCCGCTCGAGGCTCTGGCCAGACGGCAGTACGAGGTGCTCCTGATGCGCAGCCGGGGCTATGCCGTCTGCAAGCGCGCGGCGGAGGCGGTGGCGGCCGCCCCGGGACGCCGGCTCACCGACCTGTTTCGCGAGATCGGCCGCACGCCGGGCGCCTCCCGCCAGTATCTCCGCTGGCTCGTCGAGGTGGGCCTGCTGAGCCAGACCGGGAAGCGCTACGACTTCGCGGATCCGATAGTCGGGCTGTGGGCCTCTTTGTATCTCGGCCGGGCGGATCAGCCCGAGGACACCGAGATCGCGGAGCGTACGGCGGAGTGGATTGCGCGCGCGTCCGATAAGGACGGGGCGCTCGAGGCCCAGGCTCCCCCGCCGGAAATCCCGGAGGTCGAGGCCGAGGCGGTGCCGGAAGCAACACCCCTTGCGAAGCGGCGCCCGGACCGCTTCGAAGAGTTCGACTGACAAAGAAAAGGGGCAGGCCGACGTGGCCTGCCCCAGAGGGACCTTTCGGTCCGGGACGAATGGACGACTAGCGGCCGCGGACGAGGTTCGCGATCGTCGCAAGGCGCTGCGACTGCTCGCGAAGCGTCTTGTTCTCTTCCACCGTCTTCTCGACGTGCTTCAGAAGCTCATTGATGGCGTTCGCGATCCCGTTGAGGAGGGCCGGGAAGTCGTTGCTCGCGAGCGCCGACTGCGCGGGCCGACCGGGACGACGGCCACGACGCACTGCGGGCTTCGCCGCGGGGGCGGCGGCGACCGGGGCGGCAGCCTTGGGGGCGGCAGGCTTCGGGGCCGCAGCCTTGGAGGCCACGGACTTCACGACGGGAGCGGCAGCCTTGGGGGCGGCGGCCTTCACAGACGCCTTCCCCGCCTTGGGGGACTTGGCGGCGCGGATGGCGCGGTAGTACAGCATCTGAACGGCGTCCTTCGCCCGACCTGTCTCGACGCTGATCTTCTCGAAAGCACCCGCCTTGGTGAATCCGCTCTTGACGAGCTCGTTGACGCGCGCCACGGTGGCGGCACGGAGGTTGGGGTCACGCTGGTTATTCTTGGCCACGAATTTTTGTGTCTCCTGACAGTCTTTTGGTGAGGGGGTAAGAGGTACGACAAATCGGGTGTACAGGAATGGAGCCGATCCCCTCTATTCACTGCCTACGATGACTCTGCGCTCGTGAACCCCGCCCCGGGGGCTCCGCTTGAGCGCAGACTTACAGATGAGGCTCGACGAGCTTCGTCAGGGCTTCACGACTGAGTTTGCCCACGCGCTGCTCCACCACCTGGCCTCCCTTGAGGAGGATGAGGGTGGGCATGGCGGTCACGTTGTAGTTGAACGGGACGTGCTCGTTCTCCTCGACGTTGACCTTCGCCACCTTGAGACGGCCCTGGAACTGGGTGGCGACGCTCTCGAGGTCGGGGACCATGGCGAGGCACGGCTGACACCACTCGGCCCAGAAGTCGAGGAGCACGGGGATCTTCGATCCCAGGGCCTCGGCTTCAAAGTTCTGGTCGGTGATGGTGGCGATGACTTCGGACATGATCTGGTAACAACCTCCGCGCGGACGCGCTAGCCCTGGCTAGACGTTCGATTGCGAAAGGGAGTATACGGTCGCGTACCGTTCCGCCGAGAGTTGCCATGAGAAGTCGCGTGTCATGCCCCGCCGCATGAGGTCAGACCAGGACCCCGGATCGTCATAGGCGCGAAGCGCTTCGTCGATCGCCCACAAGAGCCCGGTGGTGTCCGCGTGCTGGAACACGAAGCCCGTTCCCGCCTCGGCCGACGCGTCGAAGGGCTCCACGGTATCCGCAAGGCCGCCGGTCGCGCGGACGATGGGAACCGTCCCGTAGCGCATGCTGTACATCTGAGTCAGGCCGCACGGCTCGAAGCGCGAGGGCATGAGGATCATGTCGGCGCCCGCCTCGATCCGGTGCGCGAGCCCGGAGTCGTACTGGAAGCGAGCCCCGAAGCGCAGCGGATCCCGCCGCATGAACTCGCGCAGCGCGTTCTCGACGTCCGGCTCCCCGGTTCCGAGCACGACCATCCGGAGCCTCCGCGACAGCAGCGGCTCCATGGCCGCGGCCACGAGATCGAAGCCCTTCTGATGAACGAGGCGGGAGATGATGCCGATGACGGGCAGGTCGGGCTCGGCGGCAAGTCCGTACTCTTCGAGGAGAGCCCGCTTGCAGGCGGCCTTCCCCTCATGGTCGTCGTCGGCGTAACGAGCCGCGATATGCGGATCGTTCCGCGGATCCCACTCGTCGTAGTCGACGCCGTTGAGGATGCCGACGAGATCCTCGGCCCGCGAGCGCACGACGCCCTCGAGACCGTGACCGAACTCGGCGGTCTGGATCTCCGCGGCGTAGGTCGGCGACACCGTGGTCACGACCTCGGAGAAGAGGAGGCCGCCCTTCATGTAGGAGATGCTGCCGTGCCAGTCGAGGGCCTCCTCGGACGCGAGCGACGCGGGAAGGCCGAGGGCGTCGAGGGTGGACGACTTGAAGATGCCCTGGTAGGCGAGGTTGTGGATGGTGAACACGCAAGGCACGCGGTGCAGCGTGGGATCGTCCGCGTAGAACGACTTCAAGTAGACGGGGATCAGCCCGGTCTGCCAGTCGTGGGCGTGGAAGACATCCGGGCGATAGCCGCGGCTGCGGCAGAACTCGAGGACGGCGCGGGAGAAGAAGGCGAACCGCAGTTCGTTGTCGCCGAAGTCGCCGAAGCTGTCTCCGTAGAGTCCCGCGCGATCGAAGAAGGGCGGATGCTCCACGAAGATCACGCGCAGTCCGGGCGCCAGCTCGTTCTCGTAGAAGCCAGCGCTCCGGTGCAGAGCATCCACCGGCACATGCACCGAACCTACGAACCGGCCCGGCGGAAACGCGATGGATCCGTAACGCGGCAGGAAGCAGGTGACCTCGTGACCGGCGGCAGCCAGGGCCTTGGGCAGAGCCGCGGACACGTCGGCAAGGCCACCCGTCTTGGCCCAGGGCGCCATCTCCGACGAGGCGTAGACAATCCTCACGGGCGAAAGCGTAGCAGACCCTGGGAGCTTGGAGGCCGGGAATGGCTCTGCTACCGTCCGGCAAGCCTTCTCACCCATGGAGATTCCCGAATGAGTTCACTTGAAACCACCCTGCAGGCCATCAGCGACTGGGTCTGGGGGCCGCCGCTCCTCATCCTGCTCTTCGGCACTCACGTCTTTCTGACCTTCCGGCTGCGCTTCATCCAGAAGTTCATTCCCCAGGCGATCCGGCTCTCGCTCTCCCGCGAGAAGGAAGGGGCGGGCGACGTCAGCCAGTTCGGCGCGCTCACTACGGCGCTTGCCGCCACCATCGGCACCGGCAACATCGTCGGCGTCGCGACCGCGGTCTCCGTGGGCGGCCCGGGCGCCGTGCTCTGGATGTGGCTCACGGGCGTGTTCGGCATCGCCACCAAGTATGCGGAGGCGGTTCTCGCGGTCAAGTACCGCGTGGTCACGAAGAGCGGCGCCATGGCGGGTGGCCCGATGTACGCGCTCGAGCGCGGGATGAACATGAAGTGGCTCGGCGTCGTCTTTGCGGCCCTCACCGCCGTCGCCGCCTTCGGCATCGGCTGCATGACCCAGGCGAACTCGATCGCCTCTCTCGCGAAGGAGAGCCTCGGCCTCGACCCCTGGATCACCGGCGGCGTGATGACCGTCCTCACCGCCATCGTCATCCTCGGCGGCATCCAGTCGATCGCGAGCGTGTGCGAAAAGCTCGTGCCCTTCATGGCGATCTTCTACGTTCTCGGTTGCGTGATCCTGCTCGTGATGCACGCGAGCACGATCCCCGAAACGATCGTGACCATCGTGACTTCGGCCTTCGCGGGCCAGGCCGCGGTGGGCGGCTTCATCGGCGCCGGCATCTCGCAGGCGATCCGCTACGGCATCGCGCGCGGCCTCTTCTCGAACGAGTCGGGCCTCGGCAGCGCGCCCATCGTGGCCGCGGCCGCGCAGACGCGGAACCCCGTGCGTCAGGCCCTCGTCTCGTCCACCGGCACCTTCTGGGACACCGTCGTCGTGTGCGCGATGACCGGCCTCGTGGTCGTGAACTCCGGGGAATGGAAGAACGGCCTCGGCGGCGCCGCCCTCACCCACAAGGCCTTCGAGGACATCCCGGTCATCGGCGGCCTCGTCCTCACCGTCGGTCTGCTGACCTTCGTCTTCTCCACCATCCTCGGCTGGTCGTACTACGGCGAGAAGGCGGCCGAATACCTCTTCGGCTCCCGCGTCATCAAGCCCTACCGCGTCCTCTGGGTGATCGCGGTCATGGTGGGCTCGGTGCAACCCCTGGCTGTGGTGTGGACGTTCTCCGACATCGCGAACGGACTCATGGCCGTCCCGAACCTCGTGGCGCTTCTCGGGCTCTCCGGCGTCGTGGTCAAGGAGACGCAGGAGTACCTCTGGTCCGGAAACATCGACAAGGCGGGATCGTAGGGGCCGAACGGCCTCGGGCGACCTTGCCCGATACGGGACGCACCACGGGGCAGCCGGTCATGGCTGCCCCGTTTCTTTTTCGGAAGTGATTGACCCGCGACGGCCCAGTGTATTACTGTACCGATACAGTGAGTCGATCATGACACCTCTCCGAGCCGAGCCCTGGTCCTCGCGGATCCAGGTTCACCCTGCCGACCCGCGGCCCTTGTGGAGCCAGATCGAGGACGGCCTGCGTCGTCAACTCGCGTCGGGCGTGCTCCAGAGCGGGGACCTCCTGCCCTCGGTGCGCGAACTCGCGACCGAGCTGCGGATCAATCCCGCCACGGTCTCGAAGGCCTACCAGCGCCTCGTGGCCGCGGGGTTTCTCGAGGTCCGCCGCGGCGACGGCACCTATGTGTCCAACGCTCCCCCGACCGTCCGCAAGTCGGAGCAGAACCGCGTGATCCGACAGGCAGCGACGATCTTCGCCTCCGTCGCCATCACCCACGGCGCGACCCTCGACGCCACCCGCGAGGCGCTCGAGCGCGCCTACGACGATCTCAGTCACAAGAAGGAGGAGGGGCGATGAGCGACGACGCGGTCGTCCGGGTCGAGGAGATCTCGGTCCGCTATCGGAAGAATCTGGTCATCGACAAAGTGTCGTTCGAGGTGGCGCGGGGTTCGGTTTTCGCGCTCCTCGGGCGCAACGGCGCTGGCAAGTCGTCGATCATCCGCTGCCTCCTCGGGCTGCAGAAGCCGACGACCGGCCGCGTGCGGGTGTTCGGGGACGACGTCTGGACCCACCGCACGAAGGCTCTCGGCAAGGCGGCCTACGTGCCCGAGACCTTCGACGCGCCCGGACAACTTCGCGTGAGGGATGTGGCGGCCTATCACGCCGCGATGTATCGATCCTGGAACACGGGGAGCGTCGACGCCCGCCTGGCCCGCGTTGGGATCTCCGGCGCCGCCACCGTCTCGTCA
>Ga0075163_10010157_pt1 | contig 12322 bp, 12 predicted proteins | sample JI1023141ADNA_FD_71478 | JGI IMG/M metagenome (GOLD analysis project Ga0075163, IMG submission 71478) | Wastewater effluent complex algal communities from Wisconsin, to seasonally profile nutrient transformation and Carbon sequestration -... | ecosystem: Engineered > WWTP > Effluent > Algae...
ATGCCGCCTGCCTCGTCAGGCGCGGTTTTCAGTTTGAGGACAACACTGCGGCCTTCGGCGGACACATATTCCACCTTGGTGTCGCCCGCCGCGTCGCCCCAGCTCTCCTGATGCGCACCGCTCTGCTGCCAATCCGCAACATCGATGCCCTCTTCCTTGAGGACGTCAAGGGAGTGCCTGAGATGCGAAACGCCGGGCAGCTGAAAGCCGGCATCAATCATGTTCTGGCGGGCGAGACGCACCTGCAAACCACCGGAATGCAACCCCATGTCGATGGGACGGACATAAAGAACGATGATGTCGCAATTGTTGGCCACCGCCTGTCGGGCAGCGAAGCGCACGGTGATCATGCTTTCTTCGGAACCATCAATGCAGGCGAGGATGCGGAAGCGGCTGCGGCGTTGGGTACGGAGATTGTGCAGCGTCTTGTTGACGGCTGCCTCCTGACGGTCACTGAGATCGGTACGCTTGAAGAAGTCGAACACTGACATTGTCTACCCTCCCAGCATTGGCCAGTAGAAGGTGGAGATGACCATCAGGATCAAGAAGGACAAGAGCATCATGCGCGAGCCGATCTTGAAAAAATCGGCGGCCTTGAGGTAGCCCGAGGCATAGATGATGGTGAAGGCCGGCTGGGCGGCTGGCGTGAGATAGCCTGATGCAGATGAGATCGCCGTGAGAAATCCGGCGATCAGCGGGTCATGGTTGGCGGCCACAGACATCTTCAGGACGATGGGCGAAAGCACGGCCACGGCGGCCCCTGCTGTCATGGTGTTGGAAACGAAGACGGTGAGCAGCGACACGGCTGCCTCGAACACCAAAGTGCTGTTTCCGGCGACGGACTGCACTGCGTTGAGGGCACCATTGGCCAACCATTCGGCGGCGCCGGTTTCCTTCATTTCCACCCCGAGGGAGATGGCAGCCGCATAAAGCAGGACGATGCCCCAGTTGACGCCGCTGTTGATATCCTCCCAGCGCACCAGGCCGAAAATAAGGAAGGCCAAAGCACCGGCAATGGCGACGATTCCGAGGCCCAGTGTGGACGAGAAGACGGCCCAGCCGATGATAACGATGGTGAAAATGACAATGGTGGCCCAGCCCGATACTTGCATTGGCCCTTCCAACTTCACCTGGGTGCGCAGACGGGTGATGGCGCGCGACAGGTCGCGGGTTTCGGGCCTGAATGTCAGGATCAACAGCAGGCTGACCAGCGGCAGGCGCAGCAGGAACATGGGGAAGGCGTACATAGTCCAGGTCAGGTAATCCATGAGATAGCGCCAGGTCTCGGGCTTCAGCGGATCGTAGAAGAAGTCCTTCCAGTAGCTTATGATAATGGCGTTGCGGGCACCGCCTGAGGGCGTCGTGACGCCGGCAATCGAGCAGCCAAAGGAAATCGAGAACAGGATGACAGCCGCGAGGTTGTGGACCTTCTTGGGTTCATTTGAAGTGAGCGTGATCAAAGTAACGCCGACAGGCAGCATCATTGCGGCGACGGTATGCTCACCGATGAAGGAGGCGAGGAAACCGCAGACGGTCACAATGCCGAATGAAATCCAGAAAACGCTGGTGCCGGTGACGCGGACGATGGCAAGCGCAATGCGCTTGTCGAGCTTTTGCTTCACCACGGCCACGGCGAGCATCAGCGAACCCATGATGAAAAGCACGGAATCGGTCATCAGGCTCTTGGCCACCTTGGTGCTGTCAAGGCCGAGCAATACCACCTGTCCTACGACGATGAGCAAAGCCACCGCAGGAAGTGGCACCGGTTCAGTGATGAAGAGCATGGTGGCCATGAGTGACATGACCAGCACGATTTGCCCGTCATGGCTGAGCCCTGCTGGGGTGGGGGCCGAGATCAGGGCGAACCCGACGACCATGGTGACGATGAACCAACGGCGCTTCCACAGCAGAGCGAGGTCAAGGTTGCTGGCGATCTGCTTATAGCGAAGGTAGCCGCGGCGGCGCACACGGCTGAGCCCCACGGAAGGCTCGTGCGCAAGCAGGCTGTCGCGGGCGAGATTGAAACCCGCCACTTCTGCCGCTGGTCCCATCGGTATCGCCGATTCCGGCCCTGTCATGCTGCCATCCTTTGGGTTAGTTTCAGCGCAGCAACAGGGGATTCGCAATGACGGCTGCGGCAACGCAAAAGGTTCTGGCGACGATTGACCGGGAATTTGACGCCAGCATGGCCCGGTTGTTTGATTTTCTGCGCTTTCCCAGCATCGGCACCGACCCTGCCTTCCACGCCGATTGCCGGCGCACCGCGCAATGGCTCAAGGGCCAGCTTGACGGCATGGGTTTTTCCACCAGCATTCACCCCACCGTGGGCCAGCCCATGGTCGTGGCGCGCTATGAGCCGCCGGAGGCGGCAGTGGCTGGGATGGCTCACGTGCCTCATGTCCTTTTCTATGGTCACTATGATGTGCAGCCGGTTGACCCCCTGAACCTTTGGACGACGCCGCCGTTTGAGCCGTGCATTGCCAAGGGACGGGATGGCCGTGATTGCATCTTTGCCCGAGGGGCGTCTGACGACAAGGGCCAAGTGATGACCTTTGTCGAAGCCAGCAGGGCCTGGCTGGATGAACGGGGTTCGCTGCCGTTCCGGCTGACACTGCTGATTGAAGGCGACGAAGAGGGAGACACGGAACCGCTTGACCGTTTCGTCGCCGCCAACACAGAGCTTCTCAAGGCCGATATTGTATTGGTGTGTGACACGGGGCTCTGGGATCCCAAGACACCCGCCATTGTCACCTCCTTGCGTGGAACCGTGGGGGAGGACGTGACCATCACAGGGCCGCGGATTGACCTCCATTCCGGTTATTTTGGCGGGCCTGCTGTCAATCCCATCAAGGTGCTCTCGCGCATTCTTGGCGGTTTGCACGACAAGAATGGTCGCGTCACCATTCCAGGCTTTTACGACGGCGTGAAGCCGCCCACTGCAGCCCAGCGCAAGGCGTGGCAGAAACTCAAGTTCAACAGCAAGGCGTTCCTCGGTGGGGTCGGATTGAAGACACCTGCGGGCGAGGTTGGCTATTCGGCTTTGGAACAGATCTGGGTGCGGCCAACGGTGGAGGCGAACGGATTCATTGGTGGCTATACCGGGGCTGGCGGAAAGACCGTGCTACCTGCCGAGGCCACGGCCAAGTTCACGTTCCGGCTGGTGGCAGGTCAGAATCCGGTCAAGATCGGCAAAGCCTTTCGGGCCTTCGTGAAGAAGCAACTGCCGCCGGATTGCAAGGTGCGTTTCACCTCGCATGGGGCGGGATTGGCAGTTTCCGTGGCTGATGACAGCCGTTGGACCCGCATGGCACGGCAGGCGCTGGGTGATGAATGGGGCAAGACTCCGGTGCTGGCAGGCGAAGGGGGCTCCATCCCAGCAGTGGAAAGTTTTGCCCGCCACCTCAAGCTCGACAGCATCATGATGGGCTTCTGCAACGACGACGACGCGCTGCACAGCCCGGACGAGAACTACAAGGTTGAAAGCTATCACAAGGGAACGCGCGCCTGGGCACGCTTCATTGGCGAAATCATCAAGGACTGCAAGACATGAGCAACATCAATACGGCTTTGGCCGACATCGACCAATCACTCGACACGATCATTGAACGGTTGTTCACGTTCTTGCGCATTCCCTCCATTTCGGCGGACCCCGCCTATGCTGGCGAGTGCGAGAAAGCGGCGCAGTGGATCTGTGGCGAACTGGCTTCGCTGGGCTGTGAGGCGAGTGTGCGGCCAACGCCGGGACGGCCCATGGTCGTGGCGCATTATACACCACCGGATGTCACGGCAAAGACGCCGCATGTGCTGTTCTACGGCCACTATGATGTGCAGCCAGCGGACCCGTTGGAACTGTGGACGACGCCACCTTTTGAACCGCAGCGGCGCAAGAACAAGAAGGGTGTCGATCAACTTGTCGGGCGTGGCACGGCAGATGACAAGGGCCAGTTGATGACCTTTGTGGAAGCGGCGCGCGCGCTGATCAAGGCTGATGGCAAGTTGCCAATCAAGGCGACCTTCCTGATTGAAGGCGAAGAAGAGAGCGGCTCGCCATCGCTGGTGCCCTTCTTGCAGGCCAACAAGACGGAGCTCTCCTGCGATGCGGCCTTCGTCTGCGACAGCAACATGTGGGACGCCAAAACGCCGGCCATCACCACGCGGCTTCGCGGTCTGGCCCATGAAGAGGTGGTGGTGACGGGACCGTCCATCGACTTGCATTCCGGCATGTTCGGCGGTCCGGCGATGAATCCGATTCGGGCGCTCTCCAAAATGATCGCAGCGCTGCATGATACCAAGGGCCGTGTCACCATTCCCGGATTTTACGAAGGCGTCAGCGAGTTGCCCGCAGCGGTGAAGAAGCAGTGGCGCTCTCTGAAGTTCTCGGAAAAGAAATTTCTCGGGGATGTGGGGTTGAAGAGCGCCGCAGGCGAGAAAGGCCGCAGCGTTCTCGAACAGATCTGGGCCCGGCCCACCGCTGAAGTCAACGGCATGTGGGGTGGCTACACAGGGGCTGGCACCAAGACGGTGATCCCATCCAAGGCCCATGCCAAGTTCACCTTCAGACTGGTCGGCAAACAGGATCCGAAGAAGGTGATCAAGTCTTTCCAGGCTTTCGCGAAGAAGCAGATGACGGGCGATGCCAAGATTGCATTCTCGGGCCACGGTGGTGGCGCACCCGCCTCGACCATTGACGAGACCAACCACTTCATCAAAACCTCTGCTGCCGCACTGAAGGCGGAATTCAAACGCGAGACAGTGATGATGGGCGGCGGCGGTTCCATTCCCATTGTCCGATATTTCAAGGACATTCTCGGCATGGACTCCGTGCTGGTGGGCTTCGGCCTGGATGATGACGCCATCCATTCGCCAAACGAGAAATACAATGTCTCGAGTTTCCACCACGGTATGCGCGCCTGGGTGCGGATCATGGCGGCGTTGGGCAAATGACATTTGATCCGGCCAAGGCCCTGGTGTCCTACCATGCGGCGTTGGATGGACAGGATTTGAAAGCAGTGGCCGCGTATCTGGCCCCTGATGCGCGCTATGTGTCTGTCGGGCTGGGTGATGTGACGGGGCGTGATGCCATCCTGGCGGCGATGGCGAAATATTTCGAAGCCTCAGCCGATCATCAGGCATTTGATGACGTTGTCAGGGCCGTGTCCTCCCATGTCGCCGAAAGCAAGTGGCGGCTGCGGGCCACCAACAAGATTACTGGTGAGGTGATTGAGCGGCGCGGACTTGAAACGGTGAGGTTCAACGGTGACGGCAAGATCGTCCTGATCTCGGTCGAGGACTGGCCCTAGGTCTTATTGTTCCATGTGTTCGTGACTGGTGGCGGCAGGAAGCTTGTCGCGGCTGACAACCGGCACATCAATTGTCACGTCACCCGCTTTTTCAAAGGTCAGTACCAGCGAAATCTGTTCGCCTTCCTTCAGGGGGGTCTTGAGGCCGACCAGCATGATGTGGTTGCCGCCCGGTGCCAGCACGGCGGTTTCGTGGGGCTTGATTTCAAGGCGCTCAATTTCACGCATTTTCATGACGCCATCGGTCATGGTGGTTTCATGGGCCATGGCCATGTCGGCTGCCGGGGTTGAGATTTTCAGTAGCGCATCTGCTTCAGCACCGTGGTTCATCAGCGTCACGTAGACGGCGGCAGTTTTTGCCATGGGAGTGATGGATGCGGCGGCGCGCGGCTCCATCACCATGATGTCACTTGCCATCGCGACTGGAGCATGGACAATTGCGAGGAGGGTGGCGGTGAACAGGATACGGCGCGTGATCATGGCGAGGGGTTTAGCAGATTTGTGGCTGAAAATGTGGCGCGGCATGACGGCGCGGAGTGTCATGGTGTTGGGACTCGTTCTGCCTGGTCCCGCCTTTGCCGATGCAACACCCGTCGCCGTGGAGCTTGTTCTGGCGCTTGATGCATCTGCCAGTATGGACCGGGCAGAGTTTGATTTGCAGGTGAAAGGACTTGCCGCAGCCTTTCGCGATCCGGGGGTGCTGGAGGCACTCAAGAATCTCGGTCCCATGGGTGCCGCCGTTGCGGTGACCCAGTGGGGTAGCGCCACCGAAGCCAAGCTCATCATTCCCTTTACGCGGCTTTCCTCAGCGCGGGACGCCAAGGCCTTTGGCTTTCGCATCAGCAGGGTGCGGCGGGCCTTCATGGCGTCCGATACCTCCATCGCCACAGCCATCAGCCACGGCACGCAGTTGCTGGACGAGAACGGCTATCATGGCGACCGGCGGGTGATTGATGTCTCCGGTGACGGTGTTGACAACGGTGGTACCGATCTCAACGCTGCCCGTAATCTTGCCGCCAACAGCGGCATTGTGGTGAACGGCTTACCGATTGATGCGGATGGGGTGGACCTGACCGCGTACTACAGGGACAAGGTCATCATCGGCGTGGATGCCTTTGTTGAACCAGCTGTTGACTTTGCGGACTATGCCCGTGCCATCCGCGAGAAGCTTATCCGCGAGTTGCGCCCGCTCGGCTCCTGAGACGTGCGATGAGGCGTGCGGCAGCTTTTTCCAGATCGCTCTCATGAAAGCCCGCAAAACTCAGAAGCAAACCCTGTTGCTCTTGCTTTCCGAAAAAGTGACTGGAGAGGGTAAGGGCTTCCAGGCCGTGCGTGAGGAGGTCTTGCTCAAGTGCCGTGTCGTCGATGCCACTTGCGAAACGCAACAGCAGCATCAGGCCAGAAGGTGGCGCATCGAGTTGAAAGAGATCAGGCACGCCAGGTTGCAGGGCCTTGATCAGGCAGTCGCGGCGGGCCGAATAGAGGCGGCGCATGCGGCGGATGTGGACGGCGAACTGTCCGTCCTCCATGAATTGCGCCAATGCTGGCTGCACCAGAAGTGAGGGTGGTGCGCCAAAGATGGTGCGTTCGTGACGGAACACGTCAACCAGACGCTTGGGAACAACGATGAAGCCCAAGCGAATGATTGGCGAGAAGACCTTGGAAAAGGTGCCGGAGTAAATGACGCTGGCGTCCCGGTCGAGGCTCATCAATGCAGGCAGTGGGCGCCCCACGTAGCGGTATTCGCTGTCATAGTCGTCTTCGATAATGATGGCCTTTGACTCTTTGGCCCAGGCGAGAAGTTCCAACCGCCGTGTAAGGGGCATGGTGACTCCGGTTGGATATTGCCGCGCCGGCGTGACGAAAGCACCCTTGGCTGTCGGCTGGGCTTCACGCGCTGCGCTGACCAGCAGGCCTTCGGCATCGATGGTCATAGGCACCACCTTGACGCCGCCCAGCGAGAAGATGCGACGCGCCGTGGGGTAGCCGGGGTCTTCCAGCCAGAGCGTGTCACCAGGTGAGAAAACCGCACGGCGTATCAAGTCAAAGGCATCGCTGCCACCTGCCGTGACAATCACCTGTTCAGCTTCACAGGCAATGCCACGCCAGTCGAAGAGATGGGTTGATATGGCTTTGCGCAAGGGCAGCCAGCCAAAGGGATCATTGTGTTCAAGAAGAGTGATCGGCGGATTGCGCCAGTAGCGGCCAAGGATGCGTCCCCAATCATCGTGCGGGAACTGCTCCCAATCGACGAGGCCAGAGCGGAAGGGGCGGGCGGGCTCTCGCTTCGAGCGGGCTTCAGGCTTTTGAACAACCGCCTTGCCGGAACCTGTGGAGAGCAATGATTCCGGCAGTTCGGCGGCCACGGTTGTGCCGGAGCCGAGGCGTGTTTCGAGATAACCCTCTCCGGCCAGCTGCTCATAGGCTTCAACGACCGTGGCCCGGGCCACGCCCAGTTGCTCGCTGAGGGCACGGCTGGAGGGCAGTTTCGCCCCCGGCTTGAGGCGCCCCGACAGCACGAGTCCACGGACCTGCCGGGCAATCTGGGACTGGAAGGGCTCTGCCTCGCTCCGGTCAATGCCGAGTTCGAGGGTGGCGGTGGCGGAAAGTGGACTGGTCTTGGCTGCTGACATTGGTGCTTTTCGCCAGACCATAGCGACGGCAAGGCAGGGGGGCAAGACAGGAGCCCTTCATGACCACTGCCCCCAGCGACCGCGCCCGCGTCAAACGCCTCAACAAGCGCGCCGTGTATGACGAGGACACCATCCACGCCATTCTGGATGCACAGCCGCTTTGTACCGTAGGCTATGTCTTCAAAGGCGCGCCGATTGTGACACCAACGCTGCAATGGCGCGAGGGGCACCATATCTATTGGCATGGTTCATCCGCCAGCCGGATGCTGGAATCGTCAGAAGATGCAGAGGTCTGCGTCAATGTCACGATCTTTGACGGCATGGTCCTGGCGCGTTCCGCCTTCAATCATTCCTGCAACTACCGTTCGGTGATGGCTTTTGGGCGCGCTTTCAAAGTGAAAGATGCGGACGAAAAGGAGGCTCGCCTCAAGGCGATGACAGAGCATCTCTATCCCGGGCGTTGGGACATGTTGCGTCCGATGACGGCCAAAGAACTGAAAGCCACCACGGTGCTGGGGCTGGAACTGAATGAGGTCTCCGCCAAGGTGCGCAATGGCCCGCCGGGGGATGATGAAGAGGATTATGCGTTGCCGATCTGGGCGGGTGTCATGCCGATTGGCTACAGGTTTGGTCCGATTGAAAATGATCCGCGACTGCTGCCAGGGCTCACACCACCCTCGCATGTGACGGGGTTCAAGATCGGTTGACGGTGGCCAGCGCCGTGTTCTCGATCCGGATACGCCAGGCGAGCATGGCGAAGTTGAGTGCTGCGAAGACCAAGGCATAGGCCCAGAGGCCAAAGACGAGGGGCAGCAGCGGAATCTCGGTGGCGACAAGTGCGTAGTTGGGATGACGCATGAAGCGGTAAGGCCCGCGCGCAACCAATGTTTCACCCGGTACCGTGATGATGCGGGTCGTCCAGCGGCTGCCAAGGCTGCGCAAGATCCACACACGGAACAACTGAGTCAAACCGTAGAGGCCCAACAATGGCAATGACACGGGTTGACTGATGGCGAAGAACCAGAGCCCCGCGAGCCATGCCGCATGCAACGACACCATGACGGGGTAGTGCGATGCACCGGCTTCAATCCCACCCTTGGCGAGAAGCCGTGCCGTGTTGCGGCGTGCGATCAGCAATTCGCTGAGGCGCTGCAGGGTGACAAGCGCAAGGACAATGACGGCGAGTGTATTCATTGCGTCATCGTCAGGAAGCTGGCGGTGAAGCCGGGACCGAGAGAACCAAGGAAACGCCGTCCACTCCAGGACTGTTGCAGGTCGCGCTGCAAGACAAACAGGACCGTCGGTGCCGACATGTTGCCGTGGCCGGCAAGAATGGCGCGTTCGCTTTCCAAATGCCCTTCCGGCAATTCAAATGCTGTCTCAAGGGCCTGGATGACTTTGGTCCCGCCGGGATGGAAGGAATAGTGGCTCACATCGGTAAAACTCTTGCCGTGCCGGGAGAGAAATGCGTCGGCGGCGGGGCGCAGGTCGTTCAGGGCAAGTTCGGGAATGGAGCGGGCGAAGATTGCCCCAAATCCAACGTCGTCAATGCGCCAGCCCATGATGTCGGTGGTGTTAGGCCAGGTGTGTTCGCCCTGGTGTTCCAAGGCGGGGCCAGGCCCTTGATCACGGATGACGGCCGCTGCCGCGCCATCACCAAACAGGGCGCTGGCGATGATGTTGGACTTGCTCATCTCGTCTGGACGGAAGGCAAGCGTACAGAGTTCGATGACGACCAGCAGCACAGTCTTGCCGGGCATGGCGCGAGACAAACGAGTGGCAAGGGAAAGACCCGTTAGGCCACCTGCGCAGCCCAATCCGAACACTGGAACGCGCATGACATCATCACGAAAGCCCATGGCATGCATGACGCGCGATTCAATGGTGGGCGTGGCGATGCCAGTTGATGAGACACTGACAATCGCATCAACATGGTCGGCCTTGAGGTTGGCCTCATGGAGGGCCTTGGTTGTGGCTTCGCGAAACAATGCTTCCGCTACATCAACAAAGATCGCCATGCGCTCCGGCCAACTGCTCTGGCTGTGGAACCAGTCTGCGGGGCAGGCCGAATAGCGCCGCTCAATTCCTGTATTCGCAAAGACCGGCAGCATGCGGGCGAACTCATCACCAAAGCGCGCAAAGATCTGTGCCGCCTGTTTCACAACCTGCTCCCTCTCGAGCACATGGGGCGGAACAGCAGTGGCAAGGCTGGTGAGACGTGGGGCAGAAATCATTACGATCCTTCGGTGGAGCACGTTGTGGCGTGAGGATGCTATACGTTATTCGCGCTCTCTTGGGCGAAAGATAAACGGATTGTGATCTTGTCGGGCGGTACTGGACTTCGTGGCCGCCCAGCCCTACATCTCCCCGTGGCGAGACTGCCCGGTGCGTGTAGGAACATTTTTTCCCTGGGGCCTATAAACGATCATCTTGGGAGCTGTCCCTGTGCTGGACCGTGGTCCGGCGTAAACGGCGCCCACCTACGCAAGTAGGGACCCGGGATCGTACGTTCCCACGGCTTATGGTGGTTTCGCCGCTTTCATTTGTGTTATGCGGGGAACATGGATTCCCTTGCAGACATCAAAAAGGCCGCGCGCAAATCGGCGACAATCAAACGACTTGCCGCCCATGATGCCGCGAAAGACTTGGCCCCTTTGGCTTTGGCCGCGCACCCCTTTCCGTTGAAGCCAGAGGCTGGCCGTTCCATCGTCTCCGGGTTTTTCCCCTATCAAAGTGAAATTGATACCCGGCCCTTGCTCGGGCGCTTGGCGGGAGAAGGGTGGACAACGGCTCTGCCGATTGTGATTGCCAACGGGCAACCACTGGAGTTCCGGCGCTGGTTGCCGGGAGAGCCGACAGTGCCCGGCAAGTGGGACATTCCACGACCACCGGAAACGTCACCCCTTTTGAAGCCCGATGTGCTGCTGGTGCCGATGCTGGCCTTTGACCGGGCTGGATACAGGCTCGGCTATGGTGGTGGTTTCTATGACCGCACACTGGAACTGTTGCGCAAGGAAAAGCCGGTCGTTGCCATCGGCGTTGCCTATGCGGTGCAAGGCGTTGACAGCGTGCCCCATGATGACCATGACCAGAAACTGGATTTCATCATGACTGAGAAAGAACTGATCCGGTGCGGTTGATATTTTTGGGAGATGTGTTGGGCAAGGCGGGCCGTGATGCCGTTGCCAAACATTTGCCGGTTCTGCGCGAGCGATTTTCACCAGATTGCGTTGTCGTGAATGGCGAGAATGCCACGCATGGTTTTGGCCTGAGTGCAGAACATTATCGTCTGTTGCGTGATGCCGGTGCCGATGTTGTGACATTGGGCAATCACGCCTTTGACCAGCGCGAGTTGTTGACAGTCATTGAACGCGAAGACCGTCTGATCCGTCCGCTGAACTGGCCGAAGGGTTGCCCCGGCCGTGGCGCGACAATGGTTGAAACAGCCAAGGGCCAGCGCGTTTTGGTGCTGAATGCCATGGGCCGGGTGATGGTGGAGCCGGTTCTGGATGATCCGTTTCCGGCGGTGGAGCGTGAGATCGAGCAGTGTCGCCTTGGTCAGGACTGCGACGCAATCATTCTCGATTTCCATGGCGAAGCATCATCTGAAAAAATGGCGATGGGACACTTCTGCGATGGCCGCGCCAGCCTTGTTGTCGGCACGCACACCCACACGCCAACGGCTGACCACCACATCCTCACGGGTGGCACGGCCTATCAGACCGACGCTGGCATGTGCGGTGACTATGATTCTGTGATCGGCATGGACAAGGCCGAACCGTTGCAACGCTTCCTGCGCAAACTTCCGGTGGAGCGGATGAAACCTGCCGAGGGAGAGGCGACACTTTGTGGAATCGCTGTTGAAACCGACGACAAAACGGGACTTGCAACCCAAGTGGCCCCCATCCGCATCGGCGGGCGGCTGTCGCAGGCTGATGTGCCGTTCTGGTAGGATTTAGGTATGAGGCATTTTTGTCTCTACCGCGACAAAAAAGGGCGTGACGGTTTCGTTACAGTTACTATCATTGCTCCCATCGGCGAGCCATAAAACTCAAATGGCAGAAGCGCAGGGTACAGGGTTACCCCGGTTCTTCCCAGCAAAATCAGAGGTTCGACGTCACAACGGGGAGGCGGCCTGTCACAGGTCCGGGGATTGGCCAATGGCGCATTGCGCCGGAGTTGCCGATTTCCGGGGTCTGGTTATGGGTCCTTTCCCATGAATGATTTTCATGTCCGGCATGGTGTCGGATCCTTTTGGAGGAAACTTGGAATGAAAAAGACACTTTTGGTTCTCGGTGCCGCGCTGCTTGCCAGCTCGACGCTTGTGAGCGTGGCGAGCTCTGCTGAGCTGACGGTCATGTCCTGGGGTGGTGCCTATGGTGAAGCCCA
>Ga0075163_10010158_pt1 | contig 12322 bp, 16 predicted proteins | sample JI1023141ADNA_FD_71478 | JGI IMG/M metagenome (GOLD analysis project Ga0075163, IMG submission 71478) | Wastewater effluent complex algal communities from Wisconsin, to seasonally profile nutrient transformation and Carbon sequestration -... | ecosystem: Engineered > WWTP > Effluent > Algae...
GTTGCGAGCGAGAGGGCGAAGTGATTTTCAACAATGTCAAAGGTGTGGATTCGCGACACAATGACAAGAAGCGTGTTCAGCTCTCTGTTGACAAGATTGTTGAGGCGGCTCCGTTCAAGGCATCGCTCACAGCGAGATTGGCGCAGCACTTTCCGAGACACACCGTCGACGCAATGGTGGCACTGATGTCCAAGTTGATGTGCAAGGCGCAGCTAGAGCACACGGATTACAGTCCAAAGACGCTTGCTGGTGCAACGGATGAGACGATGCCGCTTGCCTCGCTTTGTGCGCTGATGGATGGCACGTTGTTCGATGTATGGCCTGGTGCGATTCGCTTTGACAAGAGCCGTTCGTACAAGCCGATGCAAATCAAGCTCAACAAGGGTGATGTGCTTATTTTTAGAGGCGACTTGGTTCACGCTGGCGCAGCGTGTCTGGGTGAAATGGAGAATGTTCGAATTCACGCCTATCTTGATGCGGCTGGAATTCAACGACCAAAGCACGGTGATGGTGTGGAGGAGACGCATTTCATGTGCGATGAAAAGTGCATTGGCAAACGAATGAAATGAGTAATTGCAGTGAAAAGCTGCGTTGCGTTGAAGGATCTACTTTTTTACTTTTGCACGCCGCACTTCATCATCACGATAGTACTTGGACTCCACGAGTCCTGGTACACTCGACAAAACCTCTTTCGCTTTCAGTGTTTGCTCCCAGTCAGCTACGGCATTCTTTCGGCCATTTTTCCCTTGATATCTTGTTCGCACATAACCGTTTCTTGGAAAATTGTCACCATAATCAACCAAAACTTCCACGGGTTTCTCAGGCGAAGCATTGATCTCTCTACAAACTGTCAAGTAAACGCCATCAGGCGATGTCAAAAACACGGCGTTTGGTGCTCCATCTCCTGATGGCTCATTCACTTTCCAAGCAACAATTCCATCGTCTTCATCTGGCATCACTTCACCGTGAAAGTTCTCACGCACGCCTTTGGGATGAGCGATGTTCACATTGTACTCGTCCCAACTCACATCGAAATCATCTCCACCCACCACGCCCCCCATGAGCCATGTCATTCCAACGGGGAGATTGGCAATCGCGAACAATCCATCTTGCCCTTTGCTGGGCATCACTTTGCACAACTGAGGTCCTCCTGATCGGATGACACGAAATTTTAGAGGGATCGTCCTCAACGTCGGCGGATCAATGCCGTGAGGAAAGACGACGTGAGCGAATCGATTTCGCAAATTTTCAAGCCTGTTTGCAATCTGATTATCGTCTCGGATAACACTCTCAAACAGAGCAGGAGTCCAAGAGTCCTCTGAATTGTGCCATCCATGTTCGTCCGTCATGTTTGTAAGGATGGACTGGAAGACTACCAACAAACCCAACGGGTGAGAAATCGACAATGCAACTCGATGAACTTACACAACACTGGCCGTTTGTGCAACAACCGCCCAATCGCTGAAAAACACCCTGAATTAGCACACGTCAAAAAGAATAAATAACTTACATCGCATTTTCTCTCTGTTTGACTGTGACTCAAAACCAGGCACTTTTGACCAAAACGAATGAGCCTTTTTTGTCGGTGTTGGCTTGGGACGACGAACATCCGGTTTGCACAAATCAGCAACTTTCCAATCAAAAAGTCTGGCAAACAAGACAGCTCTATACGCAACACTGGCATCTAAACGGAGAATGAGACAAGTGAACAACAGGGAACTAAAAACAAAACAACACCTTCAATGAGCTTCGCAGCATCTACTTTGAGTTTTTCATCATCCTCGTAAAGCTCCGTCAAGTAAGCTAGAGTCGGCAACCTTGGGAAATTCAGTGGACGTTTCGGTTTCAAATCCGTCAGACGCTCAGCCAACTGCTTCACTTGTAGCTTCTTGCTTCCAGCCTTCACTCCAAACTCCTCTCCCATCGACTCCAGCTGTTTCACCGTTCTCATGTCCAAGATTTGCACCCGCTGCGTGATGGCATGCTCCCGGTCATCGCCAAAATGAGCACTCATCAAAAGCTGCTCTTCCAAATCCAACAGCATATGCTCCGCATCATCCAACATCTCCTTCATCCGATCTTTTGCCCTTCGCTTTGGATTGGCTTCAGCTTTAGCATCACGCAAGACTGGAAGAGGGAAGTGCTGCACAAGGGCGCTGACTTCCTCAATTTTTGCTTCCACACTCAACCATTCGTCCAAGCGCTTCAGAACTCCAGAGCGGTACTTTGCGTCGTTGAGCAGCCGCTCGGCATCAGCGCGGTCCTCAATCTCACGCACCTTCAAAACCTTTTTCGGTTCGTTACGCTGCCTTGAAGAAGATCTCGTCTGAGGCCTGGACGTTGTTGAATCTTCAGGGGTTTCACTCGATTTTTTCATTGATGCCCTTCACGTTGTTTGTAGATTTACTTGTTTCACGCACTCTCTTCGCTCTCTTCCTTCAACAAACTTGTCGCCCAGCTTCGATCGTCACTGCTGCTACTTTGGTCGGCTTTGACACTTACGAGTCTAGTAACAAAACGCCAAAGCAGCTTGTGTTCAGTTCGATCAAATCGACCATAAACCAGAGAATTGCGGCCTTCGCGAACAACATAACAGGCTGCAAAAAAAGTCGCAAAAATAGGGAATGACCATTCTTGATGCTCTCCAATGAGACCGCATCTTTCCAGCCAAACGATTTCGTCAGGACTGACAATCAATTTTGCTTCTTGTCGGCCATAGGTCTGATAACCCAAATCAATCAAACGCGACCACTTGTTGGAAAAGTCATCATCTCCCTTTAGCAAACATCGAAGAACCCAGCCCAACACATCCGAAGCGAATCGAAAACATGGCTCCTCAACAATGCATGCTTCCTCTTGCTGCTTCTTCAACGCGTCGGCAACAAACAGCAATCGCAGCAATTCTGGAGATCGAAGCAAAGAATCGAGACCGCGTTTTCTCATCCACGTGACCACGGCGCTACGCTCCAATCTTGATGGATACTTTTTCCGAAGCACCTCATTTTGAGCCACATCTGATAAACCCAAGACCTTCCATCCAAACGAACAAGTTGGAGCTGTAGAGTAGCACGATGTTATGAGGGCACTCCCAATTTTTAGCGTCCTCAAGTGGCTCAACAAACCATGGCTCCCAATGTTTTGACACTTCGAATCTTCAAAACCGTCGAACAGCCACAGAACCTTGAGCTTCAGCAGAGACTCAAACATCTCGTCCAAACTAAACGGGAACTGATATCCAGACGACTTCCAATACGCGGTTACCCAATCTTGAAGCTCTATTTGCTTCCATCGATCGACGGACTTCCACACATTAAGCGCATCCTTGTGCGAAAGCGGAACATACACGATGGCATCAAATCCGGTGGGCTCATTCTTAGCCCAGTGACAAGCCAACTGTCTACACAGAGTAGACTTTCCTATTTTCCCCTCTCCAGCTAGCACAAACGGGCCCTTCTTTGGATGTTGCAACACGCCCTCGAACAAATCAGACAAAGATGATGCCTTGCTTTTGTCGTGCAAACACTGAACTTCGGGCATAGCAAAAATTGGAGGCTGAAACTTCTCCGACAAATAAAACTGCTTCAGCGGGAGGACACATCGTTTGGCGTAAGAGTCCCGAGCATTCACTTGCAACTTCACCCAATTTGTGTTCTCAACTTTTTCAACCTGTAAAATGCATATCAAAAAACAAAAACAATTCTCACATTCAACTGACAACCTTCTTATATTTGTACCAGGTATCACCGCAACATACAACGGGCTTTGAGTCCGACCTAACCACGTGCATACTTGTTTCACACCAGCTTTGCTTACGATACGAGTAAAACACAACACCACAAAGACTAGCATTCGGTTGTTTGTGTCGAAGATTTGAGCAAATTCTTCCTGTTGTGCGCCACTTTTGGGCATTGTCGGCACGCACATAAACGGTGATTCCGGAACCATCATCTCCTTCTTCAAGCATAAGTCTTTGGTGCGATCTCATTCCAAAAACTTTCGGTTCACTATCATCGCGCTCCGCTGGATCCTTGAAATCGAAATCAACAGCAAGAGCAAAAACAAGATCATCGACCGCAGCGACAGCAGCAACAACAGCAGCTTCTGCAGCCTTGTCAGCATCATCGTCGTCCTCATCGTCAAGAGCGTCAGCAACGTCATCGGCATTTGCCGTTGAATCGTCCAAGCTGATCTTTGAAACTGACAACCTTGCCGGTTCCACGTCCTTTTCGGTCACACGAACGCACTTGTACTTGGGGTGAGCACAATCTTTTTTACATTTGTCTCTCGTCCGAGGTCTTAGAAAGATCTCCGTCTGAACAGCCTTTCCTCCGACGTAAAAGAAAGCATTAAACACATTCTTCCGCTTTGGACTCGAGCAATTATGATCTGCGTTAGAGCAAACCACCGCACTTCTCTTGAATTGCGTGATACTATTCAAATCATCCTTGTGCATGTAGATAAAAACGTCAATGGCGCCTGCCATGATCTGATTATGCAAATCTGCACCAAAGAGAAAATGCTCGTTTTCAGGTCTGACAAATTTATCTGCGTCTGCAAGCAAATCCTTTTTGACCAAGACCGCCTCTGCAAGCACATCCTTTTTGACAACATGCAAATCGAAAACAAGCGGTCCACCACGCCACATGACTGCTTCTTCACTCGACAACTGCTTGTCACCTGACCAAAGCGACGCGTTTGCAGCAGAAAGAGACCAGCGGGCACACACGCTTTTCAAGACATCATCGACAGTCAAATTGTTCTCAAACCTCGCTCGGTATGGCACTTCCGAACGGCCAGCCTCGTTAACAAAACGAACCTCAAAAAACGAAGTCTCTTCCTCTGATCCTTCTACAAACTTGTGTTCATCGCTTTTGTCGCCAAAGTCGAGATCATAAGAACCAGACATTCACCAAACCGATGATTTTTTTGTTAGCGTTTATTTTTTTTTTGTGGCCGCGGCTTTGGCAAAAAAAGGTGTTTTTTCAGACCATAAAGGATGGGCGCTCGCAAGTTTTCTATTCATTTGAAACCAAGAGGGGGGTATGTCAGACGAAGGTACAGCGCTTTGTTTTGTGTGTTTTTTTCGTTCTTTGGTTGATTTTTCCTTGAAAGAGTTGAATCCTCTGGAAGACGATCCGCAGGAGATCGAACAGATGGAGATCGATGAGATGGACGTTGATCCAAAGGAGGTGTCAGATGAAGGTAAAAAAAAACTGTTTGTTTCGTGTGTTCCGAGTTTGTTCTCAAGTGTGAATTCTCTGAAAGAAGATGAGATTGAAGAGGAAGAGACCAAGCCTGTTCAGGTTCAAGAGGACAAGCCAAAGCCAAAGGCCAAGCGTGGCAGAAAGGCCAAGGTTGAAGAAGAGAAGCCAGCACCGGAGCCGAAGGCCAAGCGTGGCAGAAAGGCGAAGACGGAAGAAGAGAAGGCAGCAGAGAAGGCCGAGAAGAAGAAAGCAGCTGACGACAAAAAGAATGCAGCAAAGGCGAAGAAGGCAGCAGAAGCTGAAGCCAAGAAGAAGAAGGCAGAGGAGGCGAAGGTGGCAGCAGAGGCCAAAAAGCGCAAAAGCTTGACCGAAGGTAAAGTTTGTTTCGTAGTTTCTCTTGTTTCTTGAGTGTTTTTCTGAATCGAAGATTCAGATGGTGGTCAAGACGAGATGGACCAGATTGAAGAAGACGATCGTCTGAAAGTCAATGAAGTCTCGTTCGGCTCGGAAGAAGGAAAAGCATTGGAGCAGACGCAGCAGACGCAGCAGACACAGCAGACGCTTTCCAAGCCCGGTGAGGTTGCGGAAAAGGTGGTGGAAGAGCCAAAGGCAGCAGGAGAGTCAAAGGATCAAAAAGGTTCTGCTCCTGATGCTGTTCCACCAACGTCTTCGGCTCCTGCTGCGGCTCCGGCTGCTTCGATTGATGGCAAGGTTGTGATCAAAGTCAAGAAGCCAAAGGTAAGCCTCCAATGTCATTTTCAAAACTTAAGGAATGTTGAAACAGGCTATTCCAAAGCTGGTGGCGAAAGAGAAGGTCATCGTCGCAGCTGCCGTGCCGCCCAAGCCCACTATCATCAAGCAGACTCTGGAGGTCATTGCTGAGGCTGGCTCGCCAATCAAGTCCACGGGCAAGAAAACGGTCGAAAAAGGAAAGAAAGGTTGTGTTGATGAGTTGAGTTCAAAATGTGTTTCTAACGACCAGAAAGAACCCAAAGTCTTCGATATTGGCCGTATCGTGAAGGTGAAGTCGGCTCATTATGGCAGAACCAAGGTGGGCTACGTCGTGGCAAAGGTTCGCAATGCAGATGACGTCTATGTCGTCAAAGACATTTTCACGTGTGAAGCTGTGGTTCTTCAGCCAACGCACATGACGCTTTGTTCGAACAAGGTCGTTTTGGATCAGGAACCTGGCATTGTGACTTTGCCTCCTCACGTCGTCGGCGAGCTGAGAGCAGTCGTGCTGACGGTGGAGCGCGATAGAATCGATATTTGATTAGATACAAAGCGCAATAGATTGTTCATCTTCGCTAGTAAATCTTCAATTTCCAATTCGTGCTTGCCTAAAAAGGGCACAAAAATGACCTCCTCATCAGCGCGTTGCTCCTCATTTCGATATTGCACATGCAGCATTGATGCTGTGCCCTGAAAAGTAGGCACTGCTACAAATGGATCCCTATCACACTGCACTGCATTATGTGCCGCTCCCATATATGTTTTGAGGGGTCGGGTGCATGAAATCATTTTGTTGATTGCTTTGGTCGATGTGGAACTTGTGTTTGTGCTGACCGGGTAGCTGAGCAAAACGAGCCACGATTGAAATGAACTGTCAGCAGATGGCCACTATGCGTTCGAGAAAACATTTGACTGAACGGAATGATACGAAAAGTGTGCTGTTGGGTGGTCAGTCATGTCCAGTTTGGTGGCACGGATATATTGCAGGCACTTGAAGCTGCCTGATGGAACCTTTGCGGTGAACACGATGGTCATTAGTCCTTCAACAACAGGGAAGGATTTTCTGGGCAAGCTCGAAGCGAAGGTGGTGTTGCTGCATTCAACAGCCGGTTGTGTTACGTCTCTGACCGTTGTTTTGCTTGCAGGTCAAGGATCCACTTCCTGAAGGAACGCTCACCTTTGCAGGAAAGGAGGGAGATGCCGAGACTGCCATTGGTCCAGACGACAAAGTGTTGGACGCAGTGAAGGGTGAGCCGAGATAAATGAGTGTTCCACTTTTTGTTTTATTTTTGTTTTTTTTTCCTTGGCGCTGGGCTGAAAGGATGTGTTATCTATTTTTCGCCCGTCGGGTGGACCACAGGTCAAGGAGGGAAGCAGGACCACGTGAAAGGAGTTGAGTGGTACGCAAAAGCAGCCAATCATGGAGACGCAAATGCGCAGTTCAATTTGGGTGTTTGCTACCTTGAGGGTATTGGAGAAAGGGACCATGTGAAGGCAGTGGAGTGGTTCACAAAAGCGGCCAATCAGGGAGATGCAAATGCGCAGTTTGCCTTGGGTGTTTGTTTCCAGAACGGCCATGGAGTGATGAAGGACGATGTGAAGGCAGTGGAGTGGTACACCAAGGCAGCTAGTCAGGGAAACACACAGGCGCAGTGTTATTTGGGTGATTGCTACTCTAATGGTCGAGGAGGGAAAAGGGACTATGAGAAGGCAGTGGAATGGTACACCAAAGCTGCTGATCAGGGAAATAATGCAGCGGCTCAGTTTTATCTGGGAGAATTGTACGAGGATGGTCTTGGAGTAAAGCAGGACTATGTGAAGGCTGTGGAGTGGTACACGAAGGCAGCCAAGGAATCCAAGCAAGGACCTGCACAGCAGGCTCTGCATCGTCTGCAAAGTTCCAATCAATCGGGTAGCGGTGGAGCAGCAACTGCAGTCCCTCCAACAAAATCTGGACCTTCTTCGACTGCAGCAGCTCCTCCAAAGCCCGGTGTTTTTGGGTCCACTGCGCCTCCGACGACTGAAGCAGAGCTTTTGGCGCTGGTTAAACAGGACAGCAAATTGTCGTCGAAAGCTGGACTGGTTGCCACTTGGATTTAAGAACGCGACTGGAAATCAGTGGTTGATACGCTACAAAGTTCGTCGATTTCGAGTTCGGCGGTTGTGTCCTCGTTGCTGAAGAATGTTCTGGGTCCTATTTCGGAAGCTCAGGGCATAGCGAAAGCGATCGTCGGGCTCGCAGCAGCAATTGTGGACATGTATTGGGGAAATTTTGTTGTTTTTTCAAGTCATTTTTTCTTCAATTTTTGGAAAGGGCAATGACGGCAAAAGCCAACACAATCAAGTGTCAGAAGCTTGCCGTTCAGCTGAACAATGTTAAGCCTGCGTTGTTGCATTTGGAGAACTCTCTGTCGAACAAGACGGCAAAGATCATGTCGGCTCAGCCTCCCTCTGCGAATGCTTTGGAACAGTTTAAGCGCGAGACGGAATCTCTGTCAGGTCCATTGAAACAGATGCAACGCGTAGGTCTGGCAGTGACTGAAACGATTGCAGAGTGGACGGTCAAAGGAACCAAATTGTTCGGCGCGTTCAGACAGATGTTGACCTCCAAGAATTATGCGGGCAAGTTTGAGGATCTTTCTGCTGAACTCGCGACTGCTTCGCAAGAGCTGCAACTGGCCTTGTCTGTGATGAATTTTTTGAACCTGAATGATGTGCAGAAGCAGCTCAGTGAGGTTTGCGACATGCAAAAGGCGACGCAGATGATGCGCTCTGCAGGACAGCAGGACAAAGACGATCTTTCCAACCAAATCAAATTTGCGATGATTCGAGATCCCGAGTTTGCGCACGAGTTGAAGCAACATTTTGACGAGATCAGTGCTGAGCTGAAGACTCAGTTTGGCGATTTGTTTACTTATTTGGATGGGGAGTTTCACAAGGTGCACGCTAAACTTGATGAGATGCACAACGACATGAAGAAGAGCGCCTCCATGAACTCGTTGCCGCATTTGGGAGCTCTGGGCGTCAAGTTTTGCGAGTTGGTGTTCAACCAAGACAGTAATGGAGAGGATTTTCTGGGCGAGGGGTCGTTTGGGATGGTGTACAAGTGCACTTGGGGGACCAACAAGTTCGCTGTGAAACTGCTGCCGCTGGCCAAGTCCATTTCCTTGAACGCAAAGACCAAAATTTTGAACGAGGCAATCAAGATGGCGAGCGTGGCGCACCGCAACACAGTTCGGCTGCGCGGCGTGTGTTTGGATGAAGCGCCGTACTGTCTGGTGATGGATCTGGTGGGTCCCGATCTGCACGTGTTTCTGGGAGATTTTGGCGAGAAGATGAGCTGGCCGCAGCGACTGTGCATGGCTCGAGAGCTTGCAAGCGGCTTGGAGGCGGTCCACGATGCTGGGATTGAGCATGGCGACGTGAGGTCTCCCAACGTGCTGATGGGACCAGCCAAGGTAAGATAAAAGTGCTTCAATTTTGTTTTTCCTGATCCCGTGTTTTATTCGAAGGCTCGCTGGTGTCGAATCGCCGATTTCGGACTCTCGACAACGCGGGTGGAGAGCATCACGGCCACTACATCCAACATTCGAAACACTAACAACGTGTGGCGGGCTCCGGAGCTGCTGCTCAAGCCAGGCGCCAAGTTCACTAAAGAAGCCGATGTGTGGAGCCTGGGGTGCGTGTTGTTCGAGATTGCGACGGGTGCTGTGCCATGGGCAGGCGTGAGTCTGGACGAGGTTAAGTCATTTTATCGAGACAAGCAGTGCTTGGAGATTCCAGAAGAAGTGGATTCACTCTTTGTGAAGTTAATTCAAATGTGCTGGCAGTTTGAGCCCAAGCAGAGGCCAACAATGCGCGAAATTCTCAAGGTGATAGGCAATGCGGGGTCGGAAAGCATTGGACTGTGAAGTAAATTGAAATTTGATTTTGGATCCCGAACAAAAAAAATTTCAAAAATTAAAAATTGAAATTCAGTAAATCCTCAATTCTAAACTTTTGTTAGCAAATGCAAACATCCACAAACACTCTAAACGTTGACGCACCAGTAACACTCGTCGCCAAGATTCGTGGAAATTTCATTGATAACGCGGATGAAAAGAAAGCAAAGCAATCCACATGACTACGACCTCGGTTTCCAACAACAAATTGTTGCCCATTCAACAAATTTCCTAAACACCTTTGAAAAATAATCTTTGCGCAACTTCCAAGACAACAAAAATAAATGCCAATAACTCGCAAGTACAAAACAAAAGATGGGTCCATCAAGCACAAAACATACACCACCGTTCGTGGCCAACGAGCTGAGTCATATCGTCGTGAGCAAAATCGTCAATATAGGACAAAGATGCGTCAATTGCAACCGCCACGCCAACGTGTGTATCCACCAAGCCAGGCTGACACTCTCCCATTGACCACAGTGCAACAAATCATCGACGAGTACAAATTGGGCATTTCGCTAAACAAGCTTTCCACCAAACATGGCGTCTCCAGATACATTCTGACCAAAGTCATCAAAAAATACAATGACACCCCCAAAAATATTTTGACGACGCCGCTGAAGCACTGAACGGTCACTGTGACCGACCGAGTTGCGAATGTGCCACGTAAATAAATTGTCAACCCGACGCACTCAACTTAATATTTTGACGACGTCCAGAAACCATCGAACACCTCCCATGTCTGACCGAGTCGAATGCGTGTCAAATTAATAAAATGTCAACGCAAACGGCTGGCGCCAAGATTTTTATCTTACCCCCAAGGTTACAACTTTCAAAAAACCCAACCAACATGAAAGCAACACCAACACTGACAACCACCAATGTGACGACGACAACTCTCGATGCTCATCACGGTCCACGCCTGATACCATCGCAAACAACCATCCCCGGCACAGACAGACCCACCCAGTTACGTGAATACGTTAATTCCGTCGTCTTGGATGCCTTGATTAAGCATCCAGAGCTCACAGAATATCGCAAGAAACTTGAAAGCTACCGAGACACTGGGAGAGGAGGTGAACGCATCGTGACGTACGCTACATCAGCTTCTGCTCACAATCGAGGCCGCTACTACGCCGACAAAGGTCTGTCGATGCAGTCCTTCCCACGCCGTGTTCGCCATACACTGGCAAAAACAATTGATGGCGTAGAAATGTACCACGACATTGACATGGTCAACGCACACCCTGTGCTCCTAAGACAGGTCTGCGAGCACAATGGTTGGAGTGCTGAGCAACTAACAAGATACGTCTGCAAACGGGATGCTGAGCTTCAAGCCGTCATGGACGCATATCACGTCGACAGAGATGCAGCCAAAGAACTGTTCATACGTCTCATGTATGGAGGCCGCTTCAGAGGCTGGGCCAAAGACAACAACATCGCTGATGAGACATCAACTCCGTTCTTGGAGCAGCTTGAAAGGGAAATCTCGAAAATCATGGAGCTGATATGGACTCACCCTCAGTTCGCCGGCTTCCGAGACATCGTGGAAAACAATCACAAGGACTCGCAGGCAAACCTTCAACCGACGCAGAGCCCATCAATCGCAAAACTGTTACGCAAAAACCCAAAAGCCAGCTGCATGAGCCTTGTCCTTCAAGACATTGAGCACCAAATATTGATGCAAATGGAGAAATTCTTCGCCACCAACGGTTACGAAACTAGTGTTCGTGTCTTTGACGGACTGCAACTGGTCGCGCAACGCAGTCCAAATTCAGCTATCACACTCCCAACAGATCTCCTCAGAAAGTGCGAAGCTCACGTCCTTCGTACGATTGGGTTCCACATTCAGCTCGCTGAAAAGCCCATGAACGAGGCCTTGGACATTCGGACCATTGCCGCCGTTTCTGGGCCGCTCACCGAAGACGCATGGAAGCACAAGTACATTAAAGCATTGCTCATTGAAGGCGTGGGCCGATGGCGTTGGAACAAGCAATTCGACAAGATAGGAGAGCACCTCTTCAACGCTGGAATATCATTGTCCATGTTTCAACAGCTCAGCGAACGATTCGTCGGCAAGAAAGCGCGAAACGAATGCACACAACTATACACTAGACTCGATTCGGCTGCCGCAAAAGACCCTGAGATTGAAGCAGCAGCACCAGCGGAAGAGGATGAGGCAGCTGGAGCAGCGGACGTTACAGTTGAAAACGGCAAGGCAAATCAAAAGACGAAACCGCACAACGCCGAGGACACTAAGTGGATGAAAGCACTGCGCTCAATCGAATGGATGGCACAGACAGACAACCAAAGCGCTTTTCATGATTTACGGCCCATCTTTGATTTTCAATGTCCGTACACAATTGACGATTTGTTATGCACAACATCACTTGATCGAGCTGAGTTCCTGATACCAAAGGTGATGGCAAGAATCACGGGGACAAC
>Ga0075163_10010159_pt1 | contig 12321 bp, 10 predicted proteins | sample JI1023141ADNA_FD_71478 | JGI IMG/M metagenome (GOLD analysis project Ga0075163, IMG submission 71478) | Wastewater effluent complex algal communities from Wisconsin, to seasonally profile nutrient transformation and Carbon sequestration -... | ecosystem: Engineered > WWTP > Effluent > Algae...
AAATAACCATCCACCTGGGAAGCTAAATCCGATCCATTGGAAATACCTTTAATCAAAGCTTCTTTCAAACCTTCAGTTACTTCGGCAGTAGTTAGTGGTTTATCTCCACCAACCACTTTATTAGCATCTGAAATGGCCTGGTTTATCTGAGCTGTTGTGCAAGCGCCCAAGAGGAATGCAACGCCTATAACTAGTTTTCTCATAGATATCAATAATTCAGGGCTAAGGTAGGAAAAAGTAGGCGTTGCCTGTCAATATATACTAACCTGATTATTTGGAATCTAAAAGTTGTATCTTATTTTGCAATACCTTAATTCTACCAATCACCCAAAACATTCCCGTGAAAAAAATTCTTGCTGAACTGCTCACTATCGGTGACGAAATTCTTTACGGTCAAATTGTTGATACCAATTCGCAATGGATGAGCGTTGAACTGGACAAAGTGGGTATTAAAGTAGTTCGTAAGACTACAGTGGGAGATATAGAGGAAGAAATTCTTACCGCTTTCGCGGAAGCAGAAAAAAGAGCCGATGTTATTTTGATTACCGGAGGGTTGGGACCCACAAGCGATGATAGGACCAAACCCTGTCTCGCCAGATACTTTAACTGCGAGATGAAAATCAACGAAGAGGCTCTTGCCGAAGTAACTGAATTTTTCAAGAGCCGCGGAAGAGAGTTAACAGAATTAAACCGTTTACAGGCTGCATTGCCAACAGCCTGCGAAAAAATTACGAACCCGGTAGGAACAGCACCGGGTATGTGGTTCAATAAAGGCGACAAAGTTTTTATGTCGATGCCCGGTGTGCCGCATGAGATGAAGAAAATGATGACCGAGCAGGTTATTCCGCGCTTAAGTAAAAAATATCAACTGCCCGTTATTCATCACAAAATAATCCGCACTATTGGATTGGGTGAATCTTTTCTTGCAGAAAAAATTGCGGATTGGGAAAAAGCATTACCTGAACATATTAAGTTAGCCTATCTGCCAAGTTTAGGAGAAGTGAAACTTCGTCTTACAGGGTTTGGAAGCTCACTGGCACAATTGCAAACTGAGACGAACGAGCTCACCGAGAGTTTGAAGGAGATAATAGGTCAGTTCATCTACGGCTACGGAGAAGAACCGATTGAAGTTGTCATAGGCCATTTGTTGAAGGAAAAAAAACTCACCCTCTCTATTGCTGAGAGTTGCACAGGTGGATATCTGTCGCACATGATTACAAGTGTACCCGGAAGTTCGGAATATTTCTTAGGCACAATGATTCCCTACGCCTATGAGATAAAAATGCGACAGCTTGGGGTTAAGCCAGAGATCCTTGAAAAATATGGAGCTGTTAGCGAGCCCACCATTATTGAAATGGCGAATATTGTTCGTGCTAAATTCAGTACGGATATTGGGGTGGCTACCAGTGGAATCGCAGGACCCGGGGGAGCTACACCCGACAAGCCAGTTGGAACCGTTTGGATTGCTTACTCAGACAAACATCACACCGTCACGAGAAAATTACAACTCTCAAAAGACCGCATGATTAACATTCGAATGGCCTCGGTAGCTGTATTGAATTTAATTCGACAGAGTCTTCCCAAACAATAGGTAAGTCAGTATTGTCGAAATAGCCTCCAAACTATTTCGAATATATATATGATTGAATGGCAATCGGTTGCATGACTTTTATCATACTTCCGATGGGTGAAAGTGCTCACCTTCATAGTCGATAAAACGGCTTATTATGGGCACTTATTCCTTACAAAAAAACCACTTTTCTGTGGAGCCGGTTCGCTCCCATCTCTTATCCGAACTTTGGCAACATCAACTACAGGAAGGATTCATTTCAAAAGAATCTATAAAGAAACTTTCGGTACTACATCAGCTTTCCGAAATTGAGGTAGAGGGCGTAGCCTCCTTCTATCACTTCTTTCACAAACAACCTGCCGGCAAGCACACCATATACATCAACAACAGCATTATTTCAGAACTGAAAGGATACGAGCGGATTAAAGAAACCTTTGAACGTGAAACAGGCGCACATCTTAACTCTGTGGATGCAAGTGGAACCTTTGGATTATATGAAACTCCCTGTATAGGATTGAGTGATCAGGAACCGGCAGCGTTGATTGATTTTTATCCATTTACCAATCTGAATGCGCTTAAGGTAAAAGAGATCATCCAAAAACTGAAGCAAGGAAAATCACCCGAAGATATTTGTGATCAGCCGCAGGATAATATCCGATATACACCTGTCAACAACCGAACTATTTTCTTTGCTCCTTATACCAGGGGAGAAGCAATAAAAAAATTGGCAAGTCTTGGGCCTGATGGTGTCATTGAACAATTGCGAATTTCAGAACTCGCTGGCCGCGGTGGCGCCTTCTTCCCAACCGGAAAAAAATGGGATACCTGTAGATCTTATAAAGACACCCCGAAGTTTATTGTCTGCAATGCCGATGAAGGAGAACCGGGCACTTTTAAAGACCGCGTGTTGCTAAACAATCAACCGGGTTCTGTGCTGGAGGGTATGATCGTTGCAGGATATACCGTGGGCGCTGAATATGGAATCATTTACTTGCGAGGGGAATATCGATGGCTCGTGAACAAACTGGAAACTGAAATTCAGGCATTTCATGATAATGGTTTGCTTGGCGCTGATGCAGGCGGAATAAAAGATTTCAACTTTGATATTCGCGTAGAAGTTGGAGCCGGTGCTTATGTGTGTGGCGAAGAAACTGCTTTACTCGAATCGCTGGAAGGGAAACGGGGTGAACCCAGAACGAAATGGTTCTATCCGGTAGAGAAAGGATATCTGCAACTGCCTACGGTGGTTAATAATGTTGAAACATTTGCCGCAGTAGCGCGCCTGCTGCAAATGGGATCTTTCGAATATCTCAAACGCGGCATGCCCGGCTCACCGGGTACTAAATTGATCAGTCTTTCCGGGGATTGTAAACTTCCGGGCATCTATGAAATTGAGTGGGGCATGACTGTAGCGGAGTTACTGGATCAATGCGGTGCCGAAGATCCTTTTTTCATTCAGGTAAGCGGACCATCCGGTGAGTGCATCTCAGTAAAGGAAAAATACAGGCGCATTTCTATGTTGGATTTAATGGCACAAAAAGATATCCGGTGCGGTGGATCCTTCATGATCTTTAACAGTCATCGCGATCTCGTGCATATTCTCATGAATTTCTCTGAATTCTTTAAACATGAATCCTGCGGAGTATGCACACCTTGTCGCGCAGGCAACTTCATAATTGAGCGCAAACTCGAACGACTCAATAATGGGTTGGCCGATATGAATGATTTGAAAGAACTGAAGAGCTGGGGTACCATTATGAAAGCCACCAGCCGCTGCGGCTTAGGTAAAACAGCAAGCAACGCTATCATCCAATCTCTTGAAAAATTTGATGATTATTTTAAAGCACGCTTTTCAGCTACCGACAATAGCACTTATCGAAAATTTGATCATTCTACCGCGGTTGAAGAATACGAACACTATAAACCTTAAAAATCTCATGGCACTCTGCACCTTTTGGATTGACGGGAAAAAATATGAAGCCGAGGAAGGCAGTAACCTCGTAGATGCTGCCAAAGAAAATGGAGTCTTCATTCCCTCGCTTTGTTACTTCAAGCATATCGATCCACCCCTTGGCACCTGCCGCACATGTACGTGTAAAATAAATGGACGATATAATCCAGCCTGCACCGAAAGCATTAAGGAAGGATTGAAAGTGGAGGTAAATACTCCTGAGATGATTGATATGCGAAAAGCGCTGGTGGAAATGATGTTTGCAGAAGGAAATCATTTTTGTCCGGCTTGCGAGAAGAGTGGTAACTGCGACTTGCAGCACATGGGCTATGAGTTGGAAATTTCTACAACACGTTTCCCGCACCTCTTTAAGGATCGATTAATTGACTACCAGCCCAAGCGCATGGTGATGGAACACAATCGTTGCATTAAATGCCGCAGGTGTGTAGAAGAAGTTTTTACCTCCGATGGTAAGCGCGTATTTATGTATATCAATCGTGGCAACGAAACCCAGGTGGGGATTGACTACGAACAGGAAGCAAAGCTTTCCGAAAGCGAAGCTGAAAAGGCGATGAAGATGTGCCCTACCGGGGCAATTATCGTACGGGGAAAAAGTTTATCCAAACCTTTCGGAGACCGCGCCTTTGATATGGAATCTTCTCAAACGCATTACCGGCACACAATCACCGATAAACCCAAAGTGGCCAACTTTGAAAAGAAAACAATTGCTACCGTTTCGTTGGCCGGATGTTTTGGTTGCCACATGTCGATGTTGGATATAGATACAGATATACTTGATATCGCTGAATTGGTTTCCTTCAACAAATCACCACTGACAGATATTAAAACATTTACGCAACGCTGTCATTTGGGTATTGTGGAAGGTGGGTGTTGCAATACAGAAAATATTGAAACGCTGAAAAAATTCAGAGAGATGTGCGATATCCTCGTGGTAATGGGTGAGTGTGCCATTTGGGGTGGATTGCCTGCTATGAGAAACACAATTCCATTAGGAGAGTGTTTAGAGGAGGCATATCTGAATAGCGTTACCAGCGAAAAGGGTGAAAACACTGTACCCTACCACGAAGACTTACCAAAAATTCTGGATCGGGTTTATGGATGCAATGAAATTGTAAAAGTGGATTATACAATTCCTGGTTGTCCGCCTTCGCCTAACCATATCTGGAAAGTAGTGAAGAGCTTGTTGTGGGGCGAAGATTATTCATTGCTGTATTCTGAATTTAAGTATGACTAATATGATTAATCTAAGGATGACTAAAAAGTCAAAGTTCAATCGTAGTGTCATTCCGGGCTTGACCCGGAATCCCGTTGTATGCGCACTTAACTGGATCGCCCCGATGCATCGGGACGATGACAGATTGACTTTTTAGATCATCCTTAGTCACGTCAAAACAAGAACTATGAAAAAGAAAATAACCATCGATCCGGTAACCCGCGTGGAGGGGCACGGCCGAGTAACCATACACCTAGATGAATACGGCAAAGTAGAAGATTCATTCTTTCACATTGTTGAGTTCCGTGGCTTTGAGCGATTCATTCAAGGCCACCCCTATTGGGAAGCACCTGTATTGGTACAACGCTTATGCGGAATCTGTCCCGTGAGCCACCACCTCGCAGCTGCAAAGGCAATCGACCAATTGGTAGGTGTTGATCCTGAAGACTTATCACCAGCTGCATTTAAATTGAGAAAGCTGATGCACTACGGTCAGATCTTCCAATCACATGCACTACACTTCTTCTATCTCGCTTCTCCAGACTTACTATTTGGAGTGGATGCGCCTGTAGAGAAGAGAAATGTATTCGCAGTAGCGATCGAAAATAAAGAACTGGCCAAGAAAGGTATCCTGATGCGAAAGTTTGGTCAGGAAATTATTCAGGCAATTGCCGGTAAGAAAATCCACGGTGTTGCTGCTGTGCCCGGGGGCATGCACAATACCTTCGATCCTAAGGAACGCGAATATTTCCTGAATGGAAAGGATATTCCAAACATCAACACGATGATTGAATGGTCGCAGGAGATTATCGAATTCATTAAAGGCTATCATGAGAAGAACAGATACTTGATGGATACGTTTGCCGCCTTCCCTTCAGGACATTTAGGCATGGTAGATGATTTGGGCAATATGGAATTGTATCATGGCAAGTTAAGAGCCATTGATAGTGAAGGAAAAATTACGTTGCCTGATGTATCGACCAATGATTATCAGAAATACTTTTTGGAAGGCGTGGAACGCTGGTCGTACATGAAATTCCCTTACCTGAAAGAAGTTGGTCGTGAAAAAGGCTGGAACCGGGTAGGGCCGCTTGCGCGGATTAATATCTGCAATGCCATTCCTACTCCACTAGCTGAGAAAGAGCGACAGGCCTTTATTGCTTTCACAGGAAAGAAAGTAAATAACAGCACACTCTACTCACATTGGGCCCGGTTGATTGAAATACTCCACTGCGCAGAGAAGATGAGAGACTTGCTGCATGATGATGAGATTATGAGCTCTGACTTAGTACGCGAAGGCAAACCGAGATTAGAGGGAATTGGAATTATTGAAGCCCCGCGCGGCACACTTACTCACCACTATCAGGTGGATGAGAAGGGAATGATAACACGCTGCAACCTGATTGTATCAACCACGCATAACAACGAAGCAATGAACCAGGCTGTGCGTTGGGTGGCCAACAATGTAATCAGTCAGAAAGGAACGATTACTGATGGCATGCTCAACCAGGTGGAAGTTGCGATTCGTGCTTATGACCCTTGCTTAAGTTGTGCTACTCAAGCGTTGGGACAAATGCCGTTACGCGTGGAATTAATAAATCACAAAGGTGAACTGATCGATGAGCGAATTAAAAACGGATAGCAGAATTCTCATGATTGGCATTGGCAACAATGGCCGCAGTGATGATGCGCTGGGTTGGAAGTTTGTTGACGAGTTTTCAAACCGCGAAGATCTATTTGACATTGAGCACCGGTACCAGTTACAAATTGAAGACGCGCTGTTGATCACCGAATATAAAACAGTAATTTTTGTAGATGCCTCGCATAAAGAATATGAAAACGGTTTTTCATTCTACAAATGTATCCCGGCCCGTACCGAGGCTTTTACAACGCACAAGCTAGAACCCGAAACCGTACTTTGGTTAGCCAATGACTTATTCAATCAATCTCCAGAAGTTTATGTGATGGCCATTTCGGGAGTTAATTGGGAATTACATCAGGGCATCACTGATACTGCACAAAAGAATTTTGAGCGTGCAATCGCATTTTTTTTAGATTGGTTATCTGAAAAAACATTCGCTTTTCCAACTCAATAGAGTTTATTTGTTCCTAGCACCAAGCTAGCACATAATGGAAAAATGTACCAAACATATATTTGTATATTGGCGGCAATAGGGCCTGAGACAATTTAGTCATCTTAGGTGACACTCTACTAACAAAGATTTACTATGTGTCTATGTGACCAGCGAGATTATGCTCCGAATTGCACGAACGTTTGGCACACGCCATAGCCGCGCAATCCTATGCGACTGTTAAGTTATAGCAAGAGCCAAATCCATTCAAACGAATTAAATAATTCATTATCTTTGAATATATACGAGAAAATGGTGCCAGCATAGAAAGTATTATGGAGAACTTTAAATATTTTGTTAATACTACCACAACTCTTTCTGAACAAAGTTGGACTGTTTTACTGGATTGTCTTACTGAAATGGAATTTAAGAAAGGTCAAAATGTTTTAGAGGAAGGAGAAGTTTGTCGAGCAATATTTTTTATAAATAAAGGGCTCTGCCGATCGTACTATAACCTAGATGGAAAAGAAATCAATACTGCATTTTATTTTGAAAACGAATTCGCTACCAACCTCAAAAGTCTCAAAACTGAATCAAAGTCTGAATATGCAATAGAGGCATATGAAAAATCTGCCGTCATCCGACTAGATAAAGTAAAACTTTTAAACGCCTACAATAAATCTTCAGAAGTAGAATCCTTTGGCAGAAGGGTATTGGAGTTAGTTGTGCTAAAGCAAGAAGAGCATGCCAATAGCTTTAAATTACTATCTCCTAAACAGAGGTTTGATAATCTCATCGTACAACAGCCCGATTTTCTTCAGCGGGTATCCCTTACACAAATTGCCTCATATCTGGGTATAAGTCGCGAAACACTAAGTCGGTTCAGGGCTGTCAAATGAATTTTGTGATTTTTGACGCAAGTACATAAGCGGCAAGCTCATGACCTTTGCTATACAAAAAAGCAAAAGTCATATGAAAAATATTCTCAAAATCCCCACTATCATTTTTGGGATAATTCTGGCCGGTTTAAGTATGGCCGCAATCTTTGGCAACCCACAACCTCCGGAGGTCGGAGAACCAGAGACAATAAAAATTAATTACTCTCCCCAATCGATAGAGTATGGAAAACATTTAGCTGACACAGTAAGTGCCTGCATGGGTTGGAGCTCTGAAATAGACTTTACAAAATTTTCGAGTCGTCTGGTAGAGGGCGCACTTGGCCCAGTAAGTGAAATGTCACGAAAAAAAATGGATTCCTGTGCTCTACACGAAATAACCATATGAAGCTTATTAAGTATGAGATGTCAGGTCATCATTTAATAAATACTTCAGAATACACCCTAAGAATGACTACAAATAGAACCGGAATGACAATTTTATTTTAATCAATTACTATTAAAACTAAATACTTATGAACAGTAAACTTTCTTTAATCATTATTTTAACATTAACAACAATTACTATGAAAGCACAAACAGAAAATGAATTAGTTCAAACTGCTATTCACCAATTCGCGCAAGCAGCCGATAACCGCGATGTCGATCAACTAAAATCAATCCTGCACAATGAGTTTAGAGTAACCCTAAATCAAATGCTTGGTAGCACAAATTTCAGCGTGTTAACAAAAGAATCGTATCTCCAAATGACGGTTGATGGAAAACTAGGTGGTGACAAACGTACGGTTGAGATTTTGTCAATTGACGTTACCCATGACAATGCAATCGCCAAGGTAAATCTTATCGGTAGTAAGCTAACGTTTATAAGCTACTATCTTTTAGTAAAAAATAACGAAGGAAATTGGCAGCTACTTAATGACCTTCCATATGCATCTAAGAAATAAACAAATGAGACCAATATGAAAAGGAAAATCATCAACTCGGTTATTAAAGATACAATTACATTTATTCAGACAAGTGATGAAACAAACGGGGAAATTTCAGAATTAGAATTAACACTGATGCCGAATGGTAGTAACTTTTCGCACTACCATAAAAGATTTACCGAAACGTTTACGGCTATTGACGGCAGGTTAGGATTAAAACTAGAAGGCAATAAAGTAAAGATTTTACAACCAAACGAAACTCATTCCGTGCCACCGAATCAAGTTCACAGTTTTTTTAACCGAGAAGAAAAAGAAATCAAATTCAATGTAAAAATTACACCTGGACATAAAGGGTTTGAAAACTCCCTAAGAATCCTGTATGGTTTAGCTGAAGAAGGTCTTACAGATAAGAAGTCTGTACCAAAAAGTCTTACACATGTGGCCATTATTGGCAGTCTAAGTGATTCTTACCTTCCGGGTGTGATGAAAATTTTATCTCCAATATTTGGCCTACTTGCTAAGAGAGCTAAAAAAAGCGGGATTGAGAAAAAACTTATAAATAAGTATTGTAATTGATGGGTTAAACACTTGTGAAAAGATAAAACTTGCTCATGTATCGTGCTCCGGAAAATTCCACAACTGCCAACTAACTATTAGCGCAGTGGTGGCGTTACACCTAAGTATCAAACAAGTACATTTATTTTGTAAAGTTTGTACACGTGGACAGGACGAGGCTTCGATAAGCCACCACTGCTCAAACACAAACCTTACACCCATTAATCCAATAAAAAAGTGCAGGCCTTTCGGCCTGCACTTCTACACTAACTCTTACTCAGTTATTTTGACAACAACTTAGCGTGTGCTGCTGCAAGACGTGCAACCGGCACCCGTGGACCTGAGCAAGAAACATAGTTCAATCCAATCTCATGACAGAACATGATGGATTCGGGATGACCACCGTGCTCACCACAAATTCCAACTTTCAGGTCTTTGTTATTCTTACGACCATCTTCTACGGCCATCCGCATCAGTTTACCCATCGCTTTGCGATCCAGCACTTCAAAAGGATTGTCTTTCAACACGGCCTGTGAAATATAGAACGGTAAGAACTTATTCTCGGCATCTTCGCGTGAGAAGGAGAAGGTTGCCTGGGTAAGGTCATTCGTACCAAAGGAGAAGAACTCGGCTACGTTGGCAAGCTCTTCAGCCTGCAAGCAAGCGCGAACTACTTCAATCATAGTACCAAACTTAAATTGAAGGTTAATCTTATTCTTGGTCTCAATCTGGGTTCTAATCTGATCCACAAACACTTTCACTTGTTCCAGTTCTTCGGCTGTACAAACCTGGGGTACCATAATTTCTGGTCTTGCATCCACTTTGGCAAGCTGACATTCGGCAGCGGCTTCAAGGATAGCCTGAATCTGCATTCTATAAATTTCAGGGAATGTTAAACCAAGACGCACACCTCTGTGACCCAGCATAGGATTCACTTCATGCAGTTCGCGAACTTTCCGCAACATCTGACCTTTCTTCTCAATGGCTTTTTCAATCAACTCAACTCCGGCCATGGTGAAGGGTTCGGATGAACGTTCAGCCATTTTCAAGTCCGCATTCAATAACCGTAAGCTGCTGAATAGATCCGTTACACCACTTACAGTGCCTTTCAGTTTTTGTAAGTGCTCAACCTCATCCCTTAATACATCTTCCGTAGGAAGGAATTCGTGAATTGGAGGATCTAACAAGCGAACAGTAACTGGCTTCCCTTTCATCGCAGTAAAGATTTCGCGGAAGTCTTTGCGCTGAATATCTTTCAGGCGATTAAGAGCTGATTCTCTTTCTTCTGTAGTCGCGGCCAAAATCATTTCAACCACTATCGGTAAGCGATCTACATCATTAAACATTCTTTCAGTACGGCATAAGCCAATACCCATCGCACCAAAAGTCAAGGCTTTATCAGCTGCACCAGGCGTATCTGCGTTAGCATACACTTTCAGCTTTGCGACTTCGTCAGCCCAACCTAACAATGTTTTTAGATCGTCAGAGAAAGTAGGTTCTACGGTTGGAATAATGCCAGGATAAACGAAGCCTGTTCCACCATCTATAGTAATGTAATCGCCTTCGCGTAAAATCTTATCACCAATCTCAGCCTGACGAAGTTTAACATCTACTTTAATGCCTTCCGCACCAGCCACACAAGGTTTACCCATACCTCTGGCAACAACCGCAGCGTGTGAAGTTTTACCTCCACGACTGGTAAGAATACCCTGAGAAGCAAAGAATCCATGAATGTCTTCAGGTTTTGTTTCTTCACGAACCAAAATAACTTTTTCGCCTGCACGACCTAACAACTCAGCACGGTCGGCATCAAACACAACATGGCCCGATGCAGCACCCGGTGAAGCAGGAAGACCTTGAGCAAGAGGTTCAACTTTATGCGAAGAATCTAACCGTGGGTGAAGCAATTGTTCAAGAATATCAGGTTTGATACGCAACAAAGCTTGCTCTTTGGTAATCAATCCTTCTTTCACCATCTCCACAGACGTGCGAACCATCGCTACTGTGTTCATCTTACCATTGCGGGTCTGCAAGCAGAATAGTATTCCCTTTTCAATGGTGTATTCAAAATCCTGAACTTCTTTATAGTGTGTTTCTAGCTTATTGCGCAATCCTTCCAGTTGCTTGAATAGGTCTGGCATTTCAGTAGCAAGTTCAGCAACAGGTTTAGGAGTGCGAATGCCGGCAACCACATCTTCGCCTTGTGCGTTGGTCAGATATTCTCCAAACATTACGTTTTCGCCAGTCCCAGGGTCGCGGGTAAAACCAACGCCAGTAGCGCAATCGTTACCCATATTACCAAACACCATGGTTACAACATTCACTGCAGTACCATTAGCCATGGCAGGTGTGATCTTAAACTCTCTGCGATAATCAACGGCACGCTTGCCCATCCATGAATTGAAAACGGCCTTGATGGCAATTTCAAGTTGTTCGTAAACATCTTCCGGGAATGGTTTGCCGGTATGCTCACGTACTACTTTCAGAAAACGTTCGCTGATGTCAATCAGATCTTTGGTATTTAAACCAACATCTACTTTTACTCCAGCTTTGCGTTTCACTTCTTCAAAGTGAACATCAAATTTTTCATCGGGTACACCCAATGCAACCTTTCCAAACAATTGGATAAATCTGCGATACGCATCATATCCAAAACGTTCGTTGTTGGTTTGCTTGATCAGACCTTTTAGAGTTTTAGAATTTAATCCAAGGTTTAGGATGGTATCCATCATACCGGGCATTGACATAGCCGATCCGGAACGAACAGAAACCAATAGTGGATTTTCGGGGTCCCCAAATTTCTTTCCGGTTGCTTTTTCAAGCGCAAGCATATTTTGCCTTACCTGATCAATTACACCCAAAGGCAATTTGCGATCGGGTTCGGCAAGGTAGGTCAAACAAGTTTCAGTAGTTACTACAAATCCAGGGGGAACGTTAAGTCCGATCTGGGTCATCTCGCACAGATTGGCTCCTTTGCCGCCTAGTAATTGTTTGTTCTTTCCATCGCCTTCATGGAAAGAGTAGACAAATTTTGAGGTTTTCGTTTCGGGCTTTTTAGCTGTGGGTTTTTCTAATATTTCGGTGTCCATGGCTCTATGTTTTAGTGTACCCGAAGGT
>Ga0075163_10010160_pt1 | contig 12320 bp, 10 predicted proteins | sample JI1023141ADNA_FD_71478 | JGI IMG/M metagenome (GOLD analysis project Ga0075163, IMG submission 71478) | Wastewater effluent complex algal communities from Wisconsin, to seasonally profile nutrient transformation and Carbon sequestration -... | ecosystem: Engineered > WWTP > Effluent > Algae...
GTCTGTCCAATCGCTTAAAATCACCGGCACAGCTAGCAAATCATCGATGCCTTTTCTGAAGCCAGGGTCATTTCTTTTTTTCAAAAAGATGAGTGAGCCGTACATGCCGATTTGTTCCTGCAATGCGGTATGGCTGTGGTACCAGTGCGTGCCGTTTTGTATGACGGGAAAACGGTACACATGGCTGGTATTGGGTTTGATGGGCAACTGGGTGAGGTAAGGCACCCCATCTTCCTGGTTCGGCAAAAATACGCCGTGCCAGTGAAGTGAGGTTTCTTCTTTTAACTGATTGTGTACATGAATCTCAGCGGTATCTCCCTCTGTAAACACCAGAGTTGGCATGGGAATTTGTCCATTTACGGCAATGGCTCTTTTGGCCTTTCCGGTATAATTTACAAGGGTATCTTTCACATACAGATCGTATCGTACCACCTTTTGAGCAAAGCCGGAACAGAAGCCAAAAACCATCAAAACAACAAAAACCCAAGGCCGCATGGTTAATTCAATTTTTTATCCGATACCTTGCCACAGGTAAGCATCGATGCACCATAATATGGATTTTTAATGGCGGACTCCAGGCTGATCCAGTAGGCCCTTTTCATCGGGCAATACTGGTAATATAGGTCAAGTTTGACCTTTTCACCTTTGTCCAGCATGGCCCACATCTCGGTGGATAAGCCGGCGAAGGCTATTCTTTGAATTTCGATGTTGTCAGTATCACAGATTCTGCGAAGCGCTTTGGTAACAGCTTCTTTCTGCTCAAAGTCACTTTCTTTATCAACCATATAAAAAAACTCCGTGGCTTTCGTTTTAGCCAACTTTCCATCATCAGCCACCAGGGCATCTTTTACTTTGAGGTAGGACAAAAGCAAGTCTTGAGGCTTATGCTGTGCCATGGCAAAAAACGTCAAGACGGTCATGGCCAGAAAAGTGGATATTGATTTCATTGTTTACTAATTTTAATAATTGATGAATAAGTCATTCATGCTGGATCCAAAAATTTTGGATTCGGCAGCCAGTAACAGTTATTTACTGGTATTACAAAGTTGCAGACTTTTAGGTCCGTCTGCTTTATGCAATTTGGTAAAAGATTTATACCTTTTACGTTTATGTCACTTACTCCACTTCAGGCGCAGGCTGTTGCTCACCACACTTAGGCTGCTCAGCGCCATGGCTCCTCCTGCAATCATCGGGTTGAGCAAAAAGCCATTGAATGGATACAATAGACCGGCTGCAATGGGTATGCCTATCACATTGTAGATGAAGGCCCAGAAGAGATTCTGTCGAATCGTGGCCACCGTCTGGCGTGACAAACGGATGGCAGCCGGGATCTTATTCAGGTCGGAAGAAACAATGGTCATTTTGGCAACATCTTTGGCAATGTCGCTGCCCTTTCCCATGGCAATGCTCACATCGGCTTGGGCCAGGGCGGCGCTGTCGTTGATGCCGTCGCCAACCATAGCCACTACTTTTCCTTCGTTTTGCAATCTTTTGATGAAGCCCGCCTTTGCTTCCGGTAAAACCCCGGCTTCAAAATGGTTGATGCCCGCTGCTTCGGCTACGGCACTTGCTGTCTCATAATGATCACCGGTGAGCATGACGACCTCAATGCCCATGTGGGTCAGTTGCCGTACAGCTTCCACCGAAGTGGCTTTGATCTTATCCGAAATAGCCAGGACTGCCAATGCATTTTTTTCATCAGCAAACCAAACCATCGTCTTTGCTTCTGCTTTCCACAACTCCGCTTTAGAATTCAGCACGTCCTTTATTATTATACTATGGGTTTCCAGTAATTTCTTGTTTCCCACAAAATAAATTTTACCTTCAACCCGCGCCTTCAGGCCCATTCCGGAGATGTTTTCAAAATCAGAATAGGGCACAAGATTGGTTTGCGTTAAATGTTTAGTCACCGCTTCGGCCAAAGGGTGGGCCGAAAGGGACTCCAGGGTAAATAAGATCTTTTTTATTTCTGCGTCCTCTCTCAGCCAAAAAGCATCGGTGACAACAGGCCTTCCTTCAGTGATCGTACCCGTTTTATCCAGCACCACCAAATTTACTTTACGGGCCAGTTCAAGACTCTCCGCGTCTTTGATCAAGATGCCCCTTTCTGCACCCCTGCCAACACCTACGATGATAGCCGTTGGTGTGGCTAGACCCAAGGCACACGGACAGGCAATGACCAGCACGGTGACCAGCGCCATCAGGCCATGGGTAAAGCCGTTTACACCACCAAATATCCACCAAATGACAAAAGCTGTCAACGCTATGCCCATAACCACCGGCACAAAAATACCAGCAATTTTGTCGACCAATTTTTGCACCGGTGACTTACTGCCTTGGGCATTTTGCACAAGGGCGATGATCCTGGCCAGCATTGTGTCAGAACCCACAGCATCAGCCCTGAACTGAAAACTTCCTTTCTGATTGAGGGTTCCTGCAAATACTTTTTCACCTACATTTTTTTCCACCGGAATGGGTTCTCCCGTCAACATGCTTTCATCAACAAAAGAAGTGCCGCTGAGGATGGTGCCATCCACTGCCACGATGTCTCCTGGTTTTACCAACAGTACATCGTTGGATTTTACGGCTTCAACTGTCCCCTCTGTCACATTGTTATTGGCATCCACGAGGTACACTTTCGCAGGATGGAGGTTCATGAGTTTTTTGATGGCTGCGGATGTGTTTCCCTTGGCCCGTTCTTCTAACAACTTTCCTAACAGAATAAAGGAGATTACCACCGCAGCGGCTTCAAAATACACATGGCCGTGCAGACCCCTTGCGTGCCAGAATGAAGGTGCCACAGTGTTGAATACACTGAAAACATAAGCCACGCCTGTGCTCAGGGCCACCAGGGTATCCATATTGGCAGACCGGTGGCGTGTCTGTTTCCAGGCATTAATGAAAAAATCTTTTCCAAACCACAGTACGACCGGCGTGGACAAGATCCACATGATGTAATTGGCATAAGGCATGTCCATAAAAAACATACCAACGACTACTACTGGCAGTGTAAATGCAATGGCACCGATGGTGTGCAGCCTTAATTTTTGATAATGTTTTTCATAAATTTTTTCGATCGTTTCAGTTTCTTCTCCGTCATTTTTCAGCAACAAATCATAGCCGACTTCCTGTACTGCCTTTCTAATTTTTTCAAGGCTGGTCAGGGAAGGAATGTACTCGATGGTGGCCGCTCCGTTGGCATAGTTGACCGCCCCGCTTACTACTCCGGGCAATATTTTGATTGCATTTTCTACGTTCATCGCACAGGAAGCACAGGACATCTGCAACACAGGAAGGGTCTTTTTGACCGTAGGCACGCCATAGCCCAGGTCACGGATGAGTGCCACCGCCTGTCCGAGCAATTCACCGGAATCGCCCTCGATGATGGCCCTGCGATTGTTTAGTTCTACTTTGTGGGAGCTGACGCCTTGAAGTTCATTCAGTCCTTTTTCTATGATGAGAGCACAGTGTTCGCTTTCCACTCCGTCCAGCGGCACTATGATGGTCGATTTGATTTGATCCGACATACATTTTTATTTTAGGCAAAGGTGCACCTATGCCTGAAAACACTCTTTATGTAATTATGAGATAATTTTATAAGATTTAAACTTCATCGAGCGGTTTTCGTTTGCTTCCCCTCATCTGTTTGAATACCGTTGGCGTAATTCCCGTCACACTTTTGAACTGACTGCTAAGATAAGCCACACTGGAATAATTCAGCTGAATTGCAATTTCACTCAGGGTAAGTTCATCGTAGATTAGCAGCTCCTTCACCTTTTCGATCTTTTGTGCAATAAAATATTTTTCGATGGTGATGCCCTCCACTTCCGAAAACAAATTGCTGAGGTAATGATAATCATGATGCAATTTATCTCGCAATAGGTTAGACATATTTTCTTTCAGTTCCACATTTTTTTTGTGCACCAGATCGATGATCACGTTTTTGATCTGTTCGATCAACCTCGATTTTTTGTCATCGATGAGTTCGAAGCCCAGGTCCAGCAAGTTGGTTTTTAATAGTTCTTTATCCTCAGCCTTCAGCTCTTCTGTAATGTCCACTTCACCCAATTCAACCAGGCGGGCTTCATACCCCATTTGTTCAAACAGTTCTTTCACAGCCTTTTTGCATCGGTTGCAAACCATGTTTTTGATATAAATCATTTCCAGTTGAACTTAACCATGCTAATAATTTATAAATATAATAAATTATAGCAATCCATATACTAGGATAATTTTTTCAATAGGATTCTTTTAAATGTAGGAATTTAAGTAGAAAGCAGGTTTGCTTTCGAATAACCATCCTTTGATTGGATCAAAAACAGGGTCCCAGCAAATAGTTAAATACGAATAAAAGATACCGGATCATTTGAAAATCGTATGACACCTCTTTACCTAAAGAATAAATTTCCCTCTTTTAAAAGGTTAATACATTTCTTTATAATCAGGATATATAAAAACTAATTCATTTGCTCCTGTGGAAATGATGGTGGTAGCAGTCAAAACACCAGTCAATCAAAACGAGTTTATCGTCTTTAAGTTCAACGGAAAAATTAGTGCCGTCTGCCAACTCGATGTATGTTTTTTCCTCTGTACCAAAAATGACATCTTCCGATAATTTGTAGTCATATTGATTCTTTATAATGATTGAATCTCCATGATACCAGGTAAAAGTGAGGTCGTCAATCACAATTTTCTGACTTGTTTTTTCTGATTCCGGCGTTAACGTCCATCCGCCAAAGCCACCTACTGACTTTTCCCAAATCCAGGTGCCCTTCAGCGATAATTTGTCGCAAGTTTCTTCACTTTCTTTTTTACAGGATACAGCAAGTGTCAGCAATAATAAAAGAATTAACCGCATAGTGTTTTTTTTCAATAGACGCTCAATACCGGTTCAAGGGTTGGGTATTAAAAAAATAATATTCGATTTAGGCCTGGAATTAAGGTATTAACATAATATTAAACAACACGTAGCCTCAACCTTCGTTTTGTGATCAAAGACCTTTATCTAAATGAAACAAAACTTATTTTCCCTCGTGCTGACCCTTGTGTCCCTTCATTTGCTGGCGGGCAATGTAGTACCCAGCAAAATTGAAGCTGTAACCTTATACAGAAATGGGGCTCAGGTTGTGAGAAAAACCAATGTGAGCTTAAAACAAGGTGAAAACACCATAGTTCTGGGCAATTTACCCGCAGGATTTGACGCTTCAACCATCCGAATCAGTTTTAGTGGTAAAGTCAATATAACAGGAGTAACTTATAGGGACAACCACATCCAGGACTTTTCTGCCAATCCTGAATATGTTGTTATTCAAAAACAATTGAAACAACTGCAGGAAAAAGCAGAAAACGAACAAATTGTTTATGAAACCTGGAAAGAAGAAGAAGGCCTGCTCCTTGCCAATAAAAAATTAGGCAATGAAAACAGTGGTGTAACTGCAGCCCAACTTACCGCTGTGGCTGAAATGTACCGGGTTAGGTTGCTTGAGGTCAAACAAAAACTACTCGACAGCAAAAGAAGGCAGGAAGAAAACCAAAAAGAAATCCAGCGCATTCAGGCTCAACTCAATGAATGGACCCGTACCAATGCCACCAAACACAACGGTGAAATTATCGTAGAATGTGCGGCTTTACAGGCGGGAGAATCAAATTTAAAATTGGTTTACTTTGATCCCCGCGCCACCTGGACCACCGATTTTGAGGCGAGGGTCAATTCACTTTTATCTCCATTAAACCTGGTCCACAAAGCCAAAATAAATCAATACACCGGTGAAGATTGGAAACAGGTATCTCTTGTTCTTACCACAGGTGATCCATCCTTCAACACCACCGCTCCGGTATTGAGTCCATGGTTTTTGCATTTTAATATGCCCTATAACAATTATGATTATGCCAAGTTGGGTAGTGCCGTGAAAACTAGGGCAAACTACCGACCTGAAGAAGAAGCACAAGCAGCATCAGGAGACTTTGTAGCGGCCACCGCAAGAGAAAACCTGATTTTTACAGAATATACCCTGCCTGATAAAACCACGATACCTGCGGACAACAATATGCATGACGTCTCATTAAAAGCCTTTGATATCCCGGCTAAATACAGGTATATGACCATTCCCAAGATGGATAACAAGGTCTACCTGATGGCAGAAATTGTGGATTGGGATCAATACAATCTTTCTTCCGGTTCGATTAAACTTTTTGTGGAAGATACCTACATTGGAGACACCTACCTGGACATCAGCCAACTTTCTGACACTTTGGCTTTATCACTGGGTCCCGACATTGCGGTTGCAGCCAAAAGAGAGAAGATCAAAGAATACCAGAAAACTTCGTTTTTATCTTCCAAAAAACAGATCCAATCGGCTTATGAAATAAGCATCAAAAACAACAAAACTACAGCCATCGAGGTGACTCTTACCGACCAGGTGCCACTGGCCACCGATGCCAATATGGAAGTTGAAATCGATGATCTTTCCGGTGGCAGTCTCAACAAAGAAACCGGTATGGTTGAATGGAAACTTACCCTAAAACCGGGTGAACAGGTGAAAAAGAAGCTGGCGTACAAGGTAAAAATACCCAAAGACAAATCCATCACCCTTTAAACAAGTGATGACAATCATAGGTGACGACAAGTGTAATTGCTTGTCGTCATTTTTTTTTCCAGGCATTTCCACTATCATTGCCCAATGAATATTTGGAAAAATATCATCAAAAAACCAAGTTAAGTGGCTGCAAATCAAGCACTACCTAATTTTATTATTGATATTTAAATTCCAAATAAATGAACACCATCATTGAGCCTTTCAGGATCAAATCCGTTGAACCCATTCACTTTACTACACGGGCACAAAGAGAAGAATTACTGCAATTAGCCCACAACAATACTTTTTTACTTCATGCAGATGATGTCATCATTGACCTGCTCACCGACAGTGGCACCAGCGCCATGAGCAGTGAGCAGTGGGCCGGCATCATGAGAGGAGACGAGTCTTATGCAGGCAGTCCCAGTTTTTTCAGGTTTGAAAAAACGGTCAAAGATCTCACAGGCATGGGTCACATTATACCCACCCACCAGGGACGGGCATCCGAAAAGATATTGTTTAGCATCACCGGCGGACCGGGTAAGGTATTTATCAGCAATACCTTGTTTGATACTACACGGGCTAACATCGAGTTTTCCGGGGCGGAGGGCATTGACCTGGTATGTGAAGAAGGCAAACACCCATCCATACCGGCTCCATTCAAAGGCAATATGGACGTAGCTGCCCTTGAAAAAACCATCAAAGAGAAGGGCAAAGAAAACATTGCCATGGTAATCATGACGGTAACCAATAACTCCGGTGGCGGCCAGCCCGTGAGTATGGAAAACATGAAAGCAGTGAGTGCACTTTGTAAGGCCAATACCATACCTTTTTACATAGATGCCTGCAGATTTGCAGAAAACGCTTATTTCATTAAGCTCAGAGAAAAAGGATATGAAAGCAGGAGTGTATTTTCTATAGCCCGCGAAATGTTTGAGCTGGCAGATGGTTGTACCATGAGCGCTAAAAAAGATGCCTTTGCCAACATTGGCGGCTTTCTGGCCCTCAACAACGATGCCCTGGCTACGCAATGCAGAAACCTGCTGGTAATCACGGAAGGCTTTCCAACTTACGGCGGACTGGCGGGACGAGACCTCGAAGCCATTGCCATCGGCTTGCAGGAGGTAGTTGACGAGCACTACCTACAGTACAGGATCAGGAGCATGGAGTATTTGACCGAAAAACTCATCGCCGCCAATGTTCCCGTAATGCGACCTGCTGGTGGACATGCCGTTTATCTCGATGCCAAAGCTTTTATGGATCATATTCCGGTCGACCAATATCCGGGTCAGGCCCTTGTCTGCGCTTTGTACCTCGAAGGTGGGGTAAGGTGTGTAGAAATCGGTTCACTGATGTTTGGTAAATACGATGAAGAAGGTGCCTTGATCCCGGCTACCCTGGAGTTGGTGAGGCTGGCCATTCCCAGAAGGGTATATACCCAGAGCCACATCGATTATGTAGCTGAGGTTATTATAGCGGTTTATCAAAAAAGGGAAAGTTACAAGGGCTTACAAATTGTGGAGGAAGCGCCTATGTTGAGGCATTTTACGGCAAAACTTAAATCAATTTAATCTCAATAATAAACACCATAAAATAATTTATTAACCTACATTAAATTTTAATAATTTTATAGTTTACTACTCTTTTAAGACATGTAAACGCCTTTATAAAGTATACGCCATTGCTAACGTCATTTAAATCAAACACTCCACTTTCACTGTTAAAGGAAATATTTTTAATAGTCTGACCGTAAGAATTGTATATTTCAATTTTTTCAATACAGACATCAGAGTAAAAATTAAAAACATCAGATGGGTTGGGTTGGATTATAAAATAATTTTGAGTAAGCTCCTTTTTGGTCGATAAAATTAATGGTAACTCTACATCATTAAAAGCCATTACAGTAAGAGCATTTGCGTACTTATCAACAGGATAAGAATTATTAGCATCCTTATATAATGAACTTTCATCCAATAATAAAATAAGGTTTTTTGCTTTATTGACAAATGAATGCATTACAAAAACAATTTTGTCTTCGTCCGTAAGTTCAAGATTGTAAATTTTATCAAATTTGCCGTCTTCATTGGCCTTTCTTATCGATATTGTAGATACACTATCTGATTTTTCCACACTATTCTCGTAATTAAATACATATACATCATCACCATAATTGAGAATATTCAGGATATGATTTTTATAAGAAAAAAATGACCACTCACCTAAAAGTTGCCCTTCTGTACTTATTTTATAAATTTTAAATTCTACAAAACTGTCAATACTATTTATATTAAATATTTGAGATACAATAAAAAAAGTCTTTTCAATTGGGTCGTATGATTTTATTCCATAGTTATCAGAGGATATTTCTTTTGGTAATTTTATTATTTTTTTAGTCTTAAATTTTTCATCAAAATATTGTAAAACAACTCGCTGACTATCTGAAGTCAATGCAATCAATGTAGAATCATCCTTCAAAATAGCCCTCACTAATCCGGTAATTTTTAAAGTATCAGAATAGGATAAAGGAATCCCAAAAGTATCAATTTCAACCATTTGCAGGGCTTGACTTCCGTTTATAAGCGGGTTTCTGATAATCTTAATATTTTCTTCAAATTCATTTTTATACATTCGTGTATGGCGAGATCCTCCACCAATTGAATAAGACATCATTAGTCCCGTATCTTCATTAGCCTCATAATTATAAATCAACTTGCCAGTATTTACATCATAAATTTTTCTAAAAAAAACAGTGCGATCATCTCTTACACCAAAAGGTAAAAACCTATTGGTAGAAAATGAGTCTAAGCTCACATTACCAATAATTTCTACATTATTATATTTGTTAAGAAACATTGATTTTGGGCCTTTCTGCTTGCCGTCTAAAATGTAATCAAATCTATTTTTCCAAATAGTTTTACCACTACTTAAATCAGTTCTTTGAATAAATCCTCCTTCAATATCCTTCGATTTAATATATGAATAAGTGACTATTGAGTTGTCAAAAATAATAACATCGTCGAACCAAAACTCTAATTTATTATAACCGTCTGTTGAATCTGATTTTGCATATTCATCATACATAGTATTTTGCCAAAGCGGTTCTTTAGATTTGAATTCAATTGGACTCCACGGTTTCTGAGGAAGTTGACCAAAAATTACACTTATTGAAAAAAATAATAGAATAAACAGATAATATTTAATCATATACGAATAGTTAGGTGTAAAAAACTAATCTCTTTTTGTGTACTTTTTAATATGGGTATAATCAGAATTCCAAAACAAGAAAATATTGCGAAATCAGGGGCTGGTTTACTATTCAAATGAAAATTACACCATCCGGTTAATAAAGATCAGATCTTCTATTTCATTAAACATCAACAAGTTAATTTCAATGGAAATAAATAGTGGATTGAATGTTGCTTCAGTTAATTTTCAACCATTTTTCACAATATTCGTTTTAGTTTTTATTTTATTTACAAAAATAGAACATTATGCCGTATATATCAATAATTTTAACACAATACACCAATTTATTAATCATTAATGAAATAATAAATTGTCAATAAAACAATAATTTTCGAAAAAGAAAACAAAATATTTAAATTTTTTCACCAATGTGCAACGTTTTGAGGGCAAATGGCGAATATGATTAAACAACAGCGCTGTTGATTTCACATCAACATTTCATCACATAAAAATCACAAAATGAAAAAAACTGGTTTAATCAGCTTTTTACTGCTTATCCTTGCCTTTGCCATGGTTTCTTGTAATAAAGACAACATTGACAATACAAGCACCGAAGATGGCACCCTTTTACCAAAAATCAAGGTCATCAATGACCTGATGAACCGCGCTGTTGCCTCTCCCAATGCGGAAGGACTAGACCTTGGATGTTTCACCATTGAATACCCATTTACATTAAAAGATGACCAGGGCGGCCTCCACCCTGTCAATGATGATACTGATTTTTACACCCTTTTCGACAGTACCACAACCGGCATCGTCATTGTTGATTATGTTTACCCAATCAACATTGCAGACAGCACCGGTACCGTTACCGTCATCAACAACCTGGATAAGCTGGCCCAGGCTTTTGCCTCATGTACACCCAGTGGTGGTTGGGAAAATGGCGATTTTCCGGCTTACCTGATTGATGATGAAACCTCGTGTTACAATCTCGTTTATCCTATCTCTTTAAAAAATGTGAATGGTGACATCGTCGCCATAACAGATAAAACTGCTTTCTTGGCTGCTTTGGCAGAAGATTTACACTTTTTTGTATTTCCTATGACCCTTGACCCGGTAGATGGCACTGCTGATGTCGTTGTCAACAATACCGATGAATTGTTCAATGCCCTGATTTCATGTGGCGGCATGCCCTGTGATACCATCATCAACTGGGAGAATAATTTTGAAACCATTGCTTGTTACGGCATCCAGTTTCCTATTACAGTTACTTTAATCAATGGCACCAACCAAACCATAGTCAATGGCCAGGAATTTGCCAATGTGTTATTAGAAGGTAACGTTGCAGGTCTGGTTTTCCCAATTCAATTGATTGATGAACAAAATCAGGTGATCACTGTGAATTCCGAAACTGAGCTCAACGAATTGGTCAATGAGTGTAATACCATTGTAGATCCCAATATCAATGAGTTGCAAATTCTGGCCATAGGCACAATGGATAGTGTGGGTACACAACCTTGCTACACCGTTCTGTTCCCTGTCCAGGCCATACCACAAAGTGTGCAGGGAACCGTAGTAACCGTGCAAAATCAATCACAATTGCTGGAGTATGCATTCAATCCTACAGGAGAAGGTTACACCCTCATTTATCCGGTAAAAGTCAAAGAAAATGAGACTAACACCGAAGTGATCTTTAATTCCCTTCAAGAAATTTTAAACTTTTTGGTGAATTGCCACTAATGAACACAAATTAGTATTAGAAATCGCGTTAAAAGGCAGGTGGGATTTAGATCCTGCCTGCTTGTTTTAAAAAATGATCGACCAGACCTTCATACTAAAAATCAAAGAAAAAGACCCCAGGGCCTTTCAGCTTTTGTATGAAAGCTATGCACCTTATGTATACGCGATAGTCAAAAACTATGTGTTTGATGAGTCCTATAGAAAAGATGCCATGCAGGAGGTTTTTGCCGCCATCTTTACTTCGATCAAAAATTACGACGCAGGAAAAGCAGAATTTAAAACCTGGGTAGGCAGGGTAACGGTCAATCAAAGTATTTCTTTTCTCCGCAAAACGTATAAACATAAATTAAACTTTAACCTGGAACTGTATTCTGAAGTGAGTGAAACGGAAACGTCCAGGTTCCACGAACTTTCAAGAGAAGAGCTTGAAAAATTATTGCACAAAATGCCGCTTGGATATCGAACTGTGTTTTTACTCTATGTAATCGATGAGTATGACCACAAAGAAATAGCCGCTATGCTGGACATTACACAGGAAACATCCAGATCACAATTGATGAGGGCCTTATCATGGATCCGGAGCCATATTTTTAGTCAAGACAATGTGTTGAGGTATGAATTCAGATAATAACAACTTGAAAAATAAAATCAGGGAAGAACAAGGTCTTCCTGCAGGTTTTGAGTGGGAAAACATGCAAGCAGGCATTTATTCTCAGATGGGAAAAATGAATCCGAAACCCACAGCTCTTTCCAAATGGACCTCTGCCATCAAATGGACAGGCTTTGCCATTGTCATCGCCACTACGGCCATTGTCGCCT
>Ga0075163_10010161_pt1 | contig 12320 bp, 11 predicted proteins | sample JI1023141ADNA_FD_71478 | JGI IMG/M metagenome (GOLD analysis project Ga0075163, IMG submission 71478) | Wastewater effluent complex algal communities from Wisconsin, to seasonally profile nutrient transformation and Carbon sequestration -... | ecosystem: Engineered > WWTP > Effluent > Algae...
AAGTGCGCACCACAAATCCATTGCGGTCATTCACGTTCACATAATAACGGAAGTCTGTTTCTCCGCGGAAAAATTGCGCGAAACGAATGCCATCGAGTGTATGACTGCCGATGGAGTCTAAAGGCGCGCCCAAAACGTCCATCACTCCATTCAATGCATTGCCTGCGCCGCTCGCTCCGAGTCGAAGGAAATAATAGTTGCGCTGGTATTTCGCCTTCTGTGTATTCCACGTATAGCCAACATTGGTGGCCAGGATAAAATGGTCTTGGTAACTGTTCGCCAGAAACGCATCGTTCAATCTGTCGAGGAAATTTTGAAAAGCTTCTGACTTTTGAATTTTGATGATGCTGAATTCAAGTACGTCGATGTTGATGCGCGTGACCTTGTCCGGATTTTCAATCCAGTTGTAAGCAAACCTAATTTGCGAAAGGGTGCGCTCATAGTCGGGTCGGCGCTGGTAGTTCAACGCGGCGCTGAGCGATGTCTGTGGATCGCTGCTCTGCGCTGTGAAGTCGCAGCCGAATGGCCATAGTCGCGGTACACGATAAGTAATCTCAGGACCGAATTCGAATGTATTTAGTTTGAAGTTTCGTTTGATCTGTTGCCCTGTGTTGTCGGTTTGATTGGAAGCTTGCACAAGTGTTTGTGAGGCTTCGATACCGGCAACGAGCCGGAAGTCCATGCTTTCTGCGCCACGAAACAGATTGCGGTGGGTGTAACCAACGCTGCTATAAATACCCATGTTACCGCTTCTGTTGGTCACATGCGGGTTAAAACTGAAACTTTGTTTTTCGGCAGGGGTAAGTCTGATGTGTGTGTCGAGCAGATAAGTTCCCGGTTTTGTGGTTGACTCGCGCGGCGAAAGCTGGATGTTCGCAGCCCTGAAAACACCCATCTGACTGTATCGGCGATAAGTGCGGTCGATCTTGTTTTTTTCATAAACTTCACCAGAAGCATAACCTTGTACGCATGAGATGAGGTATTCGGTAATGTCGGGTGTGCCGAAGTGAACGATGTTCAGGCCGTCGTGAGGTAGCGTATCTGTTGGCGCATAATCCTGATTCGAAATTTCATAATTGGTGTGCACATAAATATCACCGATGAGGTATTTGCGATGCGGCACACTCACGATACTATCCGGAAATTCTGCGAGCTCTTCACGCGGTAATTCCAAAGTGAGTGTAACGTTCACCTTTTTATTCGAAGTATCGGTGTCGTAGAAAATATAGTCCTTGTTGAACTCGTAATAACCGTTGTTGTTGAAGAAATTCGCTACCTGTTCGCGGTCGGCATTGAGGAGGTCGACATCAAAAATTTTTGATTTGCTGATGAGCGACATTTGTCTCAGCGCCGGTTCGTACTTCGCCATTTCTGGATCGAGGATGCGGTAACTAATCGAGTCGAAGTGATATGCCATGTTCGGGTAAACATGATAATAAACACGGCAACGAGTACTGTCGTTGTTGTATTCTACTTCAGCTTCTACATTCGATCGGAAGTATCCTTTTTTCTGAAGGAAAATATTCATTTGTTCTGCGCCTTTGATCATGCGCGCAGAGTCGAGCAGGGCAGTAGGTTCTCCAACTGTGTAGGCCCAGAACATCCGCCATGACTTACATTCTTTTGGAAGTTTTTTCTTCATCGCCCTTCTTCTGTTGCGCGCATCACACTTGAGGGCCGACTTATGCTCACTTTCCGACAGTTTATCCTTGTTCACCATCAGATAAACCGTATGATTCACCCGGAACCATAAAATTCTTCTATTGGGTTTGAGTTTGGAAAAAGAGAGGATTTCCTCCTTTGAGATTTCGAATTCTTGCGGGGCATTGTGCACCACCACGTCGTGTCGACGCATGAACGACTTGCCATCGGGCACATTGCGCATGCCGCGGCAGGCCACCATCAGGCAGCAAACAAGGAGGAGTCCTGCTATGTTTTTTATGTCCTTCAGAATCGGGATTATCTTGCAGCGCAATTTTGCTCTAAAATCGCCTCGATGGAATTAATCTTTCAAAAATGCTGCCGTTGAAAAAAGATACTAAGTTGGTGCGTTCGCTTCAACAAAAGAAGTTCCGCCAGGAAACCGGCCTTTTTATCGTAGAAGGCAGGAAGATGGTGAGTGAGGCTCTGACATCCGGTTTCGCCATTCACAGCGTGTACACCACCGATGACGACTTCCTCAGCGAGAACGAGCATGTGATGCGTATTGTACCCCACGAAATGGACCAGATCAGCGCCCTGACTTCACCATCCGGCTACCTCGCCGTGTTGCATCAGAAGACCGTAGCAGCAGAATCAGCGCTTAATGGCGACGTTGTCGTACTCGACGGCATAGCTGATCCCGGCAACATGGGTACCATTCTGCGCACAGCAGAGTGGTTTGGTATCACAGACATCTTGTGCACTAAGGACACAGTAGAGCTATACAATCCGAAAGTCGTGCAAGCCACCATGGGCAGTATTTATAGGGTGAATGTGCGTTATGCCGCGGAAGAAGAGATCAGCACGCGATTAAAATCCGACGGGTTTACCTTGCTCGGCGCTGTTCTGGGAGGTAGTTCACTTTACGATCTTCAATTACCAAAGCGTGCCGCCATTGTCATCGGCAGTGAGAGTCACGGAATAAAACCAGCAATGAAGTCGCACCTCGACACTACCATCGAGATCCCGGGTGCCGGTGGCGCAGAGTCGCTCAACGCATCAGTAGCCGCAGGGATATTTATGGCTGAGGTTTTTCGGGGGAGGAGGTAAGGTGTTATATCTGAATTGATGTGCATTGTTACCACATCAAATGAAATTCAGAATTCACTTAGGTTATACCATTTTTTTCTGACGATTATTGTCGTGGTGCAGACGTTTAGCGTTTATGATTTTTTCTTCGATGCATAATATGTTTGGGCAGGTAGTGATACCGGGCCATTTTTCGACAATGCAAAAACAATCGGAAATGCGATGATTATTACAACTGCAATTGTTGTTTTGGGCTGGGTGAGTGTAAAAGAGAAAGGGTGAAATAATGAAGGGAGGTGTTTAGTATGTATGCCACCACCTTAAATTGTGAAATGCGATAATACACGCTTTTTTATTATCGATATTTAATTTAATCCTAAACAGTGCCCAAGATAGAAAGGCGCAAAAGTTTTTGTAGAATCTGCAGGAGGCATTGACAGCGAAATAAGTCTATCACCGGCGTTTATGACCGTGTCTCCAAAGCGCTCTGGCATTTCTGTTTGATAATGCAAAAAGAGAGTATCTGATTTTTGTGTGTATGTTCCAGTATACCATTTGTTGTAGCCAAAAGCGCCGGTCCAATGAAGTTCGAATGTTTTGTCTTCGCGAAATTTGATCGTCGCCTGGTTTTGGGTGCCTTCATAACAAGCTTGCAACTTGACTTTACTTTCCAAGTTTTCAGAATCAATGCGCCACGGACTGAATTTAACATATGCGAACGTTGCAGAAGCGATTAATATCGGAATGAATTTTCTAAACGTAAGATTATGTCTTGAACCATATAGTAGTACGATATTGACTGCTATATAAATCGGAAGGGCGAAATAAATGACTGTATGAATCAGGTATGTAGCAAACACTACAACTGAACTAGAATGTTTGTGGATTTGGTAATGGAAGATATCCAGCATCAAAAAAGCGATGCACAGCGCAGCAATGATAAACGTGTTTCTATTTGTGTTTTTGTGACTCAATCTTTCAGTTTTTCCTCTAGTACTTCGACTGTCTTTTTCAATTCTTGTTTGTCGCTGTCCTTCGATAGGAATTCCGTTTCTGATAGTGCTTTCAAAAACTTCAAGTCTGTGTCGTTGGGCAGTTCTTTTGCATACATGTAAAACTTATACATGGGTGAAAACATTATATTCACGTCAAATCTGTCTTCAATTTTTGAAACATAAGTGCCGCTTGTTGACGTGATCTGCTCATCTGGGATGTGTAGTTCGTTACTCACTTTTTCTTTTACCTCTTCCAATTTTTTCCAAGTAGTGCTATCTCCAGTCAATTTTAAAACTTTTTGGTCAAGTTTAATTTGAATGAGCGTCTCATATCTTGGAATGAAATTGTCTCCAAAGTCTGCTGTATTTGTAATAAAGACCAATGATTGTATTTTCTGCACAGTTTCACCATGAAGTGCCTGCAACGCTTTCTGATTGATAGAATCTTCGAGGTGCTTTTTAAAAGCGAATAGTTCCGGGTGTAGCGCAAAATCGCTGTTATATCCAAACCATTTGTAAAGGGATTGATAAATCAAGGGCCTGGCTTCTTCACATTTTAAATCTGTGAAAACTTCAATGTATGCTCTTATCCATTCCTGCAGTTTGCGGATTTCTATGCTGTCATTTTCTGAAAGAAGATTTTCGAAATCGTTCATCAGAAAATCTTTAGTTTCTTGGTCATCAAAATGCGCTAAACCCGAGTATTTGGAAATGGAGTATCCGTAGCCCGGGTGGTCATTTCTATTGTGAGTAGAAATAAATTCCATTAGGGATGGTTTGCATTCCTTGAGGTCATTGTCCGCAATGATGCGACAGATAGGAAGAATTAGCGGGTTGGTTTTTTTGTTTAAATGATTGTTTATGTAAGGAACAAAGTCTCTGCTCTCAAGCTCTATCAGTACATTGACGACTAATTCGAACAGAGCTGGTTGGTCTGTTTCGAGCAAAGGCAATAATTCTATTGCTGCGGGTTTGTATTTGAGTTGGCCAAGTGTTTTGATGATTTCAATTTTCCCTCCGTCGATACGGTTCATCACTGGATCCATGAAAGTAGGATAGATACCTCCTTCACCTGCCAAATCCAAATGATCAAGTAGTATTGGCCCTATAAATTGTGAGTCTTGATTTGAAAGCTGGCGAACAACCTCTCCTTGCACTACGCTATTCTCGTTGTCGAGAAGTTGGACAAGTAGGTCACGCGATTTTTCGCCTTCAATTTGACCAAGCAATTGAGCCAAGGCGTAGCATGCATCTGGTCTCTGATCATCAGCTATGGTTTGGAAAACAGGGTTATAGGACTTCCATGAAGTCAAGTAAAGCATCATAAGCAATTGAGCACAATTCTCATTTGAAATGTTGTTTTCTAATTTCTTGAGTATTCGATTATGAAATTTCGAATTGTCGGTTTCAGTAGTTGCCTTCAGAAAGGTCTCGAATTCTGAGATCGGAAAATAGGATTGATCACCGTAGTAGGAAGATTGAAGCAAATCGTACTGGACGGTTTTTCTTTTAACCTTTAAGTCTCCCGACGTTGGCGAACTAACGGAGTAGGCATTTCCTGATTTGAGTGCTACATAGTATTCAGTCAGATCGGGATCTTCTATCACTTGTCGCTGCCAATGTTCTAGTGCTTGTTCTGTTGGTTCATAGAAGTGGAGGAAAACGATGTACTTGTCCCCCTGGCTCATATTGTCGATAGGCCCGTATCGGTTGCTGAAACCGGATATCCATATTTCGTCACTGTTCAGTTTTCCTTTGTAGATAGTCAATGGTTTGGCTTTAGCTCGGAAATCACCGTCAGATGTGTACTCTACGAGCGCAATAACATCTGAATTTTCGATCATCTCTTTCCAGCTAGGGTCTAGCCAACTATCCGCTTTGACTTCAGGAGTTGAAAAAGTCGCAAGCAGAATTGTCAATATGAATATCTGTCGTATCATTTTTTGCATGGATGGCGAAGTCATACTTTTAGAGTACTCTCGAGCCGCATCCGTTCAAATTTTACAAAATGAATATATCATAGGATTTGAAATACGTAGTGTTGTGCGCTGGTGTTTTTTAATTCCATGGCCCTTTTGTCGTTACGTTTATAACTTCGCCATCCTGATTAATTCTATATAATCCACCTGCTCCGCCTAACCATAAATTTCCTTTTCTGTCTTCCCTCATTCCCATGATTGAAATTGGAACCTCGTAGTGTTTAAACGCTTTTCCATCATATCTGTATACTCCATTTTTTACTGTGCTTATCCAGATATTTTCAGATTTGTCTCTATAGATTTCATACACGTCACCATCATTAAATCCTTTTATTTCTGGGAATGAAATAATCTCATTACCGATCATTTTATTGACTCCACCCTTTCCAGATCGCTTTTCGGGGTCAGGATCATCTCTTTCAGCGACTCTCGTTCCAAACCAAACATTTCCATCTTTGTCAAATTCAATTTTGGTAACACAATTAGAGTGCAGTCCATCTTTTTTCAGAAGATGAGTAAACGATTTTCCATCAAATTTGCAGATACCATAACCATCTCTTCGGAACCAAATATTGCCCTCGGGATCTTCACTTAAAGTTACTTTATATTTGGTGTCTTCGTTAGTTTTGGTATCTACTTCAGGGTACGGAACTGAAAATGGATAAAACACTTCTCCATCAAATTTAAAGACACCATTCCAAGTGCCAACCCAAAAATCGTTCTTGCTATCTATAAGTAATTTGGAAATGAGATTGCTGTTAGGGTCTTTTCCGACTAAAAAATTTGTGAAACTCTTCCCGTCATATTTAGCTAACCCTTCTCCGGTGCTAAACCAATAAAAACCATTAGAATCTTCAATTACACTTGTGACTCTATCTGAGGGTAATCCATCCTTTGTTGTAAAATATTTTAATTTCTCACCATCAAATCTTGCAATTCCTTTTTCGAGTGTTCCAAACCATAAATTTCCTTTGGAATCTTCGAATATACTTGTAACATATTCTCCAATTTGAGATTCAATTTCTATTTTATCTGAATCACATTTTGTAGAAGTATTCACCTTCTTCTCTTGTGAATTACAAGAGGTTGATAAAATCGATATCGCTAATAGAATAATCAGTTTCATTTATTTCATTTTCAAAGACGCATAACTTTATACTCCCGAATTCTCCAGACATGTGTGAAAACACGCGCCATTCTTTCCGCTCAAATATTTCAGGATAAATATATCTCAGGAATTGAAACATGCGTTGTTGAGTGTAGAATTTGTGGACATGAATTTTATAGAACCACTGATTGACGACTTCACGAAGAGTTTGAAATTGAAACGACAAAGGTTTGTGTTGAACAGGCGCTTGGTTTATTCGCCATCAGAACAATAGGGGAGTGGCACTTTATTCAATCCCTATTCTACAATTTATCGCTCCTTCTTGCGACTGTTATTCAGGCTCAGCCCAGACAGGCTTTGCAATCTCTCATCCGACGAGATCTAAGGACACTTGTTTGTTGGTTTGCCTTGGGGCGGCAATGAAACCTTAGCTGCTATATGGCGTTATTTTTTCACCTATCTGATGGACGGCAACCATAATTTGATTGTGCTTGGCCGAAGAAGCCGAGTTTACTTTTGCTTGTGACTTATTTCCCAAGTCCATATTTGTCCACGGCTGGTTCGCCCCAAATGTTGTCTTTAACTCTATATATCGTTTCGCAATTTGTCAATTGACTGCATATTGGGTCTGGTTGACCCCAAGCGTAATTGCATGTCCCGATTTCTTTTCCGTCTTTATCATAAACAGCGCCGCCTGCATCATGAGCATTCAGTCCTGCGCTGTAGACTGTCTGCCCGTTGTATTTACATTCACTAATTGCTCCGTTTTTGTAGTCCTTATAAAGTTTTTTTATAGTCTGTTTGTTTTCAAAGTCGTCTTTCTTACAACTGGAAATTCCAATAGAAAATAGCAATGTCATTGCTAAAATTGTTAGATGTTTAATTTGTTTTTTCATCTTGTGTATAGTCTTTAAATGTTCTAGTACGCCCGGCTCCCGAACTCTCGAGAGATGTGTGAAACTTCACCCCATCCTCTCCGCTCATGTTTTTCATGATAAATATATCAAAAGATTTGATTAGTCTGCTGGTGTGCTTGGGATTTTTGGGCCTTGAATGTTATAGAACCACTTATTCTTTCATGTAGGCGTTTGTTTCATTGTCATATTTATATGTTCCTAATTCTGGTATATTCCCAAAGAGATCACCAGATAGATTTGAAAGAATAAAAGAGCCAAACGTATTTATACTTACATTAAGTACATAGCCTCTACTGTGCACTACGCTGGTAGAAATTGCCATTTGATTATCAAGCTTGATTTTGAGTTCAAATATTTTCTTTTTCGACTTGACATCCCAAACTTCATATTTGCTGCACCCTAGCTGTTGTCCTCCCAATACAACACCATAGGGGTCGATATCTGACGGAGTTGAGGAACAATACCATTGACGAAGCAAGAATAATTCTTTCACTCCGTCGTTATTAATATCTATTGAATCAACAATTTTAATAGCTTCTTCTCTACACATTATGCAATACTTGCGAGTGGTGTCCATTGGGGTTGATTCACCTGGGTATGCTCCAATTAAATTTTTGAAATCTGCATCATTCAACTTGTCTAAATAAATGACGTCAGTTCCATTATAAACTAGTTCAGCTTCATTTGAACTAATTTCTTTTCCTAAGGAGTCAACGAATAGTATTTTCTTGCCATCACAAAGAATCTGAAAATCTTCATTTGTTTTATTCGGTAATTGGCTATATCCGTTATAAGCCACGAACATCAAAAATACTATTTCAAAAATCCTTCTCATTAATTTTAGAGTTTAACAATACTGTTGACTTCTTATTGCTGTTTGTTACGCTTGCATATAACGACAACCAGTGAAAATACTCCCAAGCGATCCGTTCAAGTTTTTCAGGATAAATATATCGGCTATATAAAAATTACCATGAAAGCGTAGCCCCTCCGACACAATTGCCTTTGCCATCCCATTTGGTCATGTCCATTTTTTTTCCTGATTCTGTCAGTACGAGATACCATGCGCCTATTCTATTCCCATCAATCAATCTTCCTTCGTAATGGGAAATGCCTTTTTTATCATATATTTTCCAATAGCCGGTCTTTTCGCCTTTTACAAAATATCCTTCCCATTTAATTCGACCGTTCAGTCTGTGTTTAATCCAATATCCATCTCTTTTGCCCTTTACTCTTTGATTTGTCGTGTCAGTCTGTCCCTGGCTGCTATATCCGCGTAGCAGAAGAACTGTCGTTAATAGAAAAAATATCCGTAGCCTCATTTGTCTTTTTGAATTGGTGTATAATGCCGGCCTGTTGAAGCGGTGTATAAGGATGACGATCGAAATGAAATTGATCGACTCCCGAAGATGTTGTGGCTTGTCTCAATAGTGATTTAATGCGAAGGAGCGATGTCTTATGTTATTGCTTTAGAATTTTTCCAATCGTTACTGCTCCTTTGTTGTTGTTTAATTGATACATATAAACGCCTGCCGACAGTTGTTCGCTGTTTATCGTGGTGGTGTTTGAAATGGTCTGTTGCCAAACCTGCCGACCGACACAGTCAAAAAGCGATAGGGTAGAGGGCTGGTCGTCGGCAATAGAAAAAGTAAGTTGGTTGGTGAACGGATTCGGATAAACATTGAATGCGGGAATGTCATTTGTCTGCAGCCCTGTAACTTCACATGTTTCCCCGGATGAAAGACAGACATCATCAATCCACGTGTCAACATTTGGTGTACCGGAACTTGAAAATAGGATGGCAACGGATGTGCAAGACGGACCTGTTGTAAAATCAAAGCTTACCAGTGACCATGATAATGTCGGATCCATTGTAAAGGTTTCGATTTCAAGGTTTGTTGGTAGTAATTGTTCCACTTGAGCGACTAGTGTACCGGATGAGTAACCATAGCGTGAACCATCACCCGCGCGAACCCAAAATTGAAGATGATACGTGGTAGATGCAGAAACGGATATCACTTGTATTGCCCTGTCATATTCTTGAAAAACAAACGGCGCACCGAGCCAGGATACTACCTGATTGCCGTTTGCATTTTGAAGAACGCTGAGAAACCCCGTTCCTGTATGCGCAAGGTTGGCACTATAAATAAACTCACCGTCGGTATTCACTGCAGACCAACCATTCAATAAAGTTGGATAAGGGGTCAACGGAGTTCCGAGAGGCACTGCAACTGTTGCGGTCTCAAATCCACCATTTAGTATCAGGTTTTGAGAATGATACGTTGTGTAGGACAACAAAAGGAATAGAGTCAGGAAGGTTTTCATTGTAATTAAGGTTTTAAGTTGAAAGCTGTTTCTAAACAGGCTGAAGGCAGTCAGTGAAAATACTCCTGCCTTTCTGTTTAAGTAATTCAGGATAAATATAACAAAGGTTTTGAATCAGGTCCACAAATATGTAAACCTGATAATGATTAGATCATCAGGGCTTTTTTCAAAACAGGCTTCAATAATCCAATCTTCTTTTAATCACAGCGTTTTCCGGCACATAATTCTTTTTGTTCCAGGCTAAAACGCAAAAAGTCGGAACGTGATTGTCCCGACTTAAAAGGAAACGTCATTTATTTAGCCAATTACGCGTTTGTCTTTGGCAACAAATTTTGCAAATGCGAGCAGCGCACCTGTCACCATGATGTTGCGGAAAAAATTTACCATTTCTAGTTCTTTTTCTCTTGCCAAATCTGCTGTCATGTTTTCTATTCCTATTTCTGTTCCCATTGCCCGCGGCAAGTGAACCAATACAGCCATCAAGATGACATACAAGGCCATGAGAGAATATGATAATTTATCATACTTGCCAATTACAGCACTTATAATAAATAGCATTATACATAGTAGGGTGAAGTAGTTCCAGAAATAAGGAAAGGGAATATAGTCGGGCACGAAAGAAGCGCCAACTTCAGGTTTTCCCAGGTGTAAGCCAACGTAAAGCAAAAAAGAGAGTGGAAAAATGTATTTTCCTAAGTTCAGAATTTTGTCCATGGTCGTAGGTTTTAGTTGATTTGAAATGGGATTAGCGGACGAATTTCGACGGAACTTTTAGGATACTTAAGAATAGGGCAAGTTTTGCTCCATGCCTGAACCTCTTCTAGATTGTCGGATTTGCAGATCAAAAAACCGGAAACCAAAACGCTGTCAGCTTCTTTGTGTGGTCCGGGAACAAATTCGTTATTGACTACAATCGTAGCGTCATATCGAACAGGTGCCGTATGCACCAATTTGCCTTGCATAGCGATATTGCCAATCCATGATTGCCATTTGGGCATATCTTCTGCCATGTCCTGTGAGGTTGTCAAGTAGCCATGTTCGGCACTTGCGTTGCGAAATAACAATAGATACTCTGTCATCGTTTTTAATTTTAATGATGAAGCAAAATTCATCCATTCAAATTCCGCGAACGATGACAAAAGTCGATGTTTTACAATTTGGTTTTTAGGCGACTGAAAACGTCTTTGTTGATGCCTAGATATGAAGCGATGAGTTTACTTGAAAGTCTTGTCATCAGCATTGGCCTGTATTCCATTAACCACTTTATTCTTTCCAAAGCTGTCAATGAAACGAAAGTATTGATGCGATAAACAGAGTTGGCATAAGAAGCTTCAAGTATTTGTTTATATACTTTATCAAACTGAGGAACACTTTGCATCATAGTTTGAAATGCTTGTCTATCAATAGCAAAAAGTTCGCAAGGTTCAACGGTTCTAATATTTTCGGTTGCCGGATTACCACTCCCAAAACTCAAAAGTTCGGAACACCAATTGTCCTCAATCACAATGTCTCTGGTGGTTTCGTTGAGGTCTTTGTCATAAACATAAACCTGCAAACAACCTTTGGCAATGAAGTAAACGTATCTGCACGTTTCACCTTGACTCAGAAGCTGTTCATTGCGTTTGGTAGAGATATGTTTAAAATGAGAAAGAACCGTGTCCAAATTCTCAAGGTCATTTCCCAGTCTGCTCGTAATATGTTGTCGTAGCACTTCTATCATTTATTGCGAGTGGTTGATGCGGAGCGATTGCCGGTGGCGTGGTATATGGTGTTAGATATTGAAAACACTTGCGAGGGTTTTTGTTCGGATTTTTCAGGAGAAATATATCTAAGGATTTGAAACGTGGCTCCGAAAAATGGCCGCAGGATATTGTGAAGAACATCTGGTCACTAAAAAAAAACATAAATGTGACGCCAAATGAGATGGGTCAATCTACTTTTAGTATTTCGTAATAAAGTTCCAGCATTCCCAACTGACAGGCTTCGCCTTCGGTTCTATTCATAATTGAAACTGCTAAAGGTGCTTTCTCATAAACCGTAGTTATTCCATTGCTGTCGGGTTTTACATTATGTCTTGCTTGTGTCTTAGTGAATTTTATTTTCAAAATTTTACCTTCTGGATTCTTTACTGTAACAGTTGATGTAAAGGAAACTTTCCGTTTCGTTTCTGGTCTTGAGGTGATTGGATCAATTTTATGTACTTTCAGAAATTCGTCAAGTGGAACAAGTTCTAGTGGCTTTTCTTCTTTGTCAATTTGTGAAATAA
>Ga0075163_10010163_pt1 | contig 12319 bp, 9 predicted proteins | sample JI1023141ADNA_FD_71478 | JGI IMG/M metagenome (GOLD analysis project Ga0075163, IMG submission 71478) | Wastewater effluent complex algal communities from Wisconsin, to seasonally profile nutrient transformation and Carbon sequestration -... | ecosystem: Engineered > WWTP > Effluent > Algae...
ACAGTAGATTTTGGCCCAGCAAATCCAAGTGGTGGTTCTTCTGCACCAGCTGGACTAGGTGGGGGAGTACCGCCACCAGAAGGAGGATTTGAAGAATCCCCTCCAGAGGTTTCTTTCTTTTTGACGTCTGGCTCTTTTTCTGATGAAGCTTTCTCGGCTGCAACCTTCTTTTCATCCTTCTCATCACTAGCAGTAGCTTTTGTACTATTAATAGCGAGAAGATTAGGTGAAACATTAACTGTTTGCCTAATTTGATGATTATCTTGCTGACTGCTTTGCGCAAGCACTCCAGTCAACATGAAACAGAAGACTATAGGCAGAGTAAGCCCTCTCCAAAGGATGTGCCGTTTACACGTTCTCATAGTCCTACTTCCTATAGAATGTAGAATTTATTAATTTTATTTAGTTCTAGATATGAGTTCTATTTTTGTTTTTTTTAAGCACTCGCTGACAGTCGCGTATTTTAGGATCATTAAAAGCCTGGATGCGGGATACGTTTGCAATCCTAGCACAGTAATTAAAATATAATCAAGCATATAAAGGTCGGAAATTTTCTTAATTTCCCTGTTTTATTAGGCTAGACAAAAATCCTTACTACATGCTATCTTATCCCCATTCACTGTCTCGCGTTTAAGGACCTGGAAGCCCTGCAGATACATTAAAAATTTTAATATTATAAGAGTAATATCTTGCCGGAGGAAGATTATGGCAACCCAAAAAAGGCGATCCTTTTGGGCTCTTGCGCTTTGTTTTGGTCTGATTTTGGCAATATCACTGACATGGGGATATAAAAATCCCACTGCCAATACAAGTGCTGATCCTTTAATAGACCGGGAAAAAACAGTACTTAAGCCTGGCAAAAAACAGTTAGTAATTGTTGGAGAGAATTTCGAATCTAGTATGGCAATAGAACTTGCCAATAAGAAAGGAATTCTAACCAAAGGCCAGGCAAACTTCCAAAATTCAAACACCATAATCATTAGTGGAGTTGGTAAATCCGATTTCCCTGATGGTGTAGCGACCATTAAATTGCGCAATTCCAAAGGTGTTGAAATTAGGGAACAAGTAGCTGTTATCCCCAGTGCTATTGGACCAAGCCCATTGACAGAAGCTGATATTAGACAAATTATTGGTCAAGGCGTAGCTCAAGCTCAAAAATTAGGTTTTGCAGGTACCTTTACAATTGTTGACCGTGAAGGAAATATCCTGGCAATTTACCAAATGAAAGGGGCATCTAAAACCGTTGTCGTTCGCGATGTTGGTAAACAAGGCACCCCTGGAGATCTGCAAGGCTTAGAAGGTCTAGGAGCAACAGTGTTTCCTGGAGCTGTCCCAGCTATAGCAGCAACTATTTCTAAAGCAGGTACAGGTGCTTTCTTAAGCACTTTTGGTAATGCTTTTACAACAAGAACCGCAGCGTTTATTATTCGTGAGCATATTCCACCATTTATCACTAACATGCCTAGCGGCCCACTTTTTGGTGTGCAAGTTTCTAGTCTTGGTTGTAGTGATATTAAACAACCAGGTCTACCATTAGGTATGTCTGGAGATACAGGTGGTGTACCTATTTATAAAAATGGCGTACCTTCCGGTGGTCTAGGGGTTGAATTAAACGGCGAATACAATGTTGCATTAAACCGACCTGTTGATCTTGGTCGTCCAGTTACACCAAATGATGAGCTTTTCTTTAGAGAAGGCATAGAAGAACTTACTGCGTTTGCTGCGGTAAGAGGTTTTGAAGCTCCTGATGCTATTACTGCTGACAAGATTTTGGTTAACGGCCTTCGCTTACAATATCGTAGAATTTTTGATATTCCTGTAGCAAATGCTGTTTCTCTAAACGGAATAGGCAGTTTTTTAGCTATTCCACCTTTAAGTACCAACCCAGCCGACGTTCGTATTAGAACTAATGTCCCATCAGAATTTCGTGACATTATCTTACGCGACCGTCCAGTTCGTGTAGTACCACGATTTTTCCCATTTAAGAATGGTACAACATTAACAGTTTCCGATGTTGAACAAGTACTTTTCCAAGCAGTAAGAGAAGCAAACCGTGTTAGAGCAGCTATTCGTCGTCCTATTGAAGTTGCCGCTGAAGTTAATATTAGTTGTATTGACTTAAACGGCCAGCCTCTTGGTGTAGTCAGTACTCCAGATGCACCTATATTTGGATTTGACGTTTCTGCTGAAAAAGCTCGTGCTGCAATTTTGTTTAGTCGTCCAGATGCTGATAGACTTCTAAATGCTGCGGGTTCAGGCAAATATGCCCGTAACCTTTTAGCTGAAGGACTTAGAATGGATGGCTCATTTGCTTTTGCTGCTCGTTCTGTAGGTTTTATCCATCGACCATTCTTCCCTGATGATATTGATGGTGCACCTCCAGGCCCACTTTCAACATCAATTGATGTATTTAGCCCTCTTAACAATGGTTTTCAAACAGACTTCTTGTTACAAGGCGCTAATAAAAACCCAAATTATCAAGTTGGTGGCAGAGACTTATCTTTTGTAATTGGTAGAAGTATTGTTAACGTTTTAGCAGGTAAAGATACAGATACTAATTTCAAGAAGGCAAACTTCTTCTGTGATCCTACTAATGGTAAATCTGGTACTGGTGTATTTAACAGCACAGTAATGATCTTTAGTGGTAGTAGCCCTCTTTATAAGAGTGGTAAGCTAGCTGGCGCTGTTGGTATAAGCGGTGATGGTATTGACCAAGACGACATCATTGGTTCATATGGTAGTGAAAACTTCGAAGCTAACCCAGAAATAAGAATTGATAGATTCTTTATGCGTGGTATTCGTATACCTTTCACTAAATTCCCACGTCACCCACATATTGGCGAAGAATAATAAATTAATTCTTAGCTATTAACCTTTTTCTAAAAGCCTGACATATTAAACTTATGTCAGGCTTTTTATTATTTAAAGCATTTAATTAAACTATCTAAGAATTATTTATTTGATTTTTGATTAAATAAAAATATTAAGTTGGGGAAATGAGTAGACATAAAGTAAAAGGAATTAAATTTTACTTTTACTTTATTTAGCTGGCTAAAGGCTTATTTTATAAAAAGTTAATCTTCTTCTAAAATAGCATTACAAATATCTTCCATCATACTATCTAAGCCCTTCATTTGTACAGATTGGTAATTTGAAATAGCACGACGAGCAGCAGCATAAAGATCTGCTAAATAAGGAGTAACTGAACTACCACAAGTACGTTCTTCAATACGAGCAACATCACCTTGGGCATTGTTTAATTCAAGTTTATCAGGTTGAATACGTAGTACGACATTTTTATAAACAGTTGTATAACCTGTTCCCCAAAAAGTACTAGCATGCCAGCGTAATGCTCCTTTTTGAGTTAAATCCAATAACTTTTTCATTGTGTCATAAACTAGTCCATCCATATTTTACCTCCCAATCACAAAACAAAATCTATCACAATAGGATCATGATCAGATAGTTCTTTTCCATCTCGTTTTAGCCCACTAATAACTTTAGGAGACATAGCACTTATAGAATTATGCTTAATCACATCATTTGGTTTAACTATATTTAGGTTTTTAGTAGCAAACCAATCTAACTTTAATGAACAACGTCCTCCATTTGAACGCAAAGCCCATTTAATAAAAGCAAAACACCAATGAGGTACCCAATCTCTAAGAATTTTATATTTTTTTATATCATCAATCGCATAATGATTAGTTCCTGCCCCTAGTTCATTACAATTTTCATAATCAAATCCAAACCTTTTTAGAGATTGAAATAGTCCTTTTTCAAAATATCTATCTGGATAAGGGTAATGATTAGCAATAACATTACTTACACCCATAAAAACCCTATACCAAAATCCACAAATAGCAAAAAATGCATGGCTAGAATTATAAGTACTAGTATTCCAATCTCCTCCTAATAAAACAGGCATATCAGAAGTAGTTTTTAATCTCTCAAGAATAGAAACCATTTGATTTTGGCGTTGTTTTTGGGTTGAAAGTGCATCAAGGTGAACACAAACAGCACATATAGATTTTTGAGGAAACTCTATTGTTGCAGCTAAGACTTGTTGATTCCCTATACGTTTTTCTTTTCCAGCCATTTTATCTTTACAGTTTTTTAGTGGTATTCTTTGGAAGTCTCGAATTGGATAACGCGATAAAATAGCATTGCCATGTAAAGCTATACCATTATCATTTGATGCCCCTTCTACATCCACCTCCATACCATTTCCCTTACATAAATTAATGTAAGCTGGAATAAAGTAATAATTCATTTTTAAGGCTATTGCCAACTCTTTGGCAATATTACGATTTCCAGAGCGAGCCATACCAGAATCTGTTTCTGTTAATAAAAGTATATCTGCATGTTTTAATATTGGATTTTGTTGTAATTCTTCTAATATTTCCTCATAACATATTCCTCTTTCTACATTCCAAGCAACAGCACGATAAAAAGGTTTTTTCTCTGATTCTGAAAAATCTGTATTACGATATTCTTTGCCTTGAATTATTTGTTCGATTTCTGGTTTTAGCTTTTGGTATAAAGGATGTTCATGTAATTCTTTTAATGAATTACATTGTGATAGCTGAGGAAAATATGGCATTAAATTATGAGTTAATAAAAATTCAGATCCTTCTGATTCTACAGCCATTGCTTGATTTGAAGGCTTATTAACAACTGTCATGGCAAGGTGCTCTCCATTAATTTCTAGAGATTTATTTCTCTGACTATAAAGATTTGAAAAATAACAGACTATCTTTCTTTTAATAATTTGAAAACACCTAATACTTCTTATTAGGTATTTAATTTAGACTATATCATTTAATTTACGTGCTACAGCCATATTTTCAGTAATAAAGTTAGGTAATCGATTAAAAAGCTCTGAACGAGGACGTAAATAAGCAATTGAGCGAAAAGATCTATACCCTTTCTTAAGCCCACCAATACTAGAGTTAAGACCATAAAGGTCTATATTCCAATGACCATAATTAAGTGAGTGTACTGTATAAGGTCTTGGACTAGGGATTTCAGTTTTTTTCTTTGGTGGAGAAGTAAAAAATAATGTTTCTTCGGATGATTCTGATGAGTTGTTAGTATTAGAGTTTGATTCTGCTGGTATTTCATAGTCAAAATCTACCTCATTATAATTAAACTCATATTCTACTTTACCATTTTTATCAATCACTATACGTTCATCTAAACTAGAAGTTTTACTGATTTGTTTAACTACATTAGTTGCAAAAGATTGGTTAGGGCGTAAGTTTAAGCGTCCTCCCATAGTAACTTTTAGGACGGCTTCTAAATCAGCTAACTCTGGTTCACTAAAAGCAGGTAAAGTTGTAGTAGGTTTTCTAAAATTAATTGCTAAACGGTCTATATCTTCGGCTTGAAAACTAGTTTCAAATAAGCAAGTTTTTTTGCCTCCATTATTGTCTAATAAATCATAGCAAGCTTGAGCAACATATCTTCCAGAAGAAAGAAAAACATAGCGTTCTAATTCCATTTGTCCTAAAGCTAGAACAAATCCTGTTCCTTGAGTTTGTTCAGCAATAGACAAAGTAACATCAAAAACTCGAAAATCATTACCATAATTAAATTTTATCTTTATTTTTTGCATATTTTCTCCTGCTATGAAAGTTTAGTCAGATTTACTAGTGATTTTGATTAGTCTATTTATGATAAAAATAATCTTTGTTTACCAAATTAAAACGCCAATCATACCTTGGTTATCTTCTTCTAATCAAGCGCCTAGGGCAAATATGTTGTAAGTCTATAGCTTGACGATATACTAGCCCTAGTTATAATAGTCCATTGTCTAGTTTATGTCTTATGATTTTAATATTAATAAAATATTTCTTGGATACCTTTAATGAAAAATTCTAGCATTATACCTGATGAGCAAATTACAGTAGAAAGTTTAATTAAATTAGCTCATACAATTGATATGTTTGAACAATATATGCGTCCTCATGCTAGCCAAATAGCAAGAATGGCCGAAGCGCTTGCCCTACGAGTCGGGATTTTAGCAGCAGATTTAAATGCACTAAAAATAGCTGCTTTAATGCATGATATTGGTGAAATGATAATGGACAGTCCTGCTTTGCGTAAAAGTGGGTATATAGATTTTAAGCACAAAATAGAACTATGGCGACATCCAATTATTGGAGAACAACAATTAGCTAAACGTGAACTACCAAAACAAGCCCAACTTTTAGTTCGTTGGCATCATGAATGGTGGAATGGTTCAGGTTATCCTGATATGTTATCTAGGGAAATGATCCCTATTGGAGCAAGAATTTTACGCTTAGTTGATACTTATAATGCTTTAACAGCAAATCGGCCATATCGTGAGGCTTTTTCTACCCGAGAAGCTCAAGAAATTATTCAAAAATCTGCAGGCATAGAATTTGATCCTTATCTAGTAAAAGTTTTTTTAGAAATGCTAGAAGAAACTTCTACTTCAATAATACCTCAAATAACAGAGTCCCCTGCTTTAATAGAACCTACTGAGAGTAGTGAAGAACTTCCAGAAATAACAGAAATAGAAAGTAATCAGCCAATATCAACAATAGAAGAAAATTCAGAGAGTTATGATAATTTACCTGCTGAACCTGTTATAACCCCAGATAACCCTAATATACCAACAATAGAAGAACCACAACCTAATAATGACTTAATAGAATCTCCATCAGAAGAGCTAGTTAACTTAGTACCTTCTAATGATGAAGGCTATAGAGATATTATTGAGTCTAAGCCTGATTTAGGTACACAGTCATTATTTGCCCCTTCAAGTGACCTAACTCGTGATTTATTAAACACTAGTTATCTTTCAGAACCTATTATAAAAGAGCCTATAGAGTTTCCTATAGAACCTACAGAGCCTGAACAACCTATAGAATCTACAGGATCTACAAAGCTAAATGAAGATACAAATGAAGATACAAATAATTTATTAACTACAAATGAAGAAAAATTTTTAGATAAGAGTCAAGAAAATGTTGAAAATAAGTCAGAATAATCATTCATGGGTTGCTTTTGAAGCTAGTGTATTAGCTCAACAACAATTTGAATCTATTGCTATTGCTTTTGCTGGTTTTGCTAGGCTTGATTGGTACTTAAAGCTTTGGAATAAACGAATTACTAACAATGACATTTGCCAGTGGTCTTGGTGGATGGCTAGGGGTAGAGTAGAAAATAATAGTGAGCAACTAGATGATTTTGATTTAGAAATATTATTATCAGAATCTAACGAAATGCTAGAACCAAGCGACTTATCACTAAAAACTTGGTTTTCTGAGTCTGATGTAATCTGGCTAGAAAACTTAAGAAAAAATATTGATAAACTCAATAATGAAACTCGCAAAGCTCTTGCTATTTCTGCTGGTATTTTAACTGGAGAATATTTACTTTCTTTTACTAGTGAAACTGAATCGTTAAAACGTCCATTCTCAGAAGTTTATATAGAGATGGTCAAAACAGTTAATCAGATAATTGATAATCGAAGTTATAACCGTACAAGTAATTTAACGGCATCAGAGTTTATTATGCGAACAAAAGCAGATTTACTCTATCTAAACCTACCTAATCCTGGTTCAATGCTAGAGTTTTTAAATAGCCCCTCTTGTTGGAAAGAAATTTGGGTACGTAAAAACAATAGTTTTCATCAAGAATTGCTTAATAATGTTAAAGACAGCCCTAGCGGTTTAATTAGTTCTAAAGAACATTACTTACAAGTTTTATCAAGATTATTAGAAAGAGCAAAACACTTTCCTATTTGGGCAATAGTGTTTTTAGAAAACAATCCTCTTTCTTTAGTAGAAATGACTGAGGAAGTAAAAAAACATCGTGAAATAAAAACGACTTATTTAAAAGATTTTTCTGAGATTGTTGGACAACGAAAGGTCTATATTATTGTAGCTAATGCTCAGAAGGATTAAATATTTTCTAAGAAGTTCTAATAGCTTTACGTCTTATTACTTGTATTAATTACTCTCAACTGCTTGTCGTAACGCTAAAAAAGCTTCTTTTAATGGCTGACTTACACCACTGTCAGCCTCACTTAATACAAGTTCTTGATAAGCATTCAAATAATTAAGCCTAATTCTATAAAACAAATGAAGAAAATACCGTAAAAAACTAATACAGTCCAACACAACCATTTCTATACCATTTGTCTTTTCATACACACTTTTTGCATATTCCTGAACTACTAAATCTATAACATCTGTTGTAATGAAAATATAATTGTCTATTCTAATGCGGCTCAAAGCAATTTTCTGTAGAGCACGGTCAATATCATCGCTTGTTATACGCTTAGTTTTCATTTCATAGCAAGTTACCACATTGTCATCGTTAATAAGAGTGATTTCAATGTCTCCTAATGAACCTGTTTGTTCATCAGCCGCATTATGAGCAGCTAGCGGCAAAACACGTTCTTTCAGGTATTGAGAAGCAGATTGATAAGCTGCGGCAACAACCAAAACAGGTAAACGACTTGATTTTGGACAAGCAAGGTGTTGTTCAATCAGTTTTACTATTGATTCTGTTGATAATGGTATTGTCCCTTCAGATGCTTTTAAACCTGCTAATAAAGTTGACATCCTTTGAGATGTTTCATCTCGAACAACTAATAAACAACGTATAGTTTCTGTAAGTAAGTCTGAAGCTGAAATTTTATTTGTAAAAACATCATCAAGTAATCTAAGTACATTTAGATATAGATGCGGAGGTCGTCCAACTAAATTTAGATCTAAAGTAAGTACAACATTACGATTTCTAAGAGCAGGTGTCAAAAAGGCCGTTGTAGGATTACAAGGAAGCTTATGTTTATGGATAAACGGGTTTATATATTGTTCATCAAAGGTTCTTCCTGAATATGAATCCTCATCCCCTATTTCTGTATAAGGTTTTCGGATGTCCACTTTTGGATTATGAATTTTTGCAAGCGAACAAGCTAAAAGCAACCTTGCTCCAGCTTTATTCTGAATATTTCTACATACTAGATCGATTCTTTCCACTATCTCTAGGTTTTCAATAATACTTTTATCCTTACTAGATAGAGCTTTTTCTATTGCTAAAGTAAGGATTTCTGTAGGGGTTGCCATTCAAGCTTTTCCTCTAATTGATAATTTACCCAAAGAATTTCAGTTCTAGGAGTTTTAACAGAATGACAGTTTTTCATAGGAGCTTCTATATAATGCCAGTCACTATATAACTCTTTCATCAAATCACAATGGTAACTAGATAAAGCTACTTTGCCTTTAACATTATGTAAAACTTTAGCAAGTTCTCTGTGCTGATCATCTGTCATTTCAAAGGCATAAGCTTTACTGTCCCCTCGTGAGCCATGAGGGTAAGGAGGATCACAATAAAACAAAGTTTCTTTGCTATCATAACGTTGGATAACCTCAATAGCTGGTGCACTTTCTATTTGTACTCGCAAAAGTCTTTGTGCAATTTCTGAAAGCCCTTCTACACTACCTAGCCATCTTGAAACTGCTCCTGCCATTCCTGCCCGACTAGTTAAAAGACAATGCGCCCAACGTCCAGAGCTTGCTTTTTGGGCTAAACCTGTTCTTACCTGACGGGCTCTAACAAAAAAACGCCTTGCTCTTTCCAAATCAGATAAATTTTTATCTCCCTGAGAAATAATAGCAATCTCAAATTCTTCCCTTGAAAAAGGAGTAAGACCTATACTTTCTATAAGTGCTTGTTTATGCTCTCTTAAAACACGGAAAAAATTTACTAACTCTCCATCAATATCGTTATATGTTTCAATTAGCGAAGGCTGTCGATTAAGTAATACTGCGGCTGAACCACCAAAAGGTTCACAGTAATGTTGTGTATATGGTAAAAGCTCAAGTAACCAATCTAGATGGCTATATTTTCCTCCATACCAACCAAAAGCAATTACTTTGCTCATTAACTATTTTCGCCTCTATTGTAGGTATAAACAAAAAATAAAATTTATTTCAAAGCCTCATTCATTGCACCTGTACGATAGCCTTCTAAATCTAAGGTAACATACTTAAAGCCAAATTCCTTAAAAGCTGGGTGAATTTGGGCTATTATTTCAGGGTTAAGTGCTTTTGGTAGTTCATCTATAGCTATTTCTATTCTAGCCAAATCTCCATGATGGCGTACACGGCAAATTCTAAATCCTAATTTATGTAAAAAATGTTCTCCGCGATCAATAGTAGATAGTTTCTCTTGTGTAATCTCACTTCCATAAGGAACTCTTGAGGAAAGACAAGCTGATGCTGGTTTATCCCAAATATGTATTCCTGCCCTACGTGCCATAGCTCGAATATCGGCTTTAGTCATCCCTGCTTCAATAAGTGGGGAACGTACTTCTAAATCCCTTGCTGCTTGCATTCCTGGTCGATAATCACCTACATCATCTAGGTTATTACCATCACAAACATAAACAACGCCTCGATCTTTAGCGATTTGTGTTAGCTTAGTAAAAAGCTCATTTTTACAAAAATAACATCGATTAGGTGGGTTATTTCTGTAATTTTCATTTTCCATTTCTTGAGTAAAAATAATTTCATGTTTAATCTTATATCGCTCAGTAAATTCAACTGTTTGGGGTTTTTCTTGCTCAGAATAACTAGCACTATCTCCTGTAATAGCTAAGGCTTTTTCTCCAAGCTCTTCTGAGGCAATATAGCTAAGATAAGCACTATCAATTCCACCAGACAAGGCAACTATCACCGAACCCATTTCTCTTAGTATTTGCCTTAGGTGATCTTCCTTTTCCTCGGCTTTGTTTGGTTCTCCAACAAATTCTAAAATAGGTAACTTTAATCTGCTCACGGTTTTGCCCTCAAATGCTAGTTTATAAAATTAAATGAACTCAAGTGAATATTTTTGCTTTGACACATAATGGCCATGAAATGATACTATGCTATTTGCTGTTTACTGAGTCAACAGCTATTTACATAACAAAGATAAAGTAATATGTATCGCTATATTTTCTATTTGTTTTTACTAATAACCTTAACTTCTCCCACAAATCTTGCCCAAGAGAACCAAAAAGCTCAAGACAGTCAAAATGAAGATGAGTCAGAAAAAGTCTTAAAGCTTTACCAAGAAGCAGAAAATGCCTATGAGAAAGGCGATTTAACCAAAGCAATAACTCTTTATAAACAAGTAATTAACATTCTACCTGAATCTTTTGAGCCTAAATATCAATGTGCTAATGCTTATTTAGCTTTAGGCAAACCTGAACTGTTATCAGAAGCAGTTTTGCTATTAAAAGATGTAACAAAACTAAAGCCAGATTTTGCTAAAGGACATGCTTCATTAGGAAAGGTTTTAGCAAGGATTAATGATTTTGAACAAGCTGAAGTTTCTTTACGCCAAGCACTTAGCCTAGATGACAAACTGCCTATTCATAGCTTACTTGCTGAAATGCTTCTTAATCGCCAAGCTTATAAAGAAGCTGAAGTAGAGTTAAAGATAGCGCTTAGTCAAGGTCAAGAAAAAATCGACGCACAAACTTACGTATTTCTTGCTATCTGTCAACAAGAACAAGGTCAACTAGTTATGGCTTTAGCTAGTTATAATAAGGCTAATGAATTAAAGCCACAAGATATAGAAATTCTTTACCGTCGTGGGCGGCTTTATCATTTGCAAGCTAATTATGCTAATGCAATAGCAGATTTTAAGATTGCTTATGATTTAAGCCAAAATAATGCTGCTATTGGACTAGCTTTAATAGAGAGCTATAGACAAAATGGAGATAAAAAAACAGCTCTTACCTTAGCTCAATCACTTATGGATAAAGCTTCTCCAGAAACCCAAGCCCAGCTTACAGAGTTACTTGCTCAATTAGGTGCTAATGATGGAGCAATCGCCCAACTAGAAAAACTACTTCAATCAGAACCTAAAAATGTTAGCTATCTAACTCGTTTAGGCCAGTTATATTTAGATATAAATCCAAGTAAATCTGCTGAGCATTGGCAACAAGCTGTTAGTATTAGCCCTTCTGTAGAAAACCAAATAGGGCTAGCATCTGCCCTTTTAAAGGCACAAAAATTTAAGGCTTCTATTGAATATTTTAATGGGGTTTTATCAAAAAACCCTAATAGTTATGAAGCTCATGCTGGTCTAGCTTTAGCCCTATTTAAGCTAGAGCAATTTGCTCCTTCAGCAGAACAATTTATTTGGATAATAAAAGCTCGCCCAGAAAATTCTATTAGCTATTATTTTTTAGGTATTTGTTTTGACCGTTTAGGTGATTATCGTCAAGCAATGAGTGCATATGATTTATTTTTGAAAAAAGCAGATTCAAAAATCCGTCAGCTAGAAATAG
>Ga0075163_10010164_pt1 | contig 12318 bp, 8 predicted proteins | sample JI1023141ADNA_FD_71478 | JGI IMG/M metagenome (GOLD analysis project Ga0075163, IMG submission 71478) | Wastewater effluent complex algal communities from Wisconsin, to seasonally profile nutrient transformation and Carbon sequestration -... | ecosystem: Engineered > WWTP > Effluent > Algae...
GGCGCCCCTTCCGCGGACCTGATCTCCCACGGGATGGCCTAAAAACAAGACGTTTCGTGACTTGTGTCCCGAAGTGAACCCCACTCGTGGGGGAGGGCAAGGGTGGGGGCTCGTCAAGGCGTGTACCCAACTCGTCAGACCACCGCTCTAGTCGGGGCGGGGCACCGCGGCGAGCTCGGCGTCGCCGTGGAGGTCGCGGTAGCTGCGGCGCAGGCCGTAGCAGCGCTGGGCGAGCGCGCAGCCGTCGCACGCTGAGGGGTGCACGAACTCGCCCTGGTCGTAGTCCTCGGGGATCTCTCCGAGGAGCGCGGGGCGGGCCTCGGCGGGGACGAGGCACAGCGGGATGCCGCACATGGAGTCGAAGCCCCGCACGTCGACCCCGAGGGCGGTGGCTTCCGTGAGCGCCGCGAAGAGCTGCGGGAGCACGTCGGCGTAGCGCGGGACCAGCGCCGTCGGCACCACGTCGCTCGACGCGAACACGAAGGACACGTTGAGGATCGCCCGCGGCCAGCGCGCGGCCACGAGGCGCACCATGGGGAGCAGCGCGTCGCGGTTGCGGGCCATCAGCACGAAGTTGATGACCAGCGTGACGCCCGCGTGGCGGTGGAGCTGGTCGAGGCCGAGGAGGGTCTTGTCGAAGGTCCCGGGGGACTCGGTGAGGGCGTCGGAGAGCTCGGCGGTGTCGGCGTGCAGCGAGACCATCGCCCAGCCGACCCCAGCGGCGACGAGCGCGTCGGTGAGCGCCGGGTCGGCGAGGCGCACCGCGTTGGTCTGCAGCGCGACCACGTGGGGGCCGTGCTCGCGGGCGAGGGCGACGTACTCGACGAGCCGCGGGTTGAGCGTGGGCTCGCCGCCGGTGAGGCTCACGCGGCGGCCGGCGCGGGCGGCCGTGACGATGGCCTCGCGCACGGCGGCGTCGGTGGCGGGCGGCAGGTGCGTCGAGACGAAGCAGAACGCGCACGACTGGTTGCAGTGGAAGTTCACGCGGACGAGGGTCTCGTCGACGACCTCGCCGGTGACCTGGTCGGTGTAGCGGCTGGGCTGCGCGAGCTCGCGGCGCACCTGGTCTTCGACCGTGTCGATGAGCGAGAGCCGACGACGGACGCGGTCTTCGGTGATGGGGCGCAGCGCGACGCCCGGGTGGCGCGCGAGGTAGGCCGTGGGGACGCCCGGGCAGCGGTCGCGCAGCGAGCACGACGCGCAGGGCGGAGGGTGCGCGCGGTCGGAGCGGGGGGCGGCGCCGGGTGTGAGCGCGTAGAGGCTCGACACGGCCGCGGGCTGCGGGAAGAAGCACGGCGGCGGCCCGCTGTCGGGGGAGAGCTTGAAGGAGAGACCCGCGCGACGGGCCGAGGCGTGGGCGGTGGAGAGGGCGGCGCACGCCTCGTCGTAGGTCACGAGCTGCGACGGGTCGGGTGACTCCGTGGGGACGCGCACCCGGAGCCCGCGCAGCGACGGGCCCAGCGCGTTGACGAGCTGCTCGGGGAGCGCGCCGAGGGAGCCCAGCGTCGCGCGGATGACCACCGCCGAGACCTCCACCGCCACGCCCGCGTCGAGCAGCGCGCGGATGCCGGCGAGGGTGCGATCGAAGCCGCCCGGGTCGCGGGTGATGGCGTCGAGGGCGTCGCCCCAGGCGGTGAGGTTCACCCGCGCGAGGGTGAGCCCGGCGGCGTGGAGGGCGCGGGTGCGGTCAGCATCGAGGAGGGTGGCGTTGGTCTCCAGCGTGACCTCGGAGGCGCCGCCGCGGCGGGCCTCGGCGATGAGGCCGGGGAGGTCGTTGCGCATCCCGGGCTCACCGCCGGAGATCACCACCTCGCGGACCTTCTGCGCGGAGGCGTCGCGCAGGCGGGAGAGCACGGCGCCGGTGTGGATGTCCGCGCGGGCTTCGGCCACCACGCGGACGTTGCAGTAGGTGCAGTTCTGGTTGCAGGTGCGGTGCGTGGTGATGAGCTGTGAGCGCACCGAGCGGCCTCCGAAGGGGGGAGCGGTCAGTGTGGCACAGGGCGCTCCCAGGCGCGGAGGGCGTCGATGAGGCCGTCGGCCGCGCGCTCGTCGCGCAGCGCACGGATGGGCAGGAAGACGCCCTGGCGCGGGAGGCGCGTGGAGACGGGGAAGCGCTGCGCGTCGCCCGTCGACGAGGTGAGGTAGTCGCTGCGCGCGTCGTAGCCATGGGCCAGGAGGTGGCGGCGGAAGCCCCACGGGTCATCGACGCGGGCCACGAGGTTGAGGCCGGTGGCGTGGCGGTCGTCCTCCCAGGGGCCGAGGCCCACGCGCGGCCACGGACCGGCCGCGAGGATGCGTTGGGTGAGAGCGCGCTGGAGGGCGACGTCCCGGTCGACGTGGGTGAGGTGCTCGCGGGCGAGGCGCGCGCACGGGGCCGGGAGGCGGGCGAAGGTGGGCCAGGCGCGGGGGTTCGTCGGGGCGGGGAGCTCGGTCATGGCGCGGTCGAGCAGGTCGACGCCGCGGCCGACGAGGCGCGCGTGGGGCGGGCGCACGAGCGCGGGGTAGGTGCGGTCGCCGAAGAGCAAGGTTCCGCCGAGGGCGGAGAGCAGCGAGCGGACGAGCTCGGCCCGCGGCACCTCGCCGAGCGTCGGGGCGAGCGCCGCGAGGGAGGCCGCCGTCTCGTCGTCGTCGGTGATGACCACGCCGCCCATCACCCCGGTGAGGCCCTTGGTCAGGCTCAGACTGAACGACCCGCCCAGACCCCAGCGCCCCACGTGGCGGCCGTCGACGGAGGCGCCGAAGGCGTGGGCGCAGTCCTCGTAGAGGGCGAGGCCGTGGGCGCGGGCGAAGGCGCTCCAGGCGCGCAGGTCGTTGGGGCGGCCGAAGTAGTGACCCAGGAGGAGAGCGCGGGTTCGCGGGGTGAGGGCGCGCTCGACGGCCTCGATGGTGGGCTCGCCGTGGGGGGCGGTGACGTCGACGAAGACGGGGGTGAGGCCCGCGCGGCGCACCATCTCGGGGACGGCGAAGAAGTTGTAGTCGGGCAGCACCACCTCGGCGCCGGGGTGCGCGCGGCCGAGCGGCGCGAGCAGGGCGTAGAGCCCGGTGCGCCCGTCGGGCAGCAGGAAGACGTGGCGCGCCCCGGTGTACGCGGCGATGGCGGCGCGCAGGGACTCGCGGTCGTCCGCAGCGCCGCGACCGCCAGGGCCCTCGGCGAGCGCGCGGGACAGCTCGCGCAGGAGCGAGGCGGCGGCGAGCGGGACCACTTCGCGCGGGACAGCGACCATGGGGCGCACGGTACGATGACCGCGCCATGGACCGCGCCCCGGCGTGCCTCGTCGACTACGACCGCTGGGAGCCGCGGCTCGACGAGCTGCGCGCGGGCTGGGCGGCGGCGCGTCCCTTTCCGCATGTGGTGCTCGACGACTTCCTCGACCCGGAGGTGTGCCGCGCGCTCGTCGCGGAGGAGTTTCGTGACGTGGGCGGAGCGGGCTGGATCGAGAACCGGCACTACAGCCAGCGCCTGCGCTCGCGCAACGGACGCGACGGCTTCGGGGCGCCCGCCCGCGCGCTGCTCGACGAGCTGGACTCCACCCGCTTTCGCGCCTTCGTCGAGCGCCTCACGGGCGAGTCGGGGCTCTTCCTCGACCTGGAGATGCTCGACGGCGGCGTGAGCGCCATGGGCCGCGGGGACTTCTTCGACCTGCACACGGACATGCGCTCGCACGCCCACCACCGCCGCTGGATGCGCCGCGTGAACCTCATCGTCTACCTGACCGAGGCGTGGCGCGACGAGTGGGACGGCGCCCTCGAACTCTGGAGCGCCGACGGCCGACGGTGCGAGCGGCGCATCGCGCCCCGCTACAACCGCGCGGTGTTCTTCGAGGTGGGCGACGGGGCCGTGCACGGCGTCCCCGAGCCCCTCGCGTGCCCGCCCGGGGCGCTGCGGCTCAACCTCGTCCTCTACTACTTCCGCGACGTTGGTCGGGAGGTGCCGCTCACCCACTTCCGCTACCGGGCGCGACCCGACGAGCCACAGCGGCGGCCGCTGGTGTGGGCCAACAACGCCGCGCTGCTGGTCTACCAGGCCGCGCGCAGGCGCCTCGGGGTGAGCGACGAGCAGGTGAGCCGGGTGCTCCGGGCGCTGCGCGGTTGATCAGCGCGGCGGGGTCAAGCCCAGCGCGTCGCAGGGGGCATCGCGCTGAGCCGACGACATCCCGATCACGTGGTCGATCTGCGGCGCGAAGCCCTGGTCGCCCTCGTTGAGCCCTCGCACCTCGACCGTTCCGAAGTTCGCCAGGAGATGGGTGTGCGCGTCCCAGAGGGCGCGCGGGAAGTACCGCTGGATTCGTTCGTCCTGGTTGAGGGCGAAGAGCGCCCGGGGAGGAGGCGGCCGACGGGCGAACTCGCACACCCAGGCGGCCTCACCGTAGAGGCGCGGCGAGATCGCACGCAGCACCGCGTCGCGCTGGCCGTTGTGCGCGTTGAGCAGCGCCAGCATCTCCATCTGGATGTCGAAGGCCACGAGGTAGCGCGGCGACGGGCGGCGGTCTTGCGCCACGAGCGTCATCGCGAGGCGCTGGTCGTTGGTGTAGAGCACGCGCCCGTCGGCGTGGGCCCGGAGCCAGCGTGCGACGGCCAGCGTGTCCGGCTCGGCGCGGCTCCGACGGAAGGTCGGCGCCACGTCGCCGGAAAAGACCACGGAGGTCACGCTCGCGACGAGCACGAGGAGGGTGCGAGCGTAAGGCCGCGGGAGGGCTGCCGCGATGGGGAGCAGCGCGGTGATGGCCAGCGCCGGTGTGACCCGCGTCGGCACGACCAGCGCGGCGACCGCGACGGTGACCGCGACCGCGACGGCGACCGGCTGGCGGGGCGGCATCGGCGCGACGACCCAACGCCCCGCGAGCACCGCCGCGAAGGGAAGCGTAACGGACAGGTAGCGCGGGCTGTGCTCGAAATTGAGCACTCGGAGAAACGGCACCACGACCATCGCCGCCAGCGTGAGGAAGAAGGCCGACCGTAGCAGTCGCGTCTCAGGCGAGAGGGTCGATGGGTCAAGGCGGAAGGGCAGCAGCCAGACAACGCTGACCAGGGAGAGCTGCGCGGCGGCCACGAGCGCCTGACCCGGCGTGCGCGGGAGGATGCCTTCGGAGTCCATGCCCGGGAGCAGGCGGGGCAGCGTCGGGGGCAGGTGCAGCCACCAGAGGGCGTTGTGGTGGTAGCCCGCGCCGACGAGGAGGTAGAGGGCCGGGCCGACTGCCAGGCCAAGGGCGGCCCAACGGGTCTGGCGGTGAAGCAGCAGGTCGAGGCCGAGCAGGGCGACCGCGAGCACCAGCTCGTAGCGAGCCCACACCGCCGCGGCGAGCAAGAAGCCGGCGATCACGTGGGCCCACCGGCGATCGCGGAGACCCACCAGCCAGAGCGCCAGCAGCATCAGGACGAAGCCGTCGCTGTTGGACTGCCCGGAGACCGCGGAGAGGAGGTAGATCGGCGACAGTGCGAGCACCGCCGAGGCCGTCAACCCGGAGCCGCCGAGGCGCGTGGCGATGGCGCCGATGAGGAAGACGCCGATCGCCCCGAAGAGCGCATGCACGATAAGGAAGGCACGCCAGCCGAACCCAACCACCGGAGCGTAGAGAGCGCTCAAGGAGGGGTGAAACTTCTGGAAGAAGAAGCCCGCCACGGGCGCGTCGCGCACGACCAGGGCGCCCAGGAAGGTGATGTACCCCTCGTCGTCGATGAGGTCACCGCGCAAGGCGATCGCCGAGGCGACGCAAGCGAAGATGATCGCAATGATCGCCGGGGCCGAGAGAACTCTCATACGAGCCCGCGATGTTACTCTCGGCCCTGCGATGCGGACCGCAAAAACCCGTAAGAGTCCCAGCGCACCGAGAGCATGCACCGCAGGATGCGCGCACCGTCGCGGAGGCTGCTGAGACCACTCGCTCCGTGCGAGCGCGCCGAGCGCGTCACCGGGACCTCCACCACCTTGCCCCCCGCCAGGTGCACCCGCAGCAGCAGCTCGGTCTCGATGTCGTAGCGCCGCGCCCGCAGCGGCAGGTCGACGACAGCGCTGCGACGGACGGCGCGGAAGCCCGCCTGCGTGTCGGAGACGCGCATGCCGAAGAGAGCGTTGGAGACGGCCGTGAGCCCGACGTTGCCCGCGCGGTTGAAGCCCGTGATGGCGCCGTCGCGGAAGGTGCCCAGGAAGCGCGACCCGATCACCAGCGCGACGTCGTCCGCGAGCGCGCCCAGCAGCAGCGGTATCTCCGCCGGGTCGTCCTGCCCGTCCGCGTCGAGGAACACCAGCACCTCCCCGCGCGCCTCCGCGATGCCCCGCCGCAGCGCCGCCCCCTTGCCCTGGTTCACGGCCAGCCGCACCACCCGCGCGCCCGCTTCCTCGGCCAGCGCCGCGGTCGCGTCGCGCGAGCCGTCGTCCACCACCAGCACCTCGTTGAGGTCCGGCGTGTGCGCGAGGCAACCCCGCACCACCGCCTCGATGGAGGGCGCCTCGTCGTGCGCCGCGATCACCACCGACACGCTCACAGGACCCACCGGGCGTCGCCCGCCCGCTCCTCCCAGCGCAGCGCCTGCACCGCGAACGCCGTCGCCCAGGTGTTCACGTCGCGGCTTCGCGGCTCGTAGAGCAGGCCGCCCGAATCGTCCTGAACCGCCGTCAGGAACGCCTTCGCCCGCGCCACGTTCGGCGCCCAGCGCGCCCGGTCGTGCCAGCACCACAGCCGCATCGCCTGCGCCGTCGCGTCGCTGCGCCGCGCGCCCCACGCCCGCGTGCCGTCGTTCCATGCTCGCAGCGCACCGGTGTCGTCCTGCGCCGTCGCGAGCCACACCGCTCCGTCCTCCAGCGTGTGGTCGAAGCCCTCCCAGCCGCGCGCCCGCAGGCAGCCGAGGCCCTCCAGCGCGTAGAGCGTCGCGTGCAGGTAACTCTCCGTCGCCGCCGCGTGCGTCGGGAAGCGACCACCCCGGCCCAGCGGCGCCAGCGCGTCGACCAGGGCGCGCACCGTCCCGCGGTGGCGGTCGTCCCCGCTGCGCTCATCGAGGGCAGTGAGGGCCACCGCGCACTTCAGCAGGTGGCACCCGTAGCTCACGCTCCAGTGCCCCGCGGGTGCGTCGACGGCGCCCTCCACGCACACGCCGCGGTCGAGCATCGCGCAGGCGGCGCGGCCCATCCGGTCGGGGAGCTCGGGGTCGTCGAGCACACCGCCCGCGCGCTCGTGGGCGAGCAGCCCCGCGAGGCACACGCAGGTGTCGAATGCGTAGCGCGCGCCGCCGCGGCCGACCGCACCCGCCGCGTCGACGTCGCGGGCGAGGCGCGAGGCGATGCGGGCGCGGATGACCTCGGTGCCGGGCTCGGTGGCCAGCGCGCCGAGCACCAGGCCCGCGGCCTCGGGGTAGGCGTAGCCCGGGTGCGCGGGGTTGCTCCACGAGCGAACAGCACCATCGGAGTCGACCACGGCGGGGCCCTGGAGCCAGCCGAGGAGGGCTGTGGGTGTGAGGGATGCGGGTGGCAGACGGAAGCCCCGGAGGGAGGGTGGAGACGAGCGATCAGCGCGCGGCGACGCGGGTCGCGGTGCTGACCTCGCGGAACACCACGCGCCCGGCCGGAACCTGCTCCTGCACCTGGGTGGCGCCGCCGGGCCAGCGGATCTCGACCCGGTCGGCCCGGTCGGCCGTGCCGAGGCCGATGAAGGCCGCGGGCTCGCCCTGCACGGCGCCGCTCACGGCGCGGATCTCGCGGACGATGCGACGATCGCCCACCCACGCGGTGACGGTGGCGCCGAAGCCGTCGATGCCGTGGTCGGTGCCGCGGGCGGAGACGCGCAGCGAGTGCTGGTTGGCGCCCACGTTGCGGAGCACCGTCAGCGACTCGAAGTTGCGGCCCGGGGCCGGGTCGCAGTGGCGCAGCATGAGGTCTTGCCGGCCGTCGCTGTCGTAGTCGGCGGTGGCCACCACGTAGCCGTCTTCGGCGCGGTCGGCCCCTTCGAGGTAGCCCACCTCGGTGAAGGACCCGTCGCCGTTGTTGCGGAAGAGGCGGTTGCGCTGGTCGCCCGCCATGGAGAGCGAGGGGCCCGCCGCGAGCGCCCGGCCCGAGACCGCGAGGTCGCCGCGGAACTCCCGCAGCACCGTGAGGATGGGGTTGGGCTCGGCCCGGCGCGGCGCGAAGGTGCTCTGCCCGGTGACCTCGTCCATCGACTCCCAGGCGCCCGTGTTGTTGCCGAGCAGCACCGTGCGCAGGAACAAGCTGGAGAACTCCTGCTCGCCGCCCGACCAGAGCCCGTTGGCGACGTAGACGTCGAGCTGCCCGTCGTTGTTGTAGTCCACCCACTCGGCCCCGGCGGCGCCCTCGCCCACCCACCCGAGGCCGGCCTGGGCCGACACCTCGTCGAAGGTGCCGTCGCCGCGGTTGCGGAACAACAAGCTCCCGCGCTGCTCGCGCTGCATCGTCGAGAGCCGCTGGGCGAGCGCCGGGTTGGTCTCGCGCCCCTGCGCGCTGGCCGCCATGCGCACGCCGTCGAGCAGGTCGACGTGGGTCGTCACCACGTCGGTGTCGCCGTCGCCGTCGTAGTCGCCGGCCGCCGCGCCCATGCTCCAGCCCGCGGCCACCAGGCCGGTGGACTCGGTGACGTTGCGGAAGGCGCCGTGGCCGTCGTTTCGGTACACCGGGCTCACGCGCCCGCTGTCGTCGACCACGAGGAGGTCGGAGTGGCCGTCGTGGTTGAAGTCGGCCACGAGCGTGGCGTGCGGATAGACGTCGCGGTCGCGCGACAGCGCGCTGTCGGCCGTCGACTCGGTGAAGCGCCAGGCGCCCTGGTTCAACCACAGGCCCTGGGACACCAGACCGCCGCCGCGCGCGGTCTGCGCGAGGTTGTTGGTGAAGTCGCGCGCCCCGGGGAAGCCCAGGTACAGGTCGAGCGTGCCGTTGCCGTCGAAGTCGGCCACCGCGAGGGGCATGCCGCGGTCGTAGCGCTGCGTGCGCGGCAGCGCGTTGGCCATCGGGACGAAGCGGCCGTGGTCGTTGCGGTAGACCGAGAGGTCGTCGCCGTCGGTGGCCCGGTCGACGAAGCGGAGCATCACGAGGTCGCGCTGGCCGTCGCCGTCGAAGTCGGCGAACACCGCGGACTTCACCCGCGTCTCGCCCCGCAGCCCGACGGCCGCGGAGACCTCCTCGTAGCGCCCGCCCGTGTTGCGGAAGAGCTGCACCGGGCCCTCGTTGCCCACGAGCACGTCGGCCCGGTCGTCGCCGTCGAAGTCGGCCACCGCGAGCGCGTAGCCGCCGCGGCGGATCGCCTCGTTGCGGTGGGCCACCGGCACGCGGTCGAGCCCGGTCGACGCCGTCGCCACCTCGAAGCCCGGGGCGCGCGCCGACTCGACGCTCTCCATCGAGCGCGGGGCCGCGCCCGTGATGCGCCACGAGCCGCCGCGGCGGGCCACCGTGAGCGAGAGCATGCCGCGGTCGTGGCGGCGGCCGCCGGCGGCCACGCGCCCCCGGAGGTCGTAGTTGACGTCGAGGGCGTAGCCGTCGCCCGCGGGCACCATGCGGTGCACGTCGAGGCGGAAGTCTTCGACGGACTGGAAGCCCGCGAGGTAGCGCGTCGCCTCGTCGGCGGGGCTGCCCCCGGCGGTGAGCTGCCAGTCGAACTCCCGCAGCCCGTCGCGCTCGCGGCGCAGCGCGCGGTTGGCGCTCGCCCACGTCAGCGCGCCGCCATCGACCAGCGCCCCGTAGCGCGCCGGCTGCCGCTGCATCCAGCTCCGGCGCCAGGGCTCGATCACCTGCTGACGAACGTCCTGAAACCGCGCCTCTTCGTCGTTGAGACGGCGGAGCTCGGGGCTGGCCGCGACGTGCTCGCGCATGGAGCGCACCCGCCCCTCGACGCCCGTTGGGGCCGGCGTCGGCGCGCTACCCCGGTGGCAACCGAGCAGCGCAAGAACGACCGTGACGCCCTTGGTCCGCAGAAAGCGCTGATTCTTCATGGCACTGCAATGGTCCTCGGAAGGCGACGCACCCGTCAAGCGATGCGGGCTTCAATTCCGCGGCGCGAGGGCCACACCCGGCCGCGGTCAGTCCGCAAGAAATGCCCATCGCCGAGGACGGGTCAGCGCAGCAGCACGGGGCGGGCGACGGAGGGCACCCGCACCGTTGATCCGTCGGCGCGCACCCGCACCGGGCGCGTCACGACGAGCAGGTAGGGCCCCGGCGGGGCGGCGCTCGCGCCCGCAGGCGTGCGCACGGTGAACGCCCCGCCGACCCAGGTGACCGTGAGCGGCACCGCCCGCTGGTTGCTATCGAACGAGTGGGTCTGCGTGGGCATCCCCATGAGCACCGCCGAGAGCGGCGCCGCGCAGCCCGCGGGCCGCTCGGTGCCCACCGGGACCACGTAGTCGTGCGCGTAGCCGAGCACTGGCACGGCGTGGTCCTGCGGGGCCGCGGCGCCACTGGTCTCGCGCGGGGCACCCGTGATGGTCGGGCGGTAGCGGGCCAGCGCCGGGTCGAGCCACGGCGGGCTGTACCAGCGCATGTCGGGCCGCTCGTCCTCGCAGTACTCCGCCCCGTAGCGGGCGCACCGCGACCAGCGGTAGTTGCGCCCACCAGCCACCAGCACCCGCCCGTCGAGCGCGGTCACCACGACGGCGTGGTAGCCGCGCACGTCGTCGTCGGGCCACGGCGTACCCTCGCGCACGGCGCCGGTCGCACCGTCGATGATCAGCGGCACCCGCGGGTCGCCCGGTGACCCCGCCCCGGGCGGTCGCCCGGCCACCATCAGCACGTCACCCCCAGCGGTGAGCAGCGCCATCCCGTGGACCCGTGCGTGGCAACGATCGGCCCCGGCGCAGAGCGGCGTCGAGCGCCACTCCCCGAAGGTCGGCGACGACGGGCGCGGGTCGAGGACGTCGTAGCGCCCAGCGATGGTGGCGCTGTCCGATCCGCCCACCACGGCGATGCGACCGTCGGGCAGGAGCACCGACGAGGCGCCGTGCATCCGCTCCTCGGTGGGCGCGGCCGCGTCGTCGGGGCGACGCCACGAGGCGGGACGGACGAGCCGGGTGAGACCCTCGCCGCCGCCCACGCTGACGAGCGTGACGTCCCCGCGGCGACCCAGCACCGCGACCTCACGCGCGATGCCCGCCGCGGCCTCGGCGCTCGCCGGGACGGACGTCGGCAGCACGAACGCGTGAGGGTAGTCATCCTTCTGCGGCGCGAGGCCGGCGCGCGGGTCGTCCCGCGGCACCTCGCGCTGCGCCGGGAGCGACGGCACCAGCTCGCGCCACTCGTTGGCGCGGACGTCCAGGCGCTCGATGCCAGGGTGATCGTAGTAATCGGTGTCGTAGAGCCCGGACACCGCCAGCACGTCGCCGTCGGCGAGGCGCAGGGCCGTTCCGTAGTAGCGCATGCCCTGCCGCAGCGACGGACCGACGCGCCAGGCTCCACCGCCCGCCACGTCGCCCCACGGGTCGAGGTAGGCCGACTTCCAGGTTCCGCCCTCATAGACGCCCTCCACGGCCGGGGGGTGGGGCTGGGACGGCTCGGTCGTGTAGCTCCCGGAGCCGCCCGCGTAGAGCAGCCGGCCGTCGGCAAGCCAGGTGGTGCCGCCGCACATGAGCAGCTCCGTCGGGCGGCCCTGGCCGTGGCCGCCCTCGGGGTCGGTCTGCGTGCCCAGCGGGTCACCGATCCACTGCCGCCACGGCAGGATCGGGCGGATCACATCGTCGCGGTCCTGCGCGGGCGGCGGCGCCGACGGGTCGACGACCCACTGCACGTCGTTGTTCACGACGTGGCGCTCGGCGGATGCCTCGATCCGGTTGTGGTCCTTCATCTCGCCGTGCAGAAGCACGCGCCCGTCCATGAGCAGGTGACCGTGCAGGGGCGTCACGTACCACCCGCCCGCCGGCCGCCCGTGCGGCGCCAGCGTCGTCTCGCGGAACACCACCATCGCCGACCAGGCGTCCCGCGGCGCCGCGTCGACCACGGCCTCGACCGCCGCCCCGCACGCACCACCGTCCGCGCCCGCGTCGACCGGGGCTTCGTCCTCGCAGCCGAGTGCGACCAGCACCAGGGGAAGCCACCGCCGCCGCCCCGTCACGTCGCCCTCGACGGGGGAGCACCGAAGCGCGCGCCGAGGTCGTCGAAGATGCGCCGCGCGGCCATGCCGTCGCCCAGGACGTCCACCGGGTGGCTCATGCGCTCGTAGGCGGCGGGGCTGTCGAGCAACGTCATCATCGCCTCGAAGAGCTCGTCGGGGCGGGTGCCCACCAGGCGGGCCGTCCCGTCGAGCACGGCCTCGGTGCGCTCGGTCGAGCGGCGCGTCACCAGGATGGGCCGACCGAGCGCGGCCGCCTCCTCCTGCACGCCGCCGGAGTCGGTCA
>Ga0075163_10010165_pt1 | contig 12318 bp, 11 predicted proteins | sample JI1023141ADNA_FD_71478 | JGI IMG/M metagenome (GOLD analysis project Ga0075163, IMG submission 71478) | Wastewater effluent complex algal communities from Wisconsin, to seasonally profile nutrient transformation and Carbon sequestration -... | ecosystem: Engineered > WWTP > Effluent > Algae...
GGATCGACAGCACCGGCCCGAAGATCTCCTCCCGGGCGATGGTCATCGAATTGCTCACCCGGCTGAAGATCGTCGGCCGGGCGAAGAAGCCGCGGGTGATGCCCTCGGGCCGCCCTGCCCCGCCCGCCACCAGCTTGGCGCCCTCGGCGATGCCGGCTTCGATCAGGCGCTGCACCCGCTCGAACTGGGCCCCGTTGGCGAGCGGGCCCATGGTGCTGCCCTCGGCCAGCGGGTCGCCGACCCGGACCCGGGCGAGCGCCGCCGCGGCCAGCGCTTCGACCTCGTCGAGCCGCCCGGCGGGCACCAGCATCCGCGACGGCGCGTTGCAGTTCTGGCCGCTGTTGAGCATCAGGGTCATCACGCCCTGGGTGACCGCGCGGGCGAAATCGGCATCGTCGAGGATGATGTTGGCCGACTTGCCGCCGAGCTCCAGGGCGACCTTCTTGATGCCGTCGGCGGCGGCCCGCATCACCATCTGGCCCGCACGGGTCGAGCCGGTGAAGGACAGCATGTCCACGTCCGGGTGGGTGGTGAGGGGCGCACCGACGCCGGCACCGTCGCCGTTCACCAGGTTGAAGACCCCCGCCGGCACCCCGGCCTCGTGGAGGATCTCGGCCAGCACGATGCCGGAAAGGGGCGCCAGCTCGCTGGGCTTGAGCACCATCGTGCAGCCTGCCGCGAGGGCTGGCGCCACCTTGCAGGCCATCTGGTTGGCGGGCCAGTTCCAGGGGGTGATCAGCCCGCACACGCCAATCGGCTCGCGCAGGATGCGGGTGCTGCCCTGGGGCTTCTCGAAGACGAAGCCCTGCAAGGCCGTGGCGGTGGCGCGGAAATGGAACAGCCCGGAGCCGGCCTGCCCGCTGCCGGCCAGCGCCTTCAGCGGCGCCCCCATCTCGGTGCAGATGGCGTGGGCCATGTCGTCGTAGCGCTTCTTGTAAACCACGCCGATGCGCGCAAAGAGGTCGAGGCGCTCCTCGCGGGTCGTTGCGGCGAAGGCCGGGAAAGCGGCCCGGGCGGCGGCCACGGCGCGCTCGACGTCGGCCGCCGAGCCCATCGCGACGCTGCCGGCGGGCGCCTCGGTGGCGGGGTTGATGACGTCGCGGAAAGCCGGGCTGGCGGGCTCAACCCACTGGCCGTCGATATAGAAACGATGATGATCGGGCATGCTGTCTCCTCCGTTTTGTTCTGGATGTGGGCCGCCGCTGCGGCCGGTCAGTGCGCGGGGGTAAGCTTGGCCACCGCCAGCATCAGCCACTTGGTGCCGGCCTCAGCAAACTTCACCTGCACGCGGGCGTCGCCGCCGCTGCCTTCGGCGGCGATGATGACCCCGTCGCCAAACCGGGGGTGGATCACCGCCTGGCCGATGGCGAGGCCGCCGAGATCCCGCGAGCGCAGCGGCGGGGGCGGCGGCATCGAGGGCGTGGCGGGCTTGGCGGCGCCGGAGTTGTAATAGCGCGACGAGGGCTCGGACACATAGCTGCGCCGCGGGTTGGGCGGGGTCAGCCACTTGGTGAGCGGCTCGGGGATCTCCTCGAGGAAGCGCGAGCGCAGGTTGTAGCGGATCTGGCCGTGGAGCATGCGGCTCTGGGTGAAGCTGAGGTAGAGCCGCTGGCGGGCGCGGGTGACGGCCACGTACATCAGGCGGCGCTCTTCTTCCAGCCCATCGGCCTCGGAGGCGCTGTTCTCGTGGGGGAACAGCCCCTCTTCGAGCCCCGACAGAAACACCACGTCGAACTCCAGGCCCTTGGCCGCGTGGACGGTCATCAGCTGGACGGCGTCCGAGCCGGCGTCGGCCTGGTGGTCGCCGGCCTCCAGCGAGGCGTGGGCGAGAAACTCGGCCAGCACGCTGCCGGTATCGGCGGGCGGCTCGCCGGGGGCCGGGCCGGCGCCGACCTCGGCGCTGAAGTTGGCGGCGGCGTTGATGAGTTCGTCGAGGTTCTCGAGGCGCTCCTGGCCCTCTTTTTCGAGCTGGTAGTGGCCCCGCAGGCCGGACATCTCGATGACGTGGTCGACCATTTCATGGAGCGGCAGCTTCATCGTCTCGTGACGCAGGCGCTCGATGAGCGCAACGAACTGCCCCAGCGCGGCGCCCGGCTTGCCGGCCAGGTGCGGCACCGTCTGGTAGAGCGGCGTGTTCCAGGTGCGGGCAGCGTCCTGCAGGGCCTCGAGGGAGCGGGCGCCGATGCCGCGGGTCGGGAAGTTGACCACCCGGGTGAAGGCCGTGTCGTCGTCGGGGTTGGCGATCAGGCGCAGATAGGCCAGCGCGTGCTTGACCTCCTGGCGCTCGAAGAAGCGCAGGCCGCCATACACGCGGTAGGCCACGCCGCTGGAGAACAGCTGGTGTTCGAGCACCCGCGACTGGGCGTTGGAGCGGTACAGCAGCGCGATGTCGGAGCGGCTCATGCCGTCCCGCACCAGCGACTGGATCTCCTCGACGATCCAGCGCGCCTCGTCGGTGTCGGTGAAGGCCTCATACACGCGGATCGGCTCGCCGGCGCCGCGGTCGGTCCACAGGTTTTTGCCGAGGCGCTTGGTGTTGTGGCCGATCAGGGCGTTGGCGGCATCCAGGATGTTGCCGTGGGAGCGGTAGTTCTGCTCGAGGCGGATCACGCTCTGTACCCGGAAATCGCGCTCGAAGTCACGCATGTTGCCGATCTCGGCGCCGCGGAAGCGGTAGATCGACTGGTCGTCGTCGCCCACGCAGAAGAGACTCGCCCCGCCCTCGCGGCCGCCGTCGGCCAGCAGCGACAGCCACTTGTACTGCAGGCGGTTGGTGTCCTGGAACTCATCCACCAGGATATGGCGGAAACGGGCCTGATAATGCCGCCGGATCGGCTCGTTTCGCTCAAGCAATTCGTAGCTTCTGAGCAGCAGCTCGGGGAAATCCACAACTGCCTCGCGCTGGCATTGGGCCTCATACTCCGTGTAAAGCTCGACCCGGCGCCGGGTGTAATCGTCCCAGGCCTCGACCGCCGCCGGTCTCAAGCCGGCCTCCTTCTGGCCGTTGATGAAATGCTGCAACTCGCGCGGGGGAAACTTCTCATCGTCGATGTTGAGGGTTTTGAGCAGACGCTTGATGGAGGCCAACTGGTCGCCCGAATCGAGGATCTGGAACAGCTGGGGCAGGCCGGCATCCCGGTGGTGAGCGCGCAGGAAGCGGTTGCACAGGCCGTGGAAGGTGCCGATCCACATGCCCCGGGTGTTGATCGGGAACATCGCCGAAAGCCGCGTGAGCATCTCCTTGGCGGCCTTGTTGGTGAAGGTCACCGCCAGGATGCCCTGGGGGCTGCAGTAGCCGTTCTGGATCAGCCAGGCGATCCGCGTGGTGAGCACCCGCGTCTTGCCCGAGCCGGCTCCGGCCAGGATCAGGGCATGCTGGGGCGCCAGCGTGACGGCGGCGAGTTGTTCCGGATTGAGGTTGTCGAGAAGCTGGGGCATGGGGCGAACGAAGTAGATAAATGTACAGCTAGGCTGCGGATTGTACCGCCCGGGACGACGGCAAGCACTCCCGTCGATGGGCGGCAAAACAGATCCAGCGCCTGAAATACGGGTCTGCACAGCAGAACCCTGTCGCAGTAAACCAACAGGCCGTGATCAAATTCCTGAAACAAAATGCAAGACAGCTTGCGGAGCTTGATCCGGTTGCCTAGAATTTGATTGTGCAATGCAACAAACGAACGGGAAACCATTCTTAACCTTATGTTTTATAGGGTTAATAAAAAACATGCAGATATTGCATCGCACCAAAATGGCCGCACGTGCCATTGCGACGAACCCGTTCGAATGATGCAACCAACAGGAGCAACAGTATGAAAACGCCCAAACTCTTACCGTGGCAGGCCCGCAAGGCCGGCGTATCGCTGGAGCGCGCCGAAGCGCTGTGGCGCAAGGCCGTCCGTGAAGCCACCGCCGACACCGGCTGGGTAGGCACCTCCGAGTTCTGGGGCGCGGCCGAAACCCGCTTCCGCGAACTCCTCGAAGCCGAGCGCAGCACCCTGTGCGCGCCGCAGATCGAATCCTTCGTCCGCTGCCAGAGCCGCATGGGGCTGCTGCCCCTGATCGCCGCCGAGCAGATGGTCACCGCGATGTCTGCCAACTGGCAGCGTCTCTGCAATCAGATGAGCAAGGCCGCCTGAGCCCATTCAGGCTGCCCGCCGGTCCGCCGACCGGCCCAACCGTGTTTTTCTCCCTCCTCTCCCTCGTGGAGATTTGACGGCGTCTGCCTTACGGCAGACGCCGCTTTTTTTTGCCTCGCCGCCGGCCGTGCAATCCGCCACGGGCCCGCCGCACCCCACCCCGGGGCACTTCCGCTCTGCACGAAGGGCCGTTCGCGGGTGCTGCTATAATGCAAGGCTTTTCATCTCCCCTCAGGAGCTCAATGTGCTGATTTCCAACGCCTTTGCCCAGGCTGCCCCCGCTGCCGCGCAGGACCCGCTGTCGAGCATCACCGGCATCCTGCCGCTGATCTTCATGTTCGTCGTGCTGTGGTTCCTGATGATCCGCCCGCAGATGAAGCGCGCCAAGGAACACAAGGCCCTCATCGAAGGCCTGCAGAAGAACGACGAAGTCCTGACCCAGGGCGGCATCGTCGGCAAGGTCGTGTCGATCAGCGACGCCTACGTCACCGTCGAAGTCGCTGCCAACACCCAGATCATCGTCCAGAAACAAGCCATCGGCGCCGTGCTGCCGAAGGGCACCATCAAGTCGATCTGAGCGCCGGGGCGGGCCGAGCCTTTGCTCCGCCCGCCGGGCCGCGCAGCATCCACGCCGCATCCCTTCCTTTCCGCCCGACCATGAACCGCTATCCTCTCTGGAAAAACCTCCTCATCGGCCTCGTGCTGCTGTGGGGCCTCATCTACACCCTGCCGAATTTTTACGGGGAGGTGCCCGCCGTCCAGGTCTCGAGCGGCAAGGCCACGCTCAAGCTCGACGCCACCACGGCCATCAAGCGGGTCGAGGAAAGCCTCGCGGCGGCCGGCATCCAGCACGACGGCCTGTTCGCCGATGTCACCAGCGTGCGCGCGCGCTTCCGCGACACCGACACCCAGCTGAAGGCCAAGGACGCCATCGAGAAGGCGTTCAACCCCGACGCCGCCGACCCGTCCTACGTGGTGGCCCTCAACCTGCTGTCCGCCAGCCCCCAGTGGCTCACCAACATCCACGCGCTGCCCATGTACCTGGGCCTCGACCTGCGCGGCGGCGTGCACTTCCTGCTCCAGGTGGACATGAAGGGCGCCGTCACCAAGCGCCTCGACGCCACCACCGGCGACCTGCGCACCCTACTGCGCGACAAGAACATCCGCCACGCCGGCATCAGCCGTGAAGGCGCCAGCGTGGTCGTGAAGTTCCGCGACACCGAGACCCAGGCCCGCGCCCGGAGCGCGATCAGCGCCGCCAACAACGACCTGCAGCTCGTCGACGGCCAGGACGGCGCCGACTTCAAGCTCACCGCCACCCTCACGCCGATGGCCCAGAAGACCATCCAGGAGTTCGCGCTCCGCCAGAACATCGGCACCCTGCACAACCGCATCAACGAACTCGGCGTGGCCGAGCCCGTGATTCAGCAACAAGGCCTCGACCGCATCGTGGTGCAGCTGCCGGGCGTGCAGGACGTGGCCAAGGCCAAGGACATCCTCGGCCGCACCGCCACCCTCGAGATCCGCCTGGTGGACGACAGCCCGGGCGCCCTCGAAGGCGCGCTGCAGGGCAACATCCCGCCGGGCACCGAGCTCTATTCCGAACGCGGCGGCAACCCGCTGCTGGTGAAGAAGCAGGTTGTGCTCACCGGCGAGCGCCTCACCGACGCCCAGCCCGGTTTCGACGGCCAGAACCACGAACCCGCAGTGCACCTCACCCTCGACGCCGCCGGCGCCCGCATCTTCAAGGACATCACCCGCGAGAACATCAACAAGCGGATGGCCATCCTGCTGATCGAGAAGGGCAAGGGCGAGGTCGTCACCGCCCCGGTGATCCGCAGCGAGATCGGCGGCGGCCGCGTGCAGATCTCCGGCCGCATGAGCTCCGAAGAGGCCACCGACACCGCCCTGCTGCTGCGTGCCGGCTCACTGGCCGCACCGATGGAGATCATCGAGGAGCGCACCATCGGCCCGAGCCTCGGCGCCGAGAACATCACCAAGGGCTTCCACTCGACGATGTGGGGCTTCATCGCCATCGCCATCTTCATGTGTGCCTACTACATGCTGTTCGGCCTCGTGTCGGTGATCGCGCTGGCCTCCAACCTGCTGCTGCTGGTGGCCCTGCTGTCCCTGCTGCAGGCAACCCTCACGCTGCCCGGCATCGCGGCCATCGCCCTCACCCTCGGCATGGCCATCGACGCCAACGTGCTGATCAACGAGCGCATCCGCGAGGAACTCCGCAACGGCTCCAGCCCCCAGGCCGCCATCGCCACCGGCTACGACCGGGCCTTCGACACCATCCTCGACTCCAACGTCACCACGCTGATCGCCGGCATCGCCCTCCTCGTCTTCGGCTCCGGCCCGGTGCGTGGCTTTGCGGTGGTGCACTGCCTCGGCATCCTCACCTCGATGTTCAGCGCGATCCTGGTCTCCCGTGGCCTGGTCAACCTGATCTACGGCAAGAAGCGCAAGCTCGAGAAACTGGCCATCGGCCAGGTCTGGAAGCCGGGCGTCTGAGGCGCCGGCACCCACAGCACAGAACGGACATTCATCATGGAATTTTTCCGGATCCGCAAGGACATCCCCTTCATGAAGCATGCGCTGGTGTTCAACGTCATCTCGTTGGTCACCTTCCTGCTCGCGGTCTTCTTCCTGGCCACCAAGGGGCTGCATTTCAGCGTCGAGTTCACCGGCGGCACGCTGATGGAAGTCAGCTACGCCGAGGCACCCGCCCTCGACAAGCTGCGTGACGCCCTCGGCAAGGAGGGCTACCAGGACGCCCAGGTGCAGAACTTCGGCAGCTCCCGCGACGTGCTGATCCGCCTGCCCAACCGGGAAGGCATGGAGACCGGCAAGGTCAGCGAGAAGGTCATGGCCAGCCTCAGCGCCCTCGAGGGCGGCAAGCCCGAGCTGCGCCGCGTCGAGTTCGTCGGCCCGCAGGTGGGCAAGGAGCTCGCCTCCGACGGCGCGATGGCCCTGCTGCTGGTGATCGGCGGCATCGTGGTGTATCTGGCGATGCGCTTCGAATGGCGGTTCGCGGTGTCGGCGATCATCGCCAACCTCCACGACGTGATCATCATCCTGGGCTTCTTCGCGCTGTTCCAGTGGGAGTTCTCGCTGCCGGTGCTGGCGGCCACGCTGGCGGTGCTGGGCTACTCGGTGAACGAATCGGTGGTGGTCTTCGACCGGGTGCGCGAGACCTTCAAGAAGAAGCGCGGCCTCACCACCCCCGAGGTGCTCGACCACGCAATCACCAGCACCATCAGCCGCACCATCATCACCCACGGCTCGACCCAGATCATGGTGCTGTCGATGCTGCTGTTCGGCGGCGAGACGCTGTATTACTTCGCGCTGGCGCTGACCATCGGCATCTGCTTCGGCATCTACTCGTCGGTGCTGGTGGCCAGCCCGCTGGTGATGTGGCTGGGCGTGTCCCGCGAGCAGTTCATCCAGCCCAAGAAGGAAAAGCAGGAAGCCGTCGTCTGACGACGCCTCGGCCGATTGCACAAAGGGCTGCCCGCGGGCAGCCCTTTTTATTGCGCCGCGCCGGGCATTCAGCCCTCCACGAGGCGCCCCGAGGCGAGCCGCAGGCTGCGGCCACAGCGGGCGGCCAGCGCGTGGTCGTGGGTGACCAGGACCAGGGTTGTGCCCGATTCGGCGTTCAGCGAGAACATCAGCTCGATCACCGCCTCGCCGGTCGCCACGTCGAGGTTGCCGGTGGGCTCGTCGGCCAGCACCAGCGCCGGCCGCGGCGCGAAGGCCCGCGCCACCGCCACCCGCTGCTGCTCGCCGCCCGACAGCTGGCGCGGATAGTGCCCGAGCCGCCCGGCCAGGCCGACCCGTCCGAGCCAGGCCTCGGCCTCGCGGCGGGCATCGCCGCGGCCGGCGAGTTCGAGCGGCAGCATCACGTTCTCGAGGGCCGTCAGCGCCGGCAGCAGCTGGAAGGACTGGAACACGAAACCCACGCAAGCCCCCCGCAGCGCCGCGCGGCCGTCCTCGTCGAGGGCGAACAGATCCTGCCCGCGGATCTTCACCGTGCCACGGCTCGGTGAATCCAGCCCGGCCAGCAGGCCGAGCAGGGTGGACTTGCCGGAGCCGGACGCCCCGACGATCGCCACCGCCTCCCCGGGTGCGATCGCAAACGAGACATCTTCGAGGATGTGCAGCAGCGGCCCGCCGTCGGCCGTCACGCTGCGGCACAGGCCACTGACTTCGACCACCGGCGCGGCGGCGGGCGGGGTATCGCTTCGACTGGGGTTCATGGTCATCAGGAGGTTCGGGCCGGGCCCGGTGGCGCAGTGTGGCCCCGATTATCGCCCGGCACGGCAAGCGGCGTGGGCGTAAACGGACTGAAGGCAACCCGCAGGCTGCCTTCAGTTGCGCTACCGGCGGGCGAAGATCAGTCCACGTGGTAGTTCGGGGCTTCCTTGGTGATCTGCACGTCGTGGACGTGGGACTCGCGGATGCCGGCCGAGGTGATCTCGACGAACTCGGCACGGGTGCGCATCTCGTCGATGGTGGCGCAGCCCACGTAGCCCATGGAGGCACGCAGGCCGCCCATCAGCTGGTGGATCACCGCGGTCACCGCGCCCTTGTAGGGCACCCGGCCTTCGATGCCTTCCGGCACCAGCTTGTCCACGTTGCCGTCGTTCTCCTGGAAGTAGCGATCGGCGGCACCCTGCTGCATCGCGCCCAGCGAGCCCATGCCGCGGTACGACTTGTAGGAGCGGCCCTGGAACAGCACGGTTTCGCCCGGCGCCTCTTCGGTGCCGGCGAACAGGCCGCCCAGCATCACCACGTTGGCACCGGCCGCGATGGCCTTGGAGATGTCGCCGGAGTAGCGGATGCCGCCGTCGGCGATCATCGGCACGCCGGAGCCGGCCAGCGCGGTGGCGACGTTGTCGACCGCGGTGATCTGCGGCACGCCGACACCGGCCACGATGCGGGTGGTGCAGATCGAGCCGGGGCCGATGCCCACCTTGACGCCGTCGGCGCCGGCATCCAGCAGCGCCTTGGCGGCAGCCGCGGTGGCGATGTTGCCGCCGATGACCTCGACCTGCGGGAAGTTCTTCTTGACCCAATTGACGCGGTCGAGCACGCCCTGCGAGTGGCCGTGGGCGGTATCGACGACGATCACGTCGACGCCGGCCTCGGCCAGCAGCGCGGCCCGCTCCTCGGTGCCGGCACCGACGCCGATCGCCGCGCCGACGCGCAGACGGCCGAGGCCGTCCTTGGCGGCGAGCGGGTGCTCGGTGGACTTCATCATGTCCTTGACGGTGATGAGGCCGGCGAGCTCGCCTGCGTCGTTGAGCACCAGCACGCGCTCGAGGCGGTGCTTGTGCATCAGCGCACGGCCTTCGTCGAGGCTGGCGCCCTCGCGCACGGTGACCAGACGCGAATGGGGCGTCATGATCGCCGACACGGGCTGGTCGAGATTGGTCTCGAAGCGGGTGTCACGGTTGGTGACGATGCCGATCACCTTGCCGTTTTCCACCACCGGCAGGCCGGAGAACTTGTGGGTACGGGTCAGGTTGAGCACCTCGCGGACCGTCATGGTCGGCGGGATGGTGATCGGATCCTTGAGGATGCCCGATTCGAAGCGTTTTACCTTGGCCACTTCGGCCGCCTGCTGCTGGGGGGTCAGGTTCTTGTGAACGATCCCGATCCCGCCCTCCTGCGCGAGCGCAATGGCGAGGCGTGCTTCGGTGACGGTGTCCATGGCGGCGGACACCAGAGGAATATTCAGGGTAATGTTGCGCGTGAGTTTCGTCTGGAGGCTGACGTCGCGCGGGAGAACGCTCGAATGGGCGGGGATGAGAAGGACGTCGTCAAACGTCAGCGCCTTCTGGATCACTCGCATGGCTTTAATCCCTTGAATCAAATCCGTATTATACGTAGCTCGCCGGCTTGCGGCAAAAGCTTTGTCCTGATGGGGTACCCAATGTTGCACAAACTTCCGGCCGTCGTGCTCGCTCTTGTCGCCACGGCAGCCTCCGGCCAGGAAATATACAGTTGGAAAGATGCCGGCGGCCGCGTGCATTACTCCGACATGCCGCCCGCCGAAGCCAAGGTGAGAACCCTGCGCCAGGCCCCGCTCGCGCCCGACAAGGCCGCGCCCCCTGCCGACGGCCGGCCGGCGCCTGCGTCGATGGCCGAAAAGGAACTCGCCTTCAAGAAGCGCCGGGCTTCGGCCGCGGAGGCCGAGGAAAAGGCGAACACCGAGCGCGCCGCCGTGGACGCCCGCCAGAAGGAATGCAGCGAAGCCCGGGCGCAGCTGCTCGCCATGCAGGACGGCCAGCGGGTCGCCCGCTTTGCCGAAAACGGCGAACGCGTGGTGCTCGACGACGCCGAGCACGAGGCCGAGATCGACCGCCTGAGCAAGTACGTCGCCCGCAACTGCAAATAAGGCGGCCTCAGACAGCGCCGGCTTCAGCCGGCGGCGTCTTCGGCCGGGCCGCCGCCCTTCTTCATGACCTTGCCTTCCTCGGCCCGCTTGCGGCGCACGTCCTTCGGGTCGGCGATCAACGGGCGGTAGATCTCGACCCGGTCGCGGTCGCGCAGCACGGTGTCGCCCTTGACCAGCTTGGCGAAGACGCCCAGCTTGTTGGTCTTGGCGATGTCGATCTCGGGGTGCTTCTGCAACAGGCCGGAGGCCTCGACCGCCCGCTGCACGGTGCTGCCTGCGGGCAGCTTGAGATGGACGATCTCCTGGTGGTCGCGCAGCGCGTAGCAGACTTCGACGTTGATCGAGTCGGACATTTCAGGCCTTTCCGCCATAAACCTGCCCGGCACGCTTCACGAAGGAATCGACGAAGGTGTTGGCGATGTGGTTGAACACCGGCCCCACCGCCTTCTCGATGAGGCGGCTGGAGAACTCGTAGTGCAGGTTGAACTCCACCTTGCAGGCGGCATCACCCAGCGGGATGAAGTTCCAGGAACCGTCCAGATGCGTGAAGGGCCCGTCGGTCAGGCGGATCAGCATGTGGGACGGATAGTGCTTTTCGTTCTCGGTGCTGAAGTGGGACTTGATCCCGTGGTAGTTGATGTGCAGGGTTGCCCGGGTGATCCTCTCGTCGCGGGACTGCACCTCGCTGCCTCCGCACCACGGCAGAAACTTGGGGTAATCCTCGCAACGGTCGACCAGATCGAACATCTGGACCGGGGTGAATTCGATCAGTACGATTTTCTTGACGGCTGCCATCGGGACGCGGCGGGGCTACCGAGCTGTTAAAATCAGCGATTTTACGCGCCCCCACGAGCCTACGCCAATGAGCATCATCGACAACCGCAAGGCCTTCCACGATTATTTCATCGAGGACAAATACGAAGCCGGCCTGGTGCTGGAGGGGTGGGAAGTCAAGGCCATCCGGGCCGGGCGCGCCAACATCAAGGAAAGCTACGTGGTGATCCGCGGCGCCGAGATCTTCATCGTCGGCATGCACATCACCCCGCTGGAGTCCGCCTCGACCCACATCACCCCCGACCCGACCCGCACCCGCAAGCTGCTGCTGCACGCCGAGGAGATCGCCAAGCTGATCGGCAAGGTCGAGCGGGCCGGCTACGCGCTGGTCCCCCTCGACCTCCATTACAGCAAGGGCCGCGTGAAGATCAGCGTGGGCCTCGCCAAGGGCAAGAAGCAGTTCGACAAGCGCGAAACCGAAAAGGAACGCGACTGGGATCGGGAGAAAGCCCGGCTGATCCGCGCCAAGGGCTGAAGCCCCGGCGCTTCTCAAGGAAACGCAAGGCCGCCCCAAGTTTCCTTTGAAACCCCACGGCAGGCGGGGCGAAGCCCGGCCCTTGGCGCTCAGGGATACTCGGGGCCCGCCTCGAGTTCGCCCAGCGCCCACTCCATGTGCAGGCGCTCCAGGGCGTCCACCGGCTGGCTGGCCGCCGCCTCGGCGCACAGGGCATGGGCGTGGCCCGACTGGGCGCCGCCCAGAACCATCAGCGCCGCGCGGGCATGTTCTGCCAGGACCACCGATGACTTGGGATGCAGGGCCCGCGCCGCCTCGAAGTGGTCGACGACCGCCTCCTTGCGCACGCCGTAGGTCAGCGCCCCCACCACGCTGCCGACCTTGTCGATCACTTCGGCGTTATAGACCCCCAGCACCACATGGGCCCCCGCGTGCCCGGGCTCGAGCTGCAGCGCCCGGTGCAGGCTGTCGCGAACCTTGCTGCCGAG
>Ga0075163_10010166_pt1 | contig 12317 bp, 8 predicted proteins | sample JI1023141ADNA_FD_71478 | JGI IMG/M metagenome (GOLD analysis project Ga0075163, IMG submission 71478) | Wastewater effluent complex algal communities from Wisconsin, to seasonally profile nutrient transformation and Carbon sequestration -... | ecosystem: Engineered > WWTP > Effluent > Algae...
CGCTCTTAGTTTGATATTGCTTTAAACCATCTTGGAATACCTTTTGGACAATTTTAGGCGCTCGGTTATAACCTCTGATACCGTCTTGAAAATCTTTAGTTGTAGTGATCACACTATGAATCAGGAAGTCGGCCATTCTCGATTCTTTAGCCACCTTGTTTCCTGTGTCATGATTCTCTGCATATTGAATCGAGCGGTTTAATGCAGGATCTGACGAGGGAGTTGAAGCCGCTTGCATGACAATGCCGCCCATATCGGTTTTGACTTGTGCATCTGCAGGAAAAACGTGAGATGTCTTTTTCCAAAAAGTAAAGAAGCTGCGGTAGGTATTTGCTTCATTAATAAACGACCCAAGCACCTCTTCTCCTGTTCTTGCAAACATTTCAATATAGTCGTTACGGATTTCGGCAGCTCTTTGATGATCATGAGGTTTAATTCCATACAAATAATACTTTTCTGGTGGAATCGGTTGCAATAGCTTGTGACCTTTTATCTCACGCTTCACTTCCTTCAGATTACCTCGAGAATCTCTCTGATAATTTCCTTGTGCGTCCATCTCATGTACCTTAACAGAAAGACGTCGATTGAGAAGCATAATGGGGAACGTGACCGAAATAGGTTTGATCTCTTTGAGCTCGTTTTGAGCGTCTATTAAGGCGTTCAGATCGTCTGTGATTTTTTGTAAACCAGTCAGATTATTAGGCTGTTGTAATAAGAACCGCTTCTTCTCTTTTTCCTTTTCAGCAATCTTAGAAGCTAAATTTTTCTCTAAAATCTTCTGAAGTTCTTGGACCTTGCAAAGGTCATTGAATGCACTTTTCCCTGACTGCGTCAACTGGAAGTAATCACTTTTTCCTTGCTCTCTGTTCTGCTCCACGTGATAAAATTTTTGGAAAAGTTCCAAGCTAGGCATCCACTTCTTATTATCGATAATCTTTTTGGCTCCGTCGCTCTTCTGTGTCCCAAGAGCTTGGTGCCCTGCATCGTTTCCTTTATTTTCTGTCATGTAGTGACCACGGAGTTTCCCTCCCGTTTCAGGGTTGATATTAGCAACTATCTGTCCCACTAACTCCTTATGACGGTCTGCTCTTTTTAGCAATTCCTTTTCTGATGGTTTTTGAAACTTCCCTTGTGGATCCGTAATACTCTGAACATCACGAAGCAGTTGGAGGATCCCACCTCCCCTTGGATGGGGTGTGAGCTCGGGCTGGAATAATCCTAAGTCGTTCATGTTATATTTTCCGAAGAACTTCCCATTGTGTTCAAGAATCACTAAACCAGTGCTAAGGTCAAGGCATTTCACATGAAAGTCTTTGGTGAGTGTCATACTAAACTTCCATTCTGCAAAAAGCTTTTTCTGCTTTTTTATCCTCTTCGTATCAAAAACACGTTCCGTATCATCTTTATTGTCTGATTTCTTCGTCAACGCCACAGAGCGGCTGAATCCTTGACCTCCTGACTTTGTTGAAAAGATCAGGGTGGGACCTGTCTGATTCTTTGTACTTAGATGTTCTTCTAGATGCTCCGGATCAAAAGCTAATACAGCATGAACACCATTACTAAACGCTTGCTGCGCCACCTGATCGGTCTTGTTAATTGATTGACCCGATAGTTCCATACTAACGTTTGTTGATATCCCATTGATCTGGCAACTTGGGTTGGGATCTACAGGGGAAGTTGTTCTATTAATTGCTGACATGACTCATCCTTTATTTACTTAATTATAACATATTTAAACATTAATTTTAAACAATTCGTATAAATATTATATTAATATAAAACTCTCAATTTAAAGAACTTAATTGAATATAAGATGATTATGACAACACTTATTATCAAGGAGTTATGTGACTCACTCACCTTACGCACGCAGAATGAGAGGAGCTTGAATAGGATAAGCATTTTTTAAGCCACTGAGGATCAAAAGAATACACTTATCCTCCATTCTGCGTGCGTAAGGTGAGTGACTCAGAGGGATAAAAAAAGCCGCTTCGCCGGGGAGAGATCACGAAGCGGCCCGGTAGGTTGATCAGACCTAAAGAATATCCATTTTATTTTAAAGCGTTTGAAGCTGCAATCGAAGCAAGGTTTTGATCAATTTCGGTTGCAGACTGCACTGCTTTTGTAAATTGACCTTGCGTATTTTGACCCACTTGCTGCTCTCCTTGTAGAGCTGCTTGAGCCTCTGTTGCTGCTGCCTGCTGCGCCGCTTTTTCCTGAAGACAGTTAGCACTTGTTGCGCTTCCTCCTCCCGTTATGATGTTTTGCAATCCTTGTCCAACAGTGGATGCGGTTTGTCTAGCAGCTGTTTGCTCTTCAAGTTGTTGTCTTTGGGTTGCTTTCAAATTTTTTGCTCTTTCATTTAAGGTATCGCGCAATTGTTCTGCTTCGGGGTCACCCAAGGTGCTAATCATATTTCCATCCGGACCCGCTATTTGTTTCGTTGTTTCATTGAATTGAATAGCTTTTCCATCCGCACCGACAAATTTCTCCGTGCTTGCAAGCGCATCCAAACGATTCTTAACTTTAAGCGCCTCTGCTTGCGCCTCAGGAGACGTGTCTTCAGTCAGACTTTGCGGAGGAGGATTTTCAGAACGTGCCTGAAGAGCCTTTTGGTAGTTTTCAACCCCTTCGAGTTGCTCCTGAGTTTCTGACAATTTAGGATCAGACCCTATATTCCTTTCAGATACATAGAGTGTTCCAAGAGAAATAGCTCCTCCAACAATTTGGCTGATCCCTTGAACAAGGTACTGGTGAAACTCTTCAACACCCATTTGTTTTTGGTACTCTCCGAGGTGTTTTGCCGTTGTTTTCGCACTTTCAATCTGCTGCACGAATTGGTCTCCCTCAAGATCGGCAATCTTCGTAAAGAGGGCCATCACATTGAGAAGAGCCGCACTTGTAAGCCCTATCATTCCTGGCTGAAACAGTGCTGAATTAGAAGAAGATTTCTGACCACCAACAGCTGCTGGTGGAGGGGGCGTCCCTTGATTAAGATTTATATTTGGTTGATTTGACATACTTTTTTATCCTATTTTTATTACTTTTAATTTTCACTTAATGCGTTTGCCACACCTAGACCTGGAAGGGATATACCCATGAACGTTTTAATGATTTCAGCAAACCCTTGCATGATTGCCTTGAGCTGCGCGCTCGTATTGCTAATCGCTGCATTGTTTTGTTCTTGCGCCGCTTGGAAAAGCTCAACATCACCTTGCAGTCTTGCAATGGCTTCTTGGGCACGGCCCATGAGAATTTGAGAGCCCCCTTGCATCATATCGGAAATCGATGAAACTCCGTTTCCTGCAGCCATGACTCTTCCTCCAAATTCTGCAAATGAAGCAGCATTTTCTTGAAAATACTGAACAAGTTTTGGAGCAAATTGTCTTAGCTTCTGCGTTGCAGCGCTTTCGTCTGAGGAAGCACTACCTGTTGCAGCTCCCATTCCACCCACAATTGACATCACCGCAGCAAACACCTCTTGGACGATCATCAGGATCAGTTCAAGTTTTTCTTTATTGGCTTTACTATCGGTATCGGCAACAAGAGAGGCGATATCCGATCCTAAAGAGCTCGATGCTAAAGTTGATCCCGCACCAAGGAGGGTCATTCCTCCCCTTGTTCCTACGGCAGAAGGGATGTTTTTGATCTTCTGAACAATCTCTGAAAGCTTCGCCTTAATCTGACTCAACGTGTCATCTGCAGCATCAGATTCAGCAGAAGCGACTTGGCTTCCAAGTTGATCCGCCGTAGAAGCTGCGTCATCTGCTACAACATCACCAGCGGCGGCAGCTGACCCTGCTCCAAAAGAAAGGGCTGTCACAACAAGAAGGACAACGACATCAGCAATCACTTTTGCAATATCTTGACCTGTTTGACCCATGTTTTTGAGCCCTGGAATATCTGCAATTCCCTTGGCAAGCTCATTTGTTAAATCGGTCAGCGCACCTGTTTCCTGCATGACGAAGAGACCAACCATCAACACTGTTAACCAAACCTGTCCTGTTATGATTGAAAAAGCCATGACAGCAACCTCTGCTATTTGAGAAATAGCTTTAAGGTCTGGGTTTTCAAGCATTTGCTCGCCAAGCTTCTTTGCATTATCGAAAAGTGTTTTTGATCCCTTATCATCTCCAAAGGCTTTTAACATTCCTCCGTAGAAAAGTTCATTAAGGGAAACAACAGCATCCACAACAAGTGCTACAGCATCGTCCAAATCTTTTCCAAATGAGGTCCCCATAAAGGCCATTCCTTGCGGTCCCATAAAGACCACCATAAGAATAGCAGCGGTTAAAAGAGACTCAATCCCTTGGAGAACTCCTTCTTTGAAAGCAGTAATAATTGATTCAATCCCAGTTGCCTTCAGGAAATCCTCTCCTGCTTGTGACCAATTCCCACTGGCCATATCCGCACAAATATCGTAGAAGTTGACAAAGATGGTTCCGATTGACTTGAAGAAGTCTCCGATCCAGCTAAAAATGCTGTGTGATTCGCTCGATTTCTGGAACTCTTTTATCATCTTTTTATATGATTCGCTAAGACCATTAATCGTTGTCTCTGCAATCTCACTCTGTTGCTTTTGCTCTTTTGAATTGTTCTCGACTGCCATCTGCTCAAGACTCATGAGGACCGACTGCATCTTGAAAACAACAGACATTCCATTTTTCTGTCCCCCTTCCAAAATTCCAACGAGAAGCTCAAGGATCATGACTTGGACTAAAATCTTACGGATTTGATCCATGAAACTGGTTTGTCCCATTTGCATGACGTGTTGGAACTGAGAGTTGGTAATACCAGTAGCCGCTACTGCGTTTACAAAGTTTGCAACAGCTGTCGTGAACTGCTGTAAATTAGTAGGGCTTGGATTCTGGATGTATTGTTCCCAGGACTGAAGAACCTGCTGCCAAGATTTTGATATTCCTTCAATCTCCTGAAGCTCTGTCATCCCTATGTTTAATTGATCCAGAAGACGCTGAATCATCTGCTGAGTCCCTTTTGATGAAACAGTTGACATCATCCCTGCCGATACAAAAACGGCATTTTCTCCCGAAGTGCTTGGAGGAGGCGTTGAAGAAGAGGGCGCCGCAGTTTTCATCTTTTGGTTTGGGGGAGACGCTGTCTTATCGGCTGAAAGACCTTTTCCGCTTTCTTGCTCAGATTTTTCTTCTTTTTGACGTTCTTCCAAGAGCGTCAGAACATCCACTTCCTCATCTGACTCCGGAGAAACTCCTACCGATTCTAAGAGCTGACTTGCGGAAAGATTCATAACAAATAGAGAGGAAGAGGAAGTCGATAAGTGCTTGGAATCAACTGGTGGTTTTTTTCCTTCTAAAACCTCAAATGAATCTTTTTGATTGTAAACAGTTTGTGTAGCCATACATTTATTACCTTTTTATTATAATGGTTGTTGCAACAAGCTTGCGATTTGATTTGCATCCTGCGTGATAATTTGTGCGTTTTGAGATGCTTGCTGCGAGTTATTCCCCAGCGTTTGTTCTTGTGTATCGAGCGATTGAATGGGTGTATTCCACTCGTTTTCAAGGTTAGACCACTGCTGCGAAACCTTGTTGTAGTATGTTTGCCATGCGTTCACCTCATTCGAGTACTCTGTGTTGATACCCGATGACCATTTAGGCTTTCCATCTTGAGAGGGACTATAGCTTCCCTCCTTTAGTGCTTTCGTATTGGTTTTCATAATGTTATCGAGGTTAGTATTTGCATTTGTATAAATTGTCATTAAAGCTGTTGCAGCTTGGTCAACAGTGGTTGCAGTCACCTCTTGGCTATTTTGCATGCTAATTTGCCACTGGATGGTGGCTTCTTCTACTTCTAATAAAGCATTTTGAGTCATAATTATTATCCTTTAATTATTAACTGCCTGCACTTTGCATTGCAGTAACCATTTGATTCTCTTGATTAACCCAATCTGTCATCAAATCGTGATCCATCGCATTATATTGTTGGTCATTGGATTGATAGTATTGCAGCTTTGATTGGGCTGTTGCTGCCTGTGAACTGAAATTGTTTCCAACCGCCGTCAGTGCATTCGTAACAGCTTGGAGCGACGCATCACCATTTGAAGAGCTGCTACTTGAAAGGGTAGTGGCTTTCCAGTCCTTATGCCATTGGTGCGCAACATTACTCGCATCATTGCTAAGATTGTCTCCTGGAGGATTTTTTCCAAGATCACTCGAGCTACTTGAATAGAAAATGGTGTTAAACTCACTTTCAATACTCTTGACAAACGTTGAAGAAAAGATTCCATTCTTCTCTCCTTGCTGGAGAAAATAATAGATTCCGTTCTGATTTCCCTTACCATTTGTTCCCCAATACTGCTGCAGAGCGTCCTTGGCGCTACTTGAAGAAGCTCCTCCCTGGTTGTTATTAAAATCTTGTTGAACAAGATTTAACCCCTGATTAAGCTCAGAAAGAGCACTTTCAATGTCACCCTGTTGGACAAATTGATAATTCTCTGTGTAATTGGAAAGATCAGGCATAACACTTGTCATAATGTACTGCATTGCCCCAAAGACATTTCCTTCATTACATAACTGATTCAAATGGTTAAGAATATCGGTCCACTGCTCACTAAACTCACTATATTGTGGAAAAGTTGGAAAATTATTGATTGGTTCACTCATTTTTTTTCCTTATTTTTTATACAAACGTTCTCTGGATTTTTTTATGAATCCAAAAATTCAGAGAGCCTCTCTTAAAAAATTATATCTTTATCAGTACGAGTCAGTTGAGTTAAACTCACTCATAGGTTCTTTTCCCTATGAGTAGAAATGATGATCGAGATTCCGGTTCAATGGTCATCTCTAGTGAATGCTACGACAATGATTATGGTCTTATTACAATACTACAATTATTATGAACTATCTAAATTTCTTTCTTATTATTAACAAATTAGATGGCTCCTAGATTTATATTAACACAAATCATTATTTTTGCAATACAAATCTTTAATGTTTCTTGGTATTAACTTTCATGCATCTTCTTCTAAATAAGAAAGATAAGGCTAAATAAAACGCGAAAAAAATTAGAAAAATGTCCGTTTCGTCCCTCAGTGAATTCTACGTTCTCTGTGTTAAAGACTCATAATCAGTATGTTAGGTATTTATGCATGATGCAACAATGACATATTTCTTATCTTTAGATACTTATGTAAGTAATTGAATAGGTTCAAGATAATTTAAGACTGAATCCAGTTCTTAGGGGGTTTCTTTTTCTTCTTGGCTTCCCCTTCTTCCTTAGGAGTCTCAGAAGCCTTCTTCCCTTTGACTTGTTTCTTAAGCTCGCCCACACCCTCTTCGAGCCTCTTTTTGGCCCCTTCGATCGCATTCCACTGGCCAGGAGAGAAGTTCTTAGGGTTACTGGAATAGGCTGCCAGCTCTTGAGGAGTGAGCCCCGTTTTCTCGCAGACCCGCTTGGTCTCCTCCTCAATCTTCCTCTTCAAGATCATGACTTTTTTGACCGCTTCCTTTTTCTCTTCCTGTGTCCCATTCATCATCACATACTTAAACCGTTCGAAATATTCGACAGAATCCTCAAACACCTCTTGGAGGCGCCCCTCTTTTTCCTCAGGACTGAGATTGAAAAACTCCATGATACGATCAAATTCGTTATCCATCACCTTCTCCACCTTTTTATGGCCTACCTTCATTATACACCATCAAAGGAAGAGGTGTCTATCGAGAAACCTTGCGAAAAATTGTGAAAGTCTATAAACCAAACCTTATTATGGATTTAGATCGACTGATTGAAAACCTAGCGACCGAACTGAAGCTGGAAGCGGTCCCCCAAAAGGATAACAAGGGGCTCTACCAGGTGAAAATCGCCACTTCTCCGACCGTTTCTATCAAACCTCTAGAGCCTGGCCTTTTTATGACAGCTCAGATCTTCCCCATCCCTAAAGAGGGGAATAAAGAAGCACTCTATATCTATCTGATGAAAGCTAACCTCCTCCATCAAGGAACAGGGCATGGGGCGATTGGAATTGATCCTTCCGAAAAGTTCTTCACCCTTTCCTATACACTCCCCTTCGAAGTGAACTATCGCACTTTCCATGAAGTCCTGGAAGACTTCCTCAACTACATCGATTACTGGAAAGAAGAGATCCCCAAATTCAACACCACCCTCCTTTAAGCATTTCTTGAAATATCTTTTTCATGTAGATTAAGGATATGTCTGATGCAAATACTCAAGAAGAGATTCAAAAACGGATAAAGGCGTGGCTAAAGCCCCCCTATGATGAAAAGACGCAGGGAAAGGTGCGGGCCCTAAAAGAGAATGACCCGACAGCCTTAATGGATGCGTTTTATACAACGATATCGTTTGGAACGGGGGGAATGCGGAGCATCATGGGGGTGGGAACAAACCGCCTCAACAAGTATACGATTCAAACAGCAACGCAAGGGCTTGCCCACTACATTTTAAAGCAGAAGGTGGAGGCTCCCAAGGTTTTTATCAGCCATGATTGTCGCCACCATTCACGAGAATTCGCCGAAGAAACAGCCCGTGTTTTAGCAGGAAATGGAATTGAAGTTTTCTTAAGCAAAGAGCTCCGCCCCACTCCCTACGTTTCGTTCGGGTGTCGTTACCATCGTTGCACAGCAGCGGTAATGATTACCGCTTCCCATAACCCTCCAGAGTACAATGGATACAAAGTCTATTGGGCTGATGGGGCGCAAATCGTCGCTCCCCATGATCAAGGGATTATTGCTGAGGTGAAGAAAATCACAAGTCCTTCCGAGGTTAAACTTGCGGAGCTTTCTGATCAACTCATCCATCTTGTTGATGATGATGAGGCTTACTATAAAGCGCTCGATCCCCTTCAAAATCATCCCGATACGAATCACAAACATGGAAAAGAGCTGAAAATCATCTATTCCCCTCTCCATGGGTGTGGGATCACCACCCTTCCCGAAGCGCTCCGCCGCTGGGGATTTCAGAATATTTCCCTTGTGGAAGAACAAAAAACGCCCGATGGGAGCTTCCCCCATGCCCCTTCCCCTAACCCTGAGGAGCATAAGGCACTTGAGCTTGGCATCAAACAACTGCTTAAAGAAGAGGGAGACCTTTTCTTTGCCACCGACCCTGACGCTGATCGGATAGGAGTTGCTTTCCGCCATAAAAATGAAGCCATCATTCTTAATGGAAACGAAATCGCCTCCCTCTCTCTCTACTTTCTCTGCCAGACCCGCCCCCTTCCGAGTAATAGCGCTGCGGTGACGACCATCGTCACCACCGAACTCTTTAAAAACATTGCCATATCATTTGGAGTGACCCCGTTTGAGGTTCTCACCGGCTTTAAATATATTGGAGAAAAAATCCATGAATGGGAACAGTCCAAAGAGTTCACCTACCTCTTTGGCGCCGAAGAATCCCTTGGATTCCTCTATGGAACGCATGCGCGCGATAAAGATGCGACAAGCGCCGCTTGCCTTCTTGCAGAAATTGCCCTCCAACTGAAACTCCAAAACAAAACATTCGCCGATCTCCTTCGCGAAATCAGAGAAAAGTATGGCCCTTTCCTTGAAGGACAACGCTCTGTCTCTTTTGGAGGGGGAAAACAAGGGATGGACACGATGAAAGCTCTGATGGAAAAACTCCGGAAAGATCCTCCCAAAACAATCGATGGGCAAAAGGTGATCGATGTCGAAGACTACCTCACAGGGAAAACCCATCTTCCCCTGCCTCAGTCAAACGTCCTCCTCTTTCGCCTCGAAGATCGCTCAAAATATGTGATCCGCCCCTCAGGGACCGAACCTAAAATCAAGATCTACGCCCTTGCGCGCCATCAAGACAAAAAGCGGCTTGACGCCACTTTAAGAGAACTTGCACACCTTTTATCAGCAGATCTATAAAAATAAGACGCCACCTCTGATGATTAATTATGTTGCACTTGCCTTTCAGGATATTTGATGCGGAGGTGGCGAGCTACCGCTAAGGTTTTGATTATCGTCTGTTTAACTGTTTGAAACTCCTCAAATGAGAGCTGACATTCATCAAATTGCCCATCTTCTTGCTTTTCACCGATGAGGCGGTTGACGAGTTCGGTGATCGTCTCTTCATTGACATTGTCAAGGGAGCGGGAGGCTGCTTCGATTGTATCGGCCATCATAATGATGGCAGACTCTTTACTACAGGGTTTGGGCCCTGGATAGCGGAAGGTTTTTTCTTGAGCGGCGTCGATATTTCCCCCCATAAGCTCTATCTGCTTGCAATAGAAGTAGTAAACAAGGGTTGTTCCGTGGTGTTCTTGGATGATATCGATAAAATGGCGGGGAAGGCCGTGCTTCTTTGCTAAAGCAACCCCTTCAGGGACATGGGAGATGATGACTTGGGCCGATTCTTGAGGAGTCAGGAGCTGGTGAATATTAAAATCCCCCATTTGATTCTCTGTAAAGTAATGAGGATTAAAGAGTTTACCGATATCGTGGTAGAGGGTTGCGACCCGACAGAAAAGGCCATTGGCTCCGATGGCTTGCGCTGCAGCTTCCGAAATACTTCCGACAACAAGAGAGTGTTGATAGGTTCCTGGCGCCTCAACGCTTAAACGGCGGAGGAGTTCGCTATTAGGGTCCATGTACTCCATCAATGTAATATCGGTCATGATCCGGAAGATCGATTCAAGAATGGGGAGAAGGCCGACAACCAAAATGGAGGTGAGGGTGAGGAAAGCAAAGGTACTCATCAAATCTGAAACAGTAAAAGTGTTCCAGAAGACGTTTTGAGAAAAGTTATAAACGAAAAAGACTGGAATGCAAACGAGCCAAACCTTCCCGCATACAACAAAAACCTCTTTCCGTTTTCTTAAATTACGGGAAGCAATGATTGCTACCACCCCTGTAATCAAGTTGATTGCAATAAAGCGGGTATGGTCAACAGCCAGGGAAAGGCCTAAAATGACCGCTAAAAAACAGGTGGAGAAAAGAGCGATTTCGACATTAAGAAGGACGCACAAGAGGATCGCTGTAAAGGGAACAAAGAGGGGGTAGCGTACCACTTCAAGAAGACCGCCGCTGCTTCGCAAAAGGAAAAATTCGGTCACTTTAGCAATGATAAGGGTTAAAATAATAATCGTTGCGTAGAGCATTAACTTATAGATGCTACGGATGAGCTGCTTATGATTGATCCGAAAGTAATAGGCACCGATCAAGGTGATCATCGTTGCAAAAATCAAACTACTGAGTAAGGGAAGCGGGTCCCAAATCTTCTGATTTTCAGCGAGCGCTTTTTTCATCGCTTGAAGCATCGCGACATGACGCTGCGTGACCTTTTCTCCTTGGTCAACGATCCGACTTCCTGCCTCCACTTGGCTCATCCGTTCGGGGACAGTCGCTTCCACTTCCCTTCTTAAATTTCTTTGCGCAGAGGTATCCTTATCTAAGGCCCAGCTCCCTTTTTGAAAGTAACTTAAAATGTAGGCGATATTTTCTTTTTCACTTGTTTTCTTAAAGAGCCTTTTCTGCAAAATATCCCAAAAACCGTCGGGAAAAGTTGCACTACTTCCATCAAAAGTTGATGGGAGGGGATAATAATTAGGAGTAAGAAGATTAAGGGTTCGGAGGCGCTGCAGGGTTCTACTATCACTGAAGCGAAGACTTAAAAGGAGCTCTTTGATTTCGTCGCTCCCTTGATAAAGCTCTTCAAAGGTTGTCTTGGGAAGGAGGGTGCGCCAACGTTGGTCATGGATCAAAAACTGTTCAAACTCATAGACCCGCTTGTCGATAAGCTTTTGATCCATCCTATAAATGATCCCAATATCCCGGGCTGATTCTTGCTTTAAGATGGCTGTCCCTTCATCATCAGGAAATGCAAAGTCGACCTGTGCCACGATATAATTTTTCGCATGGCTATCAAGTTCAAGCATCTCGACACGGACTTCCTTAAAGTGGATAAAAATAGCAAAAGAGATAAGGATAGCAAATCCAATGAGAAGCCTTTTTCCAAGGTTCCCTTCTTTAAGATACCGTTGCCACTTGGGCGTTTCTTTTGTTTTGTTAGCCATAAGCTTATAACTTCAACTTACCATACTTGAAATTTATGGGCTACCACGTCACAATTACCAAAAAGGATACATGATGGACGTATATCAAGTCATTGCAAAAAAGTTTCGCCCTCAAAAATTTTCTGAGGTCTTTGAACAAAATAGGGTTGTGCAAACTCTGAAAAATGCCATACGCCTTGGGAGAATAGGGCATGCTTACCTCTTTTGTGGAACGCGCGGCACAGGAAAAACAACCCTTGCTCGCCTCTTTGCTAAAGCGATCAACTGCGAAGCCTTAACTCCCGATGGAGAGCCTTGCAAC
>Ga0075163_10010167_pt1 | contig 12317 bp, 11 predicted proteins | sample JI1023141ADNA_FD_71478 | JGI IMG/M metagenome (GOLD analysis project Ga0075163, IMG submission 71478) | Wastewater effluent complex algal communities from Wisconsin, to seasonally profile nutrient transformation and Carbon sequestration -... | ecosystem: Engineered > WWTP > Effluent > Algae...
CCCCGGCCTCCGGACTGATCGCCTATCGCCGCGCAGTGGAGTTGGCGTTAGCACGACCATCCGCCGAAGTGAACGCCGCCGCAGATGATGTCGCCGCCGCGCTCCTGCCCAACGATCCGGCGTGGGCGGGCGAGGTGGTTCTCACAGACACCTACGTGCGCCACGCCTCGGCTCCTCCCGACCGGCTGTGGCCGGCGGTCGAGAGCGACGCGGCTCAGCCACCCCAACGGGTCGTCGAGGTGCTGAAGCCGGGGCAGATGCTCAAGATTCGATCTGACAGCCGCGGGCCGGGGGAGCACTGGATCCAGATGCGGGTAACCCCGGCGGGCAAGGGAAGTCGTTTTGAACAGCGGACCATCTACTACCCGCGTGGGTTACCCGGGCGGATCTACTGGATTGTCGCGCAGCCTATTTGGGCGTTGCGTCAGCGTGCCCGCGCTTCTCGGGTAATCGCTGCAGCAAACTGATTGCCTCAACAGCCGTGTTCCGGGGGAGCCTCAATGCCTTGAGATGCGACCTGCGGTTCGGGCCGGCGGCGTCGGTGCTGGCGAGGTGCCACGCGCATTGTCACCGATGATCCTCAGTCGGTTGTTGTCTCCAGGTCCGACCAACACACGACTGTTCCTGCCGAACACGAAGGCCCGGTTGTTATTTGACAGCACTTCCTTGTCGGGGTCACCGGCCCCCGCGAAACTCTGATCACCGATTGCGGTGGCGTGGTTGCCATCTCCGTACGAGGCAACGGCCGTCGTTGTGTCCAGGCCGATCGCGGTCGCCTGATTGCCATCACCGTCAGTTACGTCTGCGGTGGAAGATGCGCCGATGGCGATGGACTGATTGTTGCTACCAGAGAATGTCGTGGCGGAACTGGTGGTGCCCAGCGCGATCACCCTGTTGAAGTTACCGCCCTTTGCTTCGCTGCCGACGGCATTAGTACCAGCCGCTGCTGCGAAGTTAGCACTGCCATCTTCAATGAGCGCCGCGACCGGGTCGCCATTGCCGCCGCCGAGTGCCACCGCGACGTTGAAACTGCCGGTGTCGGTACCTGCGATTGCATGGTCGGACTGGGCGTCGCCGAAGCTGGTGGCAAAGGCCAAATTCGCCGAACCGTTAAGAGCCGTTGCATAGCTGCGGTTCCCGAGCGCGGTGGCGCTGTTGAAATTGCCTCCGCTCGAAATCGCGAGCGAGGATTTGCCGAATACCACCGCAGCCAGGAACGCTCCCGTATCGGTCAGCGCTACCGCTGAATCACCCACTGCCACAGCAACTGCCAGCTTTCCGTCGGCCTTCGCAATGGCGTCGGGACCAATCGCTATCGCAATACTCGTGAGGTTGCTAGTGCAGTTGGCGCTGTTGCCGATTCCGAAAAACGAGGCACAGGTGGCATGCGATATCGGTGCGGACCCCAACCCGAGCGTCGTCAGCCCGGCCGACACCGACACCGCGCCAACCATAAATCCGGTGGTCCAAGATCGCTGGCCCATATCCACTCCTGACCGCACTCCCGATTCCAGGCCCATTCCCAGGCGATCAAGCTAAGCAGACATGCGGGATCGTGATCCACGTATTCGGCATCGTGCTGTGTATTACGTAGTGTCCTTCACTGATCGACGGCTCCAGTTAACTCGCGGACCTGAGCCGGCAGCGTCATGGGATCGAACGGCTTGGGGATGACGCCTAGTGCGCCTCTTCGGCGGAACGACTCCACATCGTCATGCCGCACGCTGGCCGTCAGGAAGATCACCGGAATATCTTTCAACTCGGGTCTACTGCGGAGTTCTTCCAAGGCGGCGAATCCATCCATGCCGGGCATCATCACGTCAAGCAGGATGACATCGGGAAGGCTCCCCACCGCCAATTCGATACCTTCCCTTGCCGAGGCAGCGATGGTGGTCTCGAATTGGCCGATATCTTCCAGACTCAGTTGACCCAACCTACGAATATCTTCGTCGTCGTCGATCAACAAAACCTTCATCAGCTCCCGCATGATTCCTCATTGTCTGATTGATCCACACCAATTTTGCAATCGGTCGCGACGACCCGATTACGGCCCAAATGCTTACCCTCATAGAGTCTTTCATCGGCACAGCGCACCAGCGTGGAGATCGATGTGCCATCTTCGGGAAAGGCTGCCACCCCTGCAGTCGCCGTTACTCCAAAAGGCTCGCCATCGTCGGATCTGAATCTGACCTTTGAGAACTCGCCTAACAACAGGTCGGCAGCGAGTTTGGCGAACTCGCCGTTCTCCCCTGGAAATATCACCATGAATTCCTCGCCACCCCAGCGCCCGCGGATATCGGATATTCGAAACCGCTGTCGCAGAAGCCTTCCGAGGCGGGCAATCACCCCGTCTCCGACCAGGTGGCCGTAGGTGTCGTTCACCCGCTTGAAATGGTCGATGTCCAACAAGACCAACGCAAGTGGCTTTCCTTCGCGCGTTGCTGCGGCAAGCGACTTCTGGAACTCCTGGATGAGCGCGCGCCGTGAAAGCAACCCGGAAAGTGCATCCTTGTCGGCGCGTTCACGCTGAAGGAGTTCGCGCTCGATTTGAACGCCGACGCGGGCTAAAAGCTCTTCGGGGAGCACCGGTTTCACTATCACGTCGGAGGCGCCGGCGCGGAACGCCGAAACTCTTGTACGGTCGTCCGACTGTGCCGTAATCATCAGAATGGGTAGCAGCCCATAGCGTTCCGATGCCTTGATCGCCCGACACACATCGAGTCCCGAGACTCCGGGGAGATTTACGTCGAGCAAGAGCACGTCTGGTGAAAACTCGTCCAGCTTCGCGGTGACTTTGTCGACATCATCGATCGTCTCCACCGCAATCTCTGCTTCCCGCAGGTGAATCGCATAGTGCTCAGAGACGTCAACATCATCGTCAACGATGAGAACTTTCCCTTTGTTAGCACGCGAGAGCCTCGCGAGCTGCTGGGCTAATGCGGCAAATGCCTCCTCTGAAATTGGCTTCTCCAGAAACCGCATCCCGCCCGCTTCGACAGCGGCAACCCGGGTCTCGAGGCGGTGGTCTGCTGAGACGAAGGCAATGGGGATGTCAGTATTCGCATCGGTGCCCCGAATTTCGCGGGCCAGGGAAAACGACGTTTGGTCGGCGAGCAACACGTCCAGGACTGCGCCCGAAAGTTGGGCCTGGCGTGCCCTCTGAATAGCCTCGGCTGGACTCGGTGTAACGATCACGCTAAAGAGATTTCTCCTTGCGACATTTCGGACGAACTGCAGAAAATCGGGGTCATCGTCAACGACGAGCAGTGCCCTCTGCCGCACCGCATCAGCCCCGGACTTGCGTTGATTGTCTGGGCGTGTCCCTCGTTCGAGGCATAGCCGCGCGTCGGCAACAGCCATACTCAGCTCTTCCCACAGATATCTGCGGATCGACGAGGTATCGGCTAGTGCCTCGACCAGCAGATCCTCCACGTACCCCACAGCCTCACCGAGGACCGAATGTCCATAGGCGCCCGCTGAGCCACGTAGTCGATGTGCTTGCGCTCGGGCATCCGCGATGGCCTCGTGATCGATCCTGGCGCGCCTGACCGCCTCCTCGAGCTCCCGCAATTTATCGGGGAGCTTGTTGGCGAAATTCTCGTACAACGCCGCAACTTCGGGCGACGAATTCGGGGGAGGGGCGGCGGTCAGATGCGCTGCGGGCAAGGCAAGTAACCGTTGGACTTCGGCGGAGAGGCCTGCGGTGTCAAGGGGTTTGAAGAGAACAATGGAAACTTCGCCTCGCCGGGCCAACTTTTCAAAGGCCTGGATCTCTTGGGTGGCGACTGAAACGCCGATGACGGGAATCGTCGAATTATGGGCGCGAACCCGTTCGACAAAGGCAACACCATCACCATCGGGCAGCAAGCCGTCCACGATGATCAGGTCGACGGAAATATGTGCGAGAAGTTGATGGCCGGCGACTATCGTCTCTGCCTCAACCACCTCAAGAGGCACCGCCCGCAATAAGGCTGCAACTAGTGAACGAAACTCTGCGTCGTCGTCGAGGAGAAGTACAGTTTTCAAGCGGACGCCCTCTCCCTTCGCTGAGCCAGCGTCGACGTGGTGGCTGCCTGAGAAAGATTTTGCTGGATTTCCGTCCGTCTGATCAGCTGATAATAGCCCAGATCAAGGCATATAAACGTCTAGCGCGTGTTTCGGAATCAACTTCACTCGTACACCGGACTCGGGTTGGTGATGCAGCTAGAGTTTCGCTATCCGCGCAAGTCGGGCGGCACAGGAAACGCGCCGCCGCGGGCGAGAAGAGGGCAATGTCCAAGAAGAAAAAAGAACGGGCTGCATTTGGGCTTATCCCGAAGGAGTGGCCCGCCGAATCGTCCAGTGCCGCCGCGGATTATGCGTCGCAGATCGAAGCAATCTACAGTACGCAGTCGGTCGTCACGTTCAGCATCGACGGTGAGATATTGGATGCCAACCGCATATTTCTCAGCACGATGGGATACACGCTCGACGAGGTGCGAGGCCGTCACCACCGCATTTTTGTCGACACCGAGCTCGCGCAGGGCAGCTCGTATGCCGAATTCTGGAATCAGCTCAAAAACGGCCGTGCGCAACAGGGCCAGTTTCTTCGCATAGCAAAAGACGGAACGGAACGCTGGCTGCAGGCAACGTATACGCCAATCCGCGACCGCGCCGGCAACCTGCGGAAAGTAGTCAGCTACGCCATTGATCAGACGACGCAACGGCGTTTGCGTGACGGCGTCCTGGATGAGCTGGCGCTGCCGATTCCGGGCTTGGTGACGGCTTCTGAGCAGCTTTTGGGGATTTCCGCGGCCCTCACGGATCACGCCCAAAACACAAGCGAAGCCGCGACGATCGCAGCAGGACGGACCGAAGAGGTGTCCGGCGCCATGGCGACCGTCGCCAGCAGCGCCGAAGAGCTCACCGCGACGAGTCGTGAAATCAGCCGGCAGACCGCGGACGGTTCGGACAAGGCAATGCAAGCCAAGATCGAATCGGACAATGCCAACGAGATGATGCGGCAACTCAACGACACGTCCGCTGCAATCGGGAAGATCATCAAGACAATTTCATCGATCGCTCAACAAACGAATCTGCTTGCGTTGAACGCCACCATCGAAGCCGCGCGCGCGGGCGAGGCCGGCAAGGGGTTCGCGGTGGTGGCCAACGAGGTCAAGGAGCTCGCCAAGCAGACTGCGGCGGCGACGGAAGACATCACGGGCCGAGTGGAGGCGATCCAGCGGGCCTGCAAGACGGCGGTCGGATCGATTCAGACCATTTCCGAGATGGTGGAAGGGCTGAATCAAGTTTCTGCATCTATCGCTACAGCAGTCGAAGAACAGACAAGCACCACAAGCGATTTGGCGAGAATTGTCGCCGAGTCTGCATATGCCGTGCGCGGTGTGTCTGAAAACATCACTTCCGTTAACGCGATGGCGGGTCAAACCCTGGTGTCGGGACGAGAGACGGAAGCTTCGGCAAAGGGACTCGGTGAGGTTGCCAATAGGCTTGTCGACATGTTGGAGCGGCTTAAACAGGTCTGACCTTCGCGACACGAACCACGGCGAGGTAGCCATCCCACTCGAACAACAATTCCGTCGCATCCGGTGTCGGCGCCGGTGTCGATCGGTCCCGGACAACCTCCGGCATTGACAGTTGCTGTGCCTCAAGGTCCAGGGAGGCTTTGAGATTGCCGGCGACGGTGTTCACCAACTCGCCCCAGGCATCCAGGACGTCTTCATCGGCGATGCTGACATCGCAGCCCCCGCCTCCGTCGGCCGAATCCCCCGACTGCAGCATGCGGCGCGTGGCTTCCGTCGCGGAGCTCCACGAACCTCGCAGCGTCACCTCGCGAACCACCTCGCCGAAGATACGGACGGACGCGTCGACTTGATCCTGGTCAACCTCCGTAGACGCAGAGGGTTGAGAAGCAGGCTTGCCACGCGGTGTACACGGTTCGACGGCGGCTGCGAGATAGGTGTTCCAGGTATCTCCAACGATCTCCTCAATTATCGACAAATCAACTGCAGAGTTCTCGTTGGCCATCTCACTCCTCTTGCCCGTCAGGTCAGATTTCGCTCATCTGGAGTCCCGCCTCCGGAAGAAGCCATGCCCGAAGCTCGCCGGAACCAACTGATCGTCGATACCGAGCGGTGTCTCCGATCCACCAAAGAGGATGAGGCCCCGCTCCGATAGCTTGGCGACAATCCGCTTGAGGATCAGCTGTTTTGTTTCCAGCGGAAAGTAGATTAGAACGTTTCGGAGGAGAATCAGGTCCCATGCCCCGAAAGGCAAATCGCCGGAGGTCAAATCCACGCGCTGGAAACGGACTTGTTGTCGGAGTGCCCCGCTAACGATCCATTGTCGCGCCGAGCGCTCAAAATGCCGAGTCAACATTGTGGTTGGCAGTCCCCGGTTCACCTCAAGTTGCGAGTACTTGCCTGCTGCAGCTCTGTCGAGGGCCGCCTGGGAGAAGTCTGTGGCAAGGATTTCGACGCGCATCGGCTCAACAATTGGCATTTCCCGCAGCAGCATGGCGACGCTGTAGGGCTCCTGGCCTATGCTGCACGCAGCCGACCAGATCCGAAGGGAACTTGCGCCGGATTTGGCTTCCAGAAGCGCTGGAATCGCCTCGCTCTGAAGTACACGAAACGTGGCAGGATCGCGAAAAAAGGACGTCTCTCCGTTCAACAGCACTTCGACGGCATGGCGCTGCAGCGACACATCACAGCGGAGCCGCCCCACCAATTCGGAGGCGCTTGCAAGGCCCTCTGTTTGTGCCAGCTGATCGAGTTTTAAGACGCAGAGAGTCCGCCGATGCGGCTCGAGGACCTGTCCCGATTGACTGCGCACCAGTTGCTGGACCACCGCGAACTCTGCGTCTGAAAGGCTCATCGGCGCTCATCGAACTCAGGCAGAGTGCAGAGGGCCTGCACCCGTGCCGTCATCTGGTCCACGGGTAGCACCTCATCGGCCAATCCGGCCTCAACGACAGCGCCCGGCATACCCCAGACGACAGACGATGCACGGTCTTGAGCCAGCACCGCGCCCCGGCTTTCCACGATCTTGGTGGCCCCCGCAAGGCCGTCGGTGCCCATACCGGTGAGTTGGATGGCTAGCACCCGACTGCCGAACACAACGGCAGCCGACTCGAAGAGGACATCCACCGATGGGCGGCAGAAATTAACCGGCGGGTCGTCTCGCTGCTTCAGTACGGCGGTCGAGCCGACCGCGAACTTCGAAAGCTCCAGATGGCGCCCTCCCGCGGCGATCCAGACAGTGCCTGCTTCAACAGCCGCACCGTCGACGCTTTCCCGCACGCTCAAGGCACAACGCCGATCCAGTGATTCAGCGATCGCGCGGGTGAAGTTGGCCGGCATGTGAACGACGACCACGATCGGCACGGGAAGCGAACCGGGCAACTTAGGTAAGACCGAGTTCAGCGCCTCGGGCGCACCTGTCGAACCGCCGATTACGACGACTTTGGGACGGTGAATTGGGCGCCATCCTTGCGGACGGGCCACCCGCGAGGTTGGCGGCCTTCCACTGATTGTGCCGGCGTCGCCACCAATGACACGGATCTTCATGATGAGCTGGTCCAGCGCGTTCTCTGGCCTTGTGGGGGAGCCGAGCGACGAAGGCTTGGCAACAAAGTCCCTAGCGCCGAGAGTGAGCGCTTCGGCGGTTATCGCTTCTCCCCGCTGGGAGAATGCGCTGAAAACCAGTACAGGTAATTCGGGGTGCTTGGCCCTGAGCACTCGAAGCACACCCAGCCCACTCAACTCGCCCATCTCGAGGTCGAGAACCACCAGATCGGGCCGGACACGTTCGATGAGTTGGAGGCCTGACGCGCCATCTGCTGCGACACCGACAACCACCATGTCCGATTCTGCATCGAGAGCCCGGCTGAGCTGAAGGCGAACCAGCGGGCTGTCATCGATGAGTGCAACCCGAATCGGTCGGCGGGCGGTCAACGAATTTGCGTCTCGTTGCCGGCGCAAGGCAGGCCGAGAATGTCGAGCTTCTCCAGCACTGATTCGCGAACGAATGGCTTCATAAGGTATTCGTCCACACCGGCGTCCATCGCCGCACTCATAGCTGCCGCCTCGACCTCAGTGGTGACCATCAAAATCTTGAGATCTTCGAAGGCCGCGGAGCTTCGCAGTTGACGCACGAACTCCACCCCGCTCACACCCGGCATGTTCCAATCGACAACGAGCAATACGAAAGGCTCCGAGCTAGTCAAGACCGCGAGCCCCTCCTCAGCGCTGCCGGCTTGCGTGATGTCGTAGATCCCGCTCAGCGCACGCGCAATCATGGCTCGCGCGACTCGGGAATCATCAACCACCAGTGCGCGTGGTTGGGCCTCGGAACTCATCTAGCAGTCTCCAGCACCTCGGTGGCTCGCTCGGGGTCCAGGAGCAAGAGGAGCCGTTCTCCGGCTTCGTACACGCTGCTAATCATGGCACGAACAGCCGAATTCAATGTGTCTGGAGGATCTTGCCCGGCCCCGCCGTCGATCTCGATCACATCTTCAACAGCGTCAGCCCACAGGCCGATCGCTTCGCGCGACGACCTCACAATCACAGTCACCCGCTCAAGTCCTTGAGGCGCGGGCGCAAGGTGGAGTTTCGTTCGCAAATCAATGACCGTCAGCACGTCGCCGCGAACCGCGGCCAAGCCGCTCACCGCACCCATCGCCAAGGGAGTACGCGTGAAGGTCACGTTCTGAATCACTTCCTGCACCGCGGAAATGGGAATGCCGCAATAAAACGGTCCGACTCGAAAAGTGCACACTTGCATCAGCGCAGTCACGGTTGCGGAGCCTTGGCTGCTGCTGACGACGTGACCTGGGCAATCGCGGCCTCCAGATCTAATACCTCTGCAATACGGCCGTCGAGCACGACACTGCCAAGGACACCTGGGCGAGGTCGGATCTCCTGAAGCTCAGCGCGGTCTTCGACAATGTCGAGAAACTTATCAACGACCAGCCCGATTTCGTAGCTCCCGTCGTTGTGTACAAGGACTTGAAGCACATCATCGGGGTTCGGGTCCCCAACGCGGTGTCCGGCCTCTGGCACGTTGGTTCGCTCTCCCAGGAAGTCCTCGACACGCAGCAGGCGAAGAAGTCCGTCGCGATACTGCAACACTTCACGCGCCCCGACCCTTTCGATGTCTCCTCCCGAAATTTCTTCAAGACGCAGAACCTTTTCAAGGGGGACCGTGAGGCACGTTCCACTGCGCGTAGTCATGAGCAGCATTTGGGACGTTCGGCTGTCGTCCTGCACACCGTCGAACTCTGATCTCGGGGCATCAACGGATCCGGACGCCCTCGCCCCTTCAGTCTGAATACCACCCCTCTTAGCGATACCGGCTGCATCCAGGATCCATGCCAATCTGCCATCGCCCAATATTGTGGCCCCAGAGAACTCCGGCGTGTTTGCGAAATGACGGCCGAGCGGCTTAATCACTATTTCTTGCGTATCCAGCACCGAATCGACTACCAAACCGAAGCGCCGACCGCCCGATTGCAGCACCAGCATGAAGACATCGCCAGACTCGGTCGAAGCTTCTGAGAGCGCCCACATATCTCGTAGGTACAAGACGGGTAGCAACTCGCCGCGTAATGAATAGACGTTCGTACCCTCACCGACCTGGAAAATCTTCGCTTCACTCTGATTCCCGAGGCCCACGAGCTCGAGAAGGTTGGATTGGGGGACCGCGTAAATCTCGCCGGCACACTCGACGAGCACGCTGGGCAGGATCGCCAGCGTCAATGGCAGTCTCAGCGTGACGCGAGTGCCCGCGCCTAAAGCCGAATGAACTTCCACTCTGCCGCCGACTCTTTCGACGTCAGTCTTGACGACGTCCATGCCAACGCCACGACCGGATAGCTCGGTGACTTCGTCGCGCGTCGAAAGCCCGGCCGAAAATATGAGGCCCCAAACGCCCTCATCCGAAAGCCTTTGAGCGTCCGCCACCGACAGCATCCCAGACGCGACTGCCCTGCGGCGAACAGCCTGGGAATCGATCCCGCGGCCATCGTCCTCGACTTCGATGTGGACTTGGCCCTCTATGTGATTCGCTCGAAGATGCACGACCCCTTCTGGCGACTTTCCTGCTGCCGACCGCTGCTCCGGAGTCTCGATGCCATGGTCGACCGCATTGCGGAGAAGATGAATGAGAGGGTCACGTATCGCTTCGACGATCGCGCGGTCGAGTTCGGTGTCAGCCCCCTCCATCTGAAGCCGCACCTTCTTGCCGCAGCTGTTGGCGGCATCGCGGATCAGTCGAGGAAACCGGCTCCAAACATGAGAAAGCGGCTGCATCCGGGTAAGCATTATTCGGTCTTGCAGCTCGCCCGTCACGATGTTGAGTCGCTGGATCCCAGCGACAAGCTCCGGGCGGGCAGTGTTCTCGACTAGCTGCCCCAACTGATTTCGTGTGACGACGAGCTCACCGACTAGTTTCATGAGCTCGTCGAGGAGTTGGGTATCTACGCGGACGGATAGTTCCGGGGGCACCGAGATCTGCGCTGCAGTCGGCTCCACGTCAGGCTTCGGGGGCTGCGGCAGCGAAACGTCTCTCGCAACGGGCGGGGCTTCAGCCTCGGATGGCACCAAATCCGGTGTTTCCCTGCGCTGGTCTGTCGTGTCCGCGATCCCACCGGCCAGCGTGCGAAGTCGTTCGCCCAACAGTCGCGTTTCGTCGTCGAGTAGAGGCTCCCTCACACCCTCGGTAATCGCCGCGAGTTGTTTGCGCGTGAGATCTACGGTAGCCAGCAACGCTTCAGCGATCTCCGGCGTGACGGGGCACTCGACCTGGCGGATCTTCGCCAGCAAGCTTTCCGCGTCATGAGCAAGCTGCTCGAGTTGTCCAAACCCGAGCCATCCGCAACTGCTCTTCAACGTGTGGACGGCCCTGAACAAGTGGCGAACGGGCTCAAGGTCGTCAGGTGCACGTTCCAGATCGAGAAGCTGCTGGACCGCCCGCTCAAGATTCTCGTTCGTTTCTACGATGAACTCTCGAAGAACAAGATCATCGCCCTGTTCCAATTTCGTTTGGTCCGTCACTAATCCACCTTCAGTAAGGTCGGACTATTGCGCCCACTCAGCACGCGACCGCTCCCTAGCCTGATACATGGTCGCAGAATATTCTCTTGGGCACTCTGTATTGCGACTCCGCATTTACAGGAGCATGCTTTGCCCGTGGGTACAAATAGCCCAGAACAGCGCTTAGCTGCGCTGCGCGCGCAGTACCTTTCCAGTCTGCCCGAGACGCTCGCGACCCTGGAAGAACAGCTAATGGCATGGCCCGCCGGCCACAGTGTGCCGAAGGAACTCCATCGGAAAGTCCATTCGCTGAAGGGATCGGCAGGGGGATACGGCCTCAAGTTCGTCACCATGGTGTGCCACCGGATGGAGGAGTCGATAAACAGGGGTTCTCCCACGGGCGACCATGCACTTCACGTAGACGCTCTCCTCCAACACGTCGACTTGATTGCTGACTACACAGCATCCGTGGCCAGCGGAGGTAATTCGGAGACGGACTTCCTCGCGCGGCTGGACGACCTTGAAAGCGGGAGGTCGAAGCGACGCACGCGGGTGCTCATTGTCGAGTCCGGGCTCAGCATGAGGCGAGCGTTTCGAAGGCTCTTGGGTTCCAGGGGAGTGGCCACGTCCGCGAGTGGCAGCGGCTATGAGGCGCTCGGGCAGCTTCTCCGCGGCCACTACGACGCGCTACTGACAAGTTATGAGACCGAGGACATCTCTGGGCTCTCGCTGGCAAAGGCCGCACGTGCTTGCGATGAAATCTCTGACGACCTCATCGTTATTCTCGTGACCTCCAATGAGATAGAGGAATTCACACGAGCGGTGAATCACGTTGTGAGGAAAGACCGCGATCTCGAAACGTCACTGATCGATGCTCTTAGATCCGCAGATTTGATTCGATAAGGGTCGCATTGGTTTTGAGGGTCAATACGTCACAGTGACGTATTGACTGGGTGTGGGCGGCTACGCGGGTCGTCAGGTGTCCGGGGTCGCAATCCGGATCGCACATTGCGGTCGGCGCGGGTCCCGTGGATCGATCCAGATTCGGATAGTTCGCCGCTATCAGGCAGTTGCGGATTCGGACATCCCGAAGATTGGTGGGGAACCGTGACGACTCGATTCATCCGTGGAGTTGCGCAAGTCCACCGGATCGGAACCGGCGGGGTTGAGGGGGACCCGTTTAGTGGTCCAGTCGCTATGCGACTTTCGGTTGGTGGGTCGTGGCCCACTGTAGGGCAAACTCGGATGGGGTGAGTTCTCCGTGGGCGGAATGGGGCCGGTTGG
>Ga0075163_10010168_pt1 | contig 12317 bp, 9 predicted proteins | sample JI1023141ADNA_FD_71478 | JGI IMG/M metagenome (GOLD analysis project Ga0075163, IMG submission 71478) | Wastewater effluent complex algal communities from Wisconsin, to seasonally profile nutrient transformation and Carbon sequestration -... | ecosystem: Engineered > WWTP > Effluent > Algae...
TAGACGGCCGTCCTACCAACCTCAGCCTGGATCAGATCCCGGCAGACGCCATCGAATCCGTGGAAATCATCACTAACCCATCAGCCAAATTTGATGCCTCGGGCGGTACAGCGGGTATCCTGAATGTAATTCTGAAAAAGAATAAACGGGTAGGTTACAGCGGCAGTGTACGTACCAATATTGATACCCGCGGACGCGTTGGCTTTGGCGGTGATATCAATATCCGGAAAGACAAAGTCAATTTTTTCCTGAATGCGAATATGAACCAACGGAAATCCATCAGTACCGGTACTACCGACCGTACCACGCTGATCGGCACACCGAATACCGCCCTTCACCAGGTGGATGAGAGTATTTCAAAAGGAACATTCATGTTTTTCCGTTCCGGATTTGATTTCTTCCTGGATAACCGGAATACCCTTTCCATCGCGGGTAATCTCGGACAGGGTCGTTTTAAACCGACATCGGAAAGCGATATTGATATTGATTCGCTGTACAGTACGGTGAAAACTTCTTTCAGTGACCGTTTCTCCAACAGCAACAGCCGGTTTAATCACGCCGGCGTCAACCTTAGCTTCAAACACTTATTTCCCAAACAGGGAGAGGAATGGACAGCGGATATAAACTATAACCGCAGCAAAAACAATAACCTGAACCTGATAAGTACCAACTATTATACAGACCTGCTCAGCCCGGCCACCAGCAGCTTTAACCAGCGGCAGGATGGCAGTGGCACCAATCAGAATATTGTAGTGCAGACAGATTATGTGAAACCTCTTACCGAAAAATCAAAACTGGAAATGGGGTTACGGGCCCAGTTCCGCAATGTGGATAATAAAAACAATTTTTATATCGTTGGCAGTGGCGGCACCCTCAGCTTTGTGCCCGACCAGTCGGTGAATTATACCAGTATCGATAATGTATACGCCGCCTATACCACGTATTCCAATCAGATCAAAAACTTCGGATACCAGCTGGGATTGCGGGTGGAGAGTTCTGATTACGAAGGTCAGTTACCTGATAAAGGACAAAGCTTCAACATCAACTTCCCGGTCAGTTTATTCCCGAGTGTATTCCTGAACCAGAAACTGAAAAAAGATCAGGATCTGCAACTGAACTACTCCCGGAAAATCAACCGGCCCAATTTCTTCCAGCTCTATCCCTATACCGATTATTCAGATTCACTGAATATCAGCCGGGGGAATCCGGGACTGAGTCCTGAGTTCACCAATTCTCTCGAATTGTCATATCAGAAAACATTCAAAAATAAAGACAACTTTATCGCCTCTCTTTATTATAAGAATACCACCGATCTGATCACCCGTTACCAGGACAAGGAAACGAATCTGAACGGAAAGGAAGTACTGATCAATACCTATATCAATGCCAGTTCTAGTTATGTAACCGGTCTTGAACTGGTTTCCAAAAACAAGATGGCTAAATGGTGGGACATGACCAGTAACCTGAGCCTGTTTACGTCCAGGATCAAACTCAATATTGCCGGTCAGGCTGAGCAGGATCCTTTTGCCAGCTGGTTTTTAAAAATCAATAACACATTCAAATTACCGAAGAATTTCACCCTGCAGTTGTCCGGTGAATATACTTCCAAAACCATCCTTCCTCCCGGCGGCAGCGGAGGTGGTGGTGGCCGTGGTGGTGGTATGTTTGGCGGTGGCGGAATGGGTATGTTCGGACAGGCCAGCGCCTCACAAGGGTATGTAAAGGCCAATTATTATGTGGATGGCGGGCTTCGTTATGAGTTCCTGAAAAACAAACAGGCCTCCCTTTCCCTGAACGTGAATGATATTTTCCGTACCCGCAGGCAGAATATTTTCTCCCAATCCGCTTATTTCACCCAGGAAGTGTTCCGTCGCCGTGATCCGCAGATTTTCCGGCTGAATTTCAACTGGCGTTTTGGTAAATTCGATCCAAACCTGTTTAAACGGAAGAATAATAAAAACCAGGATAACGGGGCCGAGGGGATGAATATGGGTCAGTAAGGGAATCCTCACCCGATAAGTGCTTAAGGTTTTGCATATTTGCAAAACCTTTTTTTTAACCAGTCTCCCGCTTTTGAAAAAAATCTGCTTTACCGTCACCAATGACCTGACTTATGATCAGCGTATGCACCGGATCTGCAGTTCGATGTCTGCTGCGGGGTATTCGGTATGCCTGATTGGCCGGGAGAGAAAACAATCCCTGCCTTTGCAGGAAAAGCCATTCCGGCAACACCGGATCCGTTGCTGGTTCGATAAGGGCAAACTGTTTTATGCCGAATATAATATCCGGCTTTTCTTCTTCCTGTTGTTTAAAAAAATGGATGGCCTCTGTGCCATCGACCTGGATACGATACTCCCCTGCCTCTGGATTTCCCGGTTGAAAAAAATTCCCCGGGTCTATGATGCACATGAATTGTTTTCAGAATTGAAGGAAGTGATTACCCGGCCCGGTATTCAACGTTTCTGGCTGGGAATTGAAAAAAAAGCGGTTCCCCGGTTTAAATGGGGCTATACAGTCAGTGAAAGTATTGCAGAAGAATTTTACCGGCGTTACCGGGTGGAATATAAAACGATCCGGAATGTACCGGTATTACAACCCCTTATTCCGTTTGTAAACGGAGAAAAATTTATCGTCTACCAGGGCGCCGTGAACGAAGCCAGGGGATTTGAGTACCTGATACCCGCCATGAAAGAAGTCAATGCCCGTCTCGTGATTTGCGGGGATGGCAACTATATGCCCCAATTAAAATCACTGGTGACCATGCATGGATTGGAAGACAAGGTGGAACTGAAGGGCATGTGTTCGCCGGAGGAATTAAGACAGATAGCCGCGCAGGCTTATATAGGGGTGGCGGTACCGGAAAAAGAAGGACTGAATCAGTACCTGGCCCTGCCCAATAAATTCTTCGACTATATACATGCCGGATTACCACAGGTAACAGTGGATTATCCGGAATACCGGAAAATGAATAAAAAGTGGGAAGTGGCCGTACTGATTGATAATCTGGCTCCTAAAAGAATTGCCGGCGCACTCAACCAATTGCTGGCTGATACTGTTGTACACGAAAGGCTGCGTCAGAACTGCCTGAAAGCCAGGGAAGTCATCAACTGGCAGGAAGAAGAAAAAAAACTGATTCAGTTCTATCAAACATTTTTCAATCCTTGATCCGTCACGTACATATCGTCTGTCTTGATGCGCCCTGGCCAGCCGATTACGGCGGGGCTATTGATATGTTTTACAGGATAAAAGCGCTGAAAGAAGCGGGAGTAAAGATCCACCTCCATTATTTCAATTATAAACAAAGGGGCAATCCCAATGAACTCAACCAGTATTGTGAAAGCATTCACTTGTATGAACGCAATACCGGCTGGAAAGGATTTTCATTGCGGCAACCTTATATTGTTTCCTCCCGGATAAACCAGGAACTGGCCGATAATCTCAACAAAGACAATCACCCGGTACTGCTCGAAGGGGTTCATTGCACCGGTATACTGCCCCTGCTCAATAAAGAAAACCGGAAAGTGGTGGTTCGACTGCATAATAATGAAAGTGCCTATTACGGTTACCTGGCCCGCAGCACCCGCCACCTGTTTAAGAAATTATACTTTTCGGTGGAAAGTGCCATGCTGGCCCGGTACGAAAAGCGGTTACCCGATGGCGTTATCTATGCCTGCATTTCCCAGCAGGAAGAACGGTTTTTCTCCCGTACAAACGGGTTGAAAAATGTTTTTTTCCTGCCGGTATTCACTCCATACAACGACATTAACTGCCTGGAAGGCATGGGTACATTTTGCCTATATCATGGTAACCTGGAAGTACCGGAAAATGAAAAAGCCGCCATCTGGCTGCTGAATGAAGTGTTTTTCAAAATAAAAGTACCGCTGGTAATCGCCGGAAAAAATCCTTCGCGCCGCCTCGACAAACTGGCTCATCTCTGCCAGCATACCTGCCTGGTGGCCAACCCGTCGGATACCGAACTGAATGACCTGGTCCGGCTGGCTCATATCAATATACTCCCCTCTTTCAGCAATACGGGAATCAAGATCAAACTACTGCATGCTTTATTTGAAGGAAGACATTGTGTAACGAATGAAGCCATGGTGGCCGGTACCGGCTTGCAGGATGCCTGTCATACCGGAGCCAATGCGCAAGCCATTGCTTCCATTATTCAGCAATTGCATCATCAGCCTTTCACTGCAGAGGAAATCCGTTTACGTCAGCAATTGCTGGGCCACTCCGGAGATAATGCGGCCCATGCCCGTTTGCTTAGTCAATACTTATGGTAGCATTGTCGAGCACCTGACTTCTTTCTGTGCGGATCATCCGGGCCGGAAATTTTTGTACCACGATATAGTCATGCGATGCCATCACCACGGCTGTATTATAATCATGTGCGATCTGGAAGATCAATTTCATGATTTCGTCAGAAGTCTCCGGGTCAAGGTTACCGGTCGGCTCGTCGGCCAGTATCAGTTTGGGGGAATTCAACAAAGCCCGGGCAATATCAATACGCTGTTGCTCTCCGCCACTGAGTTCAAAAGGCATTTTAAATCCTTTTGATTTGAGTCCGACTTTGTCAAGCACATCAGCGATCTTCTCATTCATAAGTTTTTCATCGGTCCAGCCGGTAGCCCGCAGTACGAACTTCAGGTTATCATTTACATTCCGGTCGGTTAGCAATTGGAAGTCCTGGAAAACCACTCCCAGGGTACGACGGAGATAGGGTACTTTTTTCCAGTCCAGATCACGGAGATTAAATCCGGCCACGGTGGCCTCCCCTTCTTTTAAGGGCAATTCACCATACAGCGTCTTCAGCAGACTGGATTTACCAGTCCCGGTTTTGCCCACCAGGTACACAAACTCTCCCTTGTTAACTGTCAGGTTTACATGCTCTAAGATCAGGTTATTGCCCTGGTATATATTGGCGTTCTTCAGTTCTATGATTGGCTCGGACATCTGTACTTGGTTTCCTGCAAAATAAAGCAAACTCAGCCTGAAAAGACGGAAAAATTTACTTTAACTAAATTTTTAGTTGTTTAACTAAATAATTAGTTTTAGCTTCACTTCATCAAATTACAATTATGAAAGCATTGACCAAGGCAGAAGAACAGATCATGCAGGTGTTATGGAAACTGGAGCAGGCCTTTCTCCGGGAGATCGTGGATGAGATGCCTGTACCCAAACCTCATCAGAATACGGTGGCTACACTGTTAAAGATTCTGGTGGAAAAAGACTTTGTCGCTGTGGAGGTTTTGGGCCGCCAGCACCGTTATTCACCGCTGATCTCCAAAGAAGATTATTCCGGTAAGAGTATTAAACAGCTGGCGAAAAACTATTTCGAAGGATCCTTCAGTAATGTGGTCTCGTACCTCGTGAAGGAAAACAATATTTCGGTGGATGAACTGGAGCAGTTGCTCAAACAAATTAAAAACCAGCAAAACCAGTCCAAATGAATCCAATGCTTAACTACGGGATCCAGGTGATTATAGTCTCCGGTCTCTTATACAGCTATTACCATTTTGTACTCCGGAATAAAAAATTTCACCGGTATAACCGGTTTTACCTGATTGGAGCGGCATTGCTGAGCGTGCTGATCCCCCTGCTGAACATACCGGTCTACTTTAGTGAAGCAGCAACCGAATCCTCCTTTGTGTACAATACCCTGCGCGTATTCTCAACAAACGAGACCAATGAAGGGGTTACGATCTATGCCGGTTTCCCGGAAAAAGAAAGCTGGTTCACTTCGACCCGTATCTTTCAGGTGCTCTATATCACGGTTGCCACCCTGGTATTACTACGAATCATTTTCTCCTTGTTAAAGATCCGTCGAATGATCCGCCGCCATCCGGTGGAAAAAATCGAGAATATCCATTTCCTGAATACCGATGAACCCGGCACGCCATTCTCCTTCTTTCGCTGGTTGTTCTGGAACCGGAAAATTGAGCTCAACTCTGAAAAAGGCGAACAGATCTTCCGGCACGAACTCTTTCATATTGAACAAAAGCACAGTCTCGATATTATCTTCCTCGAACTCTTAACAGTCGCAGGCTGGTTCAATCCCTTCTTCCATTTAATGAAAAGAGAAACCAAGGCCATCCATGAATTTCTGGCCGACCAGTTTGCCGTAACGGAGAACAACCGCTGGGACTATGCTGAGCTTCTGCTGATGCAGGTGCTGAATACCAACCAACGACTCGTACATCCTTTTTTTCATACTCAAATAAAACGACGTATAGCCATGATTACTTCTCCCCAGAAAACAAGTCATCAGTACCTGCGTAAACTGATGGTACTGCCATTGACCATTCTGAGTATTTTCCTGTTCGCGTTCTCCTACAAAGAAATTAAAAAAGAGGCCACATTGACGCCTGTTCCGGAACAGAAAATCAGTGCAGACACAACCATCAAACCAATTCGAAATATCTCTGTGATCAACAAAATAACATTAATCAGCGACAGCATTATTTTCCGAAGTGCCCCGCCACAGGATCCGAAAAACAATATTCCGGAAGCCATTGTTTTTATGAATGGCAAACGGATTTCCAAAAATGACTATGCCAAAAAAACTATCCTTTGTGACAGTTTTGAATATTACGGTGCGGATGACAAAAAAGCGATTGAACTTTATGGGCCGGATGCCAGGGCCGGCGTGATGATCATTCATAATGGCAAAATCACGACGGACACAACATTTGTAATAAAAGAAGCAAATAAACCTGAGGCAGATAAAATCTTTTCTAAAGTAGAAATCGAAGCATCTTTCCCTGGCGGTAATGATGCCTGGAGAAAATATCTTGAAAGAAACCTCGACGGGCAGGTACCGGTAAAGAACAAAGCACCAAAAGGAGTATATACCGTGATCGTTCAGTTTGTAGTCATGGCCGATGGAAATATCAGTGACCTACGGGCTCTGACCCACCATGGTTTTGGCATGGAAGAGGAAGCCATAAAAGTGATTAAGAAAGGGCCCAGGTGGGCTCCGGCCATACAGAATGGCAGACAAGTAAACGCATATCGTAAACAACCGGTAACATTTGTTGTGGACAATGGAGCCAAAATTGAAGGCGCGTCTGCCGCTGGTGATGGGAAAATGCTCCCTGAAGTGGTGATGGTCGGGTATAGCGACCATCCTGCCACAGCTGAACCGGATAACAAGATTTTTGAAAAAGTGGAAACTGAACCGGGTTTTCCGGGGGGAAATGATAAGTGGAGAGAATACCTGCAAAAGAACTGTAAATCTACAGTAGCAACAGATAGTGGTGCCCCTGATGGAAAATATACAATATTAGTCCAGTTTATTGTGGATAAAGAAGGGAACATCAGCGATATCCGTCCTCTGACAAAACATGGTTATGGTATGGAAGCGGAAGTTGTTCGTGTCATCGAAAACGGTCCAAAGTGGATACCCGCTGTACAAAACGGGAAAAAAGTCAGGGCTTACAAAAAACAACCTGTCACTTTTGTCGTAAGTGATGGAGACAATGAACCCGTTGAAAGTAAAAAGGGGGCTGTTCCTGAAATCGCGATGAGCAAATTAAAAACGCTTACAGTGACAGAAGCACTGGGACTTCCAGCCGGAACGGAGGTTATCAGTTATAATTTTACTATTGATCTGGAAAACGGAGAATTCATTGAAATCAGGAATTCAGGCAACACATTCAATAAAGCCACCAAACAGCAGTTTACCAATGCGAAACCGGGAAAACTGATGACCTTCGACTTTATAAAAATAAGGGTGAACGGAGAAGAAATGAAATCCGCATCACGGGTTTATAAAGTTGTGCCTTAATACTGTAATTGCCCGTTGGGTGTGGAGATTACCAGTTCTTTCTTCTCACTTGCTTCCACCCTGCCGATCACCCGGGCATCCACACCAAAACTTTTGGAGACGCTGATAATTGCTTCAGCGTCTTTTCCATTAGTATATATCTCCAGGCGGGTACCCATATTGAAGACCTGGTACATTTCCCGGTCATCGGATTTGCTGGCAGCCTGAATGATATTGAAGATGATCGGAGGTGTAAACAAATTGTCCTTAATGATCCGGACATTCTCCGGTATATATTTCATGCACTTGGTCTGTCCGCCCCCACTGCAATGGATCAACCCGTGTATGGCCTCAAATTGATTTTCCAGCAGGGCCTTCATCACCGGCGCAAAGGTTCGGGTAGGTGATAACAACAGTTTACCTACTTCATAAGTGGTATCCCCGTCTTTCACTTCATCCGTCATCCGGTGCGGGCCGATATAGACCACGGATTCATCCAGGGTAGTATCATAACTCTCCGGAAATCTTGCTCCATAGGTTTTATGTAACACATCATGACGGGCACTGGTGAGTCCGTTGCTGGCGAGTCCGCTGTTATATTCCGTTTCGTAATTTGCTTTCCCGAATCCGGCCAGTCCCACGATCACATCCCCGGGCCCGATCTTTTCATTCGTAATCAGTTTGCTTTTGGGCCAGCGGGCAGCCATGGTACCATTCACTGCAATACTTCGTACCACATCGCCTACATCGGCGGTCTCCCCGCCCATGAACGTGATATTAACCCCGAATCCCTTCATCGTATCAAAGAAAGCCTGGGTTCCATTGATTACGGCTTCCAGTACTTCAGCGGGGATTACATTTTTATTGCGGTCGATGGCGGAGGAAAATAACAACTGGTCATAAATACCCACACAGAGCAGGTCATCGAGGTTCATTACGATCGCATCCTGAGCAATACCCTTCCAAACCGACACATCCCCGGTTTCTTTCCAGTATAAATAAGCGAGAATACTCTTGGTCCCTGCCCCATCCGCATGCATCAGGTTCACCCAATCCGCATCCCCGCAAAGCACATCCGGGTATATTTTGCAAAAGGCGTTTGCATAAAGGCCCTTGTCCAGGTTCTTCGTGGCGGCATGCACTTCTTCTTTCTGGGCCGAAACGCCTCTTTTGGAATATAATGACATCTTGGGGGTGTATTTGCTGCAAACTTAGTTATTCCGGAAAAAGAACCAAGAACCGAAGATGCCAAGATGCCAAATAAATATCAACATCCAACCCTTTCTCCGGAGTGGGTCCTCCCTCTGATTATACTAACGACTAAAGACTAACGACTATCTTTGCAGGCATGCAGGTACACTACGACATTGAACAACTCCCGGCCTTCCGGAATGCCGTCATCACCATTGGTACATTTGACGGTGTACACAAGGGACATCGCCAGATCATTGATAAAATGAAGACCGAAGCGGCCAGTATCCAAGGAGAAACCGTGATCATCACTTTTGACCCCCATCCCCGGAAAGTGGTTTCGTCCGAGTTTATGGGTATCCGGCTGATCACCACCATGGAAGAACGGATTAAATTGCTGGAAGAAATTGGTATTGACCACCTGGTTGTGGTGCCATTTACCGATGTATTCGCCAACCAGTCAGCGGAAGAATATATCCATGATTTTTTAGTACAGAAATTCCATCCCCATACAATCATTATCGGTTATGATCACCGTTTTGGGCGCGACCGGGCCGGTAATTTCCAGTTACTGGAAGCCAAGGCGGCCAGGTATGGATACAGCCTGATGGAAATTCCCAAACATGTGCTCGAGAACATTTCGATCAGTTCCACCAATATCCGGAAGGCGATCATTCATAACGATACGGATACAGTGAACAAAGTACTGGGATATGATTTCTTTTTCTCCGGGCTGGTGGTACACGGTAATAAACTGGGTCGAAAACTGGGCTACCCTACCGCCAATCTGAAAGTCCGGGATGAGGATAAAATTATACCCGGAAACGGGATCTATGCGGTCTATGCACAGCCGGAGGGCTACACTGAAAAACTGAAGGGTATGATGAGTATCGGGTTCCGCCCCACTGTTGACGGTAAACAACGGGTGATAGAAGTGAATATTTTTGATTTCGACAGTGATATTTACGACCAGCAATTAAAAGTGTATGTCCGGAAATACCTCCGTCCCGAATTGAAATTTGACGGACTGGAAGCCCTGGTAAAACAGATTGATCAGGACAAACTGAATAGCCTGGCGGTTTTATAAAAACAACTTTACACTGCAGTTTCCTATAAAAAAAGGCTGTCCTTTTCAGGACAGCCTTTTTTATTCGTTATACCATACCGGTTAATATTCGATTTTATATTCCAGCTTAGCCGGTTCATCAAAGAAATCATCCAGGCTGGCCACAATGGTGATTTTCTTCTTGTCTTCCGAGAGTATGATTCCTTTTCCTTCCGCTGTTTTAGCCGGGCGGGGCAGGTTGATGATATAGGAAGTTTTAAAATCCAGTCCCATTGCGGCAGACTGTTTCATTCCCGCGAGGTACTCATCGGTGGCCGCGTTGGCATATTTTTCCTTATTGAGGGTTTTCAGCAGCAGACCGTCAGAAAACTGCAGATCAAAATAATCTTCAATACTGCTGGGTTTTGGCGCAGCCTCTTCTTCGCCCATGGGCATAGCGGCACCCGCTGTTTCTTTCATTGTTTCGGACATGACTTTTCCGGACAAGGCAGTTATTTTACCCAGTTCACTGACTGAACTGAAAGGAAAGCTCAGGTTGGTAATCAGTTTCTCGCTGCCCATATCCATATTTATACGCAGGGTACCTTTGCGGATCAATGCTTTTTCTTCGTCAGAAAGATCAGGAATGCTATCGGCCGCTTCTGCCATGGAAATAGTAGAATCTATAGCCCGCTCAGTCCCCTCCATGGGCTTGTCCCCCCCCATTTGCTTCATCATCCCAAGCATTGCGCTCATATCATTGATCACGTTAAAAGTGCCGGATCCGTCTTCCTTAATGGTGAGTTCCTGGGTAATTTCAAGACAACCTGCCAGGGATAATGTGACCGCGGTGAAAAGAGAGAAAAGAATACGTTTCATGTTTTTGTTTTAATGCTGACTCAGATGAGTGTTTCGTTAAAAAAGTTGTACAAAGAAAGGGAAATAAAAATAAGCAGGGGTGACTGATCAGGCCATCATTTTAATAATCATTTCCTTCAGCAGGGATCCGTCGTCCGCGGAACCACTGCCCACGCCTACACTTTTCAGGTTATACTGATGCAGGAGCAACAATATTTTCTCCACACCGGGGTAGCCATAGTGGCGGGAAGCCTGAATATAATCCTTCACAAAAAACGGGTTGACCCCGATCTGAGTGGCGACGGTCCGTTCATCACCCTGCACGCCGAAAACCATATATACTTTACTGAAAAAGCCATAAAGGGATGGCAGTATGAGCTGAATCGGATTGGCTTTGGGATTGGATTCAAAATACTGGATAATCCGGATGGCCCGGGAAAAATCCTTTTGTGCAAGGGCCGATTGCAGTTCAAATACATTAAACTCCTTGCTGACGCCGATGTATTGTTCAATATCGTCTTCCGATATAGTGGTCCGTTTCCCCAGGTTCACCGACATCTTCGTGATTTCATTCTCAATCCGGCTGAGATCATTCCCAATATGATCCACGAGCAGGGCCAGACCCTTGGGTGAAATGGTCAGCCCTTTAGCGTGCACCAGATCCTGTGTCCAGTTGGGCAGATCCCGGTCATAGAATTTTTTGGTAGTCACCAGTACCCCGTTTTCCTTTACCAGTTTGGAAAACTTCTTACGCGCATCGAGTTTCTTATCCTTGTAAGAAACCACCAGGATGGTGGAAGCTAACGGGTTTTCAATATACGGTTCCAGCTTCTCGAAATCTTTCATTTGCTGGGCTTCCTTTAAGAGCACAACCTGTCTTTCCGCAAACATGGGATAGCGGCGGCAGGCATTCAGGATATCCGCCCAATTCGCATCTTTTCCATAAAAAATGGTTAAATTAAAAGAGGCTTCCGCTTCTGTCAGAATGTGGTGTTCTGCATATTCCACCGCTTTATCGATATAATATTCCTCTTCCCCTTCCAGCCAATAGATAGGCCGGAACTGTTTTTTCTTCCAGTCGGAGATGATCTTTTCCACACTCATAAGCTGCTAAATTACAAGCTTTCAGAAAGCATTCAGGGAAAAATAATCAACAAAAAAATAACCGTTTTTTTAATCTGGCACGGTTTTCGGAAATTGTGCATAGAACCATTTTAACGATTTAATGGAAAACCCGATGCCGGGTGATTTCGTCCCCGGTACCGGTTTATGAAAAATACCACTATTTACATCAAAAGCTAAAAATTCCCATTTATATGACAAACACGAATTACCCCTCGGCTACCCCCCAATCACAGCCGGGCAAGAACAAGAACAGCAAGAATATTATAATTGGCCTGCTGGCTGCCGGTTTACTCGGTACCTGGGGCTATTTGCTCTGGGATAAAAACAAAT
>Ga0075163_10010169_pt1 | contig 12317 bp, 12 predicted proteins | sample JI1023141ADNA_FD_71478 | JGI IMG/M metagenome (GOLD analysis project Ga0075163, IMG submission 71478) | Wastewater effluent complex algal communities from Wisconsin, to seasonally profile nutrient transformation and Carbon sequestration -... | ecosystem: Engineered > WWTP > Effluent > Algae...
AGCCAGTTCCATTTCACGATCGGCATAGATCTTGGCGAACTCTGATCCGCTCAGCCTCGGATCACCTACTTTCGACGGCTTCCGCATGAAACGCACGACACTCCTGACAATTATGCTGGCGATCGCCCTGTTGACGGGCCTCTCCATGCAGGCGCAGCGCATCGCGTTCGTGAATACGCGCTACATCCTGGACCACATGCCCGAGTACGAATCGGCGCAGAAGGAACTGGATCGGTTCTCCAAACAATGGCAGGACGAGATCGACGAGCGCTACACGCAGATCAAGCGGATGCGCGACGCGTACAACGCCGAAGCGATCCTCTTGACCGAGGAGATGAAGCGCACCCGCTTGGATGAAGTGGATCGCCGCGAACGTGAGGCCCGCGACCTCCAGAAGAAGCGCTTCGGCCCGAACGGTGACCTTTTCAAGAAGAGACAGGAACTGGTGCAGCCCATCCAGGACCGTGTGTACAATGCGGTGAAAGAAGTTGCGGGTACCAGCTACGTGGCCGTGTTCGACCTCGGTGGCAGCGCGAGCAATCTGCTCTTCGCCAGTGAAAAGTACGACAAGAGCGATAGCGTTCTACGAAAACTGGGCATTCGCCCGGGCAAGGAGAACGACGGTGGTTCGAAGGATGAAGGATTCGGCGAAGACCCACCAGAAGACCCCTCCGATAACAAGGATGGAGGGACGCCACAGCGAACACCCCCGACCGACGATGGTGGTGGCAAAGACCAAATGCGATCCAAATGATGACCACACGAATGATGAAGAACCTCGTAGTTGCCTTCGCGCTCGCCCTTACCGGCATGCCCAGCGCGTTCGCACAGAACAACAAGCTCGGCCACATCGACCGTCAGAAATTGATGTTGATGCTGCCCGAGCGCAAGGATGCCGAAACCAAGATGCAAGCCTTCGCCAAGACCTTGGATGATCGCCTGAAAGCGATGGGTGCCGAGTACGAGGCGATGGTGACAAAGGCACAGGCCGAAGCCGACGCTATGACGCAGACAGCCAAGGAGATCGCCGTGCGCGAGATCGGCGAACTGGAGCAACGCATCCAAGCAGCACAGCAGAAAGCACAGGAAGACCTCGCCAAGCAGGAAGAGGAATTGTTGAAGCCCATGGTGGACCGTACCAACGCCGCCATCAGCACGGTGGCTGCAGCGAACAACTTCGCCTACATCTTCGACGTGAGCACAGGCATGGTGTTGTACTACGACAAAGGCGAGGACATCCTTCCCTTGGTGAAAGCCGAGCTCGCCATTCCGTAATAGCCCTCCAGACCGTGACCGCAGCCCAACGCCCGATCGGCATCTTCGATTCCGGCATCGGCGGACTCACGGTCACCGCAGCCATCAAGCAGGCGCTCCCCATGGAGTGCCTGCTCTATTTCGGCGATACGCTGCATGTGCCCTATGGACCTCGTTCGTTGGAGGAAGTACGGGCCTTCAGTTTCGCCATCACCGAAGCCTTGTTGGACCAAGGCGCCAAGGTGATCGTGATCGCATGCAACACCGCTTCCGCTGCGGCCTTACGGTCGCTCCGCGAAGCCTATCCCGATGTGCCCTTCGTGGGCATGGAGCCCGCCGTGAAACCCGCTGTGGAACACACCCGAAGCGGCGTGGTGGGTGTGATCGCCACGGTGGCCACCTTCCAAAGTGCCTTGTATGCCACCATCGTGGAACGCTTCGCCAAGGATGTGACCGTGCTGCGCCAACCGTGTCCCGGCTTGGTGAAGCAGATAGAGAACGGTGACTTCGACACGCCAGAGACAGAAACGATGCTGCGCGGCTGGCTGCAGCCGATGATGGATGCCAACATCGACGCACTCGTGCTCGGCTGCACCCACTACCCCATCGTACGCCCTGTGATCGAACGCATCCTCGGCCCGACCGTGCGCGTGATCGATCCCGCGCCCGCCATCGCACGGCAGTTGCAACGCATCCTCGACCGCGACGGCATCCGTAACTCGCAACTGACCAACGAACCGGATCTCTACTTCACAAGTGGCGACCCCACCTCGTTCCTCCGGATGATGGAGCGCTTGGGACTGGATGGGTTTGACGTTGCACAAGGCAAGTGGGAGAACGACGGAACGCTTACCCTTCCTTGAACCACCCGGCGTACAGGATGTAGTTCCGCGCGATGCGTTCGATCTCGCCTTCGCTCAAGTCCTTGCTCACCACACCGATGCGTTTCGCAGGCACCCCGGCCATAAGGCTGCCGGGTTCCACCACGGTGTTCTGTAGCACCACCGCTCCAGCGGCGATCACACTGCCTGCACCGATCACGGCTTGGTCCATCACGATCGCCCCCATGCCGATGAGCACCTTCTCATGCACGGTGCAGCCATGTACGATGGCGTTGTGTCCGATGCTGACATCGTTCCCGATGGTGAGTCCACACTTCTCGTAGGTGGAGTGCAGCACCGCCCCGTCCTGAATATTCACGCGGTCGCCGATGCGGATGGCATTGACATCGCCTCGCACCACGGCATTGTACCAAACGCTGCACTGCGCACCCGCGATCACATCGCCGATCACGACTGCGGTTTCGGCAAGGAAGACGTCGGGGCCGAATTGCGGCATGAAACCACGGACGGTGCGGAGGATGGGCATGGGGTGCTGTTCGCTTGTGTGGGTAGGGAGTTGAAAAGAGTCGGGGGGGCAGTTGTTGGAGTTGGGTGCCTTGGTCCGACGTGTGACTTGTCCGAGTCAACTCCCAACGCGTCAACACGCAACAATTCCAACTAATGCAACTACTCAGCTTTCTGCCCACACCCCTCTTTCTGGCAACACGCAGGCAGGTTCGTGAAGGCCTTCGGATCAGCGGCGAGATCGTCGGCGTAGTAGCCCAGTTTCGTTACCGCTAGGCGCAGTCCTTCTGGCGTGTTCTTCTTCGCGTCGTACTCCACGTGGATCATATTCGTCTCCAGGTCCACGCGCACGGCTTTCACGCCCTTCTCGTAGATCATGTTCTCTTCGATCGTCTTCACGCACATGTCGCAGACCGTGCTGGTGCGGATATCGAGTTCGGCAACTTTCTTCTTGTCCTGTGCGTGCAGGAATGTGGCGCTCATCATCAAGAGCGAAAGGACCAGGGTCTTCATGGGTTCGTCGGGGTTGAGGTCTTGCTTTGGGGCAAAGTGAATCGAAGTCCGCCATAGATCATGGCGCGGTTCGTCGGTCCCCAGATCAGGGACGCGTCAAAATACGGGCCGAAGGGGTCGAGCGGTGAAATGATCTGCTGTCGTTGCAAGGTGCTGGTGAGGTTCTCGCCACCCACATACACCTCCCAAGCGCCCAACGTGCGGGTCACCTGGGCGTGCAAGGTGACATAGGCCGGTGACGTGGATGCAACGCGATACGGCTCCGGGTTGGAAGCTGTACTGGGAACGCGTCCTTCACCGAAGAGGTTCAAGGAGACATCCATGCGCCAGTGCTCCTTCCGATCAGCGTAGGACAGATCGACCAACCCACGGTGCCGCGGCGTGAAGGGCCGTTCCAACGAACGACCATCGTAGGTGGTGCGTGTGTCGTACCAACGGTAGCTCAGTTTCAACTGAAGCTGCCGTGTGAGGTCCACTTGGACATCGGTGAGCACGCTGTTCGCGTAGGACGTGCCATCGAGCATGTAGAAAGCGACGGTACGCGGGTTGCGATCGAGATCGGTGACGATCTGCGAAACGAACTGGGTGCGATAAGCATCCACACCGAAGGCCCACTTGCGTTGCAGCCACTTGAACTTGTGCAGGAACGAAGCACCGACGTTCCACGAGCGTTCCATGCCGAGCGGCCCTTCCACCACCACACGGCGCGAGCTGGCCAGTACACTGCCACTTTCCACTAATGGATTTGCGGTCCGGAAACCCTGCCCAGCGCTCAATCGAATGTTCGTCAGCGGACCGAGATCATACTTCACGTGCAGCCGTGGGCTGTAGGCATTGCCGAAGTACGAGTTGAAGTCCGCACGCATACCAGCTACCACGGTTAAGTCCGCGCGTTGCAACGTGTACTCCGCGAAGACGCCCGGCATGCTTTCGATGCGAGCAAAAGCGCTGTCTTGGAATTGTTCGTGGTAGGCATCGTACTGGAAGCTCGTACCTGCTTTCAGCTGATCGGTGCCTTTGCCGAAGAGCATTTGGTAAACAGCACTTCCGTAAACGCTCTCTTGCAAGCCGGTGTAGTTGCGTCGCCCGAAACGGGAGGCCACATCGTGCCTCCGCGCAGCGAACAAGAAGCCGACGCTCTTGGTCGGATCATTCTTGAACACCACGCCTTGCTTTCCGAACACATCCACCAATTCATTCTTGATGTTCACCACGTATGGGTCACTTGCGTGGATCAGGTGTTCCGGTTGTGTGAGCGAATGAGCCGTTTGCCCGCCGATGCGTTCATCCGTCACGTAGCGCACTGCTAGTTGGGTCATACCAAGTTCCGTTCGGCGCATCCACCGATCCATCACATTGAAGCGTTTCGACCTCGGCATGTCGGTGAAGCCGTCGCTGTTCTGGTCCATGTCCTGCTGGAAGTAGTTGCCGTGCAGCAGCAGGATATTGGCACTGTTCTTCCCGGTGGGCTGCGCCGTGTGCAGGTTCGCTTCGGTACGGCCTTGCGAGTTGCCGTAGAGGTTCATGAAGAACGGCCCTTCGCCCAACGGATCCAAGAGACAGAGATCGATCTGGCCCGTCATGGCATTCGGTCCATTCACCGCCGTGCCGATGCCCTTACTCAGGTTGATGTCCTTGATCCACGTGCCTGGAATGAGCGTAAGGCCGTAGGAGGAGGACAATCCACGGATGAACGGCAGGTTCTCCAAGCTGATCTGGGCATAGCGGCCATCGAGCCCGAGCATCCGGATCGTTTTCGTGCCGGAAACCGCATCGCTGTAATTCACATCCACGGTGGCATTGGTCTCGAAGCTCTCGCTGAGGTCGCAGCAGGCGGCACGCTTCAGTTCCTTTTGCCCGATGATCTCCTGCGCGATGGTGCTACGCGTGTTGAGCTGTGTTCCGCTCACGCGTTCCACGATCTGCACTTCCTTCAGATCCCGGACATGCAACGTGATCTTCAGCGGTTTGGTCGGCATGCGTTCAAGCAGCAGGGTATCGCGCTCGGCACCGACGTAGGTCGCCACAAGTCTTGCAGGCCACGTCTCTGGTGCGCTCAAGGTGAATCGTCCGTCGAGATCCGTTACCGCACCAACGGTGGTGCCGGCCCAAAGCACATTGGCACCGAAGAGCGGCCCCGCATTCAACCCATCGCTCAACACTGTACCTGTGACCGACTGCGCAGAGGACGCGCTCGCTGCGATCACTGCGAGAACAAGAAAGAAAGTTCGAATTTGAGAAGGCATGCTGTTCGAGTTCCAGTAGTGTACGAGATGACACTGGAGCTAGGCTCCCTTCGCCCGAAGGCGGAAGACCAGAAAGAACTACACGCGCTGAATGCTGAACGCGACCAATCGTTCGGGCCCCGAAATGGGCGGTGGACGCGTATCGAGCCACGAAGAAATAGCACCGACCCGAGTAGGAACGGAAACGATGAACACTTGCTCCGTCAGCCATTCCGCCGGTGGCAATACCGTGGGTGGATGAACGAGGTAATCGTGCAGGTCGGCCCGCGCGATGGAGAAGGCGCAGCACGTTGCAGTGATCGTCGGTCCATCGGACACATCGCGGTCTGCCTTGCAATCCACAGCCAAACCCATGCTCAACTCGGAATGCCCGCCGAGCAGACAGGTCATGCGGCTCACGGTCATTCCGCTGCTGGCCAACAGAAATAGCACCACCATGGAAGCGGTGACCCATTTGTTGTGTTGGAGAAAGCGGCGCATCAGGCGTCAAAGGTACGGGAAGCGCAAAACGTTGGACCACACGATGACCCACCCCTTGGGAAGCCACCCTGCCCGTCACCCTACCTTTGCCGCTCGATGCGGTCCTGATGACCGTTGCGAGAACACATGTCCGAGCAAGTGAAGCGCCCTCCCATCTCCGTTTATGCCGAAAGCACGCCGAACCCGGCGACCATGCGCTTCGTGAGCAGCCGAATGCTGGTGAACGATGGTCGATTGTTGGAATTCCGCACGCCGGATGAACCGATCGGGGTTTCCCCTTTGGCGGAGAAGATCTTCAACCTGCCTTTCGTAACCGGGGTCTTTCTCTCGAGCAACTTCGTTACCGTCACCAAGAACAATGCGGTGACCTGGGATCTGGTGCAGCTGGAATTGCGGGAATATATCCAGGAATACCTGAACAACGATGGTCGCGTGGTGTACGAGGACGCCCCCGCGCAAGCCTTGGCCGACGCCAATGAACGCGCCAGCACCCACGCAGCAGCCACTTCACCGGACGACGAAAAGATCATCCGCGTGCTGGAGGAGTACATCCGCCCGGCGGTGGAAGGGGACGGTGGCCATATCGCCTTCAAGAGCTTCGAAGATGGCCTGGTCACCGTGTCGTTGCGAGGATCATGCAGTGGTTGCCCCAGCAGCATGGTAACGCTGAAGCAGGGCATTGAGAACCTTCTGAAGCACGAGGTGCCCGGAGTGCGGGAGGTGGTCGCGGAGGAGTTGTAGGCTCCATCCGTTCAGTTCCTGGCCTGCGTGAATGGTCCGGTTGGCCGACTTCAAGACCCGGCTTTCCACTTCCCCAGAAGAAATTCTTTCGATCCGATCATGCGATCGGAGGTAATGCCGCATCCAATTGAAAACACACGACGATGCGCTACACGACCTCCCTCCTCTTCATCGCGCTGTTGGGCACCTCCCTTCAAGCGCAGAATCTCGGCGAGATCCGCGGTCAGATCTTCGACCCGAAAGGCGAACCACTACCCATGGCCCACGTGTTCACGACCGTTGGTGGCGAAATGCTCGGCTGTGCAGCAGATATGGATGGGCGATTCGTCCTGAAGCCGCTACCTCCGGGCCTGTATGGTGTGAAGATCTCCTTCACCGGATTCCAACCCATTGAACTGGCGGCTGTGGAGGTCACTCCTGATCGCGCCACCTATGTCAAGGATGTTCGCATGAAGTTCGGAGAGCTGAAGGAAGTGGAGATCATCGGCTACGAACGCGAACTCATCACCGTTGATGATCCGAGCCGAATGAGCTTGCTCGCATCGGAATTCGAGAAGGATCCGACCCGTAGGGATCCTGTCCAGTTCATCGGCAAGAATTTCGCCGGTGTGACCCCCAATGCGAACGGTGACGGTCTCTACTTCCGAGGTGCACGCACCGAGAATACCGTTAGCTTCATCGACGGCATCAAAGTGAGCGGTGGTGTGCCACGCATTCCGCCCTCCGCGATCAGCAGTGTTTCCGTTTACACCGGCGGCCTGCCAGCGCGTTACGGCGATGTCACTGGAGGTGTGATCGTGATCGAGACCAAGACCTACGCCGAAATGTTCCAAGCGGCACGCAAACGCGAAGCACTTGCTGAACAAGCTAGCTACGACGAGTGAACATGTTCCTGCGCCGCCGGACCATAGCAACGCTGAATGACGAGGACCTGGTGCGTCTCCTGCGGGAGGGGCACCAGTCCGCGTTGGGCGACCTGTGGGACCGGTATGCGCAACTGCTTTACGGCGTGGGCATGAAATACCTGAAGGACCCCGAACACAGTAAGGATGAAGTGGTTGAACTGTTCGCTGGTTTGCGCGATCTGTTGATCAAACACGAGGTCGGTTCCTTCCGTCCCTGGGTGCATACCGTGATGCGGAACCGCTGCTTGCAAGCCCTGCGCAAGAGTCGTCCCACTGCTGCCCTTCCGGAACAAATGCTTCACAACACGGAAGCGAACGACCACAACGACGCTGTGCTGCACGAAGCCACTTTGCAGGCCTTGGAACAGGCCATTGATGAACTCGCACCGGACCAACGCATGTGCATTCGATCCTTCCACTTGGAACGCAAGAGCTATCAGGACGTCGCTGCACACACGGGCTTCTCCGTGGAGCAGGTACGCAGCCACTTGCAGAACGGTCGTCGCAACCTCCGCCTCATTCTACAACGCACCGGAGCTACCGGCCAAGCATCATGAAAGCCCCAGCGAACGATCGTTTCCCACCGCGCGGCGAATTGCCGCCTGAACAACTGAAGGCCTACGCCGAAGGGCGTTTGGATGCCGAGGCCCAGCATGAAGTGGAACTCCATCTGGAGCAGGATTCGCTGGCTCGTGAGGCGGCCGAAGGAATGGCAGTAGCAGGCGCATTGACCGGACTGCCCGCTTTGGAAGCGGCACGGCCGAAGGTGCCCGCATTCAGTATATGGCCTTGGCTGGCTGGCGGTGCGGTGGTACTCTTCGTCGGTGGTGGCATGTGGATGTCCAGTGGCACACCGAACAATGCCGCCCTCAGCGAGGTCGAGCGTTCATCGGCAGTAGCGCCTTTGGACGGGAGCTCCTCTGACAGCGCATACGTAGAGCTTGCGATAGCGGAGATCGAAGCAGCGGTGGAGATCCCGGAAACACTGCATATCGGTCACGCAAACACCGATCGTCATGCGATCACCATGCGCACTGAAGCAAGACCCACGGAGCGGGAAGTGATCCAGGTGGAACGGTTGGCCAGCCGTCCCCCGGATGTGGACACCTTCATCGAGCCCAGCACAGTGAAGCCCGTTCGCGTCAAACGGAACAACATTCAGCTGATGTACCTCTACGACCTGAAGCTGGTGGACCCGAAGGGCCTCTATGCGGTGGATCCGATGCTGCTCACCGACGAGCGCCATGTCACCCCGAACTTCAGTGACCGCAATGCACAACGCACGAACGAGGAGCCACAGCGCCGCATGCATTACACCCCGTTCATGGAGCGTGCCATGGGCAAGTTCGATCGTAACGATCATAAGGGTTGCTTGGAGGACCTTCGCTTTCTGCTGACCCAGTACCCGGACGACGTGAATGCCTTGTTCTACGCAGGCCTGTGCAGCTACAATCTTGGCATGAACGAACGTGCGCGTGACTTCCTGCATCGTGCGGCCATCCATCCGATCGCCGTGTTCGACGAAGAGGCGGTCTGGTACCACGCACTCACCCTGGCTCGATCGGGAGAGAATGCCGCCGCCAACGAAGCCTTCCAACGCATTGCCACCAATGGTGGGTTCTACGCGGATCGTGCAAAGTCGAAGTTGGAACGTAAGTAGGTCCTACATGTGTGCGGGAGACACATACCATGTCGATCATCATTGAACCTGATCCGCAAGGCGGTGTACCTTGCATGGACCATGCAGCTTCGCCCCTTCCTGTTCATTGCTCTACCATTGATGGTGAGCAGCACACAAGCCCAAAGTTGGAATTGGGCAACATCCCTCCTCGGCACTGGACAGATGCGCGTGGAAGCCGTTGCAGCTTTGGCTGACGGCGGCGCTTTCGTTTGCGGCGAATTCAACGACAGTCTCCGCACGCCTTTGGATACGCTCGTGACACATGGTGGTTGGGATGGATTCCTGCTCCGATTGGACAACAACGGGGACGTCGTTTGGAGCACCGCCATCGGAAGTGCGTTCGACGATGAGCTGAACGACATCGTGGTGGACGAAGAAGGCAACGGATACGCAGCGGCCACCTTTCGCGACACAGCAGATTGGAAAGGAGCAGCCATCACCGGCGTTGGAGCCGAAGCAACCTTGGTGAAATTCGATCCGGATGGTGACCTGCTCTGGTATCGACGCGCGGTAGGGTACTCCTTCGCGTACACGGTCTCCGTGAACAGTGGCGGCACTGCGTTCCTTGGCGGCGTGATCAACACGAGTGCTGTGTTCAGTGGAACTACGTTGACCAACTCGGGAAGTCTATTCAATGCGTTCGTGATACAGTACGATTCGAACACCGGCGCGCTGTTGGATGCCGACCGGGTGACCGGGAGCAGTGGTGAATCGGGAGCCTACGGAATGGACGTGGATAGCGACGGCAATGTCTACATTACTGGATACAACCGGCCACAACAGAACCCCTACGTGGGCACCTTCATGGCGAAGGTCGCATTCGGTAGTGGCACGAACTGGTCCGTAGTGGTCGCCTCGGCCTTCGGTGATCTATACGGCCGCGACGTGTCCGTGGCGAACGATGGACATGTGTATTTCACGGGCAACATCTACAACGATGTCCTGTGGATGGGTTCACCATTGGGTCAGTATGGGCGGTATAAGAATGCGTACTTGGCACGCTTCGCAACAGATGGCACCTTGGATCGGGTGCAGCAAGTAGGCGGCATCGGTCGCGATGAAGGCCTGGGCGTTGTGGCAGATGGTCTCGGGCATGCGTACTGGACCGGCGTGTTCACGGGGATAGTGGATTTCGATACCGTGCAAGTGAGCAGTGCCATCGGGATCACGGCCTCGCAGGATGTTTTCGTTGCGTACACCTCACCGGCAGGTGGTGCGGCTTTCGTTTCAACCGCTGGCGGAAGCAATGGTGAAGAGAGTGCCACGGCCATTGACAAGCACCTCAACGGACCTGTGATCGTTGGCGGCAGCTACATCTCCTTCCAAACGTACTTCGACGACATCATCCTACCGGTTCCGCAGGGTCAACGCTGTTTCGTGGCGTCACTGGCCGGGCCTGACGATGAACTGACGACCCCTGTTGCGGAACACGAGGCCACACCTGTTCTTCAGGTCTACCCCGTTCCTGCGAACAACTCGCTCTTCGTCGCAATGCAAGGTGCTCGCGGTCCATTGGTCGTTTCGGTATTCGACCAAGCCGGTCGGGAGGTGCTTGCGACACAGCTCGGCGCACCTTTCGGCACCGTGGATGTTTCGAACCTGTGCGAAGGCGTGTACAGTGTGCGCTGTGCGAATGAGGAAGGAGTGCTGCGGACGACACGCTTGGTCGTAGCTCACTGAGCCTTATACAACGACCAACGGGCCAGAGCTCACGCCCTGACCCGCCAGTCTCCCTTGGTCCCTACCTACCTACTTCGAAAGCACCTTGAATTCCGTTCGACGATTACGTTGGTGTTCATCCTCGGAACACTTCTCGCATGCACACTTCTCGCTTGGCAGGCTTTCGCCATACCCCTTGCTTGTGATGTTCGCTTTCGGAATGCCTTTGCTGATGATGTACTCCACGGCACTCTTCGCACGCTTCTCCGAAAGGCTCATGTTGTAAGCGTCCTTACCGCGGCAATCGGTGTGGGAGCTCAACTCGATCTTCACCGTCGGGTTGTCCTGCAAGGTGGCCACGAGCTTGTCCAACTCCACTGCCGCATCCGGACGGATATTCGATTTGTTATAGTCGTAGAAGATATTCTCCAAGCGCACCACCTGATCCACCACGAGCGGGAACAGTTTGAAATCGGTGCGGATGACCTGGCTCGGTTTGCCCTTGGTGCTGATGCGTGCACTCTGCTTGAAGAATCCTTCCTTCTCCACCTTGATCCGATAGTCCATCTCCGGCTTCAAAGGGAATGCATACTTACCGCTCGCGTCGGTCGTGATCGTCTGCAGCACGTTGTCCTGCGCATCAACAAGTATGACCGTTGACCCAGGCAATGGAGCACCTGTTTCGCCGTGGAAGACGAAGCCTTCAGCAGCATAGTCGTACTTCAACATCTCCACCACGATCTGTTCGAGTGGATCATTGTTGGTGTTGATCGTGAGTTCCTTCTGGAAGTATCCGTTCTTGTTGGCAATGAGCACGTACTTATCCTTGTAAGGCACATCGATGGTGAACTTGCCACCGGGCTCACTTTCCACATTGAACTTCTCGATGTAGCGCCCTGCATCATCCTTCATCACCAGTACTGCCCCGTCGATCGGCGCACGGGTCTCCTCGTCGACCACGATACCGGCAAGGAACACCATGGGCGGACGCACCGTGCATCCATACACATCGTCGCTTCCCTTGCCGCCGGGTCGATCGCTCACGAAGAATCCGGTGGTGTCGTTGAAGAACATGAGGCCGTGGTCGTTGTACCGCGTGCTCATGGGATAGCCCAAGTTGAAGACCTTGCCCGGCCCCGCGGCACTGAGCCGTGAATAGAAGAGGTCCAAGCCACCCAAGCCCGGGTGACCGTTGCTCGCGAAGTACAGGGTGCTATCGCGATGCAGATACGGGAACATTTCGTTACCGGAAGTATTCACCTGCGGTCCCATGTTCACGGGCGCTCCCCACTGACTGCCGAGCTTGTCGCAATACCAGATGTCCGTGCCCCCTTGACCTCCTGCACGATCGCTCACGAAGAAGAGCTTCGTCCCGTCAGCGGAAATGGAAGGGTGCCCGCAATTGTTGTCCGGATCGTTGTGATCGAATGGAACCAAGTTGCCCCATTCAGGCTGGCCGAATTCACCGGTGATCACATCGGTGTAGAAGATC
>Ga0075163_10010170_pt1 | contig 12316 bp, 6 predicted proteins | sample JI1023141ADNA_FD_71478 | JGI IMG/M metagenome (GOLD analysis project Ga0075163, IMG submission 71478) | Wastewater effluent complex algal communities from Wisconsin, to seasonally profile nutrient transformation and Carbon sequestration -... | ecosystem: Engineered > WWTP > Effluent > Algae...
ATGATGATCCCCTCGCCGCGGGCGTTCGTGCCATCGCTGCCGCAGTCGGTCGATGACATCGTCATGCGGGCGATCAGCGACGTCGCAGCGAGGTTTCAGGACGCCGAGGAGATGGCGGTGGCGATCGACGCAGCGCTCGATGCGGATTCACCGAAGGCACGCGCCGCTAGCGAAACGGACTCATCGTATGCGGTCGACCGTGACGGTCCGCCGGTGTTGATCGGCGCCGCGCTCGTAGCGGATTCGCCGACGATGATCGAGCCGGTCGTCACCGCCGCCGTCGTCGAATCTCCGGGCGCGCAGCCGCAGACAGGGACGACCGAAGGCATGGCGACGTGTTCGGCTCCGGGTCCATCCGCGGCCAGGAATGCGGCCGCAGCCGCACAGGTGACACATCAGGCACTGCCGGGGCGCGTCGTGGCGAGCCCGAGGCGCGGCTGGTCGATCGCAGCGGCCGCACTTCTGGGTGTGCTCGGCGGTGGAGCTGCTGTCTGGGCGGTGCAGCACGATCAGGAGTCGCAGGTCTCGGACTCCGTCGCACCCGTTGGAGCTGCGGAGGTCGACATGCAGCCCGAGCTCCCGAGGCGCGGCGATGGTTCGCTGTCCGCAACAGATCGTGGGGCTCCGGTGACGCCGGATCGAGAGGTCGCGCCGCAGAAGGAACCGGCGAGCGACCCGCCCGCCTCACCCAAACGACCGACGAGTAAGCGCTCGCCGGCCCTGTTGTCCGCTGTCGTCCCTCGCACCACGACGCCGGCAGCCCCGATTTCCGGGCCCATCCCGGCGCCCGGGACTAACTTTGAACAGGTGATGGGTCGACTCGCTGCGGACGTTCGTGCATGCGCGGAGACTTCGCCTGGCGGGGCATCTGGTCGCCCGACCAGCCTTGACGTACACGTGCGGTTCGACCCGGCCAACGGCTCGCTCGATCGGGTCCGGGTGATGAAGCTCGGGACGAGCGACCCCTTGGCCAGTTGCGTCGAACGGCTGGTCCGTGCCGCAGCGCCGCCTGCGGGCGGCAACCCGAACCGGATCTTCACGTTTTCCCTCGAGAAGTAAGTAAATGGCGATGGTGACCGCAGCGCTCCTGGTTATTCTGCTCTCCCCGGTCCAGGCGGAGCCGCCTGCTGCAGCGACCCAGCGGGCAGCCGCCGAGGCGCTCGAGGATAAGGCGGCGTACATCGCCGCGGGGGACATGTACTTCCAGCTCGCTGGGATGTCCGGCGTCCACCGCCGCGATGCGCTGGACAGAGCGCGGATAAACTACGACTCCGACTACATGCTGACCCGCAAGCCGTCGTCGTTGTGTCGGGCCCTGGGCGTCGCTGAACTGGTGGTCGAGGAGGGCAAGTTCGACGACGCGAACGAGGCCGCGTACTGGCAGGACAACGTCCGCGACGACCTGAGCCGCCTCCGCGACGACGCGATGAAGACCGGGCGAGTCAACTGCCGCTATAACGGTGCAGGGGCACCCGTGCGACCCAGGGTAGCGATGCTCACCGACTACGCGTTCGCCCAGACGACGCGGCAAACGCCGCCCCCGGACCCGCGCCGCTGGCGGCGCCACACGGTCGCGGGCGGGCTGCTTACGGGTGCGGGCGTCGGGCTCGTGGGTGTGCTGGCCGGTGCGCTCGCTGTGCAGGTCTCACGGACCCAGGCCATGCGGGAGATGTCGGAGCAGGCGCAGCGCGAGGGCCGGAACTTCACCCAGCCAGAGGCCGACAATTTCTCGCGGCTCTACGAGGACGGCGAGCGCGCCCAGCGAATTGCCACCGGCGTGGGGATCACCGCGGCGATCACATTGACGACCGGCGTGGCCTTGCTGGTGACCCGTAAGGCGCCCCGCCGGTTCGCGCTGATGCCCCACGGCGGGCTTGTTGGCGGCGGTGCGACGCTGCATGTGCGATTTTGAGGAGGCGACGATGATCCGTCACGACCGATGCTTGACGCTGATGCTCGTGGGATTCGGGCCGCTGCTGGCGGCGAGCTGCCTTGGCGAGGCCTACCTCGAGGGGGTCAAGCTGTTCCCGGACAGCGACACCTCGTCGAGCGGGTCCGACGAGGCCAGCGAACCAACGACCGCGCCCACGACGTCGACGAGCGCCGGTGAGACGGGGATCCAGACCGCGACCGGCGCGGTCGACGAGGACGCCGGGAGTACCGGCAGCGCCGGCACGAGCACCGGGCCGGAAACGGGCGCCCCGGAGGCGACCGGCGACGCCGTCAACCAGCCACCGGAGATCAGCGGATTCGAGGCCAACGCGTACTTCTTCGACGCGGCGGGACCGCTCACGCTCACGCTCGACGCGAGCGACGACCACGCGGTGGTCAAGGTGGACCTCTATCTCGACGACGAGGAGATCGAGAGCAACCTGACCCTGGCGGACTTCCCGTACGTCTACGAAGTGCTGTCGGCGAAGTACAACGGCGACCAGCGCACGTTCAAGGTCGTGGTCGAGGACGCCGAGGGTCTCACCGCCGACGCCGTGACGATGCCGATCAAGATCTTGCTGCCCGATCCGGGCGTCGAGCGGTGCTTCTTCGAGGACCCGGACAAGGGGTCCGTCATCAGCGTCATCACGGCGATCGAGTACACCCCGGAGGCCATCTTCGCGGTGGGCACACGCGCGCTCAAGCTGGCGGTCTGGAAGCTCGACCCGAACGACTGCCATCTGCTCCCTGGCTGGCCCAAGTCGATCTCCTCCTGGACCGGCGAGGATGAGTTCAAGGGCCTCACGTCCCTCGGCGCCGCGGTCGACGAGGACGAGGACGGCAACATCGTCGTGGGCGGCAATTTCCTCGTCAACGGCAAGCCCCAGGCGTACGCCGCTCTGCTGACCGACGAAGGCGCCCGCCTCTGGGAGAAGGCCGGCGCGCCTGGCGACGAGCTCGCAGGTGTCGCCGCCGGGATTGGTTTGCACTCTAATCGCGTTTTCGTCGGCGGATCAATGTACACCAGCGACAACCCGGTGCGCACCGACGCGGCGATCTGGATCTACCACTACGACGGCGAAGGCGTGTTCGTCGCGCTGCCGACCACCCTGCGGGCGCCATTCACACCGGACGAGCTCGATGAGGACAAGAGCAACGAGCTCAACGAGCGGGTGCGGGCCATCGTCGTCCACCCGACCGCCGGCCATGCACTGGCGGTCGGTGAGCGAGACTTCGTGCCGAATAACAACGAATTCTTCAGTCGGACGTTCGCGGTCCAGGTTCATCCGACCGGGGGGGTTCTGGGTGTGCCATGGACCTCGCCTGCCAACGGTACGTTCGTCCATGATGCTGGGCGATCGGTCGCCGTATGTGAGGATGGGTTCTTGGTTGGGGGCTGGACGCGCGACGAACCACCGGATGCTGAGCCCAACCCGATGATCTTCTGGTTCGACGAAAACGTGGCCTTGAAGCAACATCGAGCCGAGCTGCAATTGTTTGCAACTCAGATCCATGGGATCGATTGTGATCGGGAGAACAAGATCGTCAGTGCTGGATCACGCCATTTCGGGTCGGACGACGCTCGCGTGTTCTCTGTTCTCGGGCTCATCGACTCGCGGGTCACCTATGACAGCGGCGCCCCGGGGAACGATACGGCGGGCGCAGTGGCCTGCGATCTTCGGGGTTTCTGCGGATGGGGCGGGTTCCGAACGGCCGACATGATGCCGTATGCCGTGGTGCGAGTGCACCATCCCTGATCGGCAGGCGGCGGCTCAACCGGGTGGCACGAGGTCGTCGCAAAGGTCGACCAGGTGGGCGACGTGCTCGGCGAAGAATGGTGTGTAGTCGTCCCGGCAGATCGAGTCGATAAACCCGTGCTCGACACCCTCGGCGAGCAACCGCAGCCGGTTCTTCGTCTGGTTCCATTCCTCCGGATGACAGATCTGGTCGAACCCGATGTCGACGTCCGTGGTCAGCACCAGGACCATGAATGCGTCGTCATCGTAGCCCTTGGCCGCGCGCAGGGACTCGATCCATTCCTCGACCGTGCCCAGCGAGAACTGATCGTAGTTGTCCATGATGATGGTGACGACCAGGAGCGCGTCCTCGCGAAGGAACCCGCGGTTGCACGCGTCCTCGTCGTCGGGGTTGTTGATCGCCGGCTCCAGCGCCGCGACCATCGCCTGGCCGGCTGCGCCCCCCCCTTCGAGTCCGACGCGTGCGATGCAGGCGAACTCGTCGGTCATGTTCGGACCGGTGGTGATGTAGCGCTGACCACTGGCGAGTTCACACCGTCGATTCGACGCCTCCTCCCCCGCGGGGAAGGTGATGCCTGCACCGATCTTACCCTTGTCGCAGGGCTCCAGCTCGGCGCCACAGAGAGGAGGTGATCCCTGGGGATCGCAGTCCTCCGAGCAAACCGAGCAGTCGCTAATCTGGAAGACCGCCGATGTGTCCGCCACGAGGATGTGGACGTCGAAGTCGGGGAGCTGCTCCTCGATCGCGCCGATGAAGCCGGGGAAGGCAGCGATCAGCTGCTTCTGCTGATCCTTCATCGTGCTCTGGGCGCTGATGACGAACAGGAAGTCGATCCGCCCTTCGCAGCCGGGCGGATCCGTCGGGCCGAAGTCAGGGATGTCCATGCTCGAGGTGCCGTCGTCCGGCGTACTACTAGTTTCGGACGCCGCTGTGGACGACGATGCCGAGCCATCCGCCGGAGACTCGCTGGACGAGGAGCTGCCGCTCGACGACTCGGACTCTGCTGCCGTGGCGGTCGCGTTGGTCGGCACGCCGCTCGAAAACCCGGTCTCCGAGTGCGGTCCGCCGCAGGCGGCCAGGATGCCCGCCAGGGTGAAGGACGTGCTCAGACGTGAGCGCATAGCCCCCTCACCCTAGCTGAAACGTTCCAGGCTGTCATGTCATCGGTCTCTCGCAGGTGCAGAGGTCGGTGATCATTCAGGATCTCGCGGAAGAATGGCCAGGTTCAGGTAGTCGATCTCGATCGTGTCTCCGCTCTGCATCTCGATCTGTAGCTGCTGCCTGGCCTCGTCGAGCTTGATCGGCCCATCGACGCGGTTGATGTGGCGGCTGAACCCCCACGGTGCCAGCCTGGGGCACATGATCCGGGTGACTCCGGTCAGGTGCAGCGTCACGTCCTGCGGCGCCGAGGAGACCGGGCGTACCACCAGGTCCGTGCACCCGTCCTCCCAGCGGATGGTCATGCTGGCGAGGACGGCGTCGTGAAGTTCAGGGAGGGTGGTGGTCATCGTCACTCCGTCTTGATCGGGATGTGCGCCTCGGGCGACTCGTTCGGGACACGCTGGCTGTTGGGGCCGATCCGGAACCCCTCGGGATCGTTGACATGGCCGTGCGGCCTTGGAACGTTCGGATGGCTCAGGATGCGCTGCGTCTTGGTTTGCGGGTCGATGTAGGACCCGCGTCCGTTTGCAGGGTCCTTTCCCATGGGCTGGAGGCCCAATTCACGTGCCCGGGCGTCGATCTCGGCCGGCGTTTTACCATGGACCTCGCTCGTGGGCAGGTGACCGACGGGGCCGGCACGTTCGGGGAGAGCGCGGACGGTTTGCTGTGCCGTCGAGGCGGCGTCCTTGGCCTTGTCTGTCCCGCGCGCCCAGCGCACGACGTCCTTAACGTCGCCGGCACTGACCGGAAGGACTTCCGAGATCAGCGAGAGACCCGAGATGACGCGGCCGCTGAACGTCGAACCGCTGGCCACTACGGTTACGGCGTCGTCCGCGATGCCGTTGAATTCGTCGACCTTGTCGATGCCCTTGACGACCGCCTTGACCGCGGCCTTGGCGAGCTTGAACGCGGCGCTGAACCAGCCGTAGCCGGTGGGGTCGATGTTCTCGACCGGGTTGTTGCCGGCATAGCGGTAATGGTTGCGCTCGCCCGGGCGCTCAAGCCGAGCCTCGGGGTCGAGGAGGAACTGCGGATCAGGGGACGCCCAGCGGCCGAGCGCGGGCAGGTAGTGACGCGCTCCGATGGTGACGGCGCCGGCTAGCACGTGGTCCTCGTTGCCAGCGAACCGGTAGACCGGGCCGGGTTCGCCGGCCGCCCGCCACTTGACGGCGGGGGCGCCGAAGGGCTCGTGGGTCTCGCGGGCTACCACGTCCCCGCGGTGGTCCAGCACCAGTGAGGCGCTGCCCAGGCGGTCGGAGATGTGGAAACGCGTGCGCGTGTCGGGCCGCAGGGCGTCGGAGCCGTCGCCGCCGCACGTCAGACTGGCGAGCAACACCGCGAAGGCGGCGAAGGCCGGGCGCATGGCGAAGACAGGGCGCCGGAGGACCGCCACGAGCCTCGACAGCACGCGTGCGAGCAGCGTCAAGAGCAGGAGACCGAGCGCGACGGGCACGACGGAGATCGAGTCGTCGCTGCTCGGGAGGTCTGCACGAGACTCGGCGATGCGCTCGCCGGACCAGAAGACCCAGCGGACGAGCTGTCCGTCGCGGACCTCGGCGGCAGGGGTGAAGTACAGGGTCTCGTGCGCTCGCTGGCCGGCGGCGTCGTACTCGCGGCGGATCGCCTCCTTGCCCGCATGGTCGTAGACATGTTGGACGCGCCGTCCGTCCTTGGACGTGAACGACGAGAGCCGGCCTTGCGGGTCGAACGACCACATTCCCGCGGTGAGGGGGCCTTCGCCGGTGACGTGCGCGAGCTGGCCGGCCGCGTCGTACTCGAGCTGCTGGCCGCGAGCCCGTGTGACTGCGTGCGGTTGGAGGCCGTCGTACTCGAGGGCGGAACCTGCGAACTCGAGGAGGTTGTCGTCGTCGGCGTAGACGAACGCCTGGACGCCGTACGAGCCCTCGGCGCGGGTCAGCCGGTGTAGATCGTCGTACGTGAAACGCTGGTCGAGGGACGGGAGGTCGGGCCCGGGGTCCGCGAGGTCGCGGGTCTCGGCGAGCAGGCCGGCGGCATCATGCACATGCATGAGGTCGAGGAGTGTGGCGTCACCGCGGTGGACTTGCTGGCTTTGCAGTCGGCCGGTGTGGTCGAGCGTACGGCGGATGCGAGTCCCCGAAGCCAGGCTCACCTCGGTCCAGCGCCCGCGCGGATCCCGGGTCGCGGCGTCCAACCAGTCGACGAGCGGCGCCTCGAGGCCACGGGCCGTGTACTCGCGGGTGAGGGTCGTGCCGTCGGGTTGGATCTCGCGGACGGGGCGATCCTGAGGGTCGAACTCGACGCCTGCAGCCAGCGAGACCTCACCGTCGGCAGTCGTAAAGCGACGAGACGTCTGAACGACGCGTCCGCGGGCATCGTGGACGAGGGCGAGATGACCGGCGTCATCGTCGACCGCGGTCAGCAGACCGTATTCGTAGCTGGCCGACGGGTCGTCGCCACGGTCGTACTTGAAGCTCGCCGTGGAGACCTGGACTCCGGTCGCGTCGAAGCCGACCTGACGCTCCAGACGTCCGGCGAGGTCGTAGGACCAGGTCACGCGCGCGCCGGTGGCGGACGTCCGCTCGCGGATGCGGCCGGTGTCGTCGAACTGCTGCGTGATGAAGCCGGCGTCGGGGGAGTCGATCCCGATCAGCCGACCGTCGCCGTCGCGCGTGTAGCGGGACTGGTGGCCTTCCGGATCCGTGTGCCCGACGAGGCGACCGGCCGCGTTGTACCTGTAGACGTGGTTGATGCTGCGGTCGGCCAGGAGCTGCTCGATCTCGATGACGCGGCCGAGGCCGTCGCTTGTCCGTCGCTCCGGCGCGTCGGTGTAGGGCAGCGACGCGTGCAGATCTTCGTGGTCGCGGATCATGGTCCACAGGGGGCCGTAGCTTGTCTCGGTCTCCCGTCCATCCGCGTCGCGTTCGAAAACCGTGCGGCCCAGCGCATCGCGCCTGTGGGTCGATCGGGGCCAGGTGTCGAGGAATGGGATCTTCGCGCCGGGACTGAGCGCAGCGGCGGAGAGTTCCTGGCCTTCGATCTCCTCGCCGCTCTTGCCGTCGACGCCGTACACGATGCCTGTGGCGAGGATCGCGGCCGCGCCGGAGTCGTCTGCGGTGACACGAGCACGCGGTCTGCCGAGGCCATCGAGATGCTGGATGGAGCGCTCGACGTCTGCTTCACCAGAGATGCGACGCAGCTCGGTGGTGATGGCCGGCGACGGGCCGGCTGCGAAATGGTAGGTGTAGCGGCGTGTCGGAAACTCGAGTGAATCGCCCGGCAACACTTCCGCGGTGAGACGGCCGAGGCCGTCGAAGACGAGGAGGGTGGAAGCGCCGTTCGGAGCGGTGACCGAGACCGGATGACCTGTGCGAGCGTCCCACTCCGCCGTTGTCACGAGGACGCCGTCGTCCAGGTGCACGCGCTCCTCTACCGGAAACAGTCCGGTGGGATCGTAGCGGCGCTCGAGGACGCCATCCTCGGCGTCGCGGACGCGGCTGATGTTGCCGTGGACGTCGATGGTCTGGCGAAGCGTGGGGACCCAGGTGTCCGCCTCGATCCAGGTCTCGACGCGGGCGACGGCGCCGCGTGCGTCGAGCTGGCCGAGCGGGATGCCCTTCTCGGGCTTGCCGTCGTAGTAGGTGCGGGTGGCGGTGATCTGGGTGCCGTCCGCGTCCATCACGATCTGCTCGGCGATGCGGTCGCGGGGAGCGTCGTCGGTTTGCGGGGTTGCGTAGGTGGAGGTCGTGATCCGCTCGTCGCCGGGGATGTCGGCGCCGGTCTCGCGGTCGACGCGGCCGAGGGCGCGTTCCTCGAGCACGTTCATCCAGGCGTCGTGATCCCACTCGGTGCGCACGCGGACGGCGGCCGACTCCGGCCCGGCCTCGACGTGGTGGGTGTCGGTCGCGCTCCGGCGGACTGCGCGAACGCCTGGCGCGGGCGTGTCGACCGTGAGGGCGTGTGACTCGCTGATGAGGAGTCCACGCGGGCTGCGGGTCTCGGAGGCGAGGAGCTGGAGGGCGCGGGCTTCGTTCTCCCGGCCGAGGTCGTAGCGGCGCGTGGTAGTGGCGGTCTCGCTGTAGGCGTCACCGGTGGTCTCGTCGCGCAGTTCGGCGAAGCCGCGGAACTCGCCGCGGGCCGGGTCGTACCAGCCGTCGCGCAGGCTGCGGTGGAGGAGGGAGGTCCAGCCGGCGCCGTCGTCTTCGCGGGTCTCGGTGAGCACCGGCATCGCATCGGGGGGCGTGGTTGCCCAGGGCGTGTCCGCGGCGGCGTCGGCGGTGGCGAGTTGCGCGGCGGGGCGGTAGATGTGCTCGCGCGTGTAGCCGAGGCCGTTTTCGAAGCGGGCGAGCAGGCCAGGGCGTTCGGGGTAGAGGGACCAGGCGCGCCAGGGCTGCGAGCCGTCGGTGTCGATGCGTAGGACGTCCGGCGTGCCGCTGGCGTCGATGTCGGTGACGAGGATGACCTCGTCGGCCTCGAGCGTGGGCCAGTCGGCGGTGACGGCGTGGGCGAAGCTGCCGTCGAGCTGGTTGACCCACAGGCCGAGCTGGTCGCCGATCCGGAGGAGGTCGGCCGCACCGTCGCCGTTCGCGTCGGCGAGCTCCCAGCGATCGATCTCGGACATCTCAGGGACACCCGTCATGTCGAGCGGGTCGTCGAAGAATCCGAGGCCGGCGCCGGGTGAGACGAGGACGCGGCTGTCGGCGATGAAGATGCGAACGAGGTCGGGAATGCGATCACCGTCGATGTCGGCGAGCTGGACGCCGGGGTCGCCGAGGCGCATGCCCGCGGGCGGCGGAGGAACAGCGTCGGCGGGCTCATAGCCCGCGGCATCGCGGCGGCGCAGCCAGATCCAGGCGTCGGCGTCGTCGTGACGCAGCACGTCGACGCGGCCGTCCAGGTTGAGGTCGACGAGCGCGACGTGGGGGGCGGTCAAGTCAAAGCTGAGATCGAGGTCGATCTGGGAAGCGGTGCCGAAGGGGTCCCCGCCGCCGCCGACGAAGCTCCACAATTCGCCGGGCGTGGGCTGTGCGAGCAGGTCTTGCACGCCGTCGCCGGTGAGGTCGGCGAAGCGGGTGCTTGGGGAGAGTGAAGTCGCGGGCGAGGCGATCGGCTGCCAGGACGCGGCGAGGCGGTCGCCGATGTTCTTGCGGTAGCGCCACGCACCCGCCTCGCCCTCGAGAAGGTCTGGGAGCGCGTCGCCGTCGACATCGACCCAGGCCCGGCCGTCGGCGGTCGGGTCGAGCGCGGGGGCGTCGGCGATGTCGCGGGAGATCGGGGATGCGGCCTCGCCGGTGTAGGTCAGGCGCCAGGTCGGCAAGGCGGCGCCGTCGGCGGCGATCGTGGCGATGGATGTCAGGCGGCTGGTCGGAGCTTCGATGCTCCGGGCGTAGGTGAGGGTGGTCGTGCGGACGGGATCGCCGTCGACCCTCGTCTGGATCTGGGCGATCCGGTGGGCGAGCGCGATGCGCAGGCCGAGCGCACGGCTGACGATGATGTCCGGACGCGGCTCGTACTCGAAATCGACCTGGGCACGGCCATCGTTCCAGGTGATCGCCACGAGCAGCGGCGCGTCGCTGCCGGCGATCTGTGCATAACGAAGGTCGATGCGGTTGCCGTGGACGTCGGTGATGGCCGAGAGCTCGAGGCGGACGGGGCCGTCGTCGCCGACGATGCGGGCCTCGTCCGTGAGGCCGAACAGGTAGCCGGTGCCGTCGGTCGCGAGGGCCGCCATGCTGCCGCCGGGCAGCTCGCGGACGACGATCGGCGCGCCCTGCTCGATGCGCTGGCGGTAGATGCCGGGTGAGACCTCGGTCAACTCCTCGCCGTCGCCCAGGTGGCGGAGGATCCACGTCGGGGGATCGCCGGGGCGAGGAATGCCGGCGCGAGGGGAGCGCTCGATCGCCGGGATGTCGAGCGACCAGCCGAGCCCGAGCATGCCCGCGCTGTTGCCGGCGTTGTAGTGGAGCGCGAGCTGCGGCGCGTGGCCGGCGCGTCCGGGCGGAACCTCGAGGGCATAGGACAGCGACGGGAGGCCGCTTGCGGGGCTGACCTCGTAGGCGCGTCCGAAGCCCTCGATCGAGGCGGGGCCCTTCGGGATGTTGATTGCGGTGGCCAGCGTGGCGCTGGTGTCGGCGAGGGCGCGAGTCGGTGCGAGCGCCGTGCAGATTGCAAGCGCCCAGGCGGCGCGGGACGAGGATGTCGGCGGCATTTCTGGTCTCCAGCGGATCTCGGAAAAATGGCGGGTACCGTCCGCACGTCGGCGCGGACGGTCGGGAGGCGCCTCATGGGGCGCGTAAGAATCAGGAGGCGCGGCGCCGGGGTGTGACGGGCACGCGCTCGATGCGGCCGACCATCGTGCGGGCCTGCAGCGTGATCACGTCGCCGGAGGCGAACGCGACTTGAACGACGCCGTGGTCTTGCTTCTGGACCATGAGGGCGCGGCTGCGGATCGTCCGGTTCGGGAGCGAGACGATGATGGTTGCGAGGCCGGGTTGCAGCGCGGAGGCGGGGACGATGCGGTGCGTGGTCATCGGCGTCACCCGCAGTCCGGTGTGAAACTTCCCTGGCCGTCCGGGGCGATCGTGCCGGCGCGGTGATGCAGGCGGAGGACCACGTCGGAGACGTGGGCGAGATCGAGGTCGAGGTTCGCCGGCGCCTGCTCGGGCGAGGGGATCGTGAGGGTCCACTGCTCACCGTGGACCGGCCACGCCGCGAAGCCGGCGTTCGGGCCCGCGGTGCCCCAGTCGTTCACGCCAGCCTGGACGACGAGCTGGGCGCGATCGAAGCTGTAGGGCACGTAGGCGGACCATTGCGGCAGGTCGGCGCCGTCGCAGCGGCGCACGCCCGCGAGGCCCTGGCGGGTCAAGATGACCTCGGCCTCCTTGTCGCCGAGGAAGTCGCCGACGAGCTTCACCTCGATCTTGTCGATGCGGTCGTCGCAGAGCGCGCTCGAGAACTGGGCGTTCTTGAAGGCCGAGAGCGTGAACGGGAGGGCGACGCTCCCGTCATGGAGGGCGTGCAGCGGGTCCTGCAGCAGCGCGGCGAACTGTTCGGCGGGGGTCGCGGGGGTGCCGTCGACGTCGGGGACGTCGTCGGTAATGCCGAAGAGGTCGGTGCGCAGGCTGACCTCGGTGACGTACGGCTGGCCGTAGCCATGCTGCAGGCGATAGTCCTCGGCGATGCCGCTCATGCAGGACATGAGCCCGGTGAAGTCCTCCGGGGCGCGGGCAACCGCGAGCGAGTCGCGCAAGGCGGGCAGCTCCTGGCCGACCTCGTACTCGAGGGCGCGCAGGGCGAGGTAGACGCGGCGGGTCGTCCGTTCGCGCGCCGGGAGCACGCGGCTCGCGGCGGCGAGGCGCGCAGCGAGGAAGTGTGGCCGGGTCAGGACGTTGTCGGGGCTGTTCTCCACCATGAGGCCGACGGCGCGGGCCTTCTCCTGGGCGAGCGCGGCGACCTCCTGGTAGGTGCTCCACACCGCGGCCATCGC
>Ga0075163_10010171_pt1 | contig 12316 bp, 10 predicted proteins | sample JI1023141ADNA_FD_71478 | JGI IMG/M metagenome (GOLD analysis project Ga0075163, IMG submission 71478) | Wastewater effluent complex algal communities from Wisconsin, to seasonally profile nutrient transformation and Carbon sequestration -... | ecosystem: Engineered > WWTP > Effluent > Algae...
GCCGGCGGCAGCCTGGCCTATGCGCGCAAGCTGGGTGATCAGGTGGTGGCGAGTGGCGAGTGGGGCCTCAACCTCGAGATCATCACCGGCCTGCCGCTCATGTACCTCGGCCAGTACATGGTCAACCACCGGGCGCCCGAGGAAGCCCGCAGCTTCACCGGGCTGGCGGCCTTCCACGAGCTCGACTGGTGGATTGTGCAGGGGCTCAACATGCGCCTGCGCTATGACTGGGCCGATCCGGACGTTGAGCTGAAGTTCGACTCCGCCCACCAGCTCACCGTGGGTTTCGACTTCTACCCCACCCCCTTTGTGGAGGTCATCGCCCAGTACCGCCACGACTGGACCAACACCGAGGAGCGCCTCGAGATCGAAGGCGACGCCCTGCTGGTGATGCTCCACGCCTTTTATTGAAGAAGAGCGCGAACAAGCGTTCCGATCTGGCTGATTTCATTGATCTTCCTGCCTGCCGATCTGCCTGACGATCCCCGTCGACCGCTGGGGGTGGACGCTGGCCGCCCGACGCGGCATGATGCGCTCCCTTTTCTGGAGGTGCGGCGTTGCGTGGACAGGCCGTTCGCTCGACGAGAGCGGGAGCGAGCTGCCGCCCCACCGGCTCGCTCTGCCCTCAAAGAAAAACCCTGAAATTTCAGGCATTTTGATGGAAATTCTTCAAGAGGAAGATCCGCGCTTCAGCGCCATTGGCCGACTCTACGGAGCCGCAGGCTGGGCCCGCATTCGCTCGGCCCACGTCGCCGTGGTGGGCATCGGTGGGGTGGGCTCATGGACCGCCGAGGCCCTCGCGCGCACCGGCGTGGGCCGGCTCACCCTCATCGACATGGACGAGGTGTGCCTCACCAACACCAATCGCCAGATCCACGCCCTCACCGGCACCGTGGGCCGCGCCAAGGTCGACGCCATGGCCGATCGCGTACGGCTCATCCACCCCGAATGCGAGGTCCGCCCGGTGGCGACCTTTTTCACCCCGCGCACGGCCGATGCCTTGCTCGAGCCCCGCTTTGACTGTGTCATCGACGCATTCGACCACCCGCGCAACAAGGCCCTGCTCATCAGCCGCTGCCGGGCCGCCGGGGTGGGCGTGGTCACCGTGGGGGGGGCCGGCGGCCGCAAGAATCCGGCCGCGGTGACCCGGGGCGACCTGACCGAGAGCATCCAGGACGGCCTGCTGCGCCGGGTGCGCAAGCTGTTGCGCCGCGAGCATGGCTTTGGCAATGGTCCGTGGGGGATCCCCGCGGTGTTCAGCGCCGAGCGGGGTGAGGGACCGGAAGCATGCGAAATCGATGAGGATTTGCCGCAGGACGCGCCGCCGGCCAGCCTGCGAATCGACTGCGCCACCGGCTATGGAACCGCCGCCTTCGTGACCGGCACCTTCGGCTTCATCGCGGCGGCCGCCGCCGTCGATCTGCTGCTGGGCGCCCCCTGACGCGCCGACGGCGCCAGATCAGGGCCGCGACAACGCGTCCTGGAGAATGCGGGCCAGGTCGGCCGGCGTGTCGGCGGTGAAGTCGGGGGTCTCCTTGATCTCGTTGACGTAGCCCCACCGACACCAGATGGTGAGTGCGTCGCACGCTCGCCCCATCTTCACATCCCCCGCCGAGTCGCCGATCATGACCACCCGGGTGCCATTGAGCTGCTTGACGGCGTGCCGCAGCGGAATCGGGCTGGGCTTGGGCAGCTCGCAGGTGTCGCCACCCACCACCGTGCCAAAAAAGCGAGCCACGCCCAGGGCTTGCAGCAGCGCCCGCGAGATGTGCTCGGGCTTGTTGGTCACCACCGCCAGGTGGCCCAGCTCGTAGAGGTCCTCGATGGCCTCGCGAATGCCGGGGTACAGGCGGGTATGGGTGGCCACATTGGCCAGGTAGGTGTTTTCGTAGAGGGTCAAGACCGCTTCGTAGCGCGCTCGGTCCTGGCCGACGCCGTAGTCGTCGAACGCGTTGAGGTAGAGGGCATCCATGCCCTGGCTCACCCAGGGCACCAGCGCCTCATCGGGCCGGAAGGCCAGCCCGAGCTGGGTGCGCACAGCCTGGATGGCCGCCACCATGTCGGCCCGGCTGTCTTCCAGGGTGCCGTCGAGATCGAGGGCGATGACCACGCTCATGGGCGCTCCCCCGCCAGGTCTTCCACGCTGCCCTTGCCGTCACCCAGCTCGGCCACCCGCCGTACGCCGCTCTGGGAGCCCTTGTAGGCCTGGAAGGGGCGGCCGTTGTGCACGGTCACCTCATGGGCCAGCCCCCCCGGGATGAAGAGGATGTCCCCGCCCTCGATGGTCACGGGGAAGTCATCGAAATGAAAGGTGATTACGCCGGCAACCGCCCCTCGGATCTCGGGCTCCACATGGGCGTGGCGGCTGCGATTGAACCAGCCAGGCACGGTCTGCAGGTCATAGACGCCGTAGCCAAACCGCGCCATCTCGGCGGCCACCGAGTCGGCGGTGGGCTCCTCGTGGCGGCTCCACTTGATGACCCGCACCCCATTGGGCAGGGTGACACCCTCGCTCATGTCTCCTCCTCGAACCTCAAATCCCGGCCAGGATGGCGTAGATGAACCGATCGAGCTCGGCGTCGCCGGTTGCCCCCTCATAGGCCAGCTCGCAGCGCAGCTTGCCCACCAGCGGATCACCCAGGGGCGCGCACGACCGCTCCTTGAGCCGCCACCAGGCGCTCTGCACCTCGATGCGAGCGCCGTTGGTGGTGGGCGCCGTGGTCACCTCGACCTGCACCAGCAGAGGGCACTTCGAGCGGGTCTGGGCCTGCTCATCGAGGGTGCCCTCGGCGGTGAAGGGCACCGGCGGAGGCGCGGGCGACGTGAGGGTGGCGTCCCACGCCTCACCCGGCCGCCGACAGAAGTAGCCGGTGCGCAGGCGATCAGGGCGCAGGCCCGCCGGATCCAGCGCGATGCCCCGTGCGGTCAGCCGGGCGCTGGCCTCGGCCAGGGCGGGCCCGGCGGCTGTGCGCGTCTCGACCGGCCTGGCCGAGCAGGCCGATAGAAGTCCAATAAAAGCAAGCAGTTGCACCCGCTTCACAGCAGCTCCCCCTGACCCTGGCCCCAGGGTCGCCCGAAGTGCAGGTAGGCACGCCGGGTGGCGATGCGGCCCCGCGGGGTGCGCTTCAAGAACCCTTCCTTCAGCAAGTAGGGCTCGATGACATCCTCGACGGTCTGCTTCTCTTCGCTGATGGCCGCCGCCAGCGTGTCGAGCCCGGCGGGCCCCCCGTCGAACTTGTCGATGAGGGTCAGCAGCAGCCGCCGGTCCATGCGATCAAAGCCCGCCCGATCGACATCGAGCTGGTCGAGGGCCTCCTCGGCCATCTCGGGGGTCACGATGCCATCCCCCCGCACCTCGGCGATGTCGCGCACACGCCGCAGCAGGCGGTTGCAGACCCGGGGCGTACCCCGCGCCCGCCGGGCCAGGGCGACGGCCGCCGGCCCATGCAGGTCGATGCCCAGCAACCCCGCGGAACGCAAAGCGATTTGGGTCAGCTCTTCGATGGAGTAGAAGTCGAGGTGCTCCACGATGCCGAAGCGATCACGCATGGGCGACGTGAGCAGACCGGCCCTGGTGGTGGCCCCCACCAGGGTGAAGGGCTTGAGCTGGATGGGGTAGCTGCGGGCGTACACCCCTTCCCCGATCACCACATCGAAGCGGCGATCTTCCATGGCCGGGTAGAGGTTCTCTTCGACGACCGCGCTCAGGCGGTGGATCTCATCGATGAAGAGCACATCACCGGCCTCGAGGTTGGTGAGGATGCCCGCCAGATCCCCCTTCTTCTCGAGGGCCGGGCCGCTGGTGAGGTGCAGCTTGACCCCCAGGGCGTTGGCGATGATGTGGGCGAGGGTGGTCTTGCCCAGGCCGGGTGGACCGCTCAGCAGCACATGGTCGAGGGCATCCCCGCGGCGGCGGGCCGCCTCGACGAAGATGGTGAGGTTCTCCTTGACCCGCGACTGGCCCAGGTACTCCTCGAAGCGCGCGGGGCGCAGCCCATCGGAGGCGATTTCACTCGCCTGGGCCTCGCTCGCAATCACCCGCTCGTCGCTCATGCCATCCTTGAGCCCAGCACTTTCGGGCTGTACGGACTTTCAGTAACTTATCCGGCGAGGCGACGCAAGGCCTCACGCAGCAGAGCCTCGAAGGAGAGCCCCGCGGCCTGCTCGCTCAGGCCTGCCACCAGCTTGTCCACCTCTTTGGTGGCGTAGCCGAGGTTGCGCAGGGCCGACGCCAGGTCGTCGAGGCGCACAGCCGAGGGGGCCTCGACCGGACGACCGGGGGCCACGCGCCGCACCTTCTCCTTGAGCTCCAAGATGATGCGCTCGGCGGTGCGCTTGCCGACCCCCGGGATCAGCGCCAGGGCCTTGGCGTCTTCGTCCACGATGGCGCGGGCGAGGCGGGTCGCGTCGAGGCCACTCAGGCAGGCCAGTGCCAGCTTGGGGCCGATGCCGGTGGTGCCGATGAGCAGCCGGAAGATCTGGCGCTCGTCCGCGGTACAGAACCCGTACAAGACAAGCGCATCTTCGCGCACATGCGTGTGCACAACCAGCGTCGCCTCGCTGCCCTCGGGGGGCAGCGCTTCGAGCACCGAGAGGGGGCAGTGCACGGCATAACCGACCCCCCCGACGTCGAGGATGACCTCTTCCACCTGCTTTTGCACCAGGCGCCCACGGAGCCGACCGATCACTGCAACCCCCCGACAATACTCATGATTTCGCAGGGACCCGGCGGTTGGCGTCCGCCAGGGCCGCAGGAGAAGAGTTCTTTGTGGTTGGATCGTGCGCGGCGACCCAGGCGGTCAGTGCGCCCCGCCCCCGCTTCTTGGCCGGCACCCGCGGCACCACCGGCACCCCCGACGTGGCGTGCTGGGCGTGGCACAGCGCCACCGCCACCGCATCGGCTGCGTCGGCCTGAGGCACTTCTGGCAAAGAAAAGCGCAAGCTCACCATCTGCTGCACCTGCGCCTTGTCGGCCCGGCCGCTGCCGGTGACCGCCTTCTTCACTTCTTGCGCGGTATAGGAGTGCACCGGCAGCCCGGCACGTGCGGCGGCCAGGAGTGCGACCCCGCGCGCATGCCCCAGGGCCAGGGCGGTCTGGGCATTGCCGTGCCCAACGAAGACCTGCTCCACCGCCACCATGGTGGGTCGGTGCTGGTGGATGATGGCTTCGAGCGCGGTGAAGAGCCGATCGAGGCGGGTGGCCAGGGGCACATGCTCGTCCCCCAGCACGAAGACCCCGTTGTCGATGTGGTGCAGCGCTGGCCCGGCACCCCCCACGATCCCCCAGCCGCAGAGCCGGCTGCCGGGATCGATGCCGAGCACCACGGCTTCCAGACCACCCGGGGTCGGGCCGATCACTCGCCGGCCAGCCGCTCCATCTCTTCATCCGAGATGTTGGCGGTCGTATACACGTTCTGCACGTCGTCGAGCTCGTCGAGGGCGTTCATCAGCTTCAAAGTCGCCTCGGCCACCTCGCCGGTCACCTCGACGGGGGTGGTGGCGAACATGGTGGGCTTGACCGACACCAGCTTGTAGCCCGCCCCTTCGAGGGCGCGGGAGAGCGGGTGCAGCACGCTCATGTCGCAGTACACCGAGATGGGCTCGCCCGGCTCGACGTCTTCGGCACCCGCCTCGGCCGCCGCCAGGAAAAGCGTATCAAAATCAACGCCTTCCGCCTCGACCTCGATGAGCCCCTTGCGCACGAACATCCACGAGACGGAGCCATCGGTGCCGAGGCTGCCCCCGGCCTTGTTGAACTTGTAGCGCACCTCGGCCACCGCGCGGTTCTTGTTGGTGGTCAGCACTTCAATGATGAAGGCCACCCCGCCGGAGCCGTAGCCCTCGTAGGTCAGCTCTTCGTACTGGTCGCCTTCGAGCTCACCCGCCCCCCGCAGGACGGCGCGCTCGATGGTGTCCTTGGTCATATTGGCGCTGCGCGCGGCCAGCAGGGCCGACCGCAGCCGAGGGTTGCCCTCGGGATCCTTGCCCCCGCGCGCCGCGATGGTGATCTCGCGGATGAGACGGGTGAAGAGCTTACCGCGCGCCGCATCGGTCTTGCCCTTCTTGTGCTTGATCGTGCTCCACTTGTTGTGGCCGGACATGACGCACACCTCGACGAGTCAAATGGTCTCGCCCGGCCTCGCGATCGCCGGGTCTCTGCGCAACTCCCGCCTCAACCGAGCCTGGTGGCCGCCAGGTCGCTGCGTGAATGGCCGCAGGGAGCTAGCACGACCCGACCCGACCTGACAACCGCGACGGGCCCACCCACCCCTCAGCGGGGTCGGATCCCCCGGATGGCGTCGATGAGCGTGGGGCGAATGCGGCTGGCCGAGATCACCGCGTCGAGGGACCCGACCTGGACCGCGCGGTCGACGGAGTGCACTGCGTCGAACGCCCGTGCCAGTGCGCCCTGGTGCTCGAGCAGCAGGCTTGCACGCAGCGCTTCGATGTCGGTCGCCAGACCGCTGGGTCCAGCTGTGTTGGGCGCGGTGGAGAGCGCACCACGCGCGGCCTTCATGCGGGGGTCGGCCTCGACTCGCCGCTCGACCTCGCGCCCCAGGACCACGGCCGCCGCAGGCGCCCCGCCGATGACGCTGGCAAAGCTGCCCTCGACGGCCAGGGCCACCAGGTGGGGGTTGAGGGCCTTGGAGAACACCACATAGGCGCCTCCGTGGTAGCGCCCCACCACCAGGAAGACCAGGGGGCCGCGGAACTTCACCACCGCCCGCCCGAGCTCGGCGCCGTACTCGAGCTGCAGGCGCCGCAGTGACTCGGGACTGCCGTCGAAGCCGCTCAGGTTGGCCAGCACGACGGCGGGGCGACACCCGCTCGCGGCGTTGAGCGCGCGGGCGATCTTCTTGGCGCTCTCGGGAAAGAGCGTGCCCCCCGACCACGCATCGGGGCCGTCGAGGGGCGCGTCTCGCCTGGGCAGGGTGCGGCTCTCGATGCCCACCAGGCAGACCGAAGTGCCCCCCAGCGAGGCGTCCCACACCACCGCCGTGGCGGCCTCGCGCCAGGCCCCCCAGCGCTCGAAGGTGCCCACATCGTCATCGACCACGGCCGACATCAACTGGCGGATATCAAAGGGCTTTTTGCGCTCACCGTTCAGGGTCGCATCGAAGATGTCCCCCAGGCGGGTGAAGGGCTCCCCCGCCACCGGGCGGTAGGGCACCTCGAGCAGGCAGCGGTGGGGGGGATCGGCCGACTGAAACCCGCGCGGGTGCCGCTCCCCGGGGGCACGGCCGGTGAAGCGGTAGTGCTCGAAGAGAATCCGCCACGCCTCGCCCTGGTCGCGGGCAAAGCACTGGGCCTGCCCGTTGGGTCCCATGATGCGCTCGAACCCACCGATGCCGCGCTCGTCCTCGGCCGAGACACCGCCCGAGTACTCCAGGGCCTTCTTGCCGGTCAGCACCATCGAGCCGTCGGCCGTCATGATGAGCAGGCCACGGGTGTGCATGAGCATGGTGGCCTCGGCATTCCAGTAGGACTGGGCGCCGACATTGACCCCGTGCACGATGACGTTGACCTCGCCCCCGGCCTCGGTGAATTGCACCAGGCGCCGCAGCACCCGCGCGGTCCAGTCGAGGTTCTCGGTGCCGCTGTCCATCGAGATGCGCGCCCCCGAGGAGATGGGCAGCCACTCGACCGGCAGGTCCAGCTGCTCGGCCAGATCGAGGGCGCCCAGCACCCGCCGGCACTCGGGTTCCGCCAGGGCGCCCAGGGCGTGGGTGGGGTCACTTGCGATGAAAACCCGAGTAAATCCGAGGGGATGGCGGTCGTTGGGGTTGGTGATGAGGCCCACCACCACCCCGGCCTTGTTCTCGCCCCACGGCCGGCTGACCGGCTGCAAGGTGCCCTCGGCATCCAGGTCATGCTCCACGAACCAGCCGGGCTTCATGTCGGCATGGGGGGTGACCTCGCCGTGCCCCTCGCCACACAGCATGCGGATGACCTCGTACGGGTACACCGCCCCCGCCCGCCGGGCCGCCGCCACCTTCAAGCGGTAGGGCGTCCTGGGCTCGATGGGCCGCGCGGTGCGCACCTGCAGGCGGTGGCGCCCCGGGCGCGAGATGCTGAAGACCGTGGGCTGTGGCCCCTCGAGCCCGGCGATCCGGGCGCGCACGACCACCTTCTCCAGCCCCAGCCCACGCGTCGCCCCGTCCAGGGTGCGTGCGATGCGAGCCACCGCCACCTCGTCGAGGTCACACACCGGCTGGATGTCGAGGTAGATGCGGTTGCCATAGAGGCGCCGCCCCACCGGGCGAGCGGCCTGGGCGCGCTGCACCACCCCCACCGCCTCACGGAATGCCCGCTCGATGGTCCACCCCGCCCCCCCGGGCCAGCCGGTGGCCGAGGGCAGGTCGGCATACACGAACACGCGCTCGTCGGTGGCCCCCTCGCGGGACCGCAGGTGAAACGCGTGCAGCGGCTCGGGCGCGGGCAGGCGGGTGAGGTCGAAGGCGGCGAGGCGATCCAGCTCCAGCCGGCGCGCCGCCTCCGGGTGGATGTCGGCGGGCAGCCGCTTGAGGCCGGGGCCAAAGCTGCGGTGGACCCGTCCGATCAGTGCGGCGGCACCCTCACCGGGCAGAGGCGCGCTCAGCCCTGCCACTGGCGGCACGGCGCCGGCCGCGGTCACCGTCAGGCGGTATGTTTCGGCCAGCAGCGGGCAGGCATCGAGGGCCCCGGGCAGCTCATCGAGCACCTTGGGATCGATGGGACCGGCCAGCAGGATCTCGACCACCTCGTCTCGCTCGGGCGTGTCGCGCACCGACGCCACCTGAGCGGCGGCGCGGGCCAGGGCGCTCTCGGCCGCCCGCAGGGCCACCGCCGCATCGTCGGCCACCACCACCAGGATGCGGGCCACCTCGGCATCGTCGGCCAGCCGCACCCAGGCGGCACACGCCTCGCTGGCCACCTGCTCGAAGGCGCCCAGGCTGCGCCCGACGTAGAGGCGGCGCACCATCACCTCGGCGATCTCGATCCACCGGTCTGGGCGCCGGGCCGCCAGGTGCAGGGGGATGGCCGAGAGCGACATGGGGGACTGGACCGCTGAGTCCAGTGCCTGCCGCCGCCGCCGAGGTGTCGCGGAGGCTGCTTCATCGAGCAAGGCCTCGAGCATGGTGGGCAGGAGGGCGCTCTGGCGGGTGAACCAGGGCTGCTCATGCAGGAGGAAGCGCGCGAGGCGGGCGTGATCCTCGACGCGGCGGTGGCGCGCGGCGGTCAGGGCCGCGATGCGATCGAGCAGGGCGGCGCTGGCGCGGTCGACGCCCTGGGCACTGCCGGTGAGGCGGCGCAGCAGCGCAATGACCGCCGGAGGGCGCACCCGGCCATGGGCACGCGCCACCGCGAGGCGCCAGGCGATCAGGCGCCGCGCCCCCTCGTCGGGCAGGTCGATGCGAGCGAGCACGCGGGCCAGCACCGGCGCAAACCCCGGATCCACCTCGGCTTTTCCGAGGCTGAGCTGGCGGCACCAGTCGTGGAACAAGACCTCGGCGCTGGTGGACAAGGCCCCCTCGCGGGTGGCGAGCTGGCTGTCGAAGAGCGCCTCGGTGTCGGCGAAGAGCTCGAGCAGCTCGGCCACCGGCAGCGGCAGGCCGGCCTCCACCGCGGCGGTGAGCGCGGTGGCTTCACCCGGCTCGAGGTCGTGGCCGGTGAACAGCGCCTGGAAGGCCGCCACCGCCCACGCCGCCCCGCTGGGAGGCGCCACCGCGATGGGTCCGGCGACCGACGCTTCGGCCCCCGCCCGGTCGAGCTCGAGCAGCACCTGCCCCGAAGCCACCTGCTGGTGCACCGAGACGGCGATCCGCCGCACGATCCCGGCCACCGGGGCCGCCAGGCAGGTCTCCATCTTCATGGCCTCGAGCACACAGACCACCTGGCCCTCGACCACCCGGTCGCCCGGGCTGACGGCGAGCTGGACCACCACCGCTGGCATGGGCGCCGAGACGTCCCCACCCGAAGACCGCTCGACGGTGTGGGCTTCCCCGTCCACTTCGATGCTGGTGCTGCCGGAGCCCGCGGCAAACAGGACGTGGTGGACCCGCCCGTCCAGTGCCAGCCGCGCGACGTGGGGCTCGGTGACCGTGAACTCGGCGGCGTGGCGCACCCCGTCCAGGACCACCACGTAGGCACCGATCGAGCGGGCGTAGACCGCCGCGGATGCGTGCCGGCCACTCAGGCGCAGGCCGATCGTGCGGCCATCGGGCGGGGGCAGGCGGTGGGGAATGCCCCCCCGGACCTCGGCGAAGAAGCGCTCCACGTCGGTGGCCTGCGCCTCGCAAAAGGCCAGCAAAGCCGCCACGATGAGGGCCGCATCGGCCCGATCCCGGTGGATGAGCTCGCCGTGGCCCCGATCGAGCCAGCCCGTGTCGGCGTGGCCGGTGATGAAGGCCGGGTGGGCCAGCACCGAGCGCAGAAAGGCGCGGTTGGTGGTGCCGTCTTCGACCACCACGTCCAGATCGGCGAGGGCCCCGTCCAGCCGCGCCACGGCCTGCTCGCGGGTGGCGCCCCAGGCGATGATCTTGGCGATCATCGAGTCGAACTGAGGCGCCACGGTCTGGCCTTCTTCCACGCCCGTGTCGACCCGGATGCCCGGACCGGCCGGCGGGCGGAAGCGCACCAGACGCCCCGGTCTGGGCACGAAGCCCTGGGCCGGATCTTCGGCGTTGAGGCGCGCTTCGATGGCATGGCCGCGGGGCGCCTCGGTGGGTGGCGTCCAGCCGAAGCCCGCGGCAATGTCGAGCTGGGCCTCCACCAAATCGCAGCCGAACAAGAGCTCGGTCAGCGGGTGCTCCACCTGCAGGCGCGCGTTGACCTCGAGGAAGCCGATGGCCCCCGTGGACGGCACATACAGGAACTCGGCGGTGCCCACCCCCCGGTAGTTGACCCGGCCCGCCAGATCGGCGGCCGACCGCTGCAGCAGCGTGGTGCGCTCGGCATCGAGCACCGGCGAAGGGCACTCTTCGAGGATCTTCTGGTGGCGGCGCTGGATGGAGCAATCGCGCACCCCCAGGCCCCAGGCGGTCCCGCGCCCGTCACCCACCAGCTGCACCTCCACGTGCCGCGCGCCTTGCATGCAGGCTTCCAGCAGGATGCCCCCGCCCCCGAACGAGCGATCAGCCTCCCCCCGCACCGCCACCAGGGCCGCGGGCAGGTCAGCGGGCACATCCACCCGGCGGATGCCGCGCCCACCCCCACCGGCCGACGCCTTGACCATGAGCGGATAGCCCACCCGCGAGGCCGCCTCTTGCCAGGACTGGACCGGTGAGTCTTGGGGCAGGGTGGCCCAGGGCGCCAGGGGCACCCCGGCGGCCTCGGCCTGGCGGCGGGCGGCGATCTTGTCGCCCAGCCAGCGCAAAGTCTCGCTGCGAGGCCCGATGAAGGTGATGCCGGCCGCCTCCAGGCCCTCGACGAAGGCGGCGTCCTCGGAGACGAAGCCCCAGCCGGGCCACACCGCGTCGCAGCCGGCGGCCGCCAGGGCCGCCATGACCGCTGGTTGATCGCAGTACGCCGAGAGCACTCGACCGTCCGGTCGGGTCACCAGGGCGGGCCCCAGCGCACACACCGAGTCGGCCAGCCGGACGAACGGGGCGTGCCGGTCGGGATCGGTGGCGAAGGCCACGACCTCGATGTCGAGGTCGCGATTGCGGCGCCACGCCCGAAACGTGCGCAGGAACCGCACGGCTGCTTCGCCGCGGTTGAGGACCGCCACCCGCCGAAAGGTCATATGGACTCCAGCACTACACACGCGACCGCCACCGGGCCGTCGTGGGTCAGGGAGAGGTGGGCCCGCCAGGGTCCCAGGGCATCGAGATCGGCGGCCGCAACGCCACCCACCCGCAGGGCCGGGCGGCCCCACACATCCGAAATCACTTCGATTTCAAGGAGATCCAGCCGCCGCACCACCGGGGGGGCGCCAAAGCGTGGACCACTCCACGCCTTGAGGAAGGCCTCCTTGGCGGCGTAGCGGGCCGCCAGGTGGCGGCTGGGATCTCCGGAAGCTCGGGCGCGCGCATCGGCCTGCTCACCGGCCGTGAAGGTGCCCCCGACAAATGCCGAAGCCGGGTCGGCGAGCTGCGCACGAAAGGCACCGAGATCAACGACATCGAGCCCCACGCCGATGATCACGAGGGGCCCCCGCCAGTGCCGCTCATCGAAACCGCCCGGTGGCGGGGTCGAGGCGGGCTGCGGGGTTGAGCAGCATCGCCGCCTCCTCATCCGCCTGGGCCGCGGTGCCGTCGGCCGCCATGAACCGGCGGGTCTGCCGCTTGTGGAAGTGCGGCGTCTCCCCCATCAAGACCTCTGCCCGGCGCCGGGA
>Ga0075163_10010172_pt1 | contig 12316 bp, 10 predicted proteins | sample JI1023141ADNA_FD_71478 | JGI IMG/M metagenome (GOLD analysis project Ga0075163, IMG submission 71478) | Wastewater effluent complex algal communities from Wisconsin, to seasonally profile nutrient transformation and Carbon sequestration -... | ecosystem: Engineered > WWTP > Effluent > Algae...
TTCCCGTCGTAGACCGCCATCAGGTACGCGTTGCCCGCGTTCTCGAGCACGACGACGTCGCAGCTCTTGATGAACTTGTGCTTGCGCTGGGTGACCCCACGCCCCGCGGTGTACGGCGCGGTCTTGTTCTTGAACACGATGCCCTCGGCACCGGCGGCGCGCAGCCTGTCGTGAAGCGCGCGCTTCGCCTTCTTGCCCTTCGCGACCGGGACGATCCGGATGTCGCCCGACAGCGCCGGCTCGGCCTCCTCGTAGAGCAGCTCCCAGCGCTCGAGGTAGCCGCGATCGCGCACGTCCTGGTCGCCCCACTGCAGGATGTCGAACAGCCAGTAGCCGTCGTCGAGCAACTCTCCGTCGACGATCGTCCCGTGCGGCAGGTACTCGAGGCCGTCGAGCTTGCGCATGTCGACCTTCGTTGTCTTCTGCCCGTCGCGGTTCGTCACCAGCAGGTCGTCGCCGATGTGCGTCAGCACGCGCATGCCGTCGATCTTCTGCTGGGCGAGCATGGTCTCGTCGGCGAGGAACTTCTCGAGCTCGTCATCCTCGATCGGCTCGAGCAGTTGCGCGGCGTGCCCGACCCGGGCGCGCGCTCGCGGGGCCTTGCTCCCCGAGCCTTCACCGACCGGCGGTGCCACCGCTGCCGGCGCCACTTCGTGGGTGATCTCCTGGTAGCCCTTGTTGGTCTTCTCGCGCACGCACGACGCGAACTTCTTCTCCGCGACCGCGAGCGACACCTTGACGGCCTTCGCGCCCGTGTTGAGCGTGCTGCCGCGGCGCCCCCACGCGACCTTGACCGTGTAGACGTCGCCCTCCTTGACGATCATCGCGTTGTAGACCTTGTCGGAGGAGCCCTCCTGGAAGAACAGCTCGATCTCTTTGACCACGCTCACCACGCCAGGATAACGCTACGGGTCCTGCATGGTCACCCAGACCTCGCGCTCCTCGTGCAGGCCCTCGATCTCGAGGTGCAGCTTCACCCACGGCCCCAGATCGCGGTGGCTCGCGTCGAGGTAGCCGAGCCCGTCGAGCGCATCGCGCAGGACCGTCGACGACACCCCGTACCCGGCGCCGCCATACGGCAACGCCTCGATGGTCTGCCACACCGTCTGCCACGCCTCGTACGCCTCGGGTGACAGCCAGCTGCGCGCGTGACGGCAGACGCGGATCAGGCCGGCCAGCGGGAGCTGACGCGCGGAGCATCCCGGCACGGTCATCCAGACCTCGCCGATCGCACCGGCATCGCGCGGCCAGTGCGCCTCGACCTTCGCGATCGCGACGCCGGGCAGCGCGAGCTCCCAGTGCTGCGGGAGGTGCTCGACCTCGAGCCGGCGGAGGCTCGGCAGCCCGACGCGGCGAACGCGCGCCAGCTCGCCCTCGTCGAGGATGCCCCACAGCCGCAGCTCCTCGAGCTGGTTGCGCACCCCGAGCGTGGGTAGCACGTCGAACACGCCGATCTGGGTGTCGGTGGTCGCGCGCGTCCAGTTCTCCGACAGATCGAGGCGGGTCAGGGCGGGGAAGCTCTCCGCCGGGAGCAGCTCGGGCCACGGCCCCTCCATCAGCACGTGCGCATCGGGCGCGTGCGCGAACGTCAGCTCGAGCTCGCGCACCGAGGGCATCGCCGGCGCGGCCTCCAGGATCGGCAGGAACGCGTCGATCCCGTCGATCCGCAGGCGAGACACGTTCGGGTGAGGGAACGCGCGGAGCAGGCGATTGCCGGCGAGCTCGAGCAACCGCAGGCGCGGTGTCGCGGCGATCACCGACGGGATCGCCGCCTGCTCGAGCATCGGGGGCTGCGTGCTCCACACCGCGGCCGGCGGGGCGTTGTGGCTGCGCGACACGATCGTCAGCCGGTCGAGCCACGGCCGCGGCGCGCGGCCGAGCTCGCGCAGCACCGCGCTCATCAGCGGCATCCGACTCGACAGCGAGATCCCTCGCACGAACCGCCCGGCCGGACTCTCGAGCACCTGCTCCGCGAGCTCGGCGCGCAGATCTTCGACGAAGCCGAACGCGAACTTGATGGCTCGCCACGGTCCCTTCGTCGGGTCGACGGCGTGTGACAGCTCGAGCCACTCGCGCAACCGCTGGCGACGCCGGTACTGGAGGTCGTGGTTCGAGCCGTGCTGCGCGATGTGCAGATCGATCGCGATCAGGTGACCGCGTGGATCTCCCATCGCCTGCAGCGCATCGCCGTAGACCTGCAGGTTCTCGCGCGAGAAGTCGGCTGCGAGCGCGGCCTCGAGCTGGTCGATCACGGGTCGGCCACTACGGCTGGACCAGCGTCCGACCGATCGAGCCGACATCCGGACAGCCGCACAGCGCCATCGCGAGATCGAGCTCGCGCCGCAACACGCCCAGGGCCGCCGCGACGCCTTCTTGCCCACCGGCCGCGAGCCCCCACAGCACGGGGCGTCCCACGAGCACGGCCTTGGCACCGAGCGCGATCGCCTTGATCACGTCGGCGCCTCGCCGGATCCCGCCGTCGATCAGGATCTCGCACCGCCCGCCGACCGCGTCCGCGATCCGCGGCAGCACGTCGATCGTCGCCGGCGACGCGTCGAGCTGACGCCCACCGTGGTTCGACACCACGATCCCGGCCGCCCCGTGCTCGACGGCGCGCACCGCATCGTCGGCCCGCACGATGCCCTTCACCAGTACCGGTAGCTTGGTGATCGAGCGTAGCCACTCGACCGCGCTCCACGTCAGGCTCGGATCGAGCAGCTCGGCGAAGTACGCCGCCAGTCCGGACTCGCCGATCGCCGTGGGCACGCGCGAATACCCGAGCGCGTGCATGTTCTCGACCCCGAGGTGCGCGGGCAGCGCGAACCGATTCTCGACATCGCGCTCGCGTCGCCCGAGCAGCGGCGCATCGACGGTGAGCACCAGCGCGCGCGCGCCCGCGGCCTCGACCCGGTGGACCAGCGCCTCGGTCGCGCCGCGATCGCGATAGACGTAGAGCTGGAACCACACCGGCCCGGTGGCCGCCGCGACGACATCCTCGACCCGTGTGTTCGACAGCGTCGACAGCACGAACAGCGTGCCCGCCTCGCCCGCGGCACGCACCGAGGCGAGCTCGCCATCGCGGTGCGCGAGCTTGTGGAACGCGGTCGGCGCCACCGCGATCGGCATCGCCAGCGACTCGCCGAGCACCGTGGTCGCGAGCGAGCGTGCCGCGACGTCGACCAGCACCTGGTAGTGCAGGTGCACGCGCTCGTAGGCATCCACGTTGCGCGCGACGCAGCGTTCGTCGTCGGCGCCCGACGCGTAGTAGTCCCACGCGAACTTCGGCAGCCGCGCCGCGGCGAGCTGCTCGAGCTGGGCGAGGTTGAGCAGCTCCTTCATCGAGCGAGGATTATAGAGCCGCTTCGATCGCGTCCGCGAGCGTGCGCAGCACCTCGAGCCGGGCGTAGTACTTGTCGTTCGCCGGCACCAGCGTCCACGGTGCGTGCTCGGTGCTCGTGCGGTCGATCATGTCGCACACCGCGCTGCGGTAGGCGTCCCACTTGTCGCGGTTGCGCCAATCCTCGTCGGTGATCTTGTGCCGCTTGTGCGGCGTGGCCTTGCGCTCCTCGAAGCGCTTGAGCTGCTCCTCGTTGCTGATCTGGAGCCAGAACTTGACGACCACCGTGTTGTTCTTGGCCAGCTGCTCCTCGAAGTCGTTGATCTCGGAGTAGGCGCGCATCCAGTCGACCTCGCTGCAGTAGCCCTCGACGCGCTCGACCAGGACGCGCCCGTACCAGGTGCGATCGAAGATCGAGATCCGGCCGCGCTCGGGCAGCTGCCGCCAGAACCGCCACAGATACGGCCGCGCCTTCTCCTCGTCGTTCGGCGCCGCCACCGGGATCACGGTGTAGCGCCGCGCGTCGAGCGCCTGGGTGATGCGACGGATCGAGCCGCCCTTGCCCGCGGCGTCACTGCCCTCGAACGCGGTGACCACGCTGAGCTTCTCGAACTTCTTGTGGCGCGTCAGCGTGTTGAGCCGGCCCTGCTGCTCGTCGAGCTCCGCCTTGTAGACCTCCTTGTCGACGACGCGATCGAGATCGAGCCTGTCGATGATCGAGACGCCATCGATCGACGGCGTGGTGCCGGCCTTGCGATTGCGGTGGGGAATCTTCGGCTCGTCGAGCCGCCGGCGCAACGCATCGAGGATGGTCTGGCCGACGGTCAGGCTGCGGTAGCGCTCGTCGGTGCCCTCGACGACCAGCCACGGCGCGTCCGCGGTGCTGGTCTCGCGGAGCATGTGCTGCGCGACCTCCTGGAACTTGTCGTACATGTCGAGGTGCTTCCAGTCGGTGTCGGTGACGCGCCAGCGCGTGGCCTTCTTGCGCGACAGCTTCTCGAACTGCTTCTTCTGGCCCTTCTTCGAGAGGTGCAGCCAGAACTTGAGCACCAGCGCGCCCTCGTCGGTGAGCATCTGCTCGAACCGCAGGATCTGATCGATCTCCGCCTGGAACCGCGCGCTCTTGGTCTCGCCGTAGACGCGCCGGATGAACGGCACCGAGTACCACGAGCCGACGAACACGCCGGTCTTGCCGTTCGGTGGCAGCACGCGCCAGAACTTCCACATCGGTGGGCGGCCATCGTCCTCGGCCATCGGCCGCAGCGCGTTGGTCTGGATGTGCCGCGGGTCCATCCACTCGTTGATCTGGTTCAGCGTCTCGCCCTTGCCGGCACCATCGACGCCACCGATCAAGATCACCACCGGGAACTTCTTGCAATCGACCAGCTCGTACTGCGCCTTCAGCAGCGCGGCGCGCAGCTCCGGCTCCTCTCGATCGTAACGCTCTTTATCGATCTCGTGCCCTAACTCCGCCGACTCGAACATCCACGCAACATATCAGGTCGCGTACTTCAGGCTTAACACGTCGACGATCTTCTCCGCCTGCGCCAGATCGATACCGAGCGCCTGGCGCACAGCATCGAGCAGCTCGTCCTCGTCCGGCTCGACCATGCCACCGCTCGCCATCGCGATGTCGATCGCGAGGACGAGGGTCTTTTGCTTGATGGTCTCGCTCGAAATCTCGCCCAGCGCCTTTACCCACTCGTCCTTGGATGGCCGCGCGAGGCGCAACTCAGAAACTTTCTGTTTCAGCTCGGCGATGTCCGCCGAGGCGAGCTCGGGGATGGTCTCGACGTACGCATCGAACACCGGGGACATCTGGCCGTCCTTGAAGTCCGACATCAGCATCATCCCGTGCAGCAGCAGCACCGTGTCGTTAGGCATGGTGCCGACAGTACCCCTAGCGATGGTCCCAGTGCAGCAGCACGGCGTCCTCGCGATCGACGACCTCGCGAAAGAACTCGTTGAGCACGTAGGCGACCTCGTAGCCCTCGTACTGCTCGAGCTTCGGGATCGCGATCGCGATCAGATCCGCGGGCAGCATCGCCAGGTTGTTGCCGAGGTAGTCGGCGGGCTCGGCGCCGGTCAGGCACGCGAGCACGGCGGACTCGGGCCACAGCGGGAACGGCACCGCGATGTCGTCGTGCGCCTTCGCGAGCGCGGCCCCGTGATTGCCGCGCGAGGCCGCCGGCGTCAGGAAGCCCCACAGGTCGCGCTCGAAGATCGTCTTCGCGAGCGCGCTGCGCGCCGGCGGTGCGATCACCGAGACCAGCTCGAGCATCGCGCGCCGGCCGATCGTCTTGCGCGGGTGCTTTACCCATTGCTCGGTCTCGTTGCGCTTCGCGAGCGTCAGGCGCTCCTCGGGCGACGGCGGCGGGATCGCCGTGTAGATCGCGCACATCCCTAAGGCCACGTCGTCACCATCCGTCAGCTCTTGGCGTTGTGAGGTTCGACGATGACCTCGACCGACAGCGTCTCTCCGCCGCCACCGACGTAGATCGTGCCGCTGGTGGGCGTGGCATCGAGATAGTTGCGGCCGACGCCGACGCGGATGTGATCGGTCTGCGTCAGGATCCCGTTCGTCGGATCGAACCCCTTCCAGCCGACCTGCGGCAGGTAGACCTGGACCCAGGCGTGCGAGGCCTCGCCCTGGCGCGTGTTCTCGGCCTTCGGACCGGTGTAGATGTAGCCGCAGACGTAGCGCGCGGGCACGCCGAGCAGGCGCGCGAGGCAGATCATCAGGTTCGTGAAGTCCTGGCAGACGCCGCGGCGATTGACGTAGACGTCGAACGCGGAGGTCGCGAGGTTCGTCGAGCCCGACTTGTACTGGTACTCGCGATAGATCGTGTGGTTGATGTCGAGCAGCGTGTCGAGCAGGTCGGACTCGTTGCGCTTGACGAAGCTCATCGCGTACTCGGCGAGCTCGGCGAGCTCCGACTCCGGCAGCTCCGGCGGCAGCAGGAACGGATCGAGCACCTGGCGCTGCCACGGCATCCACACGAGCGGGAACGCCGAGGTCACGCGCAGCGGCCCGAAGCCGAGCGGATCGACGTCGAGCACCTCCACGACGCTCTTGCTCTCGATCACCATCTCCGAGAACGGGTTGTCGATCGCGAGCCGGCGCACGCGGTTGCCGAACACGTCCTCGTAGTCGCGGCTCTGCGTCGGTACCGACACGGTGAGATCCGACGAGATCACGTTCTGCAGGCGATCGTGGCACGGCGTCAGGCGCAGCAGGTGCGTCGAGCGCTCGACCGCCTTGACGTACTTGTACGTGGTGCGGTGGGTGACATCGAACTTCTTCGGCTCGACGCGGTTCGGTCGGCGCAGCTCGCGTGGCGAGGTCAGCTCGCTGCCGGTGGTGCGCTCGGTGATCACCGCCCCCTCGCGGATCAGGAGCAGCGTGCCCGGCGCGAGCTTGCGCCACACCAGCGCGGTCTCGCTATCGCCGACCCTCGAACGCAGCGGCTCGGTGCAGACGATCGCCCCCTTGCGCGACTTCGCCCCGCGGCGCGTGAGATCGACGCCGAGATCGTCGTTGCCGAACTCGATCTTCTCGTAGGGCGGCACCAGGCTGCCGAGGTGGAGGGGGGCGCCACGGCGATCGGCGTGGACGAGCAGATCGCGCCCGTCGCTCAGGCACAGGGTGAGCTCGCCGACCTCGTTGAGCGCGCCGAACCACTCGGTGACGATCTCGAGATCGATGTCCGCCAGGCTGCGCCAGCCGTACTCGACGAAGCGGTTGAGCAGGCCGCAGAAGATCGCCTCGGTATCGGTGGAGCCGACCGGCTCGAACGGACCGGGCACCTCGGTGGGCTTGCGATCGAGCGAGCCGGCGTGCGCGAGCAACCAGTCGCGGCGACCCCACGTGCGCGAGAACGGCTGCGTGTTCGCGTCGGACAGCGCGCCCCACTTGGCGGCGCGGATGTGGAGCACGAACAGGCTCGACTCGACCTGCTCCCACGCGAGCGCGAGCTGGCTGCGGATCGACGCCTGCGGCGGGGCCGGCTCCTTGAGGATCGAGACGCTCGGTTCGCCGGCCGGGTAGTAGCCGAGGCCCCAGCCATCCGGCAGCTCCCGGCCGGGGTTCAAGCAGTCGAGCGTGAACGAGGGTGCGAGCTCGCCTTCGAACGACATCGCGAGCAGGTTCGGCACGGCGCAAATGTATCGCGCTACGCGGGGTTGCAGGGCTCTGGCGGTTCTCTGATCCGAGGGGGCTTGCGCGTTCGCGCGGGCGGAATTATCGGCCTGAGTCAGGAGGACACACCATGCAGATGTATTGGAACCCGTGGTCGATGTTCGACCAGCTCGACGCCCCGGCCTGGCCGCGCTTCGAGATCGAAGAATCCGATGACGCCACCCTGCTCCTGGCCGACGTGCCCGGCATGCGCGAGGAGGACATCGACGTCACCGTCGCCGGCCCGCACCTGATCGTGCGCGGCTCGCGGAAGCGCCGGAACGCGATGACCCGGTCGTTCGAGCGCCGGTTCTGGATCGGCGAGAGCTACGATGCCGATCAGATCACCGGCGCCGTCGCCGATGGCGTGCTCACGATCGAGCTGCCCAAGGCCGCGCGGATGAAGCCGCGCAAGGTCAAGCTCGGAGGCCTGGTCGACAAGGTCAAGGGACTCCTGGCGGGCGACAAGGCCGCGTGAGGACAGCGATGCGGAGCATTCAGTGTTGGCGACCGGTCGCGCATGTCGCGATCGCGAATCATCGCGATGCACGAGAGATCTCCGCGGCGCTCCAACGCCAGGGCTATCTGGTGTTCGAGCACGCCGATGGCGTGGCGCTGGTCGGCGCCCTCGCGGACCACATCGAGCAACGACAGGGCCGGCCACCGGATCTGATCGTCGCGGATGTCCGCACGCACGGCTGCTCGGGCGCGACGATCGCCCGTGGGCTGCACGAGCTCGGCGTCCCCACGCCGGTGATCCTGATCGCCGGCGCGACCGACTCGGTACCGGTGCGCGAGCAGCTGTGGACCGTGGATCCGGCGGAGGCCAAGGGCCTGGTCCCGCAGCTCGCGCGACGCTGGGCGCCGGTGCGACGCGCGGCCGGTGCCGTTGCAGGCGTGACCGAGCGTACGTTTTTGGCTGGGCGTCGCGCCGACGACCAACGCGTACCTGCAGCGCGGCTACACGTCGTCGGGCAACGAGACCATCACATACACGCCCACCGCCCATGGTCGCGGCGTTCTCGGTGCGCAGCGCGGATCGCTAATTGCGCACGGCGGTTCGCGACAAGGCCTCGAAAGCACAGCGCTCCGCCGATCATTTCTGCTTGCGCTGACGCGACTGGCCGTGGTTTCTGTCGTCCTTACGAACATGAAGAAAATCTTGGCACTCGCACTTGTCCTCGGAGCCTGTGGTGGCGGCAGCAACGACTTCGACAAGTTCATGAAGCTGGACTCGGAGAAGGCCGCGGCGTTCAGCGTCGGCGGCAAGGACTGCAAGGAGAAGGCGAAGAGCGTCGGTGACTGGCGCACCAAGAACTCCGCCGACTACCAGGCGATGCGTAAGTCGCTCGGCGAGAAGTACGGCAAGGACGTCCCGAAGGACGTGATGGAGAAGTACGGCGACGCGATCAAGTCGAACAAGAAGGCCGTGATGGACGCGATGTTCGCGTGCAGCAGCGACCCCGACTTCAGCAAGATGATGGACGCGACCAAAGACAAGGACTGAGTCGCTTCTCACCACGAGACGAACACCCCGGCTTCGACCGGGGTGTTGTCGTTCCGGAGTCTCAGGTCTTCTTGCGCGAGGTGCGAAGGTTGATCAGCTCGACGAACACCGAGAAGCCCATCGCGCCGTAGATGTAGCCCTTCGGGATGTGCACGCCGAAGCCTTCGGCGACCAGCACGAGGCCGATCATCAGCAGGAACGACAGCGCGAGCACCTTGACCGACGGATGGCGCTCGACGAACGCGCTGATCCTGCCGCCGACGGCGAGCATCACGAGCAGCGCGATCACGTTCGCCACCACCATCACCGAGAGGTAGTCGGTCATGCCGACCGCGGTGATCACCGAGTCGATCGAGAAGACCATGTCGAGCAGCACGATCTGGAAGATCACGGCGCCGAACGTGGTGGCCGCGGTGGCTACCGGCGACTCGTCCGCCGCCTCGAGCTTGTGGTGGATCTCCTTGGTCGCCTTGTAGAGGAGGAACAGGCCACCGGCGAGCAGGATCAGCGCCTTGCCCGAGAAGCCCTTGCCGGCGACCTCGACCAGCGGCTGATCGAGCTGGACGATCCACGACAGCATGGCGAGCAGGCCGAGCCGCGACACGAACGCGCCGGCGAGGCCGAGCTTGCGCGCGCGTTCGCGCTGGTCGACGGGCAGGCGACCCGCGAGGATCGCGATGAAGATGATGTTATCGACCCCGAGCACGATCTCGAGGGCCGCGAGCGTAGCGAGACTCACCCAGACATCGGGTGAGGACAGCAGTTCCAACATGAAGCACTCCTGAGCAAGAACCAGAACGGAAGGTGTTCGGGGCTAGCTCGCGCGGCGCGGGGGCCGAAAGACCTGGACGAGGGGCGGGGAGGCGGGAATGGCGTCGTGCGCGGTGCGGCTGTCGAGCCAAACGAGCACCGGCAGCACGGGGGCCGCCGTCTCGAGGACGACGTCATCGAGCCCGGTCTCGAGCTCGACGATCTCGGCGCTCTCGGCGCTCCCCAGATCGGCGCTCGCGGTGTGCGCCGTCGCGCTCACCAGCACGATCGCGAGCAGCAGCACCCAGATCCTCGGCAGCACGGGTGCCAGTGTAGCGTACGGCACGCGCGTCGTCCGCACGGCCAGCCGGTGGACACGGGTACCGACCCGAATCAGTGTGGATCGAAGCCTTCTTTGAGGCAGATCTGCGCGAGGGCGTCCTGGCCGGCGAACCGGAAATACACCCTCGCCTTCGGAAAGTTTCGCGCCTTGCACGCGGCGAGGTACGCCTTCCGCGCGACCGCAGGTTTGCAGCGAAACGCGTGCTCGAACAGCGCCAGGGCCGCGGCGTAGGCGCCATCGCTCATCGCCTCGTCGGCCTTGCGCTCGGCCTCGGCGATCGCCGCCGGGTCGGCACACGGGTTGGCCTTCGGGGGTGGATCGTCTTCCTTGATCACCGGCCCGACGCGCGGCGTCTTTCGCGTGGGCCTGACCACGGGATCGGGCGGGTGCTCGCTCGGCGTGCACGCCTGGGCGCCGCGCTCGATCTCGTCGCGGAGCGGCTTGCCGTGGGCGTTCTCGATCGCCGTCAGCACGTAGCCGTGCGCTTCGCAGTCGTGCGCATCGGCATACCCGGCGAGCGCACCCAGCTGCTGTTCGATGTACGCCTTGCGCACGCGCGCGAGCTCGGTCATCGCATCGTCGTGATAGGTGGAGGTCGCGGGAATCGCGCGCGCGTGGATCGTCGCGTCGGTGAGGTCGGAGGTCACCTTGGCGAGCGCGCGCAGCTCGAACTGGGCCCGCGACTCGGCGAACGCGAGCGCCATCAGCGCCTTGCCGGCCGCGGGCGAGGTCCTCGCCAGCTCGCGCCCGCAGTGGTCGAGCTTGTCCCACGCTCGCTTGGCGCGCGCCTCGCTGCACTCCTTGTCGAGCGCGAGGCGCTCCTCGTCGACTGCATCCGGGGTCGGCGCCGCCGCGTCGGGCGGCGTGGTCACGGCCTGGGTGGACGTGTTGCCGCTGCAGCGCACGATCATCACCAGCGCCAGCAGCAGCAGCACGCCGCCGGCGGCCGCGAACCACACCGCGTTGGTGCCGGAGCGCTGCGTCCTCAGCGTGCTGTTCGCGGGGAGCCGGACGTCGCGATCCGTCGGCGCGGCGTGCTCGAACACCTCGTCGCGCACCACCTTGAACGTCGGCTCGCTCGCGCGCTCCATCAGCCTCGCGAGCTTCCCCGACGGGGCGGTGTGCTCCTCGCTCGGCGAGGGCACGGCATCGAGATCGACCTTGACGCGTTCGAAATCTGATCGACCGGAGTCGCGCGGCGGCGGCCTGTCCTCGACGACCTTCGCCGAGAGCTCGCCGGCGGCGGAGATCCGCTTCGGCCGCGGTGGCTCCGCGATATCGGAGGCGGACGGGCTCGAGATCAACCGAGCGCGATTGCGAATCGCCGGCTTGATCGCGTCGGCGTCGTCGATCGCGGCGAGCGCGTTGTCGATCGCCTGCATGTTCGCCGGGCGCTTGTCGGGCTTCTTCTCGAGCATCTGCCGCAGCAGCACATCGAGCTTGGCAGGCGCGTTGTCGACGAGCGTGGTGATCGGCGGCACGTCGGTGGCCTGGTGATGGAACAAGATGTCGCCGGTGTCGCCCTCGAACGGCGTGCGCCCGGTGATCAGCTCGTAGAAGATGCAGCCGAGCGCGTAGATGTCGGTGCGCGCGTCGACGTTGGTCGACGACCTCGCTTGCTCGGGCGACATGTAGCGCGGCGTGCCGAGGATCATCTTCGAGTGCGTGTGCATGCCGTTGGGGCCCGGGTCATCGAGCTTCGCGATCCCGAAGTCGAGGATCTTCGCTCGCTCGCCACCGACCACCGCGGCGTCGGGCACCAGGAACACGTTGTCGGGCTTGAGGTCGCGATGGATGATGCCGGAGTCGTGCGCGGCCTTGAGCGCGAGGGCGAGCTGGCGACCGATCGCGACGATGGTCTGGTACGTCCACGCGTGCTTGGCCTCGATGCGATCGCCGAGGCTCTGACCGAGTAGGCGCTCCATCACGATGTACGCGGTGCCGTCGAACCGCCCGGTGCCCGCGACGAGGCCGCACTCGAACACGGTGACGATGCCGGGGTGGCCGATCTTCGCCGCGGCGCGGGCCTCCTGCAGGAAGCGCTGCACGATCTGCTCGCGTGCGCCGAACTCGGGGCGGAGGAACTTGATCGCGACCTCGCGACCGAGCTCGACGTCGCGTGCCAGGTGGACCACGCCGAAGCTGCCCTTGCCGAGGCGGACGCCCACCTCGTACTTGCCGATCCGCAACCCCGGCGTCACT
>Ga0075163_10010173_pt1 | contig 12316 bp, 7 predicted proteins | sample JI1023141ADNA_FD_71478 | JGI IMG/M metagenome (GOLD analysis project Ga0075163, IMG submission 71478) | Wastewater effluent complex algal communities from Wisconsin, to seasonally profile nutrient transformation and Carbon sequestration -... | ecosystem: Engineered > WWTP > Effluent > Algae...
TGAAACGCTGAGCGCAAGGAGAGTCTATGCATAAAAAGTGCCTCCAGCCCACGTGAAATATGCGTAAGCCGCTATCAACTCAGTAGCAACTTGTGTCAACAGGAATTCATCATGCTTTATGAGCCTGCCCGCCATGAACCCTTGCGCACTGTCGCATGGGATTCCGATATCGCTCGCGCCACAATACAAGCCATTGTGGATGAGACGGAGCGCCAATTTGACCCGGTACTGGGATGGCCTGCGCATCCCAGAGACCGGGCCGAGGCGCGCGCCACAGATCCCGGTCTGACCCCGCTCTACCACGGTGCGTGTGGTGTCGTCTGGGCACTGCATTACTTGCAAGCGCAAGGTGGGGCTTCGCTAAAGGCAGACTACATCGCTTACCTCGACGCTGCACGCTCCCGCAACCAGGAATGGCTGGGCGAGGTCCGCGATGCCGCCGCCGCCTCGTATTTGATGGGCGATACGCCATTTCTGATGCAGCAATGGGCCAACGCGGCTGACCGCTCGGTCCTAAACGACCAGCTGGTGCACCTCATCGCCGGCAATAGGGAGCATCCACACCGCGAACTGATGTGGGGCGCCCCCGGAACGATGCTGGCGGCGTATTTTATGTACGAACACAGTGGCGACCCACGCTGGGCCAAGTTGTACGTTCAGACAGCGGCAACACTGTGGAGCCAGTTGCTGTGGTCCGACGAGTTCCAGTGCCACTACTGGACGCAGGACATGTATGGGCGCCAAAGCACTTACCTGGACGGTGTGCACGGTTTTGTGGCCACAGCATGTGCACTGATCAAGGGGCGCAAACTGCTGGCGCCAGACGATTGGCAGCAATGGGAGCGCTGCATCGTTCAAACCGTGTCGCGCACCGCTACCGAGGACGGCCAGGGTGTGAATTGGCGCGCGCACCTTGTCACCCCGGCGGGTGAGCAACCGCGCTTGCTGATGCAGTTCTGCCATGGGGCACCGGGCTTTGTCATCTGCCTGGGCGATCTGCCCGCAGGACCGCTTGACGCTTTGATGTTGCGCGCTGGTGAGACCCTCTGGCAAGCGGGACCCCTGACCAAGGGCGCCAATCTGTGCCACGGCACTGGCGGCAATGGCTACGCCTTCCTGAAGCTCTACCAGCGCACGGGAGACGCCCTGTGGCTGCAGCGCGCCCGTGCCTTTGCCATGCACGGCATCGCGCAGACCGCGGCGGAGCAGGCACAGCACGGGCGGGGCCAGTATTCGCTGTGGACGGGGGATTTGGGCTTTGCTATTTACCTGTGGGACTGTTTGACGGGGGAGCCCAGGTTTCCCACACTGGATGTATTTTTTGCGGGCGATAGCCGGCGATAGCCGGCGGTAGGGGCGTTAAGGGGCAACCGACTCAGGGCGCGTTTTCTACTCCGCCAGCAGATCCAGAAATCCCAGCACTGCATCTAAGTGCTGGTCGTAGTCGCTCAGTGCGTGGTCTCCACCCGGCAACAGTTTGATGGTGGCGCCGGGGTAGTGGCTCGTCATCTCGCGCCAGTCCAGCACCTCATCGCCTTTGGCAATCACCGCACAGTAGCGCTCTGGCCGGCTGATGCGGGCAATCTCCTGGGCCAGCAGTTCATCCACATACGCGGCTTCAAACACAAAGTGCTGCTCGGGGTCGTGCCACACGGTTTGGTCACCCAGGTGCGCCGCCAGGTCGCGCGCCGGGTGCACCGCCGGGTTGAGCAACACTGCCTTGCACCCCCAGCGCTCAGCCAGCCAGGTGGCATAAAACCCGCCCAGCGATGAACCCATCACCGCCGTGGTGCCCAACGGCCAGTCCGCGGTTGCCTGCAGCACTTCATCCATGGCTTGTTTTGGTGAGGTGGGCAGGGCGGGGCAAAGCCAGTTGACAGTCGGATGCCGCTGCGCCACGGCGGCAGCGGTCATACGGGCTTTGGTGGATGCGGGGGATGAGCGAAAGCCGTGGAGGTAGAGGAGGTGGGTGGTGGGCATGGGGTGAGGATCAAGGAGGGACAATCCTTCGAATCAAAATGGCTTGCAGCCCTCGTGAAATATGCGTGAAGCGCTATACAAAGCATAGCAGGTTTCAAGATGAGCAAGATTCTTCCCGTGTCGCTGGGCTTGCACCTGGTCTGTGAGTCATGGGCAGCAAGTTCCCGCTTCGACTGTGCCATCATGGGGTCTTCGCAATGACGCGTTGATTTGCCGACCCAAATGCCTCCGCCAAAAATTCACCCGTTTCAAAATGCTGTGGGCTGGGGCTTGCTGGCGTTGGCAGTTCCATTGTTGGCATGGGTGGCGAACACCGGGCAAACCGTCCATATTGACCCCCAGTTGTTTGTGTTTTGGCACACCGTTGTCGAAATGTTTGCGGTGGTTGTGGCCATGCTGATATTTGCAACTGGGTACCGCGCGATTCTGTCGGTGCGCAAAGGTGCAGTTGTATTTCTGGGCATTGCGTTTCTGGGTGTGGGGGTGTTTGATTTTCTCCACACCATGAGCTACTCGGGCATGCCCGATGCCATTACACCTAACAGTCCCCATAAATCCATGTTCTTCTGGCTGATCGCGCGCGTGTTGGCCGCCAGTTCGTTGTTGGTCTTCACCCTGTTGCCCAACGGCGCGGAAGTGACGACCGTGCGCCGACGGGTTGGTGTGGCGCTGGTGGTAGTGCTGGTGCTGTTGGCTGGACCGGTTGGACTGATGTGGCCAGACCAGGTGCCTGCGCTATTTGTGCCCGGACAAGGTCAAACTGCGTTGAAGGTCGGCCTGGAATGGCTGTTGATCTGTCTCAACCTGTCTACTTTGCTGGTCTTGTGGCTGCGTCGCGCCCAGCTGGTGCATGAAGCCGTCAGAGCGCTGGGATTCACGGTAGGTTTGGCGGCAGTGTCCGAGCTTTTCTTCACACAGATCGGCATCGTGGACAAAGATGTGGCCAATGCCATGGGCCATTTTTACAAGGTAGCGTCTTACCTTTTTCTGTTTCAGGCGACCTTTAATGAGTCGATGCGCCGTCCGTTGGAGCGTCTTCAAACCCAAAATCTACGCGAAAAAGTGGTTCTCAATTCCGCGCCCGATGGGGTGCTCTGGGTCAATGGTGAGGGGCGCATTCTGATGGCCAACCCGGTCATGCAAGTGCTGACCGGGTATACCACTGACGAATTGGTGGGGCAGGGGGTTGAGGTGTTCTTGCCCCAACCCATGCATGCCCAACATGCGCAGCTGATGCGCGAGTATTTTTTGCAACCCCGTCCCCGTGCAATGGGTGCCGTTGATTTGAAGCTGATGCGCAAAGACGGACACATGTTGCCCGTCAGCATCGCGCTGGGCGATTGGGTGGACGATGGTGAGCGCCATGCCATCGCCTACATTCGCGACCTCACTGAGAGCAAAAAATATGAAGAGTCGCTGCGCCATCAGGCCTCACACGACGAACTGACCGGCCTGGCGAACCGCTGGCAGTTTCGACAGGAACTGGCGGACGCATTGGTTCGGGGCCATAGCAGCGGCAAACAGGTAGCGGTTTTGCTGTTGGACCTGGACCATTTTCAAGCCGTTAATGACGGTTTTGGCCATGCCATAGGAGACGCTCTGCTGGTGCAGGTGGGTCAGCGTGTGCGCAGCCATTTGCGACCGGCAGACACGCTGGCCCGCATGGGCGGTGATGAGTTTGGCGTGTTGATGGCCGACCTGCATGATGTGGACGTTGCAGTGGAGCAGGCCGCACGCCTGCTTGCTGCGTTGCAAACCTCTTTCAGCCTCAACGGTGAAGAAGTGTATGCCGGCGGCAGCATCGGCTTGGCTTTTTATCCGATGGACGGAGCTGACAGCGATACCCTGCTGCGTTTCGCCGATATGGCGCTGTACCGGGCTAAAGACAATGGGCGCGGCGTGTATGCCTGTTATTCGCCGGAGCTTGAGCGCAAGGTGCAGGAGGACATGCGCTTGCATACCCGCCTGAAAGACGCCATGTCACAAGGCAAATTGCAACTGCACTACCAGCCCCAGGTCGATGTGCGCACAGGCGCCATTGTTGGTGCCGAGGCATTGCTGCGCTGGGACGACCCGGTACTCGGCTATGTGCCACCAGCCCGGTTTATTCCAGTGGCCGAGGCGACCGGTCTCATACTGCCCTTGTCGGAATGGGTGATGGAGACTGCGTGTACCCAAATGGCCCAATGGCAACTGGCCGGTATGCCATTGCGGGTGGCGGTCAATGTGTCGGCCCAGCAATTTCGGCAACGCGATTTGCCGCAAAAGATCCGCACGTTGTTGGACCGCACAGGTGCACAGGCTTGTTGGCTGGACGTGGAGATCACCGAGTCGGTGGCCATGTCACAGCCCGAACATGCCCGAGAGCAACTCAATGCATTGGCGGCTTTTGGGTGCGGCGTAGCACTCGACGATTTTGGAACGGGTTATTCCTCATTGGCCTATCTCAAAGCATTGCCGGTCAGCAAACTCAAAATCGACAAGAGTTTTATGGACGGCATACCGGAAGATCCCAATGATGAAAGCATTGCACGCGCCATCATTGCGTTGGCCAAAAGCCTGGGCTTGTCGCTGGTGGCCGAAGGGGTCGAGACCCAGGCCCAGCTTGCTTTTCTGCTTGAGCAGGGTTGCGAGGTCTATCAGGGATGGTTGTTTGCCAAGGCCATGCCGGCAGCCGAGTTGACAGCCTTGTTGCAACGGACCTAGTGCTGGCCATGGTGCTTGCGGTGTCGTCTGGGCTTTGTATTCTGTTTGCAAATCCTATAACACTGAACGCTACTATTCAGCTTGATCTAAATCACGCGACTCCTACAAATGGGGGCACAATGCGGACACTTGTATGTTTCGTGTTCCTGATCAGGGGGTGTTATGGGCCTGAGACTCAAATTCAATCTTGTTTTGGTGCTCGTATTTCTCGCGGGGTTTGCGGCGGCAGGATACATTTCTCGCCAACTGCTTCAGGAAAACGCGCGTGACGAAGTCCTGCGCAATGCCCGATTGATGATGGACACGGCCCTGGCCGTGCGCTCCTACACCGTTGAGCAGATCAAGCCGCATCTGGACCCCATGCTGGAAGAAACCTTCCTGCCACAAACAGTCCCCGCGTTTGCCGCCACCGAGACGCTGGGCCACATCCAGAAAAAATACCGGGACTATGCCTACAAGGAAGCGACGCTGAATCCGACCAATCCCCGCGATCGGGCAACCGACTGGGAGGCTGATCTGGTGCAGCAGTTCCGTCAAAACGCGGACTCGAAAGAGCTGGTTGCCGAGCGCGACGGTGCCACCGGCCGTTTGCTGTACATCGCCAAGCCTATCCAGATCGTCAATCCGGCTTGCCTGCGCTGCCACAGCGTGCCCGCCGCTGCACCCGCCAGCATGATCAAGATTTATGGCGAGGCCAATGGCTTTGGCTGGAAACACAACGAGATCATCGGTGCGCAAGTGGTCAGCGTGCCGCTGAGTATTCCGTTGGCCAATGCCGACCGGGCGTTGAAAACCTTCATGGCGTCATTGGCAGCGGTGTTTGTAGTCTTCTTCATTGTGCTGAACCTGATGCTGAGCTGGTTCATTGTGCGACCGATTCGCAGAATGTCGCTGGCGGCAGACCGCGTAAGCACGGGTGATTTTGATGTGCCGGAGTTTGCTGAAGGCGGTAAAGACGAAATCGCCGTGCTGGGCAGTTCGTTCAACCGCATGCGCCGCAGCATCGAAAAGGCGATGCAGATGATCGAGCGCGACAGCTGACACCTTCGCAGAACGGCAACACTATGGCAACCCAAGCGGCTCCTGGCAAAGACGCGGCCTCGCTGGCGGTTGGCCATGAGCTGTTTGAATACCGCATTGAAAAAACCTTGGGTGGCGGTGGCTTTGGCATCACCTATCTGGCCAAGGACGTCAACTTGCAACTGCCAGTGGCCATCAAGGAGTATTTTCCAGCGGATTTGGCGGTGCGTTCGCCTGACTGCTCCGTGCAAGTGCGTGCGGGCGACGGAGAAGGGCGTTTCCAGTGGGGCCTGGAGCGTTTTATTGACGAAGCCCGCACCTTGGCATCCTTCCGCCACCCCAACATCGTCCGCGTTTTGCGCTACTTCAAGGTGCATGGCACGGCCTACATCGTCATGGAGTACGAGACCGGCAACCCGTTGACACACTGGCTGGCCAAACAGTCGGGATTGAGCCAAAAAAGCCTTTTGCAGGTGGTTTACCCCATCCTGGATGGGCTGGAAGCCGTGCACAAACTGAATTTTTTGCACCGCGATATCAAGCCCGACAACATCTACATCCGTGCCGACGGCTCACCGGTGTTGCTGGATTTTGGCGCTGCGCGGCGGGTGTCTGGGAACGCCGAGCTGACCAATATCGTCAGCCCTGGCTTTGCACCGTTTGAGCAGTACCACAGCAATGGCCATCAGGGCCCGTGGACCGACCTGTACTCGCTGGGGGCCGTGATGTACTGGATGGCAACCGGGACCAAGCCACTGGAATCGGCGTCACGCGTGCGGGAAGACCCGATACGCAAAGCCGTGGCGCTGGGCAACACACAGGTCTACTGCGAGGCTCTGTTGCAGGCCATTGACTGGGCAATGAGCCCCAACGAAGCACAGCGACCCCAGAACGTGGGTGAGTTCCGGGCCGTGCTGCAGACCGCAGAACAAGATCGAAACCACACCGTGCCTCTGGGTGCGAGCCATCTCGCCGGGCGTTTGGGGTCGTCGACGGTGCCCCCGAGCAGTGGCGTTTTGGCCTTTGTGTCGCAAACCCAGGCAGTCCCCACCAATGCCGCCGAGGCCATGCGAAAGAATGTGATGGGCACCATCATGTTTCTGGACCTGGTGGCCTACTCCACGCTCTCGGTCAACCAGCAAGTGGTCGTCAAGGCGCTGTTCAACGAGTTGATCGGCAAGGCGATCGGTGGCGTCAACGAGTCGTCGCGGATTGTGCTGGACACGGGTGATGGCGCGGCCATCTGTTTCCTGGGCGACCCCGAAGAGGCCCTTCAGTCTGCACTCCTGATGCGTGACCTGCTTTTGCAAAAATACGGGCAACGCCTGTCCATGCGGGTGGGCCTGCACCTCGGTCCCATTCGCATGATGATGGACATCAACAACCGCGTGAATGTGGTCGGTGACGGCATTAACGTGGCGCAGCGTGTCATGGATTTTTCTGCGCCCAACCAGATTACCGTTTCGCGCGCTTTTTTTGAAGTCATTTCACAGATCAGCGACAACGCCAACGATCTGTTTGAGTACCTTGGTGCCCGCCAGGACAAACACAAACGGCCGCATGACATCTACCGGGTCATGGACAAGGGGTTTGCAGCCACGCGACTCGCTTCTCCGTCGGGAATGGATACCGTTCGATTGGATGCTGAGAACGGAGTTGTGGCATTGCCACCGGAAGCAGTGCTGGAGGTTGAAAACGACTTGGCGCGTGCCATCGGCCCGCTGGCCCATGTGCTGGTCAAGAAATCCTTGCCCCGTGCCACTGACATTCAAAACCTGCGCGAGGTGCTTGCGGTATCGATTCCCGATGAACTGTTGCGCGACGGCTTTGTCCACCCCAAACGCGCCAACACGGTGCCGATGTTTGGTGGCAGTGCAGCCCGCAGTTCGACCTTTGGTAACAGTGGCAGCAACAGTAATGTGTTGAGTCGCCCTTTGTCGTCCGCCACCGCCCGGGTCGACACCACCAGGGTCGATTCAGGCCAGAGACCCAACCCAAATACCGTGTCGCCGTCCTTGAAAATGTTGGCACTGGATGCCGAGCAGCAGGCTGGGCTGGAGCGCTCGTTGGGTCAGTACATCGGTCCGTTGTCCAAGACCCTGATCAGGAAGGAAATAGCCCGTGAGTCAAATGTAGACGCCTTGCTCCAGGCACTGGCGCGCCACATCGACAAGGCCACCGACCGGGAAAAATTTCTGGAATCAGCCAAGCGCATCCTGGTCCGCCACTAGCCAGTTGCTGACCGCATTACTTCTTGGCTTTTTCCTGCTCCGCCGCCAGGGCCTCCAGGCGCTTTGCCATATCCTGCAGGGTCTCCGCATAGACCGGCGCTTTGGGCTCTGCGGTCGTGTCTCTGTTGCTGTTTGAGGGGTCAGAGCCGGCGGGCACCGTCGTTGTGGTACCACTTGGCTGCATCGTGAAGCCTGCATCACCCACGGCCTTGTTTCCTTGCAAGACTGGCAGCGGTGTCGGTACTGCCAGCGAGGTCGCGATGCTGATCACCAGACTGCCTAAAAAGCCTGCCACGGCAGCCACGGCCAAGAAGGGCGAAGCGCGTTGCGATGGGCACTTCATCAGAACGGGAAGACCAAGATAGACAAGATACAGCGCGTAAACGGCTCCAAGCAGTGCCAGGAGCGAGAGCGCCGGCACTGCGCTGAAAACGCCGACCAGCATGGCCGGCGTGCTCGCATACACCGTGAGCTGGATCCCCCTCTGAAAACTGGCCTGTCCGCCGAAAGCTGGCGCAAGCATGCCGATGATCCATCCCCAGACCGCCACCATCACCAGTGTCATCACATACTGGCTGAGCATGAGGCGCAGACCGGTCAATGGCGATAGTTGCACCGACGAGCCGATGCCCAACACACTCCAGCCGACAAAACTTGCCAGAGCCGGGATGACAGCCAGCGTCGCCATGTACGGCATGTACAGGTCTTGCCACGCACTGTTTTCCTGTTCAATGGTGGCCCAGGTAAGTTTTGGGTTGACGATGATCGCACGTGCACGTTCGATGGTATTCATGGCAATGGTCATGCGAATTGAAAGTACAGATTCAAGCGGCCAGCGCTTTGGACGCATATGCGCAATAGGCGCTCACGCCACACTGCCCACATTGGGGGTTTCGCGCCTTGCACACATAGCGCCCATGCAGGATCAGCCAATGGTGTGCGTCCACCAGATAAGCAGCTGGAATCCGCCTGAGCAGTTGCTGCTCAACGGCCAGCGGGGTTGAACCGGTTGCCAGCCCGGTACGGTTGCCAACTCTGAAAATATGCGTGTCCACCGCCATGGTGGGTTCACCAAAGGCCACGTTGAGCACCACATTGGCGGTTTTGCGGCCTACGCCTGGCAATGCCTCCAGCGCCTCCCGCGTGCGTGGTACCTGGCCGGTATGTTGGTCAACCAGGATTTGACAGGTTTGCAACAGGTGTTTGGCCTTGCTGTGGTACAGACCGATGGTCTTGATATAGGACTCCAACCCTTCCAAGCCCAGTTCCAGAATGGCCTGTGGTGTATTGGCCACCGCAAACAGCTTGCGGGTGGCCTTGTTGACCCTCACATCGGTTGCCTGCGCACTCAACAAGACAGCCGTGAGCAGCTCAAACACACTGGTGTATTCAAGTTCCGTTACCGGCGTAGGATTTGCCGCTTTCAGAGTGGCGAAGAAGGCTTCGATTTGGGGCGCTTTCATGGATCAAGCTAGATGCCGCAGCTCTCTGAGTGCTACCGACACCGGAGCCAGATCCGCAGCCTGTGTGCTGATGGTCGCCAACAGGTGTTGCAGGCGCCCAATCGCCTGACCATGCTGAACATGCCAAGCCTCGACTTGGTCACCGCGGGACAGTTGGCCCAGTGTGATCTGGTGTGCGATGGAATACACATCGTCCCGCGCACTTGCGCGGGCCTGGGTTTGCCACAAAGTGTCGGTTGGCAGGCGGTTGATTTGAGCGCGCCATTCGGTCAGGCACAACTCAGCCTCAATGCCGAAATAGGCCCGCGCCGCTTGTTCCAAACCGGTATTGGCGGCTTGCGCCAGGTCCACCAGATCCAGGGCCGGGAAAATGAACTCCAGTGCCGTCAGGTTTTGCGCCAATGTTGCCTCGACGCCGGCGTTCACCAGCGTCTCGGTGGATCGTTGCCAGCTGTCTTGGGCCGTTTGTGGCAACCATGTCGACAGGTTGGCACGCAACTCGCGCGCAGCCGGCTGGTAACGCTGGATCAGTGTTGGCATGTCAGCGCCCTGGGCTCGAATGCGCAGCATCCAGCGTGAGGCCCGTTGGGCGATGGAAATCAATTTGGCCAACAGATCCAACTGCAGCTTGGCGTCAACTTTATAGTCCAGTGCGTCGAGCTGGTCCCACAAAGGCTCCAAATCAAAAATCTCACGGGCCAGTGTAAAAGCCCGCACCACATCGGCGGTCACCGCCCCGGCTTCAGCGGCAATGAAATTGACAAAGGTTGCCCCGGTTCGATTGAGTACCGTGTTGGTAATGTAGGTGGCGATAATTTCGCGCTTCAGGGGATGCACATCAATGGCGGCAGCAAATTTTTCGGTCAAAACTTGCGGGAAGTAGGCTTTGAGTGCGCGGCCAAAGAAAGGGTCGTCCGGCAGGTTGCTGGCCACCAGCTCGTCAAACGCCGACATCTTGGCATAGGCCAGCACCACGGCGTTTTCAGGAGCCGTCAGGCCCACTTTGCGGGCACGGCGCTTGGCAATCTCGTCATCGGTCGGCAAAAATTCGATGGCGCGGTTCAGGCGGTTGCTGCCTTCGAGCCACTGCATCAGCCGTTGCTGCCCGTCCAGAACATACATCGGGCGGTGTGTGGCAATGTCCAGCGCCTGGGTCTGGTAGTAGTTGTCCTGCAACACCAGGTGGCCCACCTCGTCGGTCATGGACGCCAACAGATCGTTGCGCTGCTTCAGCGTCAGGTCGCCCGCTTCGACCACACTGCCCAACAAAATCTTGATGTTGACTTCGTGGTCCGAGCAATCCACGCCGGCCGAGTTGTCAATGGCATCGGTGTAGATCAGGCCACCTTTTTGTGCGTATTCGATGCGACCATTCTGTGTGCATCCCAGGTTGCCACCTTCGGCCACGACCTTGCAGCGCAGTTCGCTGCCATTGACGCGGAAGGCGTCACTGGCCTTGTCGCCGACCTGGGCATGGGTCTCGAAGCTGGCTTTTACGTAGGTGCCAATGCCGCCGTTGTACAGCAGGTCCACCGGTGCCTGCAGAATGGCCTTCAGCAGCTCCAGCGGTGGCAGCTCTTCGGCCGTGATGCCGATGATGGCTCGCGCCTCGGGGCTCAGCACAATCGACTTGGCCGTGCGCGGATACACACCACCGCCTTGCGAGATCAAGCTCTTGTCGTAGTCGTCCCAGCTGGAGCGTGGCAGGCTGAACAGGCGCTGGCGCTCGGCAAAGGAGCGTGCCACATCCGGATTCGGGTCAATAAAGATATGCCGGTGGTCAAAGGCCACGACCAGCTTGATCTGCTCGGACAGCAGCATGCCGTTGCCAAACACGTCGCCCGACATGTCGCCAATGCCAGCCACGGTGAAGGGTGTCGTCTGGGTGTTTACTCCCAGCGAACGGAAGTGGCGTTTGACAGCCTCCCAGGCGCCGCGTGCGGTGATGCCCATCTTCTTGTGGTCGTAACCGACCGAGCCGCCGGACGCAAATGCATCACCCAGCCAGAAGCCATAGTCAGCGGACACGCTATTGGCAATGTCAGAGAAAGTGGCTGTGCCCTTGTCGGCCGCCACCACCAGGTAGGGGTCATCCACATCGTGGCGCACCACATGGCTGGGCGGCACCACGGTGCCTTTGACCACGTTGTCGGTGATGTCCAACAGGCCCGAGAGGAACAGCTTGTAGCAGGCAATACCCTCGGCCATAAAAGCCTCGCGGTCCGTGGCCGGTGGTGCATTCTTCAACACAAAACCACCCTTGGAGCCGACCGGCACAATGACGGTGTTCTTGACCTGCTGGGCCTTGACCAGACCCAGGATTTCGGTGCGGAAGTCTTCGCGGCGGTCCGACCAGCGCAGGCCACCCCGCGCCACCTTGCCACCACGCAGGTGCACGCCTTCAACACGGGGTGAATAGACCCAGATTTCGAACAGCGGCTTGGGCGCGGGAACACCCGGCACTTCACGTGGATTGAGCTTGAGGCTCAAATAAGGTTTGGACAGCCCGTCGGTCGTGGTCTGCCACAGGTTGGTGCGCAGCGTTGCGATCACGGTGGAGACAAATTGGCGCAGGATGCGGTCTTCATCGAGGCTCGCCACCTTGCCCAAATCGACATCAATTTGGGCGCGTAATTGCTGTTGCACGGCTTTGCGATCGCTGGTCAGGGACGGATCAAACCGCACCATGAACAGGTCGGCAATGGCCTGTGCAATGCCTGCGTTTTTGTTCAGCGTGGCCTCGATATAACTCTGGCTAAAGGCAAACCCCAGTTGTTTGAAGTAACGGGTGTAGGCTCGCAAAACCGCAATGGCCCGGGCGTCGAGCTGGGTCACCAGCACCAGGCGGTTCAGGTTGTCACTCTCCACCTCACCACGCCAGGCCTGGGCAAACAGGGCCTCGAAACGTTCCTTGAC
>Ga0075163_10010174_pt1 | contig 12315 bp, 12 predicted proteins | sample JI1023141ADNA_FD_71478 | JGI IMG/M metagenome (GOLD analysis project Ga0075163, IMG submission 71478) | Wastewater effluent complex algal communities from Wisconsin, to seasonally profile nutrient transformation and Carbon sequestration -... | ecosystem: Engineered > WWTP > Effluent > Algae...
GCCGGCACGACCACCCTCTTCGAAATCCTGCACAGCCGTCACGCCAAAGACACGATCAAGAATGCTTTAAAAGAGACGGTGCTCATTGCGCGCGGCCCCAAACCGGTGGCCGCACTCAAAGCTCTGGGATTCCAACCGACGTTGACGGTCCCGGAGCCCGACACCTGGATGGATGTCGTCTCCACATTGGACGCCCACCGGCCGGTCAAAGGGTTACGCGTGGCGGTGCAAGAATACGGGGTACCGAACCGCGACTTGGTGGAAGCGTTGAAGCAGCGCGGGGCCAATGTGGTTTCAGTCCCCGTCTACCGCTGGGCGCTCCCGGAAGACACGGCTCCACTCAAACAGGTCATCAAGCAGATTCTGGCCGGGCAGGTGCAGGTGATGCTGGTGACCAACGCCGCACAGATCGATCACGTGATGCTGGTCGTCGAGCAGGAAGGAACGACCACGCAGTTCAAAACAATCTGCCGGCAACCGGTCATCGCATCAATCGGCCCCACAGCCAGCGAACGCATACGCAGCCACGGCCTAACCGTAGACTTCGAGCCCTCACACGGAAAGATGGGGATTCTGGTGAAAGAATGCAGCGAGACGGCCCACTCGCTTATGGCGAGGAAAGCGGGCTCGTGACGGGAGGAAGCTTGACGGCTACTCCATGCTCAATCGTGAATGATATGTGCCCTCGGTGTGCGCCTCGGTTGGCATAGGCTTCGTAGACTCTGCCTTCCTCCAACGCGACGAGGTGATTGCCTGAGGAGCCCTGGATGAAAAACCCGCGCGGCACCTCGCCGAACCGAATCGCTCCCGCTGCGAGAGCCTTGATCTCGGGCAACTCATCCAGCGGTTTGAGCAGCTTCTTGCCGTCTTGCATCCTGTACAGCGATGACTCTTCGTAGGTCGAAACCTCCCATCTCGCGCCGGAGTAGTGAGAGACGACTCCGAACCGGCTTAGAGGTGCGGGATCCGGTGCATCGTTTTCGTGAACGATGAATAGAACTGATCCGTCCTCATTCACAATCTCGATGTTGAGATCCTCAATCTGACAGGCTGCCAGCAGCAGAACAAGGCTCATCAGGCCTGAGACGAGCTGATTGGTCCTTCGCTGTGTGGGAATTGCCAGGTGAGGCACCTCCGACTACTTCGCTTCGGTCGGCTGCCCTGAGGTCGCTTCGTTCACGTCCCTTGCACAGCGGAACCCCATCCAATTCATTTTGGTATTGGGATCCGTGCCATTGCGCTGCGCGACACGCACACTGGGGGTGCTATCGATCCAGCCACCACCGCGAAAGCTCCGTTGGCTGCCGGTCTCCGGACCTTTTGGATTCTTATCCGGTCCGGTGGTGTAGTATTTCGGGTCGTACCAGTCTGCGACCCACTCGGCCACATTTCCCGCCATCTGAAACACGCCATAGGGGCTGGCGGCATTGTCGTACTTGTCGACAGAAATGATCGGCGGATAGAGCAACAGCCGCTCGGGGCGGTCTCGCACCGGTCCTGACAGGCCCGTACGGCCAAAATTCGCCCTAGAGAGTCCGGCCATCTGATTGCCCCAGGGATAAATGCGCCCATCTTCACCGCGCGCGGCCTTTTCCCATTCCGCCTCGGTCGGCAACCGTTTCCCCGCCCACTTGCAGTACGCCTCTGCGTCGAACCAGGACACGTGCATGACCGGGTGACTGACCATCGTCTCCTGAAAATTCCCGCCGTCGTACTGCCAATCGATGAGGGGGTCGCGGTTCGACGCCAGGACAAACTTCAAGAACTGCACCGTGGTGACTTCATACTTGTCGATCTCATAGGCATCGAGATAGATCTTCCGCTGAGGAAATTCGGCCAGGTAAGAATTCTTGTCGACTTTTCTATCGCTCCCCATGAGGAACTCGCCCGCCGGGATACGGATCATCTCGTCATGCGCCGGCAACTTGGCGCGCTCCATCGCCAGCTTCTTGCCTTCCGGCGTCCATTCACGAACGACATCGGCAACATCCAGCGCATAAAGGGAACCAGTCATTCCTAATACCGCGACACCCAGAGCCCATACAGTCATTCCAGCCTTACGCACAATGCTGCTCCTTTATTTACCGATCATCGCTTACATCGGCTGCTGACTGGAGTCTGCGGCAGCCGGCTGGTGATCGAACTCTTCCAATGGCTCGAAATTGAGCGGCAACTGAAACAGATAATCGATCAGAGGCCTGAATTTGACGTGCTGGTACTCGACAATCCAGCTCCCGTCTTTCTTGGCCAGTTTCATCGGAAAGTGGATATCGGTCGCGAGCCATTGATAGTAGACCTCCGTCCGCTCGCCTTCCTTCACCGTCACTTCATAGAGCGTGGTCGGATGCCCCTCGCGCGTTTCCGTCCCGATCTCTTCGCGCGACACCTCCCCCTCCAGCCGCTCCGACACTTTCAGATCCTGCTCCGCCTGATACGGCACGGTCTTGAAGTGCTTCATACGCGACAACAGGAGCCAGACCACCTTCTTATCTTTGCGCACGATGCTGATGTTGACGGGCCCCATCGTGTGATGTTCGATCCGCCACATGTTGTCACGATAGAAGATGTTGGACTTCTGGGTTCGACCATTGATCTTGGTGATCTGATCGGCCGTAAACTCCAGCGCCCCGACCTCCGCGGCGGCCAGGCTCCAGAGCATCGCCAGCAATGTCACCAGCCTGCCCACCCACATCCCGCGTATCCTACCGATGCCAGGTCCGATTTTTCCAGCCCGCTTGCGACACATGACGATGCTCCTACTCTCGGCCTCCGAATTACCCTTAGTACCCTTGCTGATCCATCACCCACACCACCCATCGGCATACAGCCCCGAGCCGCCACTGAGGCAGGCACAGGACCAGCCCAACAAGAGAACCAGATGCCCGTGGACATCCTCCCTGCGCCTCAACCAGCTGCTGTGTCGGTAACAACCGGTATCACGGAAGGGCGGCCCGCAGCGCTGATTCAGAGAGACCTCGCTGCATGCGCCGCGGCTGGATCGGCCTGCCCGGCATGGTGACCGGGCAGGCGTGCGGCCTCTGAGAGAGGGGGTGTTCGACTTACGACTTGGCCTTAATACACTCGATGTCCAGCTTGATAAAGACCTCGTCTCCAACTACCAGCCCTCCGCTATCGAGGGCTTTGTTCCACACCATGCCGAAGTCTTTCCGGTTCACTTTGCCTTCGGCCGTAAATCCGGCCCGGGTATTCCCCCACGGATCCTTGGTCACCCCGTTGAAATTGCCTGTGAGCGTGACCTCTTTGGTCACGCCATGCAGAGTCAGATCACCGACGGCGGTATAGCCGTCGCCCGTCTTTTTGTGGCTCTTCATTTTGTACGTGATCGTCGGATACTTCTCGACATCGAAGAAATCGGGATTGCGCAGATGCGCGTCGCGCTTTTCATGGTTGGTCGTCACCGAGGCCGACTTGATCGTCGCTTCGAGCGCCTTGACCGTCCCGGCATCGGGGTCCATTTCGATAAATCCCGTGTAGTCTTTGAAATGCCCGGTGGTTTTTGAAATCACCATATGGGCGACCTTGAACTCCACGATCGAATGATCCAGATCCACATCGTATCGCGCCGTCTCGGCATGCCCGAGCGTCGCGCCGAACAGTACCGTTGCACCAATACTCCACATGGCCATCGCACGACCGATCCGATTCGTCATAACTACTCCTTTGCAGGACCGCTTGCGGCGGTGCCTTCCTTCGGTGATGGGGGCACGACAGGCTTGGACGGTTTTTTCTCGACCGTCATCTGCACGTCGCGGGTCGCGACTTTCGCCCCCGTTCGCATGCGCACATGCACATCGACGACATCGCTGTTGATATCCGGCGGTATCGGAGGGAACGGATGGGCGTGGATGATCGTTTGCAACCCGGCGTCGTTGACATCCCGCGCTCCCGAGCCTTTCTCCAACTGAATCAACTGCGCCACACCGCTTGCATACATCTTGAAATGCACACGCACCGTCTCGCTGCTGGGAGCCCGGCGTATCGAGCGTATCTGCCGGCTCCAGTTCCGGCTGATTAAATCGCTCACTTGTTTCCAATAGGCTTTGGATTCTCCTGGAGGCGGTAGGGGCAAGAGATCTTCCTCGGCGATGGTCGCGTTCACCGCCATCACCTGTTCCGTCGCCTTTTGTACGGCCTCGGCATCGGCTTCAGGGCTCTCGGCAGGCGGCCCGGGAACCACCTCGGCTTCGGCTTCTTCGACCGGCCGGTCGCCGAGCGTGACATAGACATCACGCTTGAGAAACTCTTCGAGCCCCGTGATTTTTGCGCGAGCGAACGACACCCGAATCCGCACGGCCTTCGGATGCACGGTGGTCCGGCTCTTCAATATGGAATTGGGCTCCAGAATCGCTGTGCCCTGAAAGACCGCGGGAGCGGCGTCTTCGCTCAACGATACCGTCTGACTCTGAAAGCCGGGAGACTCGATGATCGCCATGACGGACTCGGTTCCTGCGGGCACCCCGCCAAGGGTGATGCCGAGCACGACGTCCTTGCCGACCTGGACGGATCCATCCGGCTCCGTGCTGACCAGTTCGAATTGCGCCCACCGCTTCGCGGGCGTCGGCGTCGAGGCAGGAGAGGCACCGGCTGCGGCCTGGGCAGCCATGATCAGAAGGCCTAGTACGAGCCAAAATCCGCCGAGAGCCGGGCCCGGAACCCTGCCGAACGTGTATCGCATCATCGCATCCTACCCAGGAGCCCTACCCAGTTCAACCCGTATTTTGCCCCCGCCATTCGGACGAACGGCATGCTCACATTCAGGCAGGAAACCGCCTAAACTAACCTGGCCGGGCAAGTTCTCGCTTCGGCTAGGCATTTCCCACCGTCTTGTTATAATGAGCCCATGCGCGCACTCGTGAAGACCGACGCTCAACCGGGGCTGACCTATACTAATCGCCCAGATCCCACACCCGGCCCATCTGAGGCCGTCATCCGGGTCAAAGCCACGTCGCTGTGTGGAACCGATGCCCACATCTATAACTGGGATGCCTGGGCTCACAGCCGCATTCATCCTCCCAGGACAATCGGACATGAAATGTGCGGCGAGGTAGTGGCCGTCGGGGCGGATGTCACGCTCGTGCGCGTCGGCGACTATGTCGCAGCCGAATCGCACCTGACCTGCGGCGCCTGCTTTCAATGCCGCACGGGCCAGGCCCACGTGTGCAAGAACTACCGGATTCTCGGCGTCGATCTGGATGGCTCGTTTGCCGACTACGTCGTGCTCCCTGAAACCGTGCTTTGGAAGACGTCTCCGGACATTCCGCCGGAGCTGGCTTGCCTACAAGAACCTTTGGGCAATGCCGTCGATGCGGCCCTCGTGGAAGACTTGACCGGCCACACCGTTCTGATCACCGGCTGCGGCCCGACCGGCCTGTTCGCGGCGGCCGTCGCCCGCACCGCAGGAGCCGCTACCATTATCGCCACCGACGTCAGTGATTACCGCCTGAGCCTGGCCAAACAAGTGGGCGTCGATCACGTATTCAACGCCAAGACCGACGGCCCGGAGGCCATTGCCGCAGCGATTCTCGACATCACGAGGGGAGAAGGCGTCGATGCGTCGTTGGAAATGTCCGGACATCCCACGGCCTTGCACCACGCCTTCCGCTCGGTGAAAAACGGCGGCCGCGTCACACTGTTCGGCATTCCCACCGGCCCCGTCACCTGCGACCTCGCCAACGAGGTCATCTTCAAAGGCATCCGTGTCCATGGGATTACCGGTCGTCGCCTGTTCAGCACCTGGTATCGCCTGGCCGGCCTCTTCAAAGCCGGCCTCAATATCCGCCCCGTCCTCACCCATACCTTCCCCCTCAAAGACTTTGCCCAAGGATTTGAATTGATCAAATCCGGCCAATGCGGCAAAGTAGTCCTGTTTCCATAGGTCACTCATGAGTGAGGAGGCTGCGGCTTCCTGTTCACACCTGACGTTTCACCTCTCACGAGGAAGATGGCCTACACCTCGCTCAAAAAAGCCGCCGAACAACAACTGGCAGAGATCCGTGCCGCCGGTCTCTACAAGACCGAACGGCAGATCCTGAGCCCGCAGAGCACCGAGATTCAGGTGGCACAGGGGGACGTCGTCAATCTCTGCGCGAACAATTACCTCGGGTTGGCGAATCATCCGGATGTGAGGCAAGCGGCCGCCGACGGACTCAGAGAATTCGGGTATGGCATGGCGTCCGTGCGATTCATCTGCGGAACGCAACGACTGCACAAAACCCTCGAAGCGGCGATCAGCACCTTCTTCGGCACTGAAGACACCATCCTCTATAGCTCCTGCTTCGACGCCAACGGCGGACTGTTCGAAACCCTGCTGGACGAGCGGGATACCATCATCAGCGATGCCTTGAACCACGCGAGCCTGATCGACGGCATTCGGCTCTGCAAAGCCGCCCGTCTGCGCTATGCCCATGCCGACATGGCCGAGTTGGAAACACGACTGGGGGAATCGGCATCGAGCCGCGTGCGCATGATCGTGACCGACGGGGTGTTTTCAATGGACGGCGATCTGGCGAAGCTGGACCGCATTGTGGAGCTGGCCGATCGATACGATGCCGCCGTGGTCGTCGACGACAGTCATGCCACCGGAGTGTTGGGGAAAGGCGGGCGCGGCACTCCGGATCATTTCGGAGTCGCCGGGCGGATCGACCTCGTCACGAGCACCCTTGGCAAGGCGCTGGGCGGGGCAACCGGAGGATTTACCACCGGCAGGCAAGAACTGATCGAGCTGTTACGACAACGCTCACGGCCCTATCTCTTTTCGAATAGCTTGCCCCCAGTCATCGCCGCAGCGGCACTGAAGGCCATTGAGTTGGTGGAACGAGGCGACGACCTGCGCCATACCTTGATGGAGCAGGCCCGCTGGCTCCGGGGGCAGCTGACCGCTCTCGGCTTCACCCTCATGCCCGGCACCCATCCCATTATTCCGGTCATGCTGGGGGAAGCAACGATAGCGACACAGATGGCCGACCGCCTGCTACAGGAAGGGATCTACGTGGTGGGATTCAGCTATCCGGTCGTACCGAAAGGACAGGCTCGCATTCGCCTGCAGCTGTCTGCAGCCCACACCCGCCCGCAACTTGAGCGGGCTGTCGCCGCCTTCGCGAAGGTGGGTCGCGACCTCAGGGTGATTGAATAACCGTTATTCCCTGATCGCGTTTCGCCGTTTCTGAATGTAGGCGTTCTTCACTGCCGTATACAGATCAAGGGTCGCTTCCTCTACCCCCTGAAACTTCTCCAGATTCAACGAGCGATCGTTCAGAATTTCTTCGACCCGGCCGCCGATCTGTGCGATGGACGAGGTCGTCCGATTGTGATGGGCGACCAAGGAAGGAATACCGTTCACCTCGATAATAGGGAACACCATCCAGTTGATCGGGTTCAGGGCGATATCTCCGACATACCCGATGAGATCCCGCAGGGTAAACGGAGGCAGAAACGGCAGCACCACGTAGGGCCCGGGCTTCATGCCGTAATACCCCAATGTCTGCCCGGTATCTTCTTCAGGCGTCGTGATGTCCATATACTTCGCGACATCGACCAGCCCACCTAATCCGAAGGTGCTGTTCAGCAGGAACCGGCCGACCTCGGTGCCGGCACCGGATAATTTGCCCTGGGCGAGATTGTTGATCAGCCGGGACGGAAAGCGGATGTTATAGAACAGGTTACTGATCCCGATCTGCACCGGGTTCGGCACCACCGCGTTATACCCCTGCGCAGCCGGCTTGAGGACCCAGCGGTCCACTTGCCTGTTGAATTCGAACACTTTCGTATTGAGCGGCTCCCACGGGTCATATTCTTCCCCCCCCGCAGGCTCGTCGCTTTTGGCAAACGGATCGTAAAACGGATCTTCGGCCGGTTCGACAGTCGGTTCCGTAGCCGCAGGCGGAGCGTTCTTATTCGCTACCAAAATCACATTGGACGAGACGGCTGGGGCCACAGCGACCTGAACTGTCTTCACCCCCTGGCCTCGAGACTCCGCCCGTGCAACGGGGTCCACCCCGGCACTTGTATTCAACGCGGTTTGAGACGGCCCGCCGGCACATCCCACCACCGTCAAGACCGCGCCTGCACACACCACCCTCACGAACCTTCTTGCGTTCACCCCTATCCGATGCACCATGCCTCCTCACCGAGAGCCCATCATGCCCGATTCGACTGAACCGCCGCACCTATCCAGTGCGGCAAGCGGACGCACTCTAGCAGAATATACGGACAGCTGCAAGATGATGACGAGGCCTCATGCCGACCTCACGGCCGAACACGCGATCGCTCCATCGCATCTTACCAAGCGAGTCCATGCTGACCAGAAAAAACGCAGAAGGTGCGGAGCGCCTCTCACCACCTCAGCGACCGAGCGCAGCGGCAATGAAGGCGGACAGTTTGGCAAAATAGGCCCGCCCGCCGACCGACGGCACATCGTTGTGATCGGCCCCGCGCACGATGTAGAACTCCTTCGGCGCTTTCGCGGCGGCAAAGGCCCGTTGGCCCAATTCGATCGGGATAATGTCGTCACGATCTCCGTGCACGAACAGCTTGGGCAATGACAGATGTGGGAGCCGATCCTCTAATCGAAACGAGGCTCCCAGCAGCCAGTGCAGCGGCAAACCCATATAATGATGGCGGGCCACGGCCTCGATCGAAGGGAAGCAGGACTCCAGCAACAGCCCCATGGCAGGCCGCTGCGTCGCCAGTTCCCCGGCCACCGCGCCTCCCAGCGAGCGACCGACAATCACCAGACGTTCCGGCCTGATTCGACGAACGCGCGTGAGATAGTCATAGGCCCCGATCGCATCCTGATACAGCCCGTTTTCCGACGGCCGCCCCTGGCTCCTCCCATATCCTCGATAATCGAAGAGAAACACCGAGAGCCCCAACCGATATAGGGCACGGAGATTGTCCAACCGATGGACCATATTGCCGGCATTGCCGTGACACCACAGCAGGAACGGAGAAGCAGCAGACTGCTCCGCATACCAACCGAACAGTTTCGTCCCATCGGCAGCCTGAAACCAGACATCCTCCAACGGCACGCCGCCGGCGGCGGACCAATCGCCCTCTTTCCACGGCTCCGGATGATAGACAAAGAATTGATCGAGCAGACTCATGGCAGCTTAGAACCGCAGCCCAACCCCGACCACTCCATAATGAACGTGAAAATCTACCGCGAGGCCGTCCCAATGGTAGTTGGCAGAGAAGTAACGATACTCTCCGAAGACATAGACCTTCGGACTCACCATGACCTGAGCCCCCGCCAGATACTGATGACCGAATGCGCGCGCGGACTCGAAATCCTTGTCGACCCGTCCGATGATATTGGGATTGAGCAAAGTCCCATGCGACCAGCCGCCACCGATTCCGATATACGGTGTCACCACCTCACCCGGATACCGGAGCACCAGGTTGACCATCGTATTCAACACCAGCAAGCTTGAGCGTCCGGTCCCGTTGTTCTGTCCGTTCGCTGTATTCGGGAAGGAAAGTGCGCCGCCATGCCCGTAGGAATCAATCTCGATTCCGAGCATCCGGCGCGTGGCATGGGGAAAGAGGCCGATTTTCAACCCCGCGCCGAAGCCATGCTGCACTGAAGCCGGCACCGTATCGCCCTGGTTGAAGAGGGTCTGGTCCCTCGGCCAACTCCCCAGCAAATACCCGCCCAGATCGATTTGGCCGAATTCCGCGCTGCCGGCTGCGAGCGGATGCCAGAGGGAACCTAAGAGAAAACACAGGAAGATGGGAAGCCACATACACGTCGTACCGTACCATGTAGGAGGCCACTGAACGAAGAAAGAAAAAAAGGGTCTCCGGGAGAGTATCCCGAAGACCCTTTCTCAGAGGGATAACAAACCGGATCAGCTGCCCTTAACGATCGTGCACCATTCGCCAAGGATGCCGAGAATGTTCTTCGCCGAGTGATCAACGGAAGCCACCGTGGTGATTCCGCCGGCCGCTTTCGCCGCCGAGACGCTGGCATCACCCGTTGCTACCCAGCCCAGAATCGAGGTACCGCAGGCCTTACCTTCCTTCGTGGCGCTGTTGTGGGTCGTGGCCACATCGCCGTACTTCGTTTCATTGTAGATTCCACCCGCCATCGGAGACGCCACGATCTGACAGCCCGTGAGGCTGAGATACGCTGCGCTGATCAGGCTCAGAGAAAACAAGACGGTCACCTTCTTCATAAGTCCTCCCTCTCGAGGTTAGTTGATGGCGCCCACCAAGTTGGGGCTCTACGTGGCGGGAGTATAGGTAACCTCTCCGGGCTTGTCAATCGCAAAGCCGGTTCACGCGCAAGAGCCGTCGAACAGGGCCGTACAAACCCTAGGGCCTTACGGCCCCACTGAGAAGGGGCCGTTGATGGGGTGACTCAACAGGCTGAGACCGAAACTCAGCGCAACGATGTGCGTTCGAGGTGTCAGGCGATGTAGAAGAGCCGACCGTACGGAGGCACGTTCGTTTTTCCAATCATCCACGAGCCCGGAGTATTTCCGCCCATCGAAAACCCACACTTCAAGCCATTCGGCTGCGTTGACCTCTGACGAACACCTGCTAGAATTTTCTTTGGACCAGGAGCTTACCGGCCAAAACACACGATCTGGCGACCATCAACACAGCCTGAGGACGTACCATGCGCGTAATGACCATTCGAGCAATCCTGACCACTTTCCTCCTTGCTTTGAGCAGCGTCGTGTCCGGCTGCGCCACGATCGTTCACCTGGGTGGCAACGAAGAACTCAACGTTTCCTCGGAACCGGCCGGCGCGAAAGTCGTCATCGATGGGACGGAACGAGGCGTCACGCCCCTAGCCACCAAGGTCGAGCGCAAAAAGGACCATGCGGTGGTGCTGACCAAAGAAGGATTCGAGGAGAATCAGTCGAGAGTCGAAAGCCACCTTTCCTGGTGGGTAGCGGGAAATGTGATTCTAGGGGGATTGGTCGGAATTCTGGTTGATGTCTTGAGCGGTGGCGGGTATACGATCGAACCCGACGCGGTGGCCGTCACGCTTAAGCCAATCGAAGGCGTGGCCACATCCGCAGCGCCTCCTCTCTCCAGCCTGACCCAGTCCCCGCCCATTCCGTAATCTCCGAAATTTCCAGTCCGCCGTGCAGGCAAGCTAAAAAAATGCCTGCACGGTGAACAGTACATCATTGTCGTGATCGCGGTGACTGTACTCCAGGCGAAGCGCCCAATTCTGCGCGAGCGTATACCGCTGGCCCACCGACCAGCGCACATCGTCGGTCCTTTCACCCAACGCATACCGCAAGTAGCTGGTCGAAGCCAGCAGCCGCCACCGCTCGGCCAGATCGGCATAAAAGCCGACAGACGCTCCGCCGCCGACCCGATGCCTCTCCTCATAGGCTCGACTGTAATTCCCCTCCACCTCGGCAAACGCAAACCATACTTCGCGGCGGAGCATATGTGTTTCCGCGGCCGCCCCGATCCCGCCGTTGAAATTCCAGTTACTGCACAACTGGCATTCGCGATGGCTGATTGTCTGCATGCCAATATTTAATTTCCACGACGGCGCATGAAACAGACTATCGATCGGCGAAAGCGACAGCACGTTCAGCAGGGTGGCCCGTTCGATTCTTGTCTGGTCCGCTCGATTGTAATGGCGCACACTGATCGAGCCCACTTCGATCTGCGCATCCGGGGTATAGCCGGGTTCCGGATCCAGCAGATCGTGATACGCCATCCGCACACCAACCTCTTCGTAGCTGTCGTCATTGCGCCAACCTGCCCCCAGACTTGCGCGCGATGTCTTGTGCCCCAGCTCCGGCTGCATGGCGAAGGGAGCAATCGAGAGATCCTCTGACGGAATTCGCAAGAGACTCCGTGCGGTCAGGATCTGCCGGTTGTGATCTCGAGCCGTCGCCGCCTGCGCCTCGTCGCGCTCAGCCTTGTACCGCACATAGTCGGACGCGACATCCAGCACGAACGCCTGGCGGGAGAGCGGCAGACTCCGAACAGCCTCCGATTGAGCGGCCGACGCATCGCCCACCAATCGCTTCACCAGCCTATGCTCCGAGTCCGTCAAGTGTTCTCGTTTACGACGAATGAGCGTCACACGGGACGGGCGAAAAGCAATTTCTTGTACGAGGCTCGCCTCGGCGGCAAGCGCTCGAACCGTGTCGGCCGGAATAGTCCAGAAACGGAACCGTTCGATGAGGTGCAGCGAGGGATCCGCATACTCCAGCAACGACAACAGGTGGTACGAACAATTTTCCTTGAAGAAAAAATAGTCAAACGACGCGTTCCCAAGTTCCCAGGCGTGCATGAGGAGCCGGCGGATCTGCCGATCGT
>Ga0075163_10010175_pt1 | contig 12315 bp, 8 predicted proteins | sample JI1023141ADNA_FD_71478 | JGI IMG/M metagenome (GOLD analysis project Ga0075163, IMG submission 71478) | Wastewater effluent complex algal communities from Wisconsin, to seasonally profile nutrient transformation and Carbon sequestration -... | ecosystem: Engineered > WWTP > Effluent > Algae...
GCGAGGCTGCCGTCAGGGTTTCTCGCCATCGGCTGGTAAAGCGGATCGCCGGCATTCTGCGCATCGACCTTCGCCGCCATACGCAGCAGCGCCGCATCGACGTCGGCGGCCGTCACCACGCCATGCAGCAGCCAGTTCGCGATATGCTGGGAGGAAATGCGCAACGTGGCGCGGTCTTCCATGAGGCCGATATCGTTGATGTCCGGCACTTTCGAACAGCCGACGCCCTGATCGACCCAGCGCACCACATAGCCAAGAATGCCTTGCGCGTTGTTGTCGAGTTCGGCGCGAATGTCGGCTTCCGACCAATTGCGTTCGCCCGCCAACGGAATGGTGAGCAGCGCATCTAGGCTGGCGATCGGCTCTGCCTTGCGCTCCGCCTGCCGCGCGAACACATCGACCTTGTGGTAATGCGTTGCGTGCAAGGTCGCGGCGGTGGGCGAGGGCACCCAGGCGGTGTTGGCGCCGGTCATCGGATGGCCGATCTTCTGCGCCAGCATGTCGGCCATGCGGTCCGGCATCGCCCACATGCCCTTGCCGATCTGCGCCTTGCCGGAAAGCCCGCAGGCAAGGCCGATCTGCACATTGCGATCTTCGTAGGATTTGATCCAGGCGCTGGTCTTCATATCGCCTTTGCGCATCATGGCGCCGGCCTGCATCGATGTGTGCATCTCATCGCCGGTGCGATCGAGGAAGCCGGTATTGATGAACATGATGCGGTGACGCACGGCGTGAATGCAGGCGGCGAGGTTGGCGCTGGTGCGGCGCTCCTCATCCATCACACCCACTTTCAGCGTGTGCCGCGACAGACCCAGCATGTCTTCGATGGCGTCGAACAGATCGTTGGTGAAGGCGCACTCTTCAGGGCCATGCATTTTCGGCTTCACGATATAGACGGAACCCGCGCGGCTGTTCCTGATCGGGCCTGCGCCTTTCAGATCGTGCAAGGCGATCAGGCTGGTGACGATGCCGTCCAGAATGCCTTCCGGCGCTTCCGATCCATCCGGCAAGCGCACGGCGGGGTTGGTCATCAGATGTCCGACATTGCGCACCAGCAGCAGGCTGCGGCCATGCAGCGTCAGGGTTGACCCATCCGGCGCGGTATAAACGCGATCCGGATTCAAACGGCGCGTCATCATGGCGCCGCCTTTCTCGAACGTGTCTTCCAGATCGCCGCGCATCAGGCCGAGCCAGTTCGAATAGGCGGCGACCTTGTCGTCCGCATCCACCGCCGCGATCGAATCTTCAAAATCGCAAATGGTGGAGAGCGCCGCTTCTAGAACCACATCCGCAATGTGCGCAGGATCGGTGGCTCCCACCGCATGCTTGGAATCGATCACGATTTCGATATGCAGGCCGTTATGGCGCAGCAGGATATTCTCGCCCGCACGGCCTGCCAATTGCGATGGATCGGCGAGGTCCAGCGCGCCGCCGCGCCAGTCCGCCCACTTTCCGGATTTCAACGGCGCGGCGTCATCCAGAAACGCCTTCGCCCAGGCGATCACCTGCGCGCCGCGCGCTGGATCGTATCCTTTGCCCGAGGCGGCGCCGGGAATGGCGTCCGTGCCATAGAGCGCGTCATAAAGGCTGCCCCAGCGCGCATTCGCCGCGTTCAGCAAAAAGCGCGCGTTCAACACTGGCACAACCAATTGCGCGCCGGCGGTCAGCGCAAGCTCGGCATCCACGTTCTGCGGATCGACCGAGAAGGGCGCTGGCTCGGGGACCAGATAGCCGATGTCTTTGAGGAACGCGGTATAGGCGCCGATATCGACCGTGCGTCCAGGATGCGCGCGATGCCAGTCGTCGATCTTCGTCTGCAACTCATCGCGCTTGTGCAGCAGCGCGCGATTGCGCGGCGCAAAGCGCGCGAAAACATTCGCCGCGCCTTTCCAGAAAGCGTCGGCGCTGATTCCCGTACCCGGTAGAGCCTTCGTCTCGACGAAATCCACCAGGCTCTGCGCGATATGCAATCCGGCGCGATCGATCATGTTCATCTCAATTCCCCGGTCCTGGCTCAGGCTTGTGCGGTGAGGCCCGCGGCGGCGATGCCCGCCAGCGCGCAGATCTCGTCATTGTCGGATGTATCGCCGGAAATGCCGACCGCCCCGGCCACACTCCCATCGGCGCCAAGCACGATCACGCCGCCCGCCGCCGGAATGGCGCCATGCGGAAAGATCGGCGCCAGCGAGGCGACGAAAGTCGGGCGCTCCGCCGCCATCTCGCCGATCTTGCGCGAGGAGACGCCGAGCTGCAGCGCGCCGCTGGCCTTGCCCATGGTTACGGCGAAGCGGCCGCTGGAGGCGCCATTCTGCCGTTCGAACGCGATCGGGTGGCCACCCGCATCGAGCACAACGATACTCAGCGGCTTGAACTTCATCTCCGCGCCTTTGGCGAAGCCGCCGGCGATGATGGCGCGCGCCTGTTCGATGGTGATGGTGCTCATGATGATCTCCTAGTGAAACTTGTCTGAAAGCGCGGTGGGCGTGGGACCGCCGCTGGCCCAATCCAGCAACTCGACAATGTGGACGACAGGCGTCTTCGCGCCCGATCCGATCTGCACGGTGCAGCCGATATTCCCGGCGGCGATGACGTCCGGCTGCAGGCGCTCGAGGTTCTGCACCTTGCGGTCACGCAATTGGTCCGCGATCTCGCTCTGCACGATGTTGTAGATGCCGGCCGAGCCGCAGCACAGATGCGCCTCCGCCGGGATGGCGACCTGAAAGCCCGCCGCTTTCAGCAGATCCACCGGCGCCTTGGTGACCTTCTGCCCGTGCTGCAGCGAACAGGCGGCGTGATAGCCGACCTTCAGGGCGCGCGGTTGAACCTGCGGCAACTCGGCTTCGGCGAGAAATTCGGTGATGTCCTTCGCCAGCGCCGATACGCGCCGCGCCTTTTCGGCATACGCGGGATCGTCGCGCAGGATGAAGCCGTAATCCTTGATCGTTGCGCCGCAGCCGGACGCCGTGCTGATGATGGCGTCGAGCCCGCCGCTTTCGATCTCGCGTGTCCACGCATCCACATTGCGGCGGATCGAGTCCTTGCTGTCGTCCTCAAGCCCCATGTGATGCTTCAGCGAACCGCAGCACGTCTCGCCGCGCGCGAACACGACATCGTAATTGGCGCGCGCCAGCAGCCGCAGAGTCGCCTCGCGGATTTCCGGGCGCAGCACCGGCTCGACGCAGCCCTGCAGCAGCGCCACGCGGCCGCGCTTGGCGCCCGCGACGGGTTGAGGCTGTGCGCTGGTCTTCGGCGCCAGACGCTTCGGAACCAGGCGCAGCATCGCGCCAAGGGGGCGCGACCAATTGGCCTTATCGAACAACGGCGCCAACGGCCGGGCCAGAGCGCCGAGTTCAAGCGCAATACGGAAGCGGCCAGTGCTTGGCATGACGAACGCCAGTACATTGCGGATCAGGCGCTCATGCAGCGGACGGCGATAATGCTCATGAATGTAGGCGCGCGCGTGGTCGACCAGATGCGCGTAATGCACGCCGGAGGGGCAGGTCGTCATGCACGAATTGCAGGACAGGCAGCGGTCGATATGCTTGACGACTTCCGGCGTCGGCGCGCGCTCGTTCTCGAGCATGTCCTTCATCAAGTAAATGCGCCCGCGCGGCGAATCCAGTTCGTCGCCCAGCAGTGCGTAGGTCGGGCAGGTCGCGGTGCAGAAGCCGCAATGCACGCATTTGCGGATGACGCCCTCGGAAGACGCCATCGCCGGATCGGCAAGTTGCTCGGGGCTGAAATTAGTCTGCACGGGACATATCCAGAAAACGGCCGGTTTCAAAGACGCCAGCCGGATCGAAGGCGGCGCGCACTGCACGCTCGACGCGGGCCACGCCCGCGCTCGCCGGTTGCAGCGCCGGAACGGATGCACGCACCGCGGCGGGCGCGCGGACGAGCGTGGCGTGACCGCCAGCGCGCGCTGCTGCGTCGCGAACTAGCGCCGCATCGTCGAGGCCCGCGATCCAGACCAATCCACCGGCCCAATCCATCAGCCAGTTGGTTTCCGCGCCACACAGCGCTTGCGCCACGGCCGCGCCGCGCGACGGCGGTACGTGCAGCCGCCATAGGATGCTTGCACTGGTCAAAGCAGCGACGTCCCGGATGCTGGACCAGAAGGCGCCAGCGTCCAGCGTCTCCATCGGCCGCAATTTGCCGAACGGTTCCAACAAGCCGGTAAGCAGCGTGGCGCGCGCCCGGATGGAGGGCTCGACGCCTTCAAGCCGGAACACAGTGAGTGATTTTGCGCCGGGTGCAAATGCGGCGGCGGCCACTTCCGCCTGGCTTTTCATCGCGGCGTTCAGCGCCGCCTGCGCCAGCTCTGGCGACAACCCATCCAGCGCGAAGCTCTCTATAGCGCGCGGCGCGGGCAGCACTTTCACCGTCACCTGCGTCAGCGCGGCGAGGCGTCCCCACGAACCGCAGACCAGTTTCGAAAGGTCGAAGCCTGTAACGTTCTTCACCACATTGCCGCCCGCGCTGAAGCGCTCGCCGCGCCCGGACACGGCTTCAAAGCCCAGCAGATGATCGCGCGCGCCGCCGCGCGACAGGCGCCGGGGTCCCGAGGCGCTGGCCGCCAGCGCGCCGCCGATCGTGCCAGCGCCCGCGCTGCCGCCGAACAGCGCCGCCTGATCCCAGGGCTCGAACGCCAGCATCTGGCCCTGCGCCGCGACGAGTTTCTGAATCTCCGCAAGCGGGGCGCCCGCGCCCGCGAGCAGGGTCAGCTCCGCCGGGTCATAGTCGATGATCGACGCAAAGCCGCGCATGTCGAGAACGCTTGCGTCCTCGCGGTCGCAGCCAAACGCGGCCTTGCCGCCGCCGCCGCGAATCTCCAGCCGCTCGCCGGTTGCAGCGGCCTCGATGACGATCTCCGTCAGTTCGCGAATGTCTGTGGGCGCGTGCATGATCAGAATCGCGGAATGTCGGGAAAGCGAGTCTGGCCGTGATGCACATGCACGCGGCCCATCTCGGCGCAGCGATGTAAGGAGGGAAACACCTTGCCGGGATTGAGCAGCATCGCTGGATCGAACGCGGCTTTCAGCCGTTCCTGATGCGCGAGATCCACATCGTTGAACATGGTCGGCATCAGATCGCGCTTCTCGACCCCCACGCCATGTTCGCCGGTCAGCACACCGCCAACCTCGACGCACAGGCGCAAAACGTCATTGCCAAACGCTTCCGCCGTATCGAGTTGGCCCGGCTTATTGGCGTCATACAGGATCAGCGGATGGAGATTGCCGTCGCCCGCATGAAAGACGTTGGCGACGGCCAAGCCATAATGCGTCGAGAGTTCGCCGATGCGCGCCAGAACTTCCGGCAGGCGGCGGCGCGGAATGGTGCCATCCATGCAATAATAATCGGGCGCGAGGCGTCCGGTGGCGGGGAAGGCGGCCTTGCGTCCGGCCCAGAATTTCAGTCGCTCTTCGTCGGTCTGCGACACGCGGCAATAACGCGCGCCGTTCGCGCGGGCGATGGCTTCGACTTCTGCGATGAGGTGATCGCATTCGGCGCCAGGGCCATCCAGCTCAACGATCAGCAGCGCTTCGACATCCAGCGGATAGCCCGCATTCACGAACGCTTCGGCGCAATGGATGGCCGGCTTGTCCATCATTTCCATGCCGGCGGGGATAATGCCGGCGCCGATAATGTCGGCCACGCACTTGCCGCCCCCCGCGACCGTTTCAAAGCCCAACAGCACGGCGCGCGCCGCGGCGGGGGTGGGGAGGATGCGTACGGTCACTTCCGTCACCACGCCCAGCAAGCCCTCGGAGCCGACGACGACGCCGAGCAGATCGAGCCCGGCGGCATCGCCCTGCCGCCCGCCGAGACGGATCACTTCGCCATTCATCAGCACCATCTCGACGCCGAGAACGTTATTCGTGGTCAGGCCGTATTTCAGGCAATGCACGCCGCCGGAATTTTCCGCCACATTGCCGCCGATCGTGCAGGCGATCTGGGAAGACGGATCGGGCGCGTAGTAAAAGCCTTCGTGCTCCACCGCGCGCGTGATCGCCAGATTGGTCACGCCCGGCTGCGCCACGACGACGCGGTCGTCATAGTCAATCTCGAGAATGCGGTTGAACTTGCCCATGCCCAGCAGCACCGCGTCCGACAAAGGCAGCGCGCCGCCGGAGAGCGACGTGCCCGCACCGCGCGGCACCACGCGGATGCCTTCCGCGTAGCAATAAGCGAGCACGTCTGAGACTTGCTGCAGCGTGCTTGGCAGCACGACGATCATCGGCAGCTGGCGATAGGCGGTCAGGCCGTCGGATTCATAAGGCCGAAGTTCGGCTTCCTTGTTGATGACGCCTTCGCCGGGCACGATGGCGCGCAGCGCCGTCGCAATCTCCGCGCGCCTGGCCAGTACGCTCTCATCGGGATCGGGCAGTTTCAGCGACATGATGGGCGCCAGCGTCCATTTGAACCAATGCCGACAACATAGCGCGCTTCCTATTATGCGTGTAGTGGTTGAATATCGAAAAGAATGTTTCTTCAGAGGATAAAATGGACGAGGATTATGCTCTCTTCGCCCGCATCGTGGAGTCCGGCTCGCTGTCCGGCGCCGGGCGCGAGATGCGGCTCTCGCCCGCAATGGTGTCCAAGCGGCTGGCCCGGCTGGAGGAGCGGCTCGGCACGCGCCTGATCTATCGGACGACGCGGCGCCTCAGCACTACAGACGTCGGGCAGGCGTTTTACGAAGACGTCGCCGCCATTCTCGCGGCCTCGCGCGCGGCGGAGGCGAAAGTCGCGGGGCGCGCGGACGCGCCGGCTGGCCGGTTGCGCGTGTCCGCGCCGACCTCCTTCGGGCGGATGCACATTGCGCCGTTCCTCGCCGGCTTCCTGGAGAAATACCCGGCGGTGGATCTGGAGCTGCTGCTGACAGACGATTTCTCCGACATCCTGAGCGACCGCATCGACGTGGCCGTCCGCATCACCAACCAGATCGACGCGGCGTTTTCCTCCGATCTCCTCGCCCCCAATCACCGCATTCTTTGCGCGGCGCCGGCATACTTGAAAAAACACGGCGAGCCGAAGCGGCTGGAGGATCTGTCGAATCATCATCTCCTCGCTGCATCCAACCAGACCCATTGGCGCCTGCAGGGGCCGCGCGGGCAACGAACGAAGGACGTGGACAGCCGTGTCTCAACCAATTCCAGTGAGGTCATCCGCGAATTGGCCGTGAGCGGGCTCGGGATCGCGCTGCGCTCGGCGTGGGATATTTTCCACGAGATCAAATCCGGCGCGCTTGTGCGGATTCTGCCCGAATGGAGCGGCGCGACGGATGTCGGGCTTTACGCTGTGCGGCCGAATGCACCGCTGCCGCCGGTGAACGTGCGCGCGCTGATCGCCTATCTGAAGGAGATTTACGGCGACAAACCCTATTGGGAGCTATCGGCGCCGCGCAAAGCGCGCCGTTCTTAAAGCAGGTCCACTGGAACAGGGATCTCGATGTCGAGAATATCCTGCGCCGCACCCTTGCCGAACGGATCGAACCGCAAGGATATGCCGCAGCCGCCGTCCAGCGAGTCATCCAGCATGAAGTTCAATGCGTTGCAGCCTGGCATGTAAAAGCCGCGCGCAGCGCCCTCATTGTTCTCGAACATATGCGCATAGATTTTCGCGACCGATGCTTCGTTCAAGGCGGCGGCGATATAGGGCAGATATTCCGGCTTCCGCGCGATGATCCCGATATTGCAGATATTGCCTTTATCGCCGCTGCGCGCCCAGGCCAGCTCTTCCAGCCGCCGCGTTGACGTCGCGGGACGCTCAGCCTTCGGCGGCTGTGGTGCAGCGTTCTTTGGCGCGGCATACGGCGCATGCGCAAAGCGTTTTACGGTCTCGACCCGGTCGCCGAGCGTCACCGTCACGCTGACTTTGGACGCCGGATACATAAAGGATTCGAGCCGCGCGACGGGCGTCGGCGGCGAGATCAGCGCCGAACCGGCAATACCCGGCGTCATCGAAACGGACGCTGTGCCGAATTCGCGGATGGCGAAGGCGAACTCGGCGGGCGTGTCCGTCTCGATCATCATGCGGCAGAGAATCTCGCGCGCCTTGGTGGGCCGCGCCTGCGCGCCATAGGATTCGTCTTCGCCGATCACCTCGACGCGGCTCTGCCGGATCTGCGGCATGTTGCGTTCGCGCATCATGGAGCCAAGGCGCTTTAAAACGGAATCCGCGCTGGTGCGGGCCTTCTGCGCGGCGTTTGGCCCGCGCACAAAAAAGCCCCAGCCCGAGCGCCAGCCATCGTCCCAGGTCGCGATGGCCTTGTAATCTGTGCCCGGACTATAGCCCTTCGCGCCGGTGACGCGCACCTGATCCACGCCCACTTGTTCGAATTGCACATCGCTGAAGTCACACGCGACGTCCGGCAGGCGATAGGCGCGGGGATCGCCGATTTCATACAGCAATTGCTCGGCGACCGTACCGATAGAGACGCGGCCTTGCGTGCCGGGCGGCTTGGTGATGATGGCGCTGCCGTCCGCGCTGCACACCGCGATCGGATAGCCGATGTTCGAAAAATCGCCGCCCAGTTCGTGCCAGTCGGTGAAGAGACCGCCCGTCGCCTGCGCGCCGCATTCCAGCAGATGGCCGAGCAGCGATCCGGCGGAGAGGCGATCGTAATCGTCCTCTTTCCAGCCGAACTCGTGAATCAATGGCCCGAGCACCAAGGCGCTGTCGACAACGCGGCCGGTTAGCACGATGTCCGCGCCCATCGCCAACGCCTTCGCAATCGGGAACGCGCCGAGATAAGCGTTGAGCGTCGTGTAGGGCACGCCATCCGGGGGCGTCTGTTTCAGATAACCTTCCGCGCGCAGTTCACCCGCACGCGCAATGATGTCGTCGCCTTCAACGAGCGCGATCTTGGGCGAAAACCCCATACGCGCGGCCACGGCCTGCATCGCCGCGACGCACGCGCGCGCGTTCACCGCGCCGGCGTTTGCGATGAGTTTGACCTTACGCTCCATCAGATCGGGCAGGACCGAAGCGAATTGTCCTTCGACCCAATCCGAGGCGAAGCCCGCTTTGGGGTCTTGCAGGCGCATGCGGCCTGCCATCGGCATGTACATCTCGGAGAGGTAATCATACATCACGTAATCGAGGTCGCCGCCGCGCAGCAATTGCGTGCCCGCCATCATGCCGTCGCCATAGCCGGCCCCGGCGCAGCCGATGCGCACTGTCGATTTCGCCATTTTTCTTTTCTCCCTAGACGCTTGGCATGGGGCGTCGCCGTCTGAAGCGGCAATCGCGCCCGTCCGGGTTCCGAGAATGCGGAGGTCTGAACCGTTTGGGAAGGGCCTCGCCTTGTTAGACGATGTCGAAGCCGCCGGAATGCGTTATAAAGATGGTGAGAGGCGCTCACGCCCAGGCGTGAACAAGCGGCCTGCTCGCGAGCGCCGGGCAAACCGGCCACTGAACCGGGAGGCCATGATGAAGTTCAACATTCTGATCAAGGGCGGGCTTGTGGTCGATGGCACGGGCGCCGCGCCGCGCATGGCCGATGTGCGCGTGTCCGGCGGCAAGATCGTCGAGGTCGCCCCAAACCTTGAGCGCCAGGGGCGGGAACGCATCGTCGATGCGACGGGCTGCTACGTCACGCCCGGCTTTATCGAGACGCACAATCATTACGACGCGCCGATGTGGTGGATGCCGAACCTCGAGCCCATGTCCGGCTATGGCATCACGACCAGCGTCAACGGCAATTGCGGTTTCGCCGCCGCGCCGGTGTCGGACGATCCGAAGGCGCGCGATGCGATGGTGAAGATCTTCTCGTTCTTTGAGGACATTCCCGAAACGCCGTTCAAGGAAATCCTGCCCTGGGACTGGAAGAGCTGGCCGGAATACCGCCGCTCGATGCAGCGGCATCTGCGCATTCCGGTGAATTTCGAATTCTATGCGGGCCACATTGCAATCCGTCTCGCGGCCATGGGCCTGGACGCGACCAAGCGAGCCGCCACGCAGGAAGAAATCGCCAGGATGTGCGCGATGCTGGAAGAGGCGCTGGAAGCGGGCGCGCTCGGCCTCTCCAGCAATCTTCTGGATTATGACGGGCAAGGCAATCCGGTGCCCTCGCTTTTAGCGGAGGACGCCGAATTCGAAGCGCTGCTGGATGTGCTGGCGCGTTATGAGAACAAGACGATGGAAATCGTGCTCGGCGTGTTCCAGCGATACACGGGCGTCGCCGACATGGAGCGCGTTGAGCGCCTGTGTAAACCGCGCGGCATTCGGGTGATGTGGGGCGGCATTCCGACCTTGAACATGCAGATGGCGCGGCTGGCTGCCTTGCAGGACATGCACAAGCGTTACCGCGAGGAAGGGCTGGAGTTCTACACGGCTTTCCATCACGTGCCGCCCGCGACGACGGCGAACTTCCACACCTCTCTGATCTTCGGGCAGACCAACAATCTCGTCTGGGCCGAGATCGTTGCCGAACCGAGTGAAGCGAAGAAGCTCGCCATGCTGGCCGATCCGGCATGGCGCGCTCGGGCGCGCGAAGGCTGGACCAAGGTGTATCCGCAATCGCCGTGGAATTTCCCGGAAGTGGTGGGGCTGTCAGAATCCGAATCCGGCGTCGGTCCGGTTGGCCTGTCGCTGGCCGATCTTGTGAAGCAGCGCGGTGACGATCCGCACCCGTCCGACGCTCTGGCGGATTGGGTGCTCGATAATGGCATCGGCGCACAACTGGCGTTCGATTTTTTCAGAACGTCCGAGCCCTATATGGTCGAGCTGTTCCGCGATCCGCGCGCCATCGGCAACATCTCAGATTCAGGCGCCCACGGTCAAATGCTGTGCGGCATCGGCGATCATATCGATCTGCTTGCTGGCTATGTCCGCGACAAAAAGCTGATGACCATCGAAGAGGCGGTGCACAACATCACCGGCAAGCTCGCCGATTTCTTCCACCTGAAGGATCGCGGCGTGATCGAAGCGGGCCGCAACGCCGACATCGTCGTGTTCAATCTTGAGGAGATCGAGCGGCGCGAGAAGATCAAGGTGTTCGACGTGCCGGACGGCAAGGGCGCCCGCACCTGGCGCTATACGCGTCCGGCCGCGCCGGTCCGCCTGACGCTGGTCAATGGCGAACCGACCTTCGATCGTGGGCATTTCAGCGGCAATTATCCCGGCACGATCGCGGGCTTCTCGACGGACGAGGCCTTGGCGCGCGCGGCGGAATAAGCCGCCGCGCTTCAGCGCAAGTGCGCGGACTCTATTGGCGCTGGTAGGACAGATCCGTGTGGTCCCACTTGGCGCGCGAGTCGGTTTCGAACTTGCTGGTGAAGGTTGAGTTCACCAGATCGCCTGCCCATTCCAGCATCGAGGTGCGGTGTGCGATGGCCCATTTGCCATCGCGCCGCTCGAATTTGTCGATATAGCGGCCGCCGCACAGCATCGTCGCGCCGTCATCCCGGCGGAGCGACGCCAGAAAATAGGTTTCGGTGCGGGCCGTATCGCCGTCCAGCTCGATCGTGTGATTGCCGACATAATGCTGGTGCGCAAAGAAGCCGTCGGAATGCACGCGGTTTGCGTATTCGATAAAGCCTGCGGCCGTTCCGTTGTACTCGCCATGATCGTCAGTGGCGTCGGCGTGATAGGCCTTCGTCATGATGCTGACGTCGTGCCGGTCGATGCCGCGCGTGTAGTGCAGCAGGGCCTCCCGGATGTCTTCCTTGTCCAGCATGCGCGCGATGCGCTCTTCTGACGATGACATGGATTCTCCCTTCGCGGTTTTGTGTTTTTGGTGCGCGTAAAAGCTGGAGGCCGGGGCGCTAAAGAAATGTGCTCCGGTATTTCGCGAATTTTCTCTCGATTTCCGCTTGATCGAGACCGTATTCTTCCAGGGTGTATTGGTGCACCGCACGGTCTTCGCGGCGGTTCGCTTCGATCCATTCAGCCATGCCGGCCACGATCTCGGGCGTAACCGTGACGCCCGCCGTTTCCAGAACGCGGGTGCCTGTCGCGATCGGGTCGGACAGCAGATCCTTGTAAGGCACGTCGACGAAATTGCGGCCGTTCACGCGCTCGCGTTCGGCGACGAAGCCGTTCAGCAATTCCGCCAGGCGATCCTGCCAGAACGCGCCGACTTCCTTTTTGCCGACCTCGTCAGACACCATGACATACATGCCATGTTCGAGGCTGGCCCAGGACGGCACGATCGCCACGGGGTCGCGGTGCGTCATGATCAGCTTGGCTTCGGGAAACACCTCCATCACGGCCGCGATGCCCATCAGGTGCCCTGGCGTTTTCAGCACCCACTTCTTGCCTTTGCGGCTGGGGTCGTACCATTGCAGCAATTTCAGCACGCGCTTCAGATCG
>Ga0075163_10010176_pt1 | contig 12315 bp, 12 predicted proteins | sample JI1023141ADNA_FD_71478 | JGI IMG/M metagenome (GOLD analysis project Ga0075163, IMG submission 71478) | Wastewater effluent complex algal communities from Wisconsin, to seasonally profile nutrient transformation and Carbon sequestration -... | ecosystem: Engineered > WWTP > Effluent > Algae...
CGACCCGCGCCGAGGGCAGGATGGGCTCGCCCGACGTTTGCGTCGGGGCGCCCTCGAAGGTCACCTCCGCGTCCGACGAGATGGCCGAGAGGAGCACCCCGATGCGGTCGATGGGGACGAGCTCACGCGCCGGAGAGCCCAGCATGCGGTCGACGCGGATGTCCTCGTGCGTGGGCGTGATGGGCAGCTTGCCTTTGGCCATGTCGGACGAGAGGCCGGCGCCCATGCGATCTTCACGGCCATCGGCGTGCACGATGAAGCGCTGCACCGTCAGGAGCTTGTTCTTGATGCCCAGCCGGTACACGAGCTTGGCCGCCGGGGCCTTGGGTGGCTCCGCGGAACCTTCGGTGGTGCTCGACGCCGATGCGGCACTGGCGATGGCCGCCGCCACCACGTGGGCGCAGGGGTCCACGCGGCTCCCACAGTCGCAGGCCCACTCGAGATCGCCCGTATAGAGCGTGACCGTGGGCGCGACGCCCTGGCCGGCGCCCTTGACCCGGAGTGTGAGCTCGCCTTTGCCGCGGCCTTGTGCGGTAACGGCTTGTTCGCGGGCGAGCTTGACGCCCTGCGACCAGATCGCTGGAAGGCTCGCCTTGCGAACGGCGTCGAGGAGTTGCTTCATGCCGATTCCGGCCCACTCCTACACCACTTCGAACGGGCGCGGGACGCCTTCTCGCGTTCCGGGTCGCGTGCGTCAGCGAAACTTGAGCGTGCCCGCTGCCAGGCCGGCTGCCCCGCCGCCCGCGCGAATTCCGTACGCTTGGAGCGTGACGGTGAGGTCCCATCCCGCTAGTGTCTGAACCTTTCGGCTTTCGGCCGAGACGACGATGCTGGTGGTAGCGGCGCCCAGCGCCTGCACCGAAGCGAGCACCTGAGCCGGAACCGCACCCCGGCCCGCGCCCGCCGGAAACGCGCAGCGCGCCTGCACGCTCTTGCCGGTGCCGCCCGCGGAGATGGCCACAGCGACCTCCGCCGCCGGGGTCGAGCCCCACGCCACCGCGAGGTCCTGGGAAGCGCTGGTGCTCACGCTCGACTGCGCGTCGAACACCGGCGCGCTCACCGGCACGCTGCTGGGCGCTACCAAGGCCACGTCGAAGGCGGGCGCGCCGGCGGGGTTGCCGGGCGCAGCGAGGCGTACGTTCTCGCCGCCCACGAAGAAGGCCACCGAGCCGCTCACGGTGGTGTAGCCGTAGCCGCCGGGGGTGAGCGTCATGCTGCCGCTATTGACGCGGACCCCGCTCACCGTGACGGTCCCGGAATTCGTGTAGGTTACACCGTTGCCGGCGTCGCCGGTGCTGGTCGTACCGAAGGTGCACGTATTGACCGCGCAAGCGCCCACCGTCTGCACCGCGCAGCCACCGCTGCTGCTGCCGCTCGCCGCCGGCGTGTAGCGGTAGAAGCTCCCGTAGGCGGTGCCCTGCTCGATGGGCGTGGTGCCCACGGTATAGGCGTTGCTCATGATGGTCAGGGTGCCGACCCGGACCTCGCCGGAGGACGCGCCGCCGTCGCCGTTGCCACTGCTGCCACTGCTGCCGCTACTTCCGCTGCTTCCCCCGCCGTCGCTGGGCTCGCCGCTGGAGCTCTCGGACCCGCCGCTGCTGGAGGTCGAGTTGCCGGCAGAGCACGCGACCATGGCGGCGAGAAGGGGAAGCGGCAGGACGGCGCGCAGGAGATGCATGCAGCCTTTTACGTGCCGCGGTCCCGAAGCTTCCCCGAAGGCGCTGAACTTCCCTTGAATCGACCGCGGCGCATGGGCCATAGTTCGCGTCATCATGGCGGAAACACTCCACGTCGAGACTCGGGACCACGTCGCCGAGGTCGTTCTGCGCGCGGGAACCAAGGGAAACCCCATGGGCCCTGTATTCTGGAAAGAGCTCCCACGGACCTTCGAGGCGCTCGATGCCGATCCCGCGGTGCGCGCGGTGCTCCTCCGGGCCGACGGCCCGCATTTCACCTTCGGGCTGGACCTGCGCGGCATGATGGCCGAGCTGGGGCCGGTGGTGGCGGGGGGGCTCGCCGAAGAGCGGACCCGACTTCGGGAGCTGGTGCTCGACCTCCAGCGCGCGATCACCTCGGTGGCCACGTGCCGGAAGCCGGTGGTGGTGGCGGTCCATGGCCTGTGCATCGGCGGCGGGGTCGACCTCATCACCGCCTGCGACATCCGCATCGCCTCCAAGGACGCGCGCTTCAGCGTGCGCGAAGTGAAGGTGGCCATGGTGGCCGACATCGGCACGCTCCAGCGGCTGCCCCGCATCGTGGGCGAGGGTCACGCCCGCGAGCTCTGCCTCACCGGTCGTGACATCGACGCCGAGCGCGCGCTCCGCATCGGGCTGGTGAACGATCTCTACGACACGCCCGAGGCGCTGTGGGAGGCCGGTCGAGCCCTCGCCGCGGAGATCGCCGGCAATCCGCCGCTGGTGGTCTCCGGGGTGAAGAACGTGATGAACGAGCGCATTCGCGCCGAGGACGACGCCGGCCTTCGCTACGTGGCGGTGTGGAACGCCGCATTCTTGCCCTCTGCCGACCTGGGCGAAGCCCTCTCGGCCTTCGCCGAAAAACGCCCGCCGCGCTTCGCGGGCAAGTGATCTGGAGCCTCGAACGACCATGAAGAAGGATTTCGATCCCGCGCCGCGCATCGCTGACGAGCTCGCCATTCCGGTCCCGCAGGTGCGGGCCGCGGTGGCGCTGCTCCGGGAGGGCGCCACCGTGCCGTTCATCGCCCGCTACCGCAAGGAGCAGACCGGCGGTCTCGACGAGGTGCAGCTCCGCGACATCGAGGAGAAGCACGGCTACTACATGGAGCTCCACGAGCGTCGCGAGACCATCCTCGCGGAGATCGAGAGCCAGGGAAAGCTCACGGCCGAGCTCCGGGCGCGCATCGAGGAGTGCTGGGTAAAATCGGTGCTCGAGGACATCTACCTGCCCTTCAAGCCGAAGCGGCGTACCCGCGCCAAGATCGCCCGGGAGCGCGGCCTCGAACCGCTGGCGTTGCGGCTGCTCGCGCAGCCCACCGACGGCTCACCGGAAGCGGAGGCCCGGGCCTTCGTCGACCTCGCGAAGGAAGTACCGGACGTGGCCGCCGCGCTGGCGGGCGCCCGCGACATCGTGGCCGAGGTGGTGGCAGAACGCGCCGAGGTCCGCGCCGAGGTGCGCGAGACCTTCAAGAAGGACGGCGTCCTCGCCTGCGAGCCGGTGGCCAGCAAGACCAAGGTCCCCACCAAGTTCGAGATGTACTACGACTTCAAGGAGCCGGTGCGGACGCTGCCTTCGCACCGGTACCTGGCGATTCGCCGGGGCGAGGCGGAAGGTGTTCTCCGAGCCGGCATCGAGGTCGACAAGGTTCGCCTCGCGTCGCGGGTGGCTACGCTCGCCAAGGTGTCGCCGCGGTCGCCCTGGGCCGGCGAGATGAGGGCGGCGGTGGAAGACTCGGTGGAGCGGCTCCTGTGCCCCAGCATCGAGACCGACGTGCGCATCGACCTCAAGCTCGCCGCCGACGCCGAGGCGGTGCGCATCTTCGCCGAGAACCTGCAGAAGGTGCTGCTCCAGCCGGCGCTCGGGCGCAAGACCGTCATCGGCATCGACCCTGGCCAACGCACCGGCTGCAAGGTGGTGGTGGTGGACGACACCGGCAAGCTCTTGCACCACACCCTGGTGAACCTGGTGGTGGGCGACGCCGGGCTCGCGCACGCCAAGAAAACTCTAGGCGAGCTGGTGACGCGCTACGCGCCCTTCGCCATGGCCATCGGCAACGGCACCCACGGCCGCGAGACCGCCGATTTCTGCCGCAGCCTGGAGGCCGGCGACAAGAAGCCCATCGTGGTCATGGTCAACGAGTCCGGAGCAAGCGTGTATTCTGCAAGCGATGTGGCCCGCGAGGAGTTCCCCGACCTCGACCTCACGGTGCGCGGCGCGGTGTCCATCGCCCGCCGGCTGCAAGACCCCCTGGCCGAGCTGGTGAAGCTCGACCCCAAGGTCATCGGCGTCGGCCAGTACCAACACGACGTGCACCAGCCGCTCTTGAAGAAGAAGCTCGAAGAGGTGGTGGAGAGCTGCGTGAACGCGGTCGGCGTGGAGCTCAACACCGCCAGCGCCGAGCTCCTCGGCTACGTGGCCGGGGTAGGGGCCTCGCTCGCCAAGAAGATCGTGAAGTACCGCGACCAGCACGGCGCCTTCAAGAGCCGCAAGGAGCTCATGGAAGTGCCCGGCCTCGGCCCCAAGGCCTTCGAGCAGTGCGCCGGCTTCGTGCGCCTGCGCGGGAGCGCCCATCCGCTCGATGCCAGCGCCGTGCACCCGGAGCGCTACGCGCTCGTCGCCAAGGTGGCCAAGGACGCCAACGTGAAGGTGGAAGAGCTTCTCGGCAACGCCGATCTGGTGGGGAAGATCCCCTGGAAGAGCTACGTGGGCGAGGGCGTGGGCCTGCCCACCCTGGAGGATATCCAGAAGGAGCTGGTGAAGCCCGGTCGCGATCCCCGCAGCGCCTTCGAAGCCCCGGCCTTCCGCGACGACATTCGCACCATGGAAGACTTGAAGCCGGGCATGCAGCTGGAAGGCGTCGTCACCAACGTCACCGCATTCGGCGCGTTCGTCGACGTGGGCGTGCACCAGGACGGTCTCGTCCACGTGTCGCAGCTCGCCGATCGTTTCGTGAAGGATCCTCACGAGGTGGCCAAGGTGGGCGACAAGATCAAGGTGCGGGTGGTCGAGGTCGACCTCGCGCGCAAACGCATCGCGCTCACCGCCAAGTCCGGCGCGGTCGAGGCCACCGGTGGAGCCCGTCCGCGGCCCGATGCGCGCGGCGATGGTCCGCGGCCCCAGGGCAAGGGCGCGCCGCCCCCCAAGGCTCCGCAGAAGCCGGAGACCGGCTTCCGCAACAACCCGTTCGCCAAGCTCGGCAAGACCTGAGGGCCCGCTCGGCGGCACCCGGGCGCCGCTCGGACGGCGCTTGGAGCCGTTCGGGCGCGTGGTGACGGCACGTGCGCGGCTGGTGCGTCACCATGCCCGGAGATGGCAACGCCTCGCCGCCGATACTGGGCCTTCGCCTACCTCATCGCTGCCGCCGTGTGGCTGACGCAGCTTCACCGATTGTACCAGCCCTCGCCGGAAGACGCCGCGCTCCTGGCGCGGGGGCAGGCCGTGGCGCTGGAAGATGCAGAGGTGCGCGCCGCCGACAGCGCCCATGTGCGCCGGGTGAACCCCGAATGGGACCTCATGCGACGCATGTATCTTGCACTATCCTTCGCCGACCTCGCGCTGTCCGACGTCGCGCATCGCGACGCGCACATCGAGACCCTCGATCTCGTGGTGGACGATCTGCTCGCGGCCACCCGTGACGACGACCCGTATCGCTTCCTCCTGCCCTACGCGCTCACGGCTCCCTGGCTGGGCGGAGGCCGCAGTCTGTTCCTCGATGGCGAGGTGGCGCTGGTGCTCGCCGCGCGCCTGCTGGTCGGCCCGCGACCCGATCTCGAGGCTCCGCTTCGTCGTCGCATCGACGCCGTCGTGCACGCCATGGAGGCGAGCCCGTCGCTCTCCGGTGAGAGCTATCCGGACGAGGCGTGGACCTTTTGCAACACCACCGCCCTGGGCGCACTCCGGCTCGACGACGCGCGCACCGGCGGCGATCACCGGCAACTGGCGGACCGATGGATTGCCCACGCCAAGGCGCACCTGGTGGAGGCCCGCACCGGGCTCTTGGTCTCGCGCTACCGCTATGACGGAACGGTCATGGAGGGGCCGGAGGGCTCGTCGGTGTTCATGGCGGCCCACAATCTGCTGCTGTGGGACCGGCCGTTCGCCGAGGAACAGTACGCGCGTGCGAGGACCTTGCTCACCTTCGAGGTCCTGGGCTTCGGCCTGGCGCGCGAGTGGCCGCTGGGCGGGAGTGCCGACGTGGACTCGGGTCCGGTGGTTCCGCTGCTCGGTGCGAGCCCTGGTGCGAGCGGAATGGCCCTCCTCGGCGCGCGCGCGTTCGGCGACGATCGAACGGCCCAGGGCCTTCTGCGCTCGGTGCGGTTCACCGGAGCACCCGAGCGGCGCGGCGATGGCGAGACTCTCCGCGCCGCCGGCCCCATGGGCAATGCCGTGGTGCTCCACGCACTGACCCAAGGGCCTCTGTGGGCGCTCGCCGCCGGGAGAGGCCGATGAGGTATCGCGCATGGTTGCCCCCGGCCGCCGTGTGGGGCGCCTATGGAGTCGCCTGCGCGCTCGGTCTCGGCGGTGCCGCCGACGTGCTCGTCGGAGGGCAGGCCGAACCCGTCGCAGCGGCGGGTGGGCTGCTGCTGCTGACCCTGCGGCTCCTCTCGATCGCGGTGGCCCCGATCCTCGCCCTCGGGGCGCTCCTCGGCTACGCGTTCGCACATGCGCCGTGGCGCAAACGCCCGACGGGCGACGACTGAAGGGCTCGCGGCGGCCGCACCTTCATGGCACTCTCGGGCGATGGGAGATTCTGCGGTGGACGACGAAGGCGCATGGCAAGAAGTGGCGCGCCTGCTCCTCTCCTTCGTCCTGGGTGAGCTGCCCGTCGACGAGGCGAGCGCTCGCATCGCCGAGGTGGGAACCCGCGCGCTGCCGGAGGAGGGGGCGCGGCTCGCGCGCGTCGTGGACTATGCCCGGAGCACGGAGGCCATGCGCCGGGAGCGCACCAGCTTCGTTCACGGCTCGAACAACGCCCTCGCCGGGGTTCTCGCGAACCTCGACTACCTCCAGGACGCGCTCCAGGGCGAGCGCGCCGACGCACCGTTCCTGGTGGACCGATCGCCGGAAGAGCGTGCGGTCGTACTGGAGTCGCTCCGCCACGCGCTCCTCGCCTCCAAGAAGCTCCGTTCGATTCTCAAGGGCGAGGGCGATGTGCACTCGTAGCGGGCGTTACGCGGTGCCCGTCGGGTCCGAGCCCTCGTCCTCGGTCCCGATGCGCAACGTGACCAGCTCGGCGATGAGCTTCGCCGGGTCGGTGTGGACCGCGGCCTCGTAGGTCAGCTCGCGCGTCTGCTCGGCGCCCCCGCGAAACACGATGATCTCCATGCCGTCGCTGCGCAGGGCCTTGGCTTCGATGTAGTCGAAGATGTTCCGCGTTCGCATGCCGTTCACCGACAGGAGAACGTCGCCGTATCGAATACCGGCCTGCGCGGCGGGGGTCCCCTGCAACGTCCCGAGCACGGGGATCCCGTCCAGCGCCTTTGCCAGGGCGAAGACCGACCGCTTCGGGATCACTGCAATGGCCTCAGACCGTCAGCTCGCGCTCGACGTCGCCGAGGGCGATGCGGGCCATCGCCAGGTTCGCGCGACTGCGGTCGAGGGCCACGTAGAAGAACAGCGTCGAGCGCGCGCGGAGTGGCCGCACGATGTGATACTGCTTGCCCAGCGTGATGAGGATGTCCTCGATGGAGTCCTTGAGCGATAGATTGCTCATGGTCTTGCGCTTCGCCTTCACTACCTCGGTGTTGCCGGCGGCCGCCACCTCCATGTTGATGCCTGCGCCGCCCTCCTGACCGAGCAGCATTCCGCTCTCGGAGTCGACAAGCGCCGCTCCGACGAAGCCGTCGATCTGGTTGAGCTTGGCGAGACTGTCTTTGATGTTCATCGTGACCTCCAATGTCGGTTCTCTTCGGGGTGTCGTGCTCGCGTCGGGCCGCGGATGCTCCGTGGTTCCCTGGGCGAAGTTCTCGAACAGCGTGTCGAAGTCTTCTTCCGTGTCGCCCGACGGGGGCGGAGCCTGCGTCCATCCGGAGCGCAGCGAGTGGCGCTCGTCGCGGCGACTCTCGTCGATGCGTCGGCAGCTCTCCATGAGCAGCTCTTGCCAGTTGGAGCGCACCGAGAGCTGGGGCACGGCCACTATGGGGCTCATGGTGAACTCGCCGCCGCTCCACTCCATGATGGTGTAGAACGCCTCGTCGCCGACGGCGGCCTCAGTGACGGCGTGCAAGATCGACCCGTGGTCGAACCACACCTGACCGATGCCGCTGTGATGCTTGACGGTGAGCACACCGGTCGCGCTGGAGAGCACGTAGAGTTGCACCACGTCGGGCAGGGTCTGCACCGAGATGGCGCCGGAGAAGCCCACCTTGGCCGGGTTGAGGGCGCGATCCACCAGGTCCAGCAATCGCTCGAACTCGAAGGGCTTCTCGAGGAAGCCCGTGAACGGGCCGGCGTTGATGCGCTGAACGTCCGCGGTGGTGAAGGCGGTCATGACGATGACCGGGAGGTCCGGTCGCGCGCCGCGCGCCGCGAGGACCAGGTCGATGCCGCTCATCCCCGGCATCCGGATGTCGGCCACGAGAAGGTCGACCGGCCCCTCCTGCATCAGTGCGAGCGCGCCGGTGCCGTCGTGCGCGGTGGCCACCACGTGGTGGGGCCGCACCTTCGCGAGGCGGCTTGCCAGCGACCAGGCGAGGGCTTCCTCGTCGTCGACGAGGATGATGCGTCTGGTTTCCGGCCGCCCGCTCGTCATCGCGGCGGGGGGGTGCAGTACACGTGCCATCCCGCTTCCTGCGGCGCATCGACGACAACCCGCCGTTTCGTCCATGTCTCGGACGGCGTTCGTCCAGCATCTGCACGACGCGAGATCCCGAATCCAGACGAACGGCGACGCCCCGGGGCAAAAGTCGGCCATTTGCGCGGTGGCACGCGCGTTGCGCATCGCCCTCTGCGCCGCACGCGGCGGGAGGAGCGAAACCATGGCGTACCTGAATGTGCGCGAACGTCGGGTGGAGACCAAGATCACCTACGTCGGCAGCGGCGGAGTGGGGGTGGCGACCAACCTGGAGCAGATTGCGTTGCGCGCCACCCCGCGTCCGCGGGCCGTGGCCCGGGAGCTCGCCGACGACACCGGTGAAGTTCTGTCGGTGGAATGGTCGGCGCCGCCCGAGGTGCAGTATCGCGACTGCGGCTTGACCGTCCGCGTGGTTGCCGGTCGAGGCGCGGTCTCTGCGGAGCGCACGCGCGCGCTGGTGCGCGATGCCGACGGCGTGGTCCTGGTGCTCGACTCGAGCCCCGACGCGCGAGAGAGCAATCGCACTTCGGCGGCGGTCCTCTGCGATGCGCTCGCGAGCCAGAGGTCCAGCGTTCCGGTGGTGGTTCAGGTGAACAAGAGCGATCTGCCGGGCGCCGACGAGGCGGCGGCGGTGGTGGCTGCGCTCGAAGGAATCGGCGGTGACTGGCCGCATGTGGCGGCGGCGGCGATCCAAGGGCGCGGCGTGGTGGAGACCCTGGAGCGCGCCATCGAGGACGTGCTGGCGGCGCTCAAGGCGCAGGCCGACGAGGCGCAGCCGGCGCCTCCGCCGGTGGCGCCGCGCGGGGAGGGGAACCCCCTCCTTGCTGCGCTCCGCCTGGTGCTGCGCGACACGGTTCAGGAGCACGTGGCCGAGCTCGCGGCGCGGATGGAGCGCACGATGGCCGAAGACCGCGCGCGTCGCGCCGCGGAGGTGCGAGCCCTCGAGGGCGCCCTGGAGAAGATGAACGAGACCACGCGGGACGCTGCTCGCCGCTTCGAGCGCACCGAGCGCGCGCTGGGCGAGATGGGGACGACTCTGGCGGCCATCGAGCGACAGGCGTCTCGAGAGCGCCCCGCCGACGCGGCCATCCCCGAGCTCGAAGGCGCCTTCGGCAACCTCGCTGCCCGCGTCGAGGCCGCGCACGAGCTCCAGAAGGTCGCCGAGCAAGAGCTGCGCGCCGAGCTCGCGCGCGGGCACGAAGCCCGAGCGCGCGGCGATCGCGACGCCGTGACCCACGCTTCGTCCCAACGCAGGGCGCTCGAGTCGTTGGTGGCGGAGGTCAAGCAGGGCGACCCCCGGCAACAGCTCGGCGAGATCTCCGCCCAGATCGCCGGTCTCCGCAGCCTCCTCGAGCCCGCCCTCACCGCGAGCCGCAACGGCGAGAAGAACGTGCTGCGCGACCTGCGCGAGCTCCGCGATCGCGTCGCCCACGTGGAAGACGTGGTGCGTCACGGAGCCAGCGCATCACAAGAGGCGCACGCGCGTGGTGAGCAAGCGCGCGCCGAGCTCCACGGGAAGCTCGCGGAGCTCGTCGACGAGATGCAGAAGCGCGACAAGAAGCGCTGGTTCACCTGAGAGACCGCCAAACCCCGATTCGTCACCGCAACGCCCCCCCGACCAGGAGAGACCATGGCAAGCGACAAGATCATCAACGAAGCGTTCGACCACTTCGCCGCCGACATCCCCGGCTTCATCGCCGCCTCCTTGGTGGACGTCGATTCCGGAATGACTCTGGCGGTTCGCAGCACGCGCACCGAGTTCGATCTGGCCGTGGCGAGCGCCTACAACAGCGAGCTGGTGAAGCAGAAGCTGAAGATCATGAAGGCGCTGAACCTCAAGACCAACCTCGAGGACATGATCCTCACGCTGGGGGATCAGATTCACTTCATCAAGCTGCTCTCGCCCACGCTGTTCATCTATCTCGCCGCCGATCGTTCGATGTCGAACATCGCCATCGTCCGGGCCGTGGTGAACAAGCACAGCGCGCAGGTGGGCACGTGATGAATCTTGAGGCGGCCATGCGCGATGCCTTGGTGGAGCGGCCCGACGTCGCCGCGCTCGCCTGCATGGATGGTCGCGCCGGGCTCGTGCTCGGCATGTACGTGCAGGGCGACGTGCCCCACGACCTGGTGGAGATGGCGGCCCTCGCGGGCCCGCAGCTCTGCGCTGCGCCCACCGACTGCCCCGATGCCTTCGTGGAGTCGGAGGCGTGGGTGCACGCCTTCGTGCGGGTGCCGGAGCGCCCCGACATCGTGGTCATGGGGCTCGCGCAGCGGGGCACCAACGTCACGCTGCTCCGCGCCTGGCTCGGCGAGGTCGCCGGTCAAGTGGGACGCGCGTCTTGAACCTGGGGACGCCACCGCCCGCACCGCGCGCGCGTGTCGTCCCGCTCGGCACGGTCGCCGAGCTGTGCGCGTTCGTCGACGAGCTCGCGCCCACCGACGCGGGCGAGCTCGTGATTGGCGGCGCCGGCGTCGGGGGCTCGGTCTACGTCGACTCTCGGCGTATTTGCTGGGCGGCTGCCAAGGGCTTGGCCCGTCGTCTGACGCAGCTCCTCGCCGAAGGGGGCGCGGTGTCGCCGGTCGACCTCGAGGACGTGTACCGACGCTGCAAGGCCTCCGGGGTGCCCCTCGGGGAGTCGCTGGTCTCGCTCGGTGTCACCTCGGCGCCGCAGCTCCGTGCGGCCCTGGCCCAGCACACGGTGGAGTCTCTCGCGCAGCTCACCGGCGGCGCCAACCTCGGCGTGTGGAATCCCCGGGCGCACGGGGCCTACAGCGCCCGCTTCACCTTCGGCACCGCCGAGGTCCTGGCCCGCACCGGGGCCTTCCAAAGCGGGGGGCTCGCGGCGGGGGTGGAGGCCGAGCTCCGCGCGTGCTTCTGGGACGGCGAGTGGGGGGCCGCCTTCGTGCGCCTGGCCGATCGCTCACGGCCCGAACCGGTCGCCTGGGTGGGAGAAGCTCCTCTCTCCGCGGCCGGGTTGATGGAACGCTCCACCTGGGCGACCTCGGCGCTCGACCTGGTGGCCGCGTTCGACGCGCAACAGCCGCTGGTGGCGGTGCACCTGCCGCCGGCACGCCGGCGCCGCGGCCGCGAGGTTCGGGTGGCCTTCGCCTTCGAGCACACGGTCGTGGTGGGCGAAGTGGGCGATCAAGGACCCGCGCGAATACTGAACCGCCGCGCCCGGGCGCGACGCTCCTTCACAGGGTGAACGACAGATGGCGATCTTCGATCCTCGAGAGCAGCGCGTGGTCATCCGGGTCGTCTACGACGGCGCTGCGGGGGCGGGTAAGACCACCAACCTCCGGCAGCTTTCGGCGCTCTTCGCAGCCCAGCGGGCCAGCGAGGTCCATTCGCCCGGCGAGCTCGGTGGGCGGACGCTCTACTTCGACTGGATGCAGGTGCGCGCCGGCGCGCTCGCGGGCATACCGCTGCTTTGCCAGATTATCAGCGTGCCCGGTCAGGTGGTGCTGACGCCCCGACGTCGGCACCTCCTCGAGAGCGCCGACGTGGTGGTCTACGTGTGCGACGGGAGCGCCGCCGCTGCCGCGGCGTCGCGCGACGGGCTCTGCGCCATCGACGCCATCGCCCGGGAGCGCGGAAGCGAGCTCCCCTTGGTGGTGCAGGCCAACAAGCAAGACCAGCGCGACGCCCTCTCGGCCGAGGCGATGGCGCGCGCCCTCGGGCGCCCCGAGGCGTCGGTGGTCGAAGCCATCGCCACCGAGGGCGTGGGGGTGGTCGACACCTTCGTGGCGGCGATTCGCACCCTCTCCCGGCGCATGCAACGCAGCGCGGAGACCGGCGAACTCCGCCTGGAGGTGCGGTGCGC
>Ga0075163_10010177_pt1 | contig 12314 bp, 8 predicted proteins | sample JI1023141ADNA_FD_71478 | JGI IMG/M metagenome (GOLD analysis project Ga0075163, IMG submission 71478) | Wastewater effluent complex algal communities from Wisconsin, to seasonally profile nutrient transformation and Carbon sequestration -... | ecosystem: Engineered > WWTP > Effluent > Algae...
CGTCCAATTCCATCGACCGTGATGGCGCGTGGTCCTCGGCCAAACCCGAGGGAACCTTCCCACTCCACCCAAAAGTCCTCGATTTCGGACTTGCGACGCTTGACATCGATGGGAGCGGACACGCTCACCCTGCCCTTCCCATTGAGGGCTTTGAAGATTGCAAACTGTTCGGAAGGACAGGCGCCAAGCCGAAACTTCCGCAGGAGGGAAAACGCAGTGTGCCGCTGTGCGTCGGTCAGTCCGTCCTCGGAAATGCAATCTATCGATGGAACGATGCAAGAGGACAGCCTGGTTCCCGCTGGTTTGCTGGCAGGCGTTGGGCTCGCGCTCTTGGTCGCGATGAGATGGGACTCCGTCACGCGCTCCGCGTCCGGTTGGATGACAACGGGCGGCCTGGACAGCGGGACAGAACGCGTCTCTCCCCATTGGGCTGGGAGTGCGACCGGTACATCCGAGGCCATCAAAAACTCCGAGCGCGGAGGACGTCGTGACATGACGAGCATCCGAACTGCAATCGCCACGGACAAGACGGCCACCCCCAAGGCAAGTGATCGCCGCAGGAATCGATTCCCAGAGGGTGAAACAGCAGCGACTGACTCTACCGCACTGCCACCGATGGAGGATTGGCTGCTCGGAGAAGGCGGCAGCATCGGAGGAAGCGTATCTACATCACCGTGAGACAAACGCACAGCCGCCACAAAGTCAGCTCGATTGCTCGCGCCAAACAGCGCTCGGACAAAATCCGCAACCGAAGTGAAGCGATGGCTAGGTTCCTTCGACAGCGCCCGAGCAATCGCATCTGCCGCATAAGAAGGAATACCCGCAACCAGACTCTCGATCCTAGGCGGTGCGACATGAACGACTTGCCACAACACCGCCATCGGATCGCTGGAATCGAACGGTTTCCGACCGGTCAGCGCCCGAAACAGCACCACCGCAAAGGAAAACTGGTCACTTCGGGCATCCACCTCGGCGGCATGGCCTTGCGCTGTCTCTGGTGCCATGTAATGCGGAGTTCCCAGCACCATCATCGGGGCCGTCTTTTCATCGGCACGATCGACGATCTTGGATACGCCGAAGTCGAGCACCTTCAAAAACATCTGCGACGAACCAGCAAAGCTTGCATCCACCACAAACAGGTTCTGTGGCTTTACGTCCGTGAACGAGAGTTATTACGCGGACCATGAACACACACCGTACCACAAACAGCAACAAGACCGCCATCGGCTACGTTCGTGTCAGCACCCAGGAGCAAGTCTCCGAGGGAGTGAGCCTCGACGCACAACGCGATAAGCTGAAGGCATACTGCAAATTCAACGGCATAAAACTCATCGACATAAAAGCAGATGAGGGGATCTCTGGGGGGACTCTGGAACGGCCCGGACTGCAAGCAGCCCTCGCGATGCTTCGTCGCGGGACGGCGAACACACTGATCGTGGTGAAGCTGGACAGACTGTCCCGATCGCTGCGCGATGTCTGCACGCTCGTCGAGGATTACTTTGGGAACGAGCGCTATCACCTCCTGTCGCTGTGCGGAATGGCGAACACGCACTCGGCGGCAGGACGGATGGTGCTGATGAACCTGGCGAACTACGCGCAGTTCGAGCGGGAGATGATTTCGGAACGCACAAGGGATGCGCTGCGGCACATGAAGGCGCAGGGAGTGCGGCTTGGGCCAGCGCCTTACGGATACGCGCTCAGCGACGAATTGAATGCGAACGGACGCAGGCTCCTGGTGCCGATTCCTGATGAACAGAAAGTCATCCAGAAAATCAAGAGTCTGCGCGCAGAAGGACTTTCCTTTGCGAAGATTGCGCAGCGGCTGAATGCCGTACAGACGCCTGCACGACGGAACGGAACGTGGAGAGTAAACAGAATCTGCATCATTCTTCATCGTGAAGGAATGCACACGATGCGGAAGAACAGGCCGCATGTCCCCTCGCGATTTGATCCTGAAGCTGCGACCGCGCTGGCGCTGGAACTGCGAAAGGAAGGATACAGTTTGAGTCAGATAGGAGTGCGTCTGCGGAAAGCGAAGCTGACTCCACAGCGAGGGGGGAAGTGGCATCCGGCGCAGGTGGCGAAGCTGCTGGAATGCCCCGCAGATCGGAAGTCCGCTGCTCGACGAGCGTGTGAACTTCGCGAGCAAGGAATGACGCTCAAGGAGATCGGCGTGCGATTGGCAATGGAGGGTTTTCAACGCGATGGCGGCGGCGCTTGGTATCCGTCGCTGGTGGTGAGCTTGCTCGCTGCGTTGGCTCGCGATGGAGAGAGCGCAAGCGAGCCCAACCAGTAACCGAAAGACGCTATCAACACTCGGGAGACCATGCTAGGTTCCGCGACATCACACCGCCATGAAGACCACGATCGACCACCTTCCCGACGACCAGCAGCAGAAATTGCAGGCCATTACGGCTGTTTTTGCGAGTCCTGATGTGACGATTCCTGTGGACATGCTCATCCTGTTTGGTTCGCGAGCGCGCGGCGATTGGGTGGACGATCAGGAGACGGGTTATCGGAGTGACTATGACTTGCTGGTTGTCGTCGAGAACGAGCGGCAAGTGAACGACCTCGTGGTGTGGGGGGAATTGGAACGGAAGGTGCGTGAGATCATCGGAGATACGTCGCTCACGCTGATTGTTCACGACATCAAGTTCATGAACAGAGAGATTCGGATCGGCCAATACTTCTTCGGCGACATCGCGAACGAAGGAGTCATGTTGTATGACTCACGGCGGTTTTCCCTCGCGAAACCGAAGGCACTGAACGCGCAGGAGCGGCTCGCGCTGGCAGAGCGGAATTTCTCGGCTTGGTTCGATAGTGCGAGCACATTTTGGCGAACCAGCGTGTATTTGCGGGCGCAGCAACGGCTGAAGGAATCCGCATTCCTACTCCACCAGGCGACGGAGCGTTACTATCACGCGGCAATTCTGGTCTTCACGGGATACAAACAGAGAACTCATGACATCGAGCTGTTGGGAGTCCAGGCCGGAGAGCAGCACGCGCTGATGGTAGACCTCCTTCCCAAGACAGCGCCCGACGACAAACACCTGTTTGATCTGCTGAAGAAGGCCTACATCGACGCCAGGTATTCGATGTCCTACCGCATCACTTCGGAAGAGCTTGCAGAGCTGCAAAAGCGTGTGCTCGTGCTGGCAGACAGAGTGCGGGAAGCGTGTCTGGAAAAGATTGCGACGTTCTGCGGAGCGGAGGCGATGCGCCAGGATCTGCCGGCTCCTCCGACGCTGAGCGAGCCGATTCTGCAAGACCTACCTGCACCCCCAACCGATCCGCAGGAGTTCGGAAAGTGGGCACAGAGCTTGTCAGAACTGGCGGAACAGAGAGCAGAGCTGCGGTGGCAGGAGGGGAGAACAGAGGGAATCCAGGTTGGCGAGGCGAGAGCACTACTGCTCGTACTTCGCTCTCGTGGACTCGAGATACCCAAGGAGGTGGAGCGGCGGATCACAGAATGTACCGATCCGGTTGTACTCGCTTCGTGGCTCAGTCGGGCGGCGACGGTTTCTGAGGTGGCAGAGCTTTTGGTTGGGTGAGTGACCAGCGACTTTCCCCTGCGCTACCTCGACGAGGGGACACACCGGCAGCGGGTCTATACCCGGCAGGTCGCTCGGTGGGCACAAGCCCCGCTGTCACCGGATGCCCATGATCATCTCCCCGCACACGAATGCCATCAATGGGTCCGTCTCATTGAGCATCCCGCCCGCGGGTCTGAGCTTTCAAGCGGCGAGCTTGGTTTCGCGACGACGGCGTGGCCTGGCCGCGATCAATCTGTTCGCAAGCTGGGCGGTTGGTCCTCGTGGGTATTGGTTGCTGGGCCGGCGCTTAAGTCCAGGAGTGCAAGGGAAGCCAGCTTGACACCTGCAACAACAGGACGTCGCTGCCCGACCGAGTGCAAGCCGTATGCGCAGCGGGAATCACTGGGTCATGGTCGGTTGAGCAAGGCGCGGGCCTAACGCCGCTGGCCAGGTGGTTCCCTTCTTGGCTGCGAGCGGTGCCTGATCGGCTGGCCCAGACCTCTCAGAGCTTTGGCGAGCGCAGGGTCAGCAATCTACATCGAGCGCCGCCTCCAAGCCGCCGCACCGCAGACTGCCCGGCCCGATTCCCCCGCTGAGGCTGTGCTCCCCGCCGACCTCGTCGCTTTCCTACAGAGAGTCTGGCCGCGCGGTCCTGTTCCCGAAAAGCAATCTGTGAAAGAAGCGCTGTAGGCGATCGCAACGCTCGGCGGACACCGCAAACAAAACGGCCCCCCAGGCTGCGGTACCTGTCAACGTCAATGAGACACGCTGCGAGAAAGTTTAGTGAGCAGGTGGACTGGGTTGGTTGATCCAGACCTCCGTCGGTAGTTTGGGTGGACAGGGGACTCCGCGGACGAAGCGCTGGGGGTGCGTGGCGAAGGCTCTGCACAGGACCTGCTGTCGCTGCTTGTGCAGTTTGGGAGCTTGTCCGTGATGCATGGCCCAAGGAGTCATGAGGCCCAGCGCGCTGTGGTGATGGTCGGTGTTGTACCAGCGAAAAAGCTCTGCGGCCCATTGCCTGGCGTGCTGCACACTCACAAAACGCGCAGGACAGCCAGGGCGGTACTTGAGCGTTTTGAACAGCGCTTCGGAGTAAGGATTGTCGTCGCTGGTGTAGGGACGCGAGTGCGTCTTGGTCACGCCCAAATCAGATAGCAGAAGTGCCACCGGTTTGGAACGCATCGACGCGCCACGGTCCGCGTGCAGCGTCAGCTGTCCACGACGGATTCCCTGCCGCTCACAAGTCTGCTTGATGAGCTCCTCGGCCAGCGCGCTGCTCTCTCGCTCGGCGACCATCCAGCCCACCACATATCGGCTGAACACGTCGAGGATTACGTACAGGTGAAAGTGCGTCCACTTGCGCGGGCCGGGTAGCTTGGTGATGTCCCACGACCACAGCTGCTTGGGAGCCGTCGCTAGTGCTCAGTAATCTTCTGCCAACCAAATGTCTCATTCACGTTGGCAGAGAGGGCTGGCTCGTCCTGTACCGCGGCTACCAGACTCTCCTCATCATGTATCAAGGCTACAAGGTCGCAGACTCTGACGGAAGATGTGATCAATCATGAGACCTGTGCCGTGGTCTGTTTCACAAAACGACGACTCACCGCACTTTTGCTGGTTCCGAACGCATCCACGTCGTCGGGCAGCGGCTCCAGCGAACGCGCGTACTTGCGTGTGCTGACACCGATGAGCATCTGTTCGGTGGCTCGCGCATCGAGTGGATCTTCGCGTGAAAACTGCTCCCACGTCGGCAGCTTGAGCTCCTGACCATCCACCGAGCGGACGCGCGGCTTGCGCACCCGCACGCGCCGACCGCCCAGGACCAGCTCGCTCGCCGTCGTTCCGTGGCGACTTGCGGAGCGCTCTGGATCATGCTGATAGCGCGGTCCACACAGCGCAGTCTGCTCGGCCCGCAGCAGCGCAGTAAGTGCATGCATTCCGACGGTGTGAACCAATTCCTGAAGGCTTGTGGCGACCACTGCCGGCAGCGAAATCGTCAGCGCTTGTACGGATTCCTTTTTGTTCTGTTTGCTTGTAGTGTCTCGCATCGGTGGCTCCTGTCTGTCCGAACCCCGAGAATCCTCTCGGGGAGACTTGAGCCGCCATCTTTTTTCAGCCTGAATTTCTACAGCGGACGGGACAGTGCCGCCAAAGCCATCTCCACGGAAGATCACTTGAGAATTCAGGCACGCAAATGTGTCACGTCTGCGGCCACGGACGCTCCACAAGCCACCGTGCTAGCTTGGCCGCCATGAAGGCACCATACTCTTGGTAGTCATCAGACTTCTGGCCGTCAGCGAAGTCGACGACGGCCTTTATCGAGGCGAAGCGGGGGGCCGGCTCAACGCCCGAGTGAGACGCAGCGTAGTAGAAGCCGTATGCTTCCATCTCAACACTAACCAACTTTCTGCTGTGTTTCTTGACTGAGTCCACCGTGTGGCCATCGGCAAGGACGGCGGCACCAGAGGCCGCTGGTTTGCAGATAACCTTCGGCGTATTTGACGGCTTCTTCGCGGGCCACTCATTTCGCCAATCGTGGAATGGGGCCAGGGGGCCGTGATGCTTCAGAAGAGCGCGCACGGGCTCTCGAAGCTCAACCGGTCGAGGGTCAGGGCTAAGTATGCCGTCCGCTGCCAGCTTACCGCTTCCGTAGTCCCAGGCCGGGTCAGGCACTATGATGTCGCCGAACTCAGCTTCGCCGCGCACACCAGCACAAATACCGACTAGAAGCATGTTGCGGGGTTTCCAAAGGCGGATAGCCTTGGCAGTGAGCACTGCCGCTGCTGGCATTCCCATTTGGGTAGCCTGAGCAACAACGACTTTATGCTCCTCGCCATCTACCGGGACCACTACGCGGTGCCAAGTTTCGCCCTCATGGAGTTCGCCAGATCCATTCAGAGCAAAGACACGCTGGACAGCCTCAAACTCAACGTCGACCGTAGTCAGTACTACGAAATCAGCAATTTCTGAACGACTAGAACCAAGAGTCTTGTCCAGCTTTTGACGCACTCGCTGTACTTGCCCAGTTACGACTCGCTGCCACTTGTCCTCTCCGAGGCGATAGCGCACCTGCACCACGCCCATATCATCAAGCGCTGCCGCAGTCTCTGCGTCGGGGTCGAAGCTCGTAACTGCGAGAATGGCTTCAGGTGGGTCCTCCCTCCGCCGGCCGAACCAGCGGAGCAGTTCAGGACCACCGCTCGCCTCTGTCCCTCCTCCGAACCTCCGAGGGATATGTAGATCAACGATAAATACGTCGAAGCTCGATGACTTCAGCGCTTCCTTCGCTCCCATCGAGTCTGGGACTACATGGATGTTGGCAGAGGCAACGCCCGCCGCCTCGACTGCTTCTGTGAGCGCCTTAGCCTTGGATGGATCATCTTCGATAATCAATACCCTCATCAAGTCGACTCCGGTGAGATGAGGGCAGTGAGTTGCACCTGCCACTCGTTGTTACTGTGCTGAAACGGAATAAGGTCGACGAAGACCGCGTATCTCTGCCTTAGGCGTTCCTTAAGAACATCGAGTGTTAGAATATCACCGCTCTCGCGGAACAGAGAGTACTGGGTCAGCACTATAACTTTCGCTGAAATACCTCGACGCGTCATCTTCCTCAGTACTTCGTCCCCTCCAAACTTCCGCGGTGTACCGCCAGCGTCGGCAGCCGTCATATCAAATGTGGTGAGCCTCATGTCCAGGACGACCCAATCGAACTGTTGGTTACGCAGTTGCGCCAGGGCACCTTGGTACGAAGACGCCTCGTCGATCAAGTCGACGCCAGCCAAGCTTCGTAGCAGAGCGACCACCTGACGACGCTTGCTTGCTTCGTCATCTACGACGAGGACTCTCATCAACTGGCCTCCCGCGTTGCGTCGTGGTCGCTCGCTCGTTGTTGTTTATTCGCGTGCCTGGTGGGAAGCGTGACCGTAGCTTCGACCTTGTTTCCGCGCCGAACTACTGCAACATTTGCACTGGGACATCTTAGGTCTGCGCGTGCGTACTTCATCACCTTGATGAGTCCAGAACTCCCCTCGGTCCGCACCCTGCTGAGCGCAGCCTTTTCTGCCCTTTTCAATCGACTAGCCTCGAGACTTGCATCGATCGATTCTGTATCAACACCCGGTCCTAAGGCATTTGAGATAGTTAGAACGACCCCGGCCTCATCGAATAGCCATCGTACCCCTATGTCACACTGATCAACAGCTCCGCCATGCTCCGCCGCATTTACGAGAAGCACGTGAATGATGTCCACCCAGTGCTTGAATTCCCGGCGACCGAGCTTTGCGGATGGAGGCGTAATCTCTACACTTGAGTGCAGCTTTAGTTGTGGAAACAAACCGTTGAGCAAACTGAGGCATACATCTACCGCTGTCGCGGCTTCGACGTCTCCAGTAGCCCCCGCCGTTGGCCTTTGAAACCACTCAGCTAGCTTCGTAATAGCTGATGCTGTCGCATCGACGACGGTTCCGACCTGTTCGCGGAGAATCTGTTGCAGAGCAGGCGGTGTCAGCGCACTTCCACAGCCACTATCGAGTCGTCGGAGGAGTGACAAAAGACGCTCGTGTAGCTCGCCGTGAATACGGTTGCGCGCTCCCTGGAGACAATCATCGACAACGGCCCACCAGTGGCTTATGCAAACATCGATGAACTGTTCAAGGCTCGGCGCCTGACGGAGAAGAGGCTCCAGCACTCGCGCCTCCACTTGTGTCATCGAGAGCTGGAAGAGAGCTTTGGGCCGCTTAGCTTCGAGGTCTACCTGTACCCACTCCATGAGGACTTCGTCTGTAAGTTCCCGCAGGCCCTTGGCGAGTCTATGGAATTCACTACGAATACTGTCCTGGCCCTGTGAGTCGGGGCACCACTCAATCAAGTTGCTCGCAAAAGTAGGAAGTGTAAACCCTCCGTCGGAGCGGAGCACACCAAGAAGTTCTCCCTTCATGAATGGTTCGCGAAGGTGAAATTCGAGGTTTCCATGACGTATACCACCCGACAGATAGCCATCGAGCCCGAACTCATGGCTCACTGCAAAGCCATCCCGGATTTGCAGGAGCATCTTGCTGAGGGCGCGATCGCTCTCTGACGTAAGCGCCCGACTTATTTCGCTCACCTCAACGAAAGTCATGTCAGGGAACTGCTCCGTAAGGAGACGACGTAGCTGATCAAGATCCCGATCGGACTGTATGTCGAGAGCAGCAAATCTTCTGTAGCGCTGGAAATCACCCGCTAAGGTCGTGCCGAGGCGTAGCCGCAGACCCTCTGTATCGACATAGACCCGCCGCTGGTCGAGAGATGCAAGTTCACTGGTGACTGCAAGGTAAGTAGCAACGTCCTTCATCTCGAGTTCGAGGCGCTCAGCGACACCGTCTGCTTTGGCAATACCGTCTGTAGGCGCATCAATGGCCTTCAGACGAAGGGCGCTAAGAATCCTGATCCTCTCGTTCAGAAGTTCTTCCGTTGATCGTCCTACGGGCACCGTATCCATGACTGCTGAGACACAAACACTCTCGAAAAATTGAAAAGCAACCGGAGCTGGTGTTGCCGCAAAGATCTGGTCAATAGCCTCGCTCGGGAACGAAACCCCGGCAAGATCAAGTACGTCTTCCAGATAGTCGTTACGTTTCGTCACTGCTCCTGAGAATTCAAACTGAGCGCAGAAATTTGCGAGTACAGCCCGGTGGACGCCAGATGCAAGATCGGTTGCTACCTCTTCCGGTATCACATCGACAAGTTCGCGAATCGGAAGCCACTTTGCAAAGCCCGGATATTTGAGGATGATGTCGTTGGCGCATTCGATCGCAGAGTCTCTCTCTCCTATTGCAAGCAGCCCATCGAGTAGGATCGCTGTTTCCTCGATTCCTTCAGTTCCTTCTTTCGCGGCGGCATCGATCACCTCTCGGTGCTGCTCGTTATTGGACGCGGCGACCAGAGTTTCAAAGATGTGCCGCCGCTCGGCAATACGCCGGACGCGAAGCATGTGCCCGACCCGACCGCCGCCGCTCGCCTTGACAAGCGCCGGGTGCGCAAACAGGCGAACCCAGTTCACTGCGAACCGCGCGCGTCGCTCGGTCAGCGACACGCACTGAGCGACCACGGCCGCTAGGACGGTGCCTAAGCGAGTGCCAGCAACCACGACGGCCTCCCTTGCTAGCACAGCCAAGTGGCCTTCCACTGCGCCCGAGTCTTGCTCCACCAGCCCTGCTAGTGCGACTCCGAGAGGCTGCTTCGCAGAGTCGTCCGTTGTCTTGCCAACGGACTCACTCGCCAGGACAGCAGCTAGGATCGACTCTAGTGAATTTGGAGAACCGGGGTCTACGGCCTCAGCTCCGCCTGTCACCCTTGCTCCGGCAAGCTCGCGGAGGTTGTTGGCGAATACACCCCCGACGGTCGCTAAGAGTTTGTTCAGCACGATTGCTGCGCGGAGTTCGCTCAGTCGCGCCGCGAAGTCAGAGGGCGCCAGGAACGCGCCCATACATCGCTGTAGGAGAATCCACTGATCGATTGCTGGAAGCTGAACGGCGAATGCGAGAACGGAGCAGATATCGTTGTGGCTGAGTTGGGGGGCAGGATGGGCCCAGGCGCTGATTAGTGGGCGAAGCGCCTTCGGGTACTCCCACTCTCGGATTTGGCGGTCAAGATCTGTTACTGCGGTCGACCCCGCACGCGCGACGAAGCGCGCTCGTGCAAGAAGGCCGCACAGGAAGATTTTGTCCCCTTCGTCGAGAGCACGGAAATAGCGAGAGACGCCGTCGTCATCTGCCGCCAGCCGGGCCGCTTCTTCTCCAGCGAGCCATGCCGAGAAGCCGAACTTGCGGCGGACCTCAGCCAGTAATTCAACTGGCTGATCAATCTCGGCGGTTTGCCAATCCCCTTCAAGTAGCCCCTGGAACTCGGCGAGTCGCGTTGCCGAGGGCAAAAGTGTCAGTGCGACGAACTCCATCGCTCTAATGGGCGTGCTCAGTGGGGGCATGCCGCGCACGGCCCTCATTTGCCGTGCATCGACGGGGAAGGCGCCTGCGGCCACGGTCGCCACGAAGAGCGGCGAGAACCGCCGTGCGAACTCAGCGGCGGGACCGCCGTTGCCGGTCTGCTCGACCGAGGCACGAAGGACGACGCGCAGCCTCTCCGTCAGCAGCGTTGTAGGACGCCGGGCGGGTCGGCCTTGAAACAATTGGCGGATGACGCTAGGCATGATTGAGTCTCGTGTCGGTTCACTCGATCTCTACAAAAGGTGCAGACAAAGGACAACAGTAGAGATTGCCAACAGATACCATCACGCGGCTCGTTAGAGTGAAGGAGTGAAGAATAGAACCAAGCCAGCCTCGGCAAGCAAAGTGGACAAGGCGGTGCGGTGAGGTACAGGGCCACCATGGCCAGACCGATCCTCACCGACGAGAAGTGGAACCAGATTCAGCATTTGTCCCCCCCCGCCTCCGCCTCGTCCCAAAGGAGGCCGCAAGCGCGTGGACTACCGTCGCGTGTTCACCGGCATCCTGTTCATCCTGCGCACCGGGATCCCGTGGCACGATCTGCTGCTGGAGATGGGCTGCGGCTCGGGAATGACGTGCTGGCGGCGCCTGCGGGACTGGCAGGAGCTAGGACCCGGAGAAAGTTTCCGACGAAGGCACGTCTGCGGGACGCACGCGCCCAAGGCCAAGAACAAGCGCCCGCACCGAGGTAGGCCGACGGCAAGGGAAGACCGTAGCCGGGGCCAAAGGGGATGGGGGAGTCGGAGGACCGCATAAGAGCCGTGAAGTCGGGGAACGCCGGACAAAGGGCAGACCCGGCGGAGCAAAGGCGGTCCGTGTGTGAGTGAACTTGCGAAATGAACCATGGCTGAGACATTGATCTCAGGAAACATGAAACCGCAAATGCGCAAGGTAGCGTGGAAGTCCAGATGGGAGCGGCGGCGCGGATCGCACCGAGCCGCCGAAGGAGGACGTGGGCCAAGTGCCCTCCAGGTCGTCGCCGTCCACTACGACCGAGGAACCGGGACTGAACGCGCAAGCCGCTGACACGGAAGAGCCGGATGGTGGAAATCTCCTAGTAGTACTGCGTCACTTCATTGCAGAGCTTGCCACCTTCTCGACGAGACAACCCAAGTAGCCCGGAATGGCTCAGGTCAAGCTCTCGTCGAGGACGTAGCAAGCTGATCAGACAGATGACTTAACCCCCGTCCAGTCTCAAACCCGCAGGAATTCCTCTTGGGGGTTGAGGGAGAGTTTGGGGCGGAGTCGTTTGTGAACGGTGGCGGTCTCATCGAGTAATTCGGCTCCGAAGGCGGCGATGCGCTCGGCGAGCTGTTGCTCGCTTGGGTGACAGTGTAGATAGGTCAGCTCCTGCCGCAGCCACGACCAGAGCCGCTCGACGGGCATCAAATCTGGACTGTACGGAGGCAGAAAGCGCAGCTCGATTCCCAGCTGTGCAGCCTCGGCACGGACCAGTCGGGAGTGGTGGTAACGGCAGTATGTAGCAGCACGGGGCGGTCGCTTCCCAAGGCGTAGAAACCGAAACAGGAGAGCTTCCTGCCACGCTGCGGAGAGTGGGAATTGACATACAGAGGCACTCCTTTTCGGCTCCAGCCCGAGCTACCCTCGGCCTCCAGATGGATATGCGCCTCGTCGGAAAACACCAGCAGAGGCCCGTCTTCCTGCTGCGATTCCGTTACCAAGCGAGCAAGCTCAAGTACAAATTCCGCACGCAGTTTGGGATCGGCCTTGCCGAGCAGAATGCGGGAGCGACGCTTAAAGGAATAGCCGGTCTGATGCAGCAGCTTGCGCAGAG
>Ga0075163_10010178_pt1 | contig 12314 bp, 7 predicted proteins | sample JI1023141ADNA_FD_71478 | JGI IMG/M metagenome (GOLD analysis project Ga0075163, IMG submission 71478) | Wastewater effluent complex algal communities from Wisconsin, to seasonally profile nutrient transformation and Carbon sequestration -... | ecosystem: Engineered > WWTP > Effluent > Algae...
CGTCTACACGGGCCGCATGTCATCCACACGGGCCGCAAGCCGTTCGCGGGATCCACGAATCGTTCGCGCGCGCCGCAACGTGCACGCGCTCGACGCGATGTCCGCCGAATCAAGATGTCGCAGCCGAAGGACCGACCCCGCCCTCGCACGGCATCCAGCGTCGACAGCTCCAATCTCAGTGATTTCTTCGAGAATTCCAGGCTCTCCAGCACCTGCCGAACGTCGTACCGATGGAGGAATCACGATGCACGTGCACCAGACATCGATGGAGTTCACGACGTGGGGAGGAGCGCGCGCGGGCGCTGGCCGCAAGCCCGAGGGAACGCGTCGGAACGTCGCGCACGTCACACGACCGGAGTGGAACGCGCGTCATCCCGTGCACGTGACGCTGCGCATCGTACCGGGGCTCGAGAGCCTGCGCCGTCGACGCACCTTCCGTGTCGTGCGCGATGCGATCCTGGCGGCGTGCGAGCGCTTCGGCACGCGGCTCGTGCACTTCAGCGTGCTCTCGAACCACGTGCACTTGATCTGCGAGGTGGCGGACGGGTCCGCGCTGTCGCGGGCGATGAAGGGACTGGGCGTGCGGCTCGCGAAACGGCTCAACGGCCTGTGGCAGCGTGCGGGCGCCGTGATCGCGGATCGCTACCACGCTCGGGCATTGAAGACGCCGCGCGAGGTCCGTCACGCCCTGAACTACGTGCTGCACAACGCTCGGTTGCACGGCGCCCCGTTCCGCGGCGCCGATCCGTTCTCGTCGGGCGTGTGGTTCGAAGGTTGGGAGCGCATCCCGTACGACGATCCGTTGCGCACGAAGTGTCCGCTGCCCCAAGCGCGCACGTGGCTGCTCTCCATGGGCTGGAAGCGACATGGGCCGATCGCCTTTGCGCGCTGACAGGGTGCTCGGCGGGGGGGGGTATGCGGCGAGTGTCGCCACGGTTGGAGCCATGGTCACGCCCGCGCCCGCTGTGTCCTGGACCGGCTTCGACCTGTCGAGCATGCGTCCGCCCGCGGTCGAATGAACCTTGCGTCGAACCGGGGCCCGTGTGTCGCATCGGCCCTGGCCGGAGGCTCTCCTCGGCTCACTTTCCAAACGCCACGCACGCCGCCCGGTGCGCGCCGTGAGAAGGGAGGAGGGGGAATGGGCGCGCTGTCGTTCACGATCGTGGAGGCACGCATTCATGCCACACGACGCCGTCGGCTCCCACCTCGCGGGTCCGTCCGCGCACACCACGAGAGGCCGTCGGCTTACGCCCCGCAAGACCGTTGGCTCACACTACGCGAGGGCGCGTGCTCACACGGCACGGGTCCATCGGCTCACACCACGAGATGCGGTCGGCTTCGACCGCACGGGTCCGTCGGCTCACGCCACGCGAGGCCGTGTGCTCCCACGGCACGGGTCCATCGGCTCACACCACGAGATGCGGTCGGCTTCGACCGCACGTGTTCGTCGGCTCACGCCATGCGAGGCCGCGTGCTCACACGGCACGGGTGCATGGGCTCACACCACGAGATGCGGTCGGCCTCGACCGCACGTGTTCGTCGGCTCCCACCACGCGAGGCCGCGTGCTCACACGGCACGGGTGCATCGGCTCACACCACGAGATGCGGTCGGCTTCGACCGCTCAGGTCCGTCGGCTCACGCCACGCAAGTCCGTCGGTTCACGCCGCACAGGACGCCCAGGGGCACGCGGCTGCGTGCGCTCGGCCCAAGAGGAGACCCTTCGAGAAGCCCCCGTCCAAGCAGACACCCGACACGACGTCTAGCGCGCGCTCGTGACGGACTGGTACACGTCGCGGTAGGCGCGCAGCATCGCGTCGAACGAGTAGCGCTCCTCGGCGACCTTGCGATTCGCGGCGCCGAGCTGCTTGCGCTTCGAGGCGTCGCGCAACAACTCGGTGAGCTTCTCGGCCAACGGCCAGGCCGATTCGTGTTCCTCCAAGGGAACGACGTACTCGCCCTGCGCGTCGGGCAGCATCGCGCGCACGTCGCCCACGTCGGTCGAGACGACCGGCAGCGAACTGGCCATCGCCTCGACCAGCGCGACCGGCATCTGTTCCGTGTCGCTCGACACGCAGAAGAGGTCCATCGCGCGGTAGTGCGCGCGCGGATCGGCCACGTGCCCCGCGAACGTGACGCGGCCGTAGAGGCCCGGTTGCGAACGTGCGAGCTCCTCGCACGCCGCGCGCTCCGGGCCGTCGCCCAGGATCAACGCGTGGACGTCGATCTCGCGGTCGATGCGGGCGCAGGCCTTCAAGAACCGCAACGGGTTCTTCTCGGGCCGCAAGTGGCCGCAGTAGCCGACGACCAGGCGACCCTTCGGGATCGAGAGGTCGTGGCGCAACGTCGGACGCCCATCCGCCGGCGCGAACCGATCGAGTGCGACGCCGTTCGGGATGCAGAGCACGTGTGCGGGCTTCAGCTTCCACAGTTTCGTGGCGATGCCTTCGAGCTTCCTCGACGGCACGACGACCTTGTGCACGCGCGGCAACATGAATCTCCGCGCCCACACGCGCCGACGCTTGTACTCCTCGCTCTCGTCGCTCGTGAAGCCGTCCTCGTGGTGCACGACGCGTCCGAAGCCGAGGCTGCGCGCCGCGAACACCGCGTCGAAGGCGCCCCAGTTGTACGAGAGGATCGCCGTAGGCTTCACGGCGACGAACTGCTTGCGCAGCGCCATCATCGTGGCCCACGATCCGGCTCGCGGTGGAGCGTCGAGGATCGACACGTCGTACTTGCCCGACAACAGCGACTTCGCGTCCGTGCGGCCGTCCATCGCCACGATCGAGTGGCGGAACTCGTGCCCCAGCGCTTCGATGATCCGCACCGTGCGCGTCTCGGGCCCCGCGGGCACGAACGTCGAGAACACGTGCAGGAGATGGGGCTGCGAACGGACCACGGGGCGAGCGGTGTAGCAAGCGTGGGGAATCGATGCGAGAGGCGGGCACGTGTCCGGCGCGACACGGCGCACGAAACGGCCAGCGACCGGGCGACCCATGCGACAACCCACATGGAGACCCTCACGGCCTCCGACACCACGATCGACCCCTCGATCGACACCGCGACGGACTCGCGACCAGGACACTAGCGATACGTCGGCTCGCACGGCAACCGACACGGCGACCCACCCTGCAGCCGCCACGGCCAGCGACACGACGACCGGCACGACGATCGATACGGATCCTCCCTGCGGTACCTGGGCCGAGTTCGCCCGTCCCGTTCGATCGACGGGACACGCCCTCCCTCCGTCGCCTTGCACCAAGAGCCGATGGCGGTCGCAACCCCGTCGCGTACGGTCGAGGGCCTCGGCCGAGCGCCGGGCGTCGCTTGCGTGCCCGTGTCCTCGTTCGGCACGTGGCTCTCTCGTCGGGTCCATGGTTCCAGGAGACATCCCATGCTTCGGTTCGCAGTTTCCATCTCACTCGTGTTCGCTTGCGGCGCGAGTCTCGCCGCGGCGCAGACGCCGACCTTCTTCACGTTCCCGACCGGCTCGCGCGTCTACGACGTCACGTACACGACGGAGCCGATCGCGGTCGGCACCACCGGTTCCAACGCGTTCCGCTGGTCGCCCAGCACGGGCCTCGTCGACCTGGGTCCGATCACGTCCGGCACCGAGGTCTACGTGTCGGCCGACGGCAACACGATCGTGGCCGACACGACGGTCGGGGGCTTTCAGACCGCGTCGCGCTGGGCCGGCGGCACCTCGTGGACGCCGATCACCGGATTGGGCGGCACGTCGGGGACGACGGACACGATCTCGGACGGCTTGAGCGGCGACGGATCCACGTTCGTGGGCATGGGCTGGATCAGCGCCGGAACCGCGCACGGTTTCTCGCAGACCATCGCGGGTGGCACGGTCGATCTGGGCTCGACGGTTCCGACGCGCAGCACGCGCGCCAAGGCCGTGAACGCCGACGGCTCCATCATCGTCGGATGGCAGGACTCCGCCTCGGGCACGCGCCAAGGCGCCATGTGGATCGGCGGCGTCCAGACGCTCTTCACCTACACGGGACTCGCGTGCGGCGAAGCGCAAGGCATCAACGCGAGTGGTTCGTTCGTCGTGGGCAAGACGATCTTCGGCGGCGGCAACGACGGTTGGCAGTACCAGTCGTCGACCGGGCTCGTGACGTTGATGCCGAACCTCGCGGGCGAAGCGGCCAGCCTGCGCGCCAGCCCGAACGACGTGACCGACGACGGCACGATCGCCGTGGGCACGAACGGCGGCAACATCCTCGGCAGCAAGGCGCTCATCTGGATCAACGGCGTGCCGCAGAACTACCTGACGTACCTGACCACGTTGGGTGTCACGGGTGTTTCGGGCTATTCGTCGCTGGGCATCGCCACGGCGATCAGCGGTGACGGCAAGGCGGTCGTGGGCTGGAGCACCACGCTGCAAGGCGGGCCGAACGGCGGTTGGATCGTCTACGCTTCGAACACGCTCACCACGTCGTACTGCGCGGGCGACGGCACGGGCACCGCTTGCCCGTGCGCGAACTCGGGCGCCACGGGGAACGGTTGCGCGAACTCCTTGAACGCGAACGGTGGTCGCCTCGCGGCCAGCGGCGTCGCGAGCGTCACGCCGGGCGGCGACACGTGGTTGCTCGCGGGCACGGGCATCCCGAACGGTCCCGGCCTCTACTTCCAGGGCACGACGCAACTGGGCGGCGGCGCGGGTGTCACGTTCGGTGACGGCTTGCGCTGCGTCGGTGGAACGGTGATTCGCCTCGGCATCGTGAGCGGTGTCGCGAACGCGTCGACGTACCCGTCGGGCGTCACCGCGCCGAACAACGTGCCCATCTCGCAGAAGGGCTTCGTCGCGGCCGGCGACGTGCGCAACTATCAGCTCTGGTACCGCGACTCGGATCCGGTGTTCTGCTCGGGCGCGGTGTTCAACCTCACGAACGCCGTGAACGTGACCTGGGTGCCCTAGGTCTCCGAGCGCGTCCCCGGCCGATCGGGGCACGAAACCGCGCGAAATCGAGGCCGGGTTCGGTGTCACCGAGCCCGGCCTCGACGCGTTTCGTGGGGAGGGGCCCGATCGTCGCGGCGCGTGCCGAATTGTGTTCGGGATTCGGAAACGCCGCGCGCAGCCGGCGCTAGGTCCGGGTGAGCTTCCCCAGCTCCGCACTCTCGGCATGCGGGACCTTCGTGGTGCCACTCCAGGAGGCCACGCCGCTCCTACAACCTTCACGAGGATTCTCCCCCCATGAACGCTCGACAACTCGCTCTCGCACTCTCCTGTCTCGCTTGGGTCTCCCTCTCCGGCTCGTCCGTCGCGCAATCCGCGCCACCGAACGACTCGTGCGCGACGCCGACGGCGCTCGGCGGGCCGGGCTTCTATCCGTTGGACGCGACGTTGGCCACGACGGGCACGCAGGGACAGCTGGAGCCGCTGTGCCTGTTCTTCGCTCAGACCGCGATCGCCAAGGATCTGTGGTTCACCTACACGCCGTCGACGAACGGGACGATCCGCCTCACGACGTGTGGACTCCTGCTTCCGCCTCCGATCTCGATCGACGATTCGAAGCTCGCGGTCTACGCCGGCGCCGGATGTCCCAGCGTCGGCAGCGCGATCGCCTGCAACGACGACGACAACCTCTGTTCCTCTCCGGGCGGATTCAACTCGACCGTGGAATTCACGGGCACGTGCGGCGTGACCTACACGTTCCAGATCGGCAAGTACCCCGGCGCGGAGCTCGGCGCCGTGGCCGGACAGTTCAGCGTCTCGGAGTCCGGCGGCACTCCGTGCAACGTCTCCTACGTCGCGTACTGCGTCGGCGACGGCACGAACGGCGCGTGCCCGTGCGGCAACGAGAGCACGGTCGGCGCGGGAGAAGGCTGCCGCAACTCGAGCGGATCCGGTGCGCGGATGAGCGCGAGCGGAACGCCGAGCGTCTCGGCGGACACGGTCACGCTGAACCTCACGAACTTGCCCATCCCGCCGACCATTCCGAGCTCCGTCCTGTACTTCCAGGGCACGACGCAAACGAGCGCGCCGTTCGCGGATGGTCGCCTGTGCGTCGGTGGCTCGATGGTGCGCTTGGCGATCAAGCCGTTCGGCGGCTCCACCTCGAGCTATCCGAGCCTGTTCGACCTGAGCTTGTCGGTGAAGGGGCTCTTGCCCGTCGGTGGCGGCACGCGCTTCTACCAGGCTTGGTATCGCGACGTGGCGCTGCCGTGCGGCACGCGCTCGAACCTCACGAACGCCTTGGCGGTCTTCTGGACCCCGTGAACGGGCGGGCACGCCGCAACTCGGCGGCGGCGCGGGTGTCACGTTCGGTGACGGCTCGCGCTGCGTCGGTGGAGTCGTGATCCGTCTCGGCATCGTGAGCGGCGCGGGCAACGCGTCGACGTGCCCGAGCGGCGCGACTCCGCCGAACAAGCTGCGACCTCGGTCACCGGCGCGAATCTGGCCGGGGACGTGCGCAACGGTCGGCTCCGGTAGCGCGACTCGGACGCCTCGCTCGGCACCGCTGCCGTGTTCGAGCTCACGAACGCGATCCGCGTGACCGGGCGGTTTCGACGAGCGGTTGCGCTCGTGCCGCGTGATCGGTGATCGGTGGGCGGTGCGCGCGGCCCGGTTCGGACGTCCCGAACCGGGCCGCGTCGTTTCGAGTCGAACCAAGGGCAACCAAGTGGAACGCGAGTTGCCCGCGGCGGTCACCCCACGGCTCGTCCGTCGTCCCGCGTCCCCCGGGTACGGTTCGAGCGTGCGGTACCCGCGCATCGCGGTTCGATCGTGCACGTCGGCACGACTCGGCCCCTGCGCCAACTCCCTCGAGGATCACGCTCCATGTCCGCTCGCCGATTCGCCCCCGTTCTCGCTTGCCTCGCCTGGCTCGCCGTCTCCTCGTCCGCGTCCGCGCAGGTCGCGCTGCCGAACGACGACTGTGCCTCGCCTCTGGCGCTCGCCGGTCCTGGCCTCCATCCGCTCGACACGACGTTCGCCACGACGGGAACGGAGGGTCAGAACGAGGCTGTTTGCTTGGAATTCGCCCAGACGGCGATCGCTCGCGACCTCTGGTTCACGTACGTGCCGGCGACGACAGGGATCATCCAGGTCTCGACGTGTGGACTGCTGCCCTCGGGCGGCGGGGGAAGCACGGACTCCAAGATCGCCGCGTATGCGGCGGTCGCATGTCCGATCCCCGGCTCGGCACTCGCCTGCAACGACGACGCGTTCGATTGCGGCGCAATCCCGACGTTCGAGTCGAGCATCACCGTCCCGTCCACGTGCGGAACGACCTATCTGTTCCAGGTCGGCCAGTATCCGGGTTCGCCCTTCCTGCCGCTGCTCGGCCAATTCCGGGTCACCGAGGTCGGCCTCGCCGTGTGCGCGGGCGTGCCGTACTGCGGGGGCGACGGCACGAGCGGCGCGTGTCCGTGCGGGAACGAGAGCGCGGCCGGCCTCGGGCAGGGCTGTCGCAACTCGAGCGGGAACGGTGCGCGCCTCGCCGCGATCGGCACGGCGAGCGTCGCCGCGGACGACGTCGTGTTGAACCTGACGAGCCTCCCGATCCCGCCGACGGTCCCGAGCACGGTGCTGTTCTTCCAGGGCACGGCGCAGACGAGCGCGGCGTTCGCCGACGGCCGGTTGTGCGTCGGCGGTTCGATCGTGCGGTTGGCGATTCAGCCTTACGGCGGCAGCATCGCCAACTACCCGGGTGCGCTCGGCCCGAGAGTGTCGACGCGCGGCCTCGTTCCCGCGAGCGGCGGGACGCGCCATTATCAGGCCTGGTACCGCGACGCCCCGGGGCCGTGCGGCACGCACTCGAACCTCTCGAACGGCGTCACGATTTCCTGGGCGCCTTGACATGGGTGGATCTGTCAACACCTGAGTCGACAGACATCACGTAGCAGTTTGTGCGGGGCCGGGCTGGACACGTTCCAGTTCGGCCGCGGAGGATTGCCCCGCGGCCGGCCCATGTCGCGCCTGCCCTGGCCTCGCGCGTCAGCGCGGCGTGCCGGCTTCGACCGGCTGCTTGTCGCCGGTGTCGCTCTTCGCGTCGCGCGCGAAACGGTCGCACCACTCGAACATCTCGGCCACGGTGTGCAGCACGGACTCGCGCGCGCGGTAGCCGTGCGCCTCGCCCGGCAACACGACGAGTCGCGCGGTGCCGCCGTTGCCCTTGACGGCTTGGTACATGCGTTCGCTCTGGATCGGGAACGTGCCGGGGTTGTCGTCCTTTTCGCCGTGGATGAACAGGATCGGCTCCTCGATCTTGTCCGCCACGAGGAACGGCGACAGCTCGAGGTAGCTCTTGGGCGCTTCCCAGATCGTGCGACGCTCGCTCTGGAATCCGAACGGCGTCAAGGTGCGGTTGTACGCGCCGCTGCGGCACACGCCGGCCTTGAACAGGTCGCAGTGCGCGAGCAAGTTGGCCGTCATGAACGAGCCGTAGCTGTGGCCACCGACGGCACAGCGCTCGCGGTCCGCGAATCCCTCGCCGACGGCGAAGTCGATCGCCGCTTGCGCGTTCATCACGATCTGCTGGAGGAACGAGTCGTTCACGGTCTCGGGCGGGCCCACGACCGGCATCGCCGCGTTGTCCATCACGGCCCAGCCGTGCAGGGCGAACAGCACCTGCGAGGGTCCGCGCACGCGCGTGAAACGGTTCTTCGATCCGGAAACCTGACCCGCGGTGGACGCGTCGGTGAACTCCTGCGGGTAGGCCCACACGAACAGCGGCAGTCGCTCGCCCTGCGCGCGGTCCTTGGGCAGGTACAACGTGGCCGACAGTTCCACGCCGTCGGCGCGGCGGTAGGTCACGAGTCGTTGCTCGATCTTGCGCATGGCCGGCTGCGGATCGGGGAAGTTCGTGATCGGCAGCATCTGACCGGTCTCGAGATCGCGCAGACGATAGTTGGGTGGTTCCGTCGGCGATTCGTGCAGCGTGACGATCGTGGGCTTCTCCGAGACCGAGCTCTTCACGATCGTGACGACGCGCTCGTACGCGTCCGCCGCGCATTGCCACAGTCGTTCCGTTCGGCCGGTGCCGAGTTCGTACCGATCGAGGAAGGGACGTTCGCCTTGCGCCGACGCGCCGGTGCCCGTGCGGTAGAGGCGACCTTGATCCGCGCGCAGCACGCGCTCACCGCACGGCAGCATCACGGTCGCGAACGCGCCGGGATCTCCGTAGCGATCGTTCACGCTGCGGTCCTCGACGAGTCGTTGCGAGTCGCTCGGGTGCTCCAGGTCGACGACGCGCTTGCGCGTCCACTTCGTGTCGCGGTCGTATTCGCCCGCGATCACCGCGTTCGCGCCGGCCAGCCATTCGAGACCTTGCGCACGCCACGCCAGCTCGAACACGGGCGTCGCGCCGCCGGTGAACGGAGGTTCGAGGCGCGACCAGCGATCCCGTTTCTCGGCCTTCTTCTTGGGATCGCCGCCGTCGAGGGCTTCGCAGTACCACAGCGTCGCGGCCGCCGTCGGTTGCCACTGCGCGTTGCGCGGCGTCGTGCGCACGCCTTCCATCGGGATGTCGTCGCCCAAGCGCACGTCCGCGACGACGCGTTCGAGCGCGCCGTCGCGACTCCACACCTCCGTCGACATGGGGAACGACGACCACGGCAGGACGTACGAGAACGGACGCTTGAGGCGTGTGACGAGCCAATGGCGGCCGTCGGGAGACGGTTCCACGTCGACGAACAGGGCCGCCTTGCCCACGCGACGCAGCTCGTTCGGATCGGCGAGCGGGATCTCGACCAGCTCGCTCTCGGCGTACCACTCGAACGCGGCCTCGTCCTCCGGCGAACGCAGCAGGTCCTGGTACGTGCGCAGGGGCGAGCTGCGGCCGCTCGTCTCTTGCACCGCGGGGCCGCTGGGCGTGCCGTCGGTCGCGGGCGGCGCGTCGTCGCGACCCGACGGCACGCGCTTGACGATCAACGACGTGCCCGCGTTCGACCAGGTGAACGCGCGACCCAGGACCGAGTTCAGGCGACCGCCCACCGGGACGATCATCGACTGCGCGTCGCCGACACCCGCCACGCGCAGCTCGAGCCCGTTCGCGCCCAGCATCGTGTAGGCGACGCGGTCGCTCGTGGGCGCCCACGAGACGTCCGACACGCGCGCGTTCTCGGGCAGTTCGACGCGCTTCGACTTCGAGCCGTCGAGCGAGCGCAACACGAGGCCCGTCGCGAACGAAGTGACTTGCGGACAACGCAACGCGGGATCGAGACGGATGCCCGCGAGTCCGATCCACGGTCGCGTGATGTCACGGATCGACGGCATCGCGGGGCGCTCGACGAGGAGCATCCAGTTGCCGTCGGGGCTGACGCTGACCTCCGGGGTCGGCGCGGCGTCGAGGACGTCCACGATCTCCTGCGGGGGCGACTTGTATCCGTCGGAGCCGAAGGGCGTCGCCGCACGAGCGGCGAGGACGGGCGTGCCGCAGACGAGCGGGAACGCGGCGAGGATCGAGATCACGGACGCGCGACGGGCGATACGGAGCATGCCAGGCCTCGGTAGGGGGGGACGTGGGGCCCGGAGTCTAGCAGTCCGACAGCATGCGCGGCGTCGCGCGCGTCCGTCACCTTCGTGTTCAGAACGGCACGAAGTGCAGCACGCCGTCGAACACGTCGCCGTCCCCGTTGAGATCGCTCGCGCCGTTCGCGAACTCGGCCACGGTCACGAGCCCCCGCGAACCGATCCCGAGCAGGGACGGTTGACTGCTGTTGGAGGCCACCGCGAGACCCACGTTCGTGACCACGCCCGTCGCGCCGTCGCGGCGGCGCACGACGTCGTCGGACGTGTCGCCGTCGCCGTTCGCGTCGCCGGTCACGTACTCGCCCGTGGTGAAGAGCAGGTCGCGGCCCGCCAGGACGACGTCGGCCTCCTCGGCGACGCTGATTCCGAGGTTCGTCAGCGATCCGCTCCCGCGGTCGAACGCGAACAGAACGTGATCGCCGACGATCCCGTTGCCGTTCAAGTCCGTGTTGCCTTGCTGCACTTCGCCCACGGACATCGTCAGCCAGGTGTTCGAGGCTCGGAACGCGGCGTCGATCGTGTTGGGCACGGCCACCCCCAGGTCGAGGATCGCGCCCGACGAGCTCAGGTACAACTGCGCCACGTCGTCGAACGCGTCGCCGTCGCCGTTGAAGTCCGTCTGGCCGGCGTAGTACTCCGGGCACGCGAACAAGATCGAGTCCCCGGCGATCAGGAACGGTTGACCGCCCACGTGCGTGTCGTCGAGCACCGCGCGCTGCGTGTTGCGCGTCAGGTTGGCGCGCGCGTCGTGCACGAACAACACGACGTCCTGCGTGTCCCCGTCGCCGTTCAGGTCGACCGGAGGGAAGAACTGTTCGGCCACGCGCATCGCGACGAGGAATCCCGACAATGTCGTGTACGTGCGTCCTTGCGTGTCCGCCTTCACCGCGCAGCGCAGGTCGCGCGTCGAGTTCAGGCGCGGGATGCGCAAGCACTCGACGCGGTCGTTCACGTCGCCGTCGCCGTTGCGGTCCGCATTGCCCTGCGCCGCCTCACCCACGCGAAAGGCCAGCATGTGCGCGCTGCTCTTCAAGTCGTCGGCGTCGAGAGCCAAGTTCGTCGTCACGTACGTCGCCAAGTTCACTTCCTGCAACACGGAGTCGTTCGTGTCGCCGTCGAAGTTCTTGTCGAGCAACGACACCGACTCGCGCTCCAAGAAGTACGCGCGCCCGCCCGCGATCGCCACGCTGGAGGATCGGCCCGGGTACACGGTCACCGGGCGTCCCAGCGAAATCACGCCGCCGGGGGCCGTCCACGTGCACGCCACGGTGTGCGTGAGGAGTCCGTCGCCGTCGAGGTCGACGTTCTGCGCGGACTCGTCGACGGCCATCACCACGGTGTCGCCCTCCACCGCGAGGCCACCGGGCAGCGACACGCCACCCAGGAACGTGTCGTGCACCTGATGCGTGACGCGGTCGTAGACGTGCACGACGCGATCGAGAACGTCGCCGTCGCCGTTCCAGTCCGTGCCGTTCGGGTGACCGGGCGTGTTGCATTCGCTCTCGACGACCAGGAACGCGACGAGGCGCTCGGACATCTGGAACGGCGGGGTCTGGAACGGCGTTCCGATGATCGGTACCGGCAGGTGCAGGTTCTCGATTCCGCCGTTCTCGCCGGCGATCACGTGCAGCACCCACGACTGCACGTCGCCGTCACCGTCGACGTCGGCATTCTGCGTGAGCTCCGGCACGACGAAGGCGTACAGATCGCCGCGCAGGCGCGCGCCGAGCGGAATGCCCGCGACGGAGAGTTGGTGGTTCTGGACCTGCGCGCCGGCCAGGGACGCGAGACCGGAGGCGATGGACAGGAACGCTGCGAGCGTGCGGGAAG
>Ga0075163_10010179_pt1 | contig 12313 bp, 5 predicted proteins | sample JI1023141ADNA_FD_71478 | JGI IMG/M metagenome (GOLD analysis project Ga0075163, IMG submission 71478) | Wastewater effluent complex algal communities from Wisconsin, to seasonally profile nutrient transformation and Carbon sequestration -... | ecosystem: Engineered > WWTP > Effluent > Algae...
TGATTGAAATGAGCTACGCTGAGGTTTTAGTTGGTATGGAAGATTCAATCATAAAACGTGCAATGGAAGCTGTGTGTAGCTCAATTGGCTTTCAATTGAAGCAATTGATAACCGTCCCAGGTGTAGATATTGAAAAATTTTACTTTGAGACAAGTGAAGGCGAAGCAGGAAATACAGAGTATGGAACAAAAGACCCGCGTTTTAAAATAGCTATCAAGGTTATAATAAATGGTAAATTAAACTTAAATAGTGCTAAAACAAAAGAGCATATCAAGCCTAGTCTTGATATAATTGCTAAAATGAAAGCGAATGTTATTGAGTTTAGTAGGATCTATTTTAACGATAAGACTCCAGAAGATTGCTTTTTGAAAATGTATGAATTGGAAGATTTATTTATTAAGTACATCAGAAATGAATTGAATAAAGAATATGCATTTAAGGATTTGACTATTAAAGTTCAATTTCTTGAAACCAATCTTTCAAAAAGATTTTCATTATTACAAGAACGACCTTACGAAATAAAAATTACTGGCGACTGGAAGGAACGTGTCTTTTCATTTAAGTTTAGAATTCAGAATGTAGCCGAAGAGGGATGGTACAGATTCAGAGCCAATAATTATTTAAGCACAGAAGAAGAGCTTAAAGATATTGGTGCAATGGTTCACAATTTCTTATCATCAGCCTTAAGGTTTAATAAAGAAAACACAAAAGTAGTTGTTGAAGAGGAATTTAAAAAGGCTCAATTAAGAGTTCGCAGCGAATTTGGGTTAATAATTGGACCGCATGATTTTTATGAGGAGGAGGGAGAAGGAATGTCAAGAATTTTCGAACTTGATGGATTTAAAAACCATGAATTAAAGGAACAGCAGAAATTAATAAAGCTTTCTGAAACAGAGCAGTTACAGGCACTGCTTGAAAAAAAGAAACAAGCAATTCTTGATGGGGAAAGTAAAAAAGTAATCAGTGATATCAATGATGAAATTAATAGTTTTAAGTCTATTGACCTTTTTTCACAATCTAGCCTAAAAGAAAAAACACTGGGTAATCCTTTTCTTTCACTAACGGATAAAAACCAACTATCAAGTAATTCAGATATAAACTCAAAAAGCGATGAATAAAATATTATTCTATTTATCAAAAACCGATTTCGGCATTATAAAAAAATGCCCTTATAGTACTCGTTTAATTCAAGCTTCGTTAGGCCTGTTTGTTTTACTTACTGGCATTTTTGCTTTTATCTCAGGAAGCTTTGCAATATCTAATATGTTTATTCATGAAGATATTCTCACCGGAATTCCAACATTAGACAATGATACATGGTATGTCTCATTGGGATTGGGTAGTATATTTTCGATTTTCATAATGGCCATCGATAGAGAAATTGTGTCTGCAAGTAACAGACTGGCAATTTTTGCCCGCATTCCTTTGGCTATTATTATTAGTCTTGTTGTTTCCCTGCCCATTGAATTAAAACTGTTTGAAGGGAAAATAATTAAAACCCTTTCTAAAGAAATTAAAACGACCAACGACAGTCTAAAACAAAACTTAAATAGAGAGATTTTTACTATAGAAGCTAGAATTGATACCCTAAATCACCTTAAACAAATTGCAGTTGTGAAGAGAGACGAGTGGGCTTCCGCCATGGAGGCAGAAGTTGTCGGCACTATTAAAATAGGCCGGACAGGAAAAGCAGGACTTGGCCCTGCTTTTCGAATTGATTCAGTAAATAAATTGCAACAGGAAAACATGATTGCAATTTATGACAATGAGTTAATTCGTAAGAAAAAGGAGTTGGATATTGCTCAACAGGTTAGAGATAGTGCCTTTAAGTTAAGAAAGGAATACCAGTCTTATGATTTGCTTTCAAAATACATTTCTCTAAGGGAAATAAGAAGAAAAGACTTTTCAGGATCAGCATCAATATTAAGTTGGGGAATTACAATCTTGTTTTTATTGTTCGAGTTGACACCCTCTATAATGAAATTGCTTTTGCCTAAAACAGAATATGATGTTTTGTTGGATAAGAGAAGGCTCTTGAATCTCCTTGCAATAAGATCCATATATGAGGAAGCGCTTTCGCAGTATGAAGGAAAAACAGCAAGAGAAATTATGGTTGAAAACCCTGCAAGAGTTGACCTAATGCTTAACTCTCAATCGATTTAATAAATATAATTCAAGTTACAATTTCCGGTTAAACACAAATAATAAACTAAATCAAAATGAAAAAGAAACAAATTTTTTTATTACTAATAATTATTGTCTACTCCAAAGGAGTCTTATGTCAATCCTCAGACTTTAATAACAGTTCCAATAAGCAGCAAGTTGATAGTTCTAAAACAGCAGGTGTAATCCCAGCTCCTAGCGTGAATAATTATGACTTACAAATGAAGGTTGAGCATGAGACAAACAATAAAAATGTAAAAGAAATAGACCCGTCTGAAGCTCCTATTCTAAATGATAAAAAATTTAAGAATTGTATTGAATGTAAAGACCCTAACGTTTTAATCTATGATTTTGAATGCAAGCACTTTTTCTATAATAATTTGTGGGTAAAGAATCTTAATAAAATTAAGATAAAGTATAATGAGGAATTCAAGGTCAAAATTGTAAACATTAACAGATATATGTATGACATTGACTTTATCGTGAATGATATAGAATTTGGCAGTCAACAGCCAGCCTTATTTAAACAACTTTTCTTAGGTGATGGTAGTTATTTAAATGTTTTGATAGACGAATTAGGAAAACAAATAGCTTCTGATAAAAAGGAATACAAATTTAGGACAACCTCTAGTGCTGGTGATTTCGAAAAAAATCTACGAACTTTTATGAATGAATATTATGAACTATTTAATAGTCAAATAAAAGCTAATAGTTTTTGCGAAACCAATTTTTTGTGTTGTGATAAGGAAAAAGATTTATTCAGTAATCGTGCGAGAAATTTCCTACTACTAAAATTATCCTATTTGAAATATAATGAAGAACTGGTATTAGAGTTATTGGAAATGCAGAAAAAAATAGATGTTTTGCAAAAAACATCTACCCAATGTAAAGAACTAAACATTGCATTTGACAATGAAAGTAATTCGGCTAAAAAGGATAAAATACAAAAGCGTATTGATAGTCTGAATTGTGAAACAAAACAAGCTGAGCTTGATGAACTTTTGAAATCTAAAGGATCTAAAGAAGCGCTAAAATCGGGTATGGAAAAGTTGTGGCTATCTATAAATAAAATTACTGACCAAGATATAATGAAACTTGTTTTATTTAACAATAATTTAGTTGCTGATCACTTTGCTTATACATCGCCACCTATTTATCCTCAGGGCAATAGGTTAAGTTTAGGTTTGAAAATTAAACCGTCTGATTCAAGTTTGGTAAAAAAATGGAACATAATGCCTTTGTATAATGATTCATTGGGCATTGACATTTTTGTTAAGGGGAAATGGTTCGTAAGTTTCAGCTCTGGACCATTTATTGGAATAGGCAATAATTTAAGAAATGAATCCTATGATTGGCAAGTCCAGCCCAATTCAAATAAACAAATTACGGATTCTTCTAAATACAAGTTAGTTTCAACCGGGAATGGTAACATCCCCTTGGGAATCGGGGCATTTGCAAATTTCGGAACTAAACTCTCAAGTAATTTTGGTATTGGGATAACAACAGGAGTTGGAATTATAGTTGAAACAAAACTTAAACCTGTTTATATCGTGGGTATTCCTTTGTGTTTTGGAGATCAACAGCAATTAAATTTTAGTTTTGGAGCATGTTTAACGCAGAATCAAGAACTAAAAACAGAGTTATATCCCGATAGAGAAAACACTTTGTATAATAATACCACAACAATTGAATATAAACCCGCATTGGGTTACGGTGGTTTTATATCAATATCCTATACCTTTTTCACTAGCGAGAAAACAAAAAATACAGTATCAAAATCGAAAAGATAATTAGTAGACTTTCAAATATTACAGATTTTTTCATCATCCTAAGGCTTCCCTGCCTACATAGCAAGATTGCGTATGGACGGTCTACTTTGTATCCCGCCATACGCAATCTTGCGGGGAACACATTTCCCCGTACCCCTTTGAAAATAAAAATTAGTAGCACATCGTCCCTATAAATAATTCATTATTATATTGTTGGCCATCAAATTAATTTGTTATTTCGCTTCAAGCAAAGAAATGATCTTCGTGTAAAATAATTTATCCAAATTCCATTAAAACCCTAAAAAACTGCCAATGACAACACAAACCTTTTTAAGATTGAGATTGAGTCTTTTTGCATCAATATCTCTACTACTTTTAAATTACAATGTAAGTGCTCAAGCTACTGATCCAGGACGAAGTATGTACGTTGATAACTTTTGTACCCTTGTAGATCCGAATAATCCATCAACCTCTGCCACTGTACCTGACTTTACAATACTTGGTACTTCTAAAGAAGCAGAATTATTTGCATTTTGTGAAAAAAATCACATTACAACACTTGTTCTCTATCAACTTCAGAATGTATTCCCAAATCCTGTAAGAAGTGCTGCCTTATGCACATTTTTAACAAGTGCCCGTACACATGGAATTGTTAAAATTGGCGGAGCAGTTAGCAGTTCACAGAAGATTACAGACTTTCAGAACTTTCACCAACGTCAATCTCAACCTACTCCTGGATATTCTTTTACAACCTCAGAGCAAGTGTTCTTTCAAAACAATCTCTCATTTCAACCCTTAAGAGATTTAGTAGTAACAAACTATTCACTTGGTGACCCAAATTTGGAACTTGCTGAAATAACTAAGCAAGCTCTTGATATTGCACGATTCAGTGGAGTTTTGGCATGTGGTTCCGGAGCCCCTTCAGGACAGCATTTTGATTTAATTACTCTTGAAAATGAGTTTTGGAATACAAACAATGGCAATCCAAATACTTTGTATCCAAGTGCGAAAGTTGTAATGGATGATATGGTAGTCGTACGAAACTTTATTGCATCAGCATATTCCACAACGATTGAAACTGAAATTTACCTAGGAAATCTAACAAACATCACAAGCCCATCAAATAATACAGTAGCGAATTTTATTGACGGAAACCAATATTCCACTGGAACACCTTTGCCGTCTGGACAATATTTGTTTAATAGGATGCTATTCGCGAACTATAAAACAAAGCCAGTGGGATTCTTTAATACGGGCTCATACAACTATGCGGTATATAATGCATTTCAAAACAATGGTACTCCCTCAAATCTCAGAGCCACCCCTTTTCATCCTTTGCTAAGCTCATGTTCGCAAGATTTGGGCTTTGGTGATCCTGGTTTTGCAAAATGGTTTACAGAAACAGAATATAACAGCATCTTCAAAGCGGAGCGAGAGTATTATGATCAATATAATACATATACTAATTCATCAAGTGTCACCAACCATAATGTTACAACACCAGGGGCTGTGACCTGGTACGTTTACTCTCAAATGATTCATGATAATTTCATTCCATTAGCAAATACTGGTCACATCCGACCTAACAATACCTTTTATACAAATAGCCCTGTTATGTGTGCAAGTGGAAATACAAGCGGAACTGTAACGTTCAATTATTCCGGACCCCTTGAAGATGGAGTAGAAATTACAGAGTTTAGAATTTTTGATGGAAGCAATAACTACAATTTATTGACCACTTTGGGAGCAAATACAATTACACCAGACTACGCTTCCACTAGTGCTGTAATTGACTTAAGTGCTGCTTCAATTTCCCTTCCAATTGGTAGTTATACAGCGGTCATGAAACTAGAATATGGAAATACAGAGGTCAATGTTTGTACTCTGACGGTCAATGTTATTGGTTACTCTACTTCTCCAGCTATAGAAGTTATTGGAGATAATCCATTCTGTGAAAACGGGTCATTTACCTTGAAAGCTCCTGTACCGTCTGGTGCCGCTAGTACAATCGTCTATAAATGGTACAAAGGCGGAACATTCTTAGCGAATACAGGCACAGTTCCCTATTTTTCTGGAACAGATCCAGATTCATATAATTGCAAGCTTTTCCCAAATTCATCAAGTTCTACTCCAATATTTACGAGTACAAACGTTCTGATAACTCAAACCCCCAACGGGATACCCTCCATTATCGAAAGCAATTATACTGGACAAGCCGCACGACAATTGTTAGCTGTCGGTGTCCCAAATATAAATTGTAGTTATTTATGGAATACTGGAGAATCTGTTGCTGGCATTGACCCAGGAACCACAGCTAGGTATTCGAACTATAAAGTGTATGTTACTCAACCAGGAGGAGGATGTGTAAATAGCAATGATATTTCAATAAGCAAGGCAACTTGTGGTTCTCAGACATTCACTCATCAATTTTCTTCCTCTATTAGTGATAATTACATGGCAAACTATGTAACATCCTTAACCTCTCTTACTGCCCCAAACTCTCTTTTGATCGCAGGAGATTTTCACTTTAATAGGAATTTCACAATAGACTGTGATGTTACTATTGCTCCCGGTGCGCAGATTTTTGTTGATAATGGATACACATTAACATTGAATACAAACTCAAATATACATGCATGTAGCAAAATGTGGAAAGGAATTCAAGTAGCAAGTGGAGGATCTTTGGTAATGAATGGGAACGCAACTATTGCTGATGCTGAATATGGAGTAATTGCTTTAGAAGGATGTACCTTAAATATTAATGGAGGTGCGGGTAATTGCGTTTTTGATAAATGCTATATCGGTATACAAATGCCTTCGTATTCTACACAAAAATCCTATAGTATTGCTAAAACCAAGTTTAATAGCTCTGGAGCCCTTGCTCCTCCTTATTCTGGGCAGACTACTTTTCTAGGAACAAAAACAAATACAGGAATAAGTGCGCTAGCCAAATCTACAATAGTCTTAACAAATGTGGAATTTAATGGAATTGAAAAAGGTGTTGTGCTAAATGATGGCATCATTAATGTATCAGGAACCTCAAATACAATTAATTCTAAATTTTTAAATCTTAATTACGCTATAATAGCGACCGGTATCAGCACAATTATTTCATCCGATTGTGATTTTACAAATATTGTTGACCCCTCAATTGTTTCCCCTATTCAATCTGTTGCGGTTAATAATACCGGTACTGGATCTTCAACTTTATTAAGAAATCATTTTACCAATTGTGACTTAGCAATACGATCAACTAGTGGAACCGCATATTACAAAGAAAATACATTTTCTAATTTAAATACAGCGATAGAGGTTATTACACCAACAAATAAAGCTGTATTTATTCAAGCAAATAATATTGAATGCAGACTTGGAGGAATCAACTTATCACTCATGCAGGATGCAGCAACAGTTGAAATCAATGGTAATTTCGTTGAGGTTGGGGATTTAGTCAGCCCCACATCTGCAAGTAGTTATGGAGTTCAATATACAGCTACACAAGCCAATTCTAACAATTATCGACATGTAATTCGCTACAATAACATTACTTTGAAATCCCAAGGGATGGCAATTAGTTCAAGTTTCAAAAGTAACTTGCGAATTATGTCCAACATTATTGAGCTTCAAAAAGTTGGAAATTTAATATTGGATCAAGTTGGTATTGTTTGCGATCACAATGGAGGAGGAATCGTGACATGTAATGATGTTACTGGTGATGACAATGGAGCAGCCAGCCAACAAAATAATATGAGGATAATTTCCTGTTACAATTCTAATATAATGTGCAATAGTGTGCATGGAGGAGGAGATGGCATGAGGTTTACAGGCAACAATGGTTGGGTTAACTTAAGAACTAACTATTTCGACAATGATTACCGAGGACTATTTTTAGACAATATGACTACATCTATTGGCCCCCAAACACATTCAGGAAATTTTTGGAGTACAACGTATTCAACAAGTCTAAATCACTTCGCAGCTCAAAATTTTAGCTTTAATCTGGGCGAGGAGTTCAAAATTGACATGACAAATAGTGATCCAATCTATTGGCCATCAGCCATATCTCCTCTTAGTTGGTTTGTAACCGATATTAATGGAGGAAAGGAGAAAGGATGTATTATTGAGGGAAAAAGAGGAGGTATAACATACCAAAGCCCTATATGTGGTTTACATAGTTCACCTTTTACACAATTTCGTGAAGGGCATGAAATTACATATTCAGATACTCTTATTGTAAGTGACACACTTCCCGCTTCCCTTTATGCCGAAGAAATAAGCACTGAAGCTAAAATGATGCTTTATGAGCGCCTTTCAGAAACTAGAGATGTGTGGGATACAATAATTTTGTTTTCAATGTTTTACGACAGTTTGGAGAATACTAATATTGGCGCGTTTAATGAAATTGAACATGTTGAACAAGACAAGGATTCTGCAGATAAAGTATTGGAGAATAATATACTTTTTACTGATAGTTTAATCCTCTGGTATACCTCGATAATTGCTTATAATGACAGTATTGGGGGAGATAGTCTGGCGGCTGAAAATGTTTCCCACTACGCAACAATAGAAAGTCTGCTGGGTGCAAAGGATGTTTATGAAAATTTAATCGAGAATGGGAGATACTCCAGAACCTTGCTTGCTCGGCAGTTAAATGACGATATTGATATTAATAACTTGTCCGATCAAAATAGAGTTTTAGTAAATAGTATCGAATATGAGTGTATTGAACGAGGTGATTATAATTATGATAAGCAGGAAGAGTTGGTTCTCAGTAGTATTGCCCATCAATGTCCGCAAGCAGGAGGTGATGCTGTAATCGCAGCAAGAGCATTATATGGATTAAGGTTCCCAAATGAATATTATGATGATAGAAATGCTTGTCTGGCAGAAGGCTTCTTTAGAAAATCAAATCCGAAAAACGATCTTCAAAAAGCATCACCTCTTTCTTATTTTGCTATAAGTCCTAATCCCACGAGTGATATTTTAACACTAAACTATTACATAGCGGATAATACAGAAATTGAATTTAGCATGTTTAATGCTCTTCAACAAAAGGTTAAGTCTGAAAAATTAACAGCCGAGTCAAAACAATATCTAACAAATTGTAATGATTTGAGCAATGGAATCTATATTTATACTTTAAAGTCTGGTGATGAAATTATTTTCCGCGGAAAGATTTCTGTAATAGACCAACGTCAATAATCAAATATGGAATGATTAAAATAGTCAAATTTTTATTTTTTCTTTCATTAATCTTCTCTATAAAGATTAGTGCGCAGGGTTTAAATAATATATGGCAATTGGGTTATTCAGGAGGTGGGGGCCATTTTCAATTTGACTTTGGCTCTCAGCCTCTCACTTCTTCCATTGTAAACCGCAAAATGAATTTTAGGGCCGCAGAAGCTACAATTAGCAGCAATCAAGGTAACTTGCTATTTTATAGCAATGGTATTTTTATTGCTGATGCTTCCCATGATACTATGCTAAATGGAAGCAGTATCTCCATTGGTAGTTTCTCAAATTGGTTTGTAAATGATGGAATTCCAGCACCACAGGCTGTGCTTATTATACCAGACCCAGGTGATACAAATAAGTATTATATGTTTTACCAAACTTTTACTGCTAATGTTAATGGTTATTGGCAACCTCCGGCGCTCTTTTACTGCATTGTTGATATAACCCAAAATGGTGGGTTAGGAGCAGTCATACAAAAGAATCTCCCTCTAGTCTTGGATACGCTAATTGCTTCAGAACTTACTGCTTGTAAGCATGGAAATGGGAGAGATTGGTGGATTATTACACATCGTTATAATTCAGATTTATACTATAAATTCCTTTTGACTCCAAGTGGTATTCTTGGGCCATTTAGCCAAAACATTGGTACTCAAATGTATGTGAGAGGACCGAGCCAAAGTTGTTTTTCTCCCAATGGGAAAAAATTTGCTTGTTACCATCCACTAGAAGACCTGGATATCTTAGATTTCAACAGGTGTTCGGGAAATTTTAGCAACTTCATTCATATTGCTATTAATGATTCAGCTGCAGGAGGCGGGGTCTCTTTTTCTCCGAACTCAAAAGCTCTCTATGTGTCCTCGACAAAATATGTGTACCAGTTTAGTGTGGAAGATACAAATATAGCATCAAGTCAACAGACAATTGCTATATGGGATGGCTTCTATTCACAGGCAGCCCCACTTGCCACAACTTTTTATCTGTCACAACTGGCTCCCGACGGTAAAATATACATCTCTAGCACAAATAGTGTAAAGCACATGCATGTAATTAACTATCCTGATAGCTTCGGTATTGCATGTGATTTAACCCAGCACAGTCTTGTATTACCTTACTTTAATGCTTATACTCTTCCGAATCATCCCAATTATTTCTTAGGTGCTGACAGCGGAAGTGTTTGCGATACATTGCAATTAAGTATAAAGGAATCTTTGCAAAATAATCCCTTTAATCTATCATGCTATCCTAATCCCGTTGAAGATGTTTTAAATCTTAGACATCCTCCAGTGAAGAAGGCTGGTATCATTGAGATCATTGATGTTAATGGAAAACTGGTCTTACACCAATCAATCCATAAAAGGAGTCAGTTAAGTAGATTAGATGTGTCAAAACTAAAAAACGGGATTTATCTTTGCAAATACTATGAGGATAGCAACTCAAAAAATATAAAGTTTATCAAAACAAGTATTTCAGAATAATTTTAGAATTTACTTATATACTCATTTCTTCGAAGAGATTGCGCAACGGAAAAAAATAGATGTAAACCTACAATTCCCTAACATTGCCGATTCCCCTTTTCGCTTTAGAAGAATTCCGAATTTTCTTTACTGTACGCACTCTTGTTGATAATTCATCAGTGATTTTGGCTCTATTCTCCTCAGCCTCCAATTCAATCCTTCTCTCATTCAAAATATAATCCACAGCCTTCTGAGCTTGTCCACTTGCATGAACAATAAACTTCTTGTCCTTCTTTAGTTTCTCAAGCCAGTGTTGTATGTAAGCTATGTTATCTTCAAAGTTCTGATGTGGAATTCCGGTATAAGATTTCAAATAAGATGCACCCATTTCAGCCGTTAGTTCTTCAATTGCATAATCCCTAGTTTGAGGACCTTTTTGTTCCAGTAATTCTTTTCTGTTGAGTCTTTCACCATGTCCGGTTGCATGAACTAATTCATGAAAAAGCGTTCCGTAATACCTTTCACTATTAACAAAGGTTTCAAGCTTAGGCATATTTACATAATCCTTTCCTGTATGGTAGTAAGCCTTTTGTTCTTCGTGCTGAATGATAGGTTTCTTAGGCATTTCATTAATAACCTTTTCACAAACTTCAATGGGATTGTTTTCTCTTTCCTCTTTAACTGGTATTTTTTCTTTCGGAATACCGGTGCATTGATCAATATTAAATACACTGTAGTATTTCAGTAATGGAGTTTTTTTAACTTCTTTTGTTTTCTCATCTTCCTTTTCAAGCCACTTCCAAAATACCACCATTTGTGATTTTTCTCCTTTCTTCACTGAGCCTCCCAATTCCTTGATTTGATTGAAGGTCAAGAAATAGTTTTGGGAATAGTTCAGTGAATTTAAAAGCCAAACATTAATTCCTTTGTATGGCTTCTTTGATACTAAATTCCTTGGTAATCCTGAATCTGTCCATGGTTGTTGCCATGGAACAATTTTCTTTTCAAGTTTTTCTATGATGTGATTGGTAACTATTTGATATATATCTTTAGTTGTGTTTGGTTGATTTTGTTGAGTATTAGTCATAATTTTAAATATTAACGATTAATGTTTCGCACTCTGTCTTTAGAGTTGCCTCTTAATTCCCTTAATTCCCTTTGCTTGTTGTTCATGATGTTTAGCATTTCAATTCTATCTTCAGTAAAGCCAATTCGGTTAAAACGAAATTTGTTTCTTCCGAAGATTATTCCTGTTGTTTTACCGCCTCTATCATAAGTTTTTAGCCCGCATTCATTAAGTAATTGATAAAAAGTATCTCTTGAATTTGCTTTCTTGTAACAGGTTTTAAGCATTCCGATTACTTGCTCCTTTTCTGTATCTCTTCCCGTTCTTAGCTTGCAGTTGTATTCCCTGTCGCTTGCTTTTCCCCTTTCTCTTTTTCCATGAGCTACAATTGATTTTGATAATTCCGGAAAATGTTCAATCTGATAATTCTGAATTTCTTTCTTGAGTTTTCCAAAATCTGATTTGGACATTCGCATTGCTTTTCCTGCTCTATATTCAACTCCCGAAGCACAAATATGAATGTGGTAATGCTCTTTGTCGAAGTGAGGAACTGCAACATACATTCCTTTGCGATTTCTTTTCTGAATGTATTCCCTTGCCATTTCCTGCATCTTGTCTAAGGAAAT